>OLPU01000019.1_pt1 | contig 142071 bp, 145 predicted proteins | sample 1673111 | NCBI WGS metagenome assembly OLPU01 (sample SAMEA3136755, study PRJEB25190) | human gut metagenome | reverse complement strand
TGTGGGGCCCTTATAGGGCCTGTTCAAACCACCGGTTCAACCGGTGGTTTTGATTATTTTTTATTGGCTTTATTATAGAACCACTTTATCAGGACGACCGACCCGATGGCTATGAGCATGATGGCGGGAACAAGTATCCAAACGGGTAAACCGGTATCTAAGTTTAAGTTCTGCGCTGCTGTTGTCATTGCGTTTGTCATAAATTTGCCTCCCAAATCAGTTGAAATAGTCTTGATTTTTTATTTATATTGTTATATATAGCTATATAGCAAGCATCGTCTTTATATAATATCAGAAAGTATTTTAATAAACATATGTTGACTTTCTTTCTTGACTGTAGTATATTCTCTTTGCAAAACAAATTCAATCATCAGATTATGCCGCGGCGAAACTTAATAAACACATTATTTTAAAATGTTTATTATATTTCAGGTTTTGAATAATTGACGGAGGGATAAAAAATGGGGTCTGACGCTCGCGTAAGATATACAAAAATGATTATTAAGGTGAATTTTATTGAATTATTGGGAAAAAAGCCGATAAATAAAATAACGGTGAAGGAAATTTGCGACCTCGCGGAAATAAACCGAGCTACTTTTTATAAGTATTACATGGACGCCTATGACCTGATGGACAAAATCGAAGAGGAAATTTTGGAAGAGCTGCAAAGCATAATGCAGCCGTCCATACATGAAGGAATTAGTAAAACAGTTGTCAGAATGCTTGAAAAAATAAAGGAAAACGGAGATTTGTACACTGCTCTCTTCTCAGGCAACGGAGATACGGGCTTTGCAATGAGAATCTTCCGTATGTGCTACGGGGAATTTGCCGCATATATAAAACAGCAGTTTCCCAAGCTGAGCGAGGCGCAGCAGGCGTGGATATATATTTATACCGCGCAGGGCAGCAGCGGGATTCTGCAGTATTGGATATCCGACGGAATGAGAGAGGCTCCGCAGGATGTAGCGGACTTCATTGAACAGCTGATATCCAATACTTTAGAGAATCTGGGAAATGACAATGCCGGACTGACGCAGCTATGATGTATTGATGTATTAAAGAATACGTTTAAAAATAAAAAATACCTCAAGAAGCAGCATGGCGGCGCGTCTGAGGTATTTTTTTGCAGAGGTTTAATTCAAAACAACCTGAGTTTTTCCACAAAACAGTATAAAATGTGGACAATTCCGCAGGTCAGAACTCCTTTTTTTCGTAGATTTTGCATGAGATGATGACAGACAGGACAAAAATCGCTGCTGTAAATATTATTATTGCGGCGGGATGCAGACGCATTATGCTGTCTGCATTGAATAATTCAAAATAGAATGCCGCAAATATGGCGGCGAAGCAAATGAGAAATATAAGCCTGCCTTTGCCGGAACCGTATTTAAAAATCACGGGAAGAGCGACGGAAATAAACATCAAAAATATAAGGAAAACATAGAAATATACGGCGAAAAACTCAGCGGCGGAGCCGGAAATGAGCGAAACGGCGAAACAAAGTATATATGCGGCCGCGGCCAAGAGAAGCGTAAATATATATTTAGAAATTACTACATGAGCCCGCGGAATGGGCAGACAGGCTTCCAAAAGCCCAAAGCCGCACTTTTCATCCAGAGAAATTCCCGATATAGGCAGCATCATTATAAACGCAAACACGAAGCTGACTGCAAAGGATGCGCTCCCTCCGATAAGCGATATTAACAGCCATATAACCGCAAACAGTATGGCGGTGCGTCCGTATGATTTAAGACATAAGATGTCTTTTAGAATAAGACCTTTCATAGATGTACCCTTCTTTCTTAAAGCTCAAAAGACTGACGGCGGGAAGTCAGATGCACCATTATTTCCTCTATTGTCGGAGTTTGAGTTATAAAACCGGACAGAGGGGCGGAGGCGTATATTAGAGCCTCGGCAGAGAAGGCGCTCTCATGTACGTTTAATATGTATTCTGAAGGTATGCGGCTGAGCTGTTCTCTCGTGCATTTTGCTATTTTGTATTTGTCCAGCAGGTTTTCTTTATAATCGCTGAATATTATTCTGCCGTTGTCTATTAGAGTTACGCAGTCCGTTATCTGCTCCAAACCGCTGAGTATGTGAGAGGATATCAGAACGGAACGGCTCTCATCCTGAACGTATTCCTGCAGAAGATCCAAAAGCTCTGTACGCGCGGTCGGGTCCAGCCCGTTCAAAGGCTCGTCCATAACCAGCAGGCGTGTATTATGCGCCAGAGCGGACGCCGTGCGAAGCTTGACCTGCATTCCCTGTGAATATTCGCCTATCTTCAGATTATGCGGCAGGCGGAATCTCTCGGCGAGGCTGAAAAATTCTGATTTGTCCCATGTTTTGAAGCAGCGGGAAAATATTTTGTTTAAATCGCGCAGATTCATAGATTCGTGAAATACGTTTTTATCGGCTACGACGCCGATTTCTTCGTATACTGCGTGCTTTTTATCTATCTTCTCGCCGAAAATGAGTATTTCACCTTCGTCCGGAGAGAGCTGCCCGAGTAAAAGCTTGATAAGCGTGGTTTTGCCTCCGCCGTTTTTGCCTATCAGGGACATTATACATCCTCTCGGCAGAGCAAAGCTTATGCTCTCCAGATTGAAAGAACCCAGGCGTTTTTTTACGCCGCGGAATTCAAAGCTGTTCATTATTTCTATTCCTCCTTAAAAATCAGAGAGAACATCTCTGTAATTTCCTCCTGACTCAGTCTGCACAGGGCTGCGAGAGACTTTATCCCTTGCATATGCTGTTCTATTTTGCGCAGGTTTTCTTCTCTTATCAGCTCCGGATCGCGTTCGGATACGAAGCATCCTTTTCCCGGAACGGCGCATATATATCCGCCGCGCTCGAGCTCTTCATAAGCCCGCTTGGTTGTTATCAGACTTATGCGCAGCTCTTTGGCGAGAAGCCTCATAGACGGCAGCGCTTCTCCTTCGGACAGCGCGCCGGAAGCTATCTGCTGTTTTATCTGTTCGGCTATTTGCGCATATATAGGCTCGCCGGATGAGTTGCTTATTATTATGTCCATGCTCTCTCCTAATGCTTACTGTATATATTGAGTATATACAGTAAGCTCTGATTTGTCAATGTTTTTTTAAAAAAATTTACGCTGAGCTAAATTTTTTGCGAATGCTTTTGAATTTTATTTCGCTGAAAGCAGCCCCGCCGAGTATCAGCGCCGCGCCGACGATTTGAACTGCGCTGAGCTTCTCTCCCAGAAACAAAGCGGAAAAAACAAGAGCGGAAAGAGGCTCTATGTATCCGCAGACGGCGACGGAGGAGGCTCTGAGCCGAGGGATGGAGGAAAAGTATAAATAACAACCCAGTCCCGTGTTTACGATACCCAGGCAGAGTATGGGCGGTATGTCCGACGCGGCGATGCTCATTGACAATCCTCCGCGGCAGATTGAGAATATTCCTACGGTTATGAAGCTTGCCACAGTTTGCAGCATGGAATTTTCCAAACCTTGTATGCTCTTTGCTTTTTTGTTGAATATGACCATGGCCGCATACATAAAAGCAGAAAGCACGGCGAGGCTCAGACCATGAGAGACGCTTTCTTTGGCAATGCTGCTTCCGTTTACCAAAAACATTCCAAGCAGGACTGCGCAAAAACCTGAAATTTTTATTGCCGTCAGCTTTTCCTTGAATATGAGCGGAGACAGGAGCATGACTATCACAGGACCGCAGTAATGCGCGAGCGTAGCTATGCTCACCCCTATCAGCTCGTAGGCTTTGAAAAGCAGCATCCAGCTCAGCCCCATAGCCGTGCCGGACGCCGCTATAAAAGCCAGCTCTCTTTTATTGCTGAGGCAGGTCAGATTTTGACGGGAAAGTGCGAATACCGCCGCGAGGAAGCATACCCCTATTAAGCATCTGAGCAGAACTATTTCATAGCTGCTCATGGAAATAAAGCTCGCCACGACGCCGTTGAAGCCGAAAAGCAGCAGAGATGAGAAGTATTTAATGTATTTTACCGACATATTTGCTCTCCTGATAAACTGACATTTGAATTTTTTGCATGGATATTGTAACATTACAAATATAATTACAAAAGCGAATGTTTATCATAATAGCTATTAAAAAATGTAATGCAAAGACGAAAAAGAAGAGAGACAAAAGAGAAGAAAGACGAAAGAATGGATACAAATATTCAAAAATACATGGCGTTTATAAAGACGGTAGAATGCGGAAGCTTTACCAGAGCGGCTCAATCTCTGTGCTATTCGCAGTCGGGTGTGAGCAGGATGATATTAGATCTTGAAAGCGAGTGGGGTCTTTCTCTGCTTGAGCGAAATAAATCAGGCGTGAAGCTTACGTCAGACGGAATGAAACTGCTCCCATATGCGAGAAGAGTCTGCGAGGAGTACAATAGGCTGCAAGCGCAGGTAGATGAGCTGAAAGGTATGCAGTCCGGACTGATACGGATAGGTACGTTTTCCAGCGTTGCGACACATTGGCTCCCGAGGATAATAAAGGCGTTTCAGCGGGATTATCCGAATATCGAGTATGAACTGCTTATGGGGAATTATGAAGAGATTGAAAAATGGATAATCGAGGGCAGAGTGGACTGCGGCTTTTTGCGTCTCCCATCCCTGCCGGAGTTGGACTGTATTTTCTTAGAAGAAGATGAGCTGCTCGCGGTTGTGTCTGAGGATCATCCAATGGCGAATGAGGAGTTTTTCCCTATATCTGCATTGGCAGACTACCCGTTCATGATGCTCAATGAGGGAAATAACTCCGACGTGGAGAAGCTGATTCGCAGATACAAGCTGCCCATGCAGATTAGATGCACGACGTGGGATGATTATGCGATAATGGCGATGGCAGAGCTGGGGCTGGGTATAAGCGTCCTTCCGCGTCTGATACTGCAAAGAGCGCCATACAGGATTGTGGCTAAGCGTTTGGAGATTCCGGAATACAGAAAAATCGCCGTTGCGCTCAGAGACAGGAAAAGCTCATCTCTGGCGGTCGAGCGATTTTTGGATTATCTGGATTTTAGAAGTCTAAGCTCCGACGACTTTAACGATGACGTCTCTCGTCCGCGGACCGTCGAATTCCGCTAGGTATATCGTCTGCCATGTGCCGAGGAGCGGCTCTCCGTCGTGTACGATCAGCGTTTGAGAACAGCTTATCACACTTGACTTTATATGCGCGGCGCTGTTTCCCTCTGCGTGGCGGAATTGCGCTCTGTCCGGGAAGGCTTCGTCCAGCCCGAGCTGCATATCAGGCCTTACGTCCGGGTCATACCCCTCGTTTATAGTTACTGCGGCGGTGGTATGCGGGCAGAATACTACAGCCATGCCTTCTTTTATGCCGAATTTTTTTATAGCTTCGCGCACCTGAGCTTCTATGCGGACGAAGCCCTCCGCGGGCGTCTTTACTTTAAATTTTTCTATCATTTAGTTTAAGTCTCCTTCTGTTTCGCGGCGTCTATTCCGGCGAGCCTTCCCATGCTGAACGCCACTTGAAGATTGTATCCGCCTGTCAGAGCGTCAACATCCGCCACTTCACCTGCAAAATAAAGCCCGGGTACATTCTTCGCACCACATGAGCGTGGAGAGAGCGATTTTACGCTTACGCCCCCGCGCGTGACTATGGCTTGAGATATATCTGAGGCGCCTTTGATATGCAGACGGAAGCCCTTGAGAGCGGATATGAGAGCCTCGCGTTCGGATTTGGTTATCTCGGCGCAGCGTCTCGCTTCGGCTATACCCGCCTGAGCCAGAGCGTGCCGCACCAGTTTTTTCGGAAGCATGGTCGAGACGGCCGTGCTTATTTGCTTTGCTCCGGAAAGCTCGCGGCGTATTCTTGCGTCCAGTTTTTCTCTGCTCAGCGCGGGCTTGAAGTCTATATCTGCTGTGGTGTCCGAGAATTTAAAGTCAGAGATATGTGCGCTCGCGGTCAGAACCAGAGGTCCGGTTATCCCCTCGTGAGAGAACAGCATCTCGCCCTGCTCGAAGTATTTTTCTTTTCCGCGTTCGCAAAGCGTCAGCGACACGTTTTTTAGCGTAAGACCTGCGAGATCGGCGCAGATATACTTCTCCTTTGCGGTTAGAGCGACGAGGCTGGGATGCAGCTCGGTCACGCTGAGACCGTATGAACGTGCAAAATCAAGGCCGTCGCCCGTGCTGCCTGTCGCGGGGTATGATACTCCGCCCGTCGCGACTATCACGCGGTCAAACTCGCGTCTGCGCCCGCCTATGTAAACGCCGAACGCGCCCTCCGCGCCGTCTATCTTTTCTACGCGGCTGTTCAGCTCTATGCGGACGCCGGCGTCGCTGAGCATCTTCCCCAGTGCTTTAAGTACATCGGAGGATTTATCGCTCGCGGGGAACACGCGCCTCCCGCGCTCTGTTTTCAGCTTCAGCCCATAGCTTTCGAGCAGGCTCATCAGCTCGCTCGGAGGCATTCCGTAGACGGCGCTGTAGAGGAAGCGGCGGTTTCGCATTACGTTCTCCAGCACGTCCTCCGCGCCGCAGTTGTTAGTAACATTGCAGCGGCCTTTTCCGGTTATGAATATTTTCTTTCCGAGTTTTTCGTTTCGTTCGAAGAGCGTAGTATCCGCGCCGTTTTTACATGCAAAGAAAGCCGCCATACATCCGGCGGCTCCTCCCCCGATTACAGCTATTCTCATATAATCGGGTCTCCGTCTTTATGAAGCATGTCCATATCCTGACGGGCGTATATGTTGCTCTGTCTCCAATAGCCTTCGAGCATACTGAAATTCTCGAGCAGCGTTTCCTTTTTCGCCAATCCGAGCATGATTATCAGCACGTTGACTATGGAAAGAGGCGCGACGAGAGAATCGACGAAGGAATTCATATCGCTTTTTGTCAGGATGCACATATCCGCCAGCTCATACAGAGGCGAGAGCCTGTTGTCCGTTATGGATACTATACGGCAGCCGCGGCTTTTTGCAAAGCGGACGCCTTCTACGGTCTGGTTGGAATATCTTGGGAATCCCAGAGATATGACCATGTCGTGCTCGTTGGCGTTCAGCATCTGCGAGTATACGTCCGCCGTGCCTAAGGTTACGAGCGTTACGTTGTCCAATATGTAGCCCAGGTAGTATGCCAAAAACTGAGCCAGAGGCGCGGAGGATCGAAATCCGACTATGTAAATATGTCGCGCCGAAATCATAAGATCAACTATGCGCTGTACCAGATTTATGTCCAGCTCGTCGCGCGTTGCCTTGAGGTTTGCTATGTCCATTTTCAAGACAGTATCTACGATTTTCGTTGCGTCCATGCCTTCCATTATGCCCAGACGCTGCACTGTCGTGAGTTTATTTTTGATTATTTCCTGCAAATTGCGCTGCAGCTTGGGGTATCCCTCGTAGCCGAGAGCGCATGCGAAGCGCACGACCGTAGATTCGCTGACCCCGACCTGCCTGCCGAGTGCGCCCGCGGTCATAAACGCGGCTTTGTCGTAAGATTCCAGCATAAATTTGGCTATCAGCTTCTGTCCTTTGCTCATGCTGGGATATTGATTCCGGATCCTGTCCATGAGATTGGTATCCGGCACTGGCTTCAGCGGTTCCTCCCAATCCAGATTTTTTTTCAATTTGACACTCTCCTAAAATTCAGATAATGGACTTAAAATTGCAAAAGCCCTTTTAAAATATAACTACATTATATAACATACCAAAGAATAATGCAATTTTCTTTTTGCATTTTTTCATATGTGCTTGCAAAAATATTTCTTTGAGGACGGGAGCATACGTCCGTTTTTTCTGAAAAAGCCTTATTTTATGCGAAAATTGAGCCTGCAAGTTTTATAAAATTATAAACGTAAGAGAATAAAAAAATATTTTTGAATGTCATACCTCCCGACGTCGGGGCGATTTGAAAGTCTCGCAGAAAGTGAGCTTTGCATGTTTAGCTGTTGTGTTTATTTAAATTTCACAAAAACATCAGTAGGACATACTCGGTTTTGTGTAGAATATATTATATGAGGAGGCATTTTTTTATAAAGCATGAACATTAGTTTTTAACAAAAAATCAGGACTGAGCTTTTTTATTTAAGAGAGGTGAAAAGTCATCAATATTTAAAAACAAAGATGAAAATAAATAATTTGAATAATGTTTTAGTTTAAGATTGTTTTTTAGAAAGGAAAGAGCAATGACAGAGATATTCGGTGTAAAAGCGCAGGAGCAGCTCTCCGCGTCGCTCCCGACGAATGTTACATATACGATAGTATCTACAGTTGCGTTTTTATTGGGAGTACCGGAGCGTATATTCCAAAATGAATATACTCCTCCGAAGCTGGAAATATACAAACAACTGCAAAATAATAAACCGGCGAGAATAATACGAAATTTATGTATGCTGAGGACAAAAATAGAACAGAATTTCAAGAAAATTAACGAGTGCATGAAATATGAATACAAGACCATGCTCACAATGCCGGATCTGGTGCCGTATGACGCTATAATGCAGCTTTCAAAGGACGGAATAGACATTCTTAAATCAAAGCCGACATATCAGCTTGTAGATTATATAATAGACATCAACAGAAACATTTCGGATAAAATCAACAACTGTAAAGAACTGTTTCCCATGTGGCTTAACTGGAACTATCTAAGAGATATATTCCTCATGCCGGACGGGTTTACTCAAGCGGGGACGAAGGTCGCCTCCGATTTGTATTACGCCAATAAGCAATATTATCCGTATCAGGTTTATATGAATTGGCAGCCGAAAGACGAAGGAAATATATTCTACACGGACAAACGCTTCGTGGTTCTGCTTTACGAATGGAACGGAGACAGATTTACCGATTTCAGCAAGGTCTCTGATGTGAAAGATTCCACAAAGGGCGGCATTTATGATTTTCTCTATGACAGCGTGAACACCGTCGTTATGGTAGACTGTGAAAACTCAGACCCGTACAGATTGTGCGCAACCTTGGACAACCTCGATTCGGACGAGCTGGATAAAATATCCAAAATTGTGCTTTACGACGACGTTCACACTTCCAGCGCATGGAAGATACTCAGCTCGTATATTGATATACCGGTAGAGCGGATAGAGATAGAACGGGTTATGGATCACAAATCGCTAGTCGATACACGTCTCGTCGCGGGGACATGTACGGAATGCTATAAAAACCACGTCGATTCTTTTATTATAGTATCCAGTGATTCAGATTTCAGCTCTCTGCTGCCCGCTCTGCCGGAGGCGCGTTTTATATTTATGGTCGAGCATGGCAAATTCGGCACGGCGACTAAAGAGCTGTTCGCCCGCAACGGCATATTTTACTGTTATATAGACGAATTCTATTCCGGCAACAGCAATGACATAAAAATAACGGCTTTGATCAAAGAGTTGAACAAATACATAAAAGATAGAGTACATCTGAACACAAATGATATGCTCAATACAGCCATGACGTCTGCGCGTGTGTTTATGTCAGAATCGGAAAGAAAGCAGTTCTATGACAAATACATAAGAAATATGTATCTCGAGATAGATAAGGACGGCAACATATCTATCAATTTAAAAACAGGAAAATAAACGGGCTTGCCCGCTGAGAGACGTCTCTCGGCGGGCCTTGTTTATTACAGTTTCTTTTCTCGAGGATTCTTATACTTTGTCTTTTCTCCACATATCATTTGCATTCCCTCCACTTATGTGCTATAATACTTTCCAACGAGCCGACCTCCCCCACTGAGTTAACATTCTCTACATTTTGAAATTGATTTTTTCGATTTTGTTAAACTATGTATAGAACTACACTAAAGAAGGTGCGGACAAGAGATTTTTGATATATTTATAATTTCGAATCTCGCCGCATCGAGAAAAAAGAGGAATGAATACTATATTTAATAAGCTCAAACAAGAGAAAAAGCGGAAAAAGCACCTTGAGCATCTGCACAAAAAGAGAGGTGCGGAAGCGCCGAGGACAGGGCTGGCAGCTGTGCTTGCGAATCATACGGTTCGCGTAATCATAGACTGCATACTTCTTGCGGCGATCGTGTTGTTGACGGTTTTCTGCATTATCCCCATAGCCAGAGGCAGGGATGCGATGGAACAGCCCACGGTAAACGTAAATTCGGTCGTCCCGGCCAATACGTATACTGACGTTGAAGATCTCAGCCATCTCGACAGCGAGATAATATGCGAGTATAACAACATAAACGAGCCGTACATAAGCGGCAGCGACATAGTCTTCAGCACCACTTCAATCCGCAACGGCGTATTTTACTATGATGTGCTTGTGCATTATAATACAGAAACTAAGCAGTCTACGGAAATAGCTCATGAAATGAAGTATGACAATATACTTCAGCCGATAATATGCGGAGATTACATTTGCTATATAGATTCCAGCTCCAACGGCGGCGGAGAGATAGCAGCGATAAATCGTCAGACAGGCTTGCAATTTGTGATAAAAGCATTTGCGTACGGAGCCCCCACGTTGTCTGCGGAAGGAACGAGAATAGCGTTTATTCAGCAGGCGGGAGAATCCAAGGATAAGCTGTATCTCTACGACGTAGAAAAACGAGAAAGCGTATGTCTCGCCGTTTTTGACAACGAGACGGGAGCGCCCTCGCCCGTGCATATGCGAGACGGGAAAATAGTATATGCTTTGCCTTACAAAACCGGCTCCGGCGGGTATGCAAGCGAGCTTTGCACGATAGATACAGATACCGGAGAAACGGAGAAAGTGAAGCTGGACAAAGCGGTCAGCTATTGCAAGCTGGGGGACGACAGGGTTTTTTACACAGTTTTCAACGGCAGTGCATACGACTTGTACAGTATATCAGGCGATAAAGATCCCGAGCTTATAGCGGAGGGAGTGCTCAACTTCGATACAGGTGATGATTTTGTAGTATATACTCAAAACCAGAATGTATGCGTGCGCTTTATGGCGAACGGAATGGTAAAGCAGCTCAACTCCAGCGTATCGCGCGGGCTGCTCACGTGTGTTAACGGAACTCAAGTGGCGTGGTATGACGTGACCGGCGGATACGGGCAGGTGGACGCGGTGCGTTTTGTTACGCTGTATGATGAAAATGAGAATCAAACATGATTATAACCGTGAACAGATGTCTCCCGCCCTTTGTTCGCTTGTTGAACGACGGGGCGGGTTCATTTATTTAACACAACATGCAGCATATTGAGATTTTAAGCCGCTCTCCTTTGCGGGAGCGGTCTTTTTTTGTGCAATACTGCATGATTTGACATAAAAATTAATCAAAAACACACAAATATTCATAGCATATTTACAGGAATGAGTTATAATATATTTAGAGCCAAAATTTGGCTGCGTTATGCTGAGAGTTAAGCATAAACTCATCCAATTTACGGCTCAAAAACTGAGAAAAGGAGGAGAATATGAAGGTACTGCTGAGAATTTTTCTGGTGCTTATAGGTCTGGCTGTAGGTCCGGGTCTCTTGGCTCTTGTTTTCGAGATAATGCGAAGTACAGGCACAGACCTCGAAGCTTCGATTCAGCCGCTCTTGCTCATTGCGATATACGCAGCCAGCAGTCTTGTAACAGGCATTATTATTTTTTTATTATCTAAACGCATTTCTGACAAGATTTACAATGGACTGCTTAAAATTGAGGATGAAGCGACGAAGGTTCCGGCGTATGTCGTCGCCGGGGCGATAGCAGGGCTTATCGCAGGGTTGATAATCGCTGCGCTGCTGAGCTGGGCTATAGGAATGATACCTCTAAAGTTTATATCGCTGCCTCTGACGGTTATAGTGTACCTCGCCTGCGGCTTCCTGGGGATACGCATCGGCTCTAAAAACGCGGGTATAATAGTGAATCTGCGTACAGGAGTGAAGGAATCCTCGTTCAGGCGCAAGGCGACTTCGGCAGAGCGGGAAAAGGAGCGCAACAAGCTTTTCGGGGCGAAGATATTGGATACGTCGGTGATAATAGACGGCAGAATAGTAGACGTGCTGAAAACGGGAATAATAGAAGGCACTGTGGTTGTGCCGGAGTTTGTGCTCGGGGAGCTTCAGCATATCGCGGACAGCGCCGATTCGCTCAAGCGTTCCAAAGGCAGACGCGGCTTGGATATAGTAGCGCAGATGCAGAGGGAGCTGAGCATTCCCGTGGAAATAACGGATAAGGATTACGAAGATACGCCCGAGGTCGATCTTAAGCTTCTCAAGCTGGCGAAGGAGACCGGAGGCAAGGTCCTGACCAACGACTTCAATCTCAATAAGGTCGCGGCGGTGCAGGGTGTTCCGGTGTTCAATATAAACGATTTGGCAAATGCGGTTAAGCCGGTGCTCATTCCCGGAGAGAAGATTAAAGTCTCTATTATAAAAGAGGGTAAGGAGCATGGGCAAGGCGTAGCCTACCTGGAGGACGGAACCATGATAGTCGTGGAAAATGGACGCGAGAGCATAGGCAGTATGCAGAATGTCGTGGTGACAAGCGTGCTTCAGACTTCGGCAGGGCGCATGATATTTGCCAGAATATAGCGCGCAGCATTCGCTTTAATAATTGTATAAACCCGCTTTTTTACAGTGAAATTTTCGTGAAATGGCTGGATAGAAGTCAAATCCATGTTATAATGTATGCGTGACACCGGCTTGGAGGCTTTATGTTTGGCTATATTAGAATAGATGAAACCGAGCTGAAGGTCAAAGAGCTTCGGGCATATCAGGGGTATTACTGCGGCCTTTGCAGAGAGCTTGGCAAGTATTCTCAAATATCGAAAAGTATGCTTACATACGACTGCACTTTTCTATATATAATGCTCGGCGCTCTGACGGAGGAAAGGCCGTCCGTCGAAGTGCGCAGATGCTCAGGGCGTATGCTCAAAAAGCGCGCGGAGGTGACGGAAAGCGCGGTGGAGTATGCCGCGGCGGTGAACGTCATGCTGGCGGCGCACAAGCTGCTGGACGACAAGGCGGACGGGAAGAAGCTGCGCGGAGCGGCGTTTAGACTCATACGCAGAGATTACAAAAAGGCGTGCGCCAAGTATCCTGCTTTGGCGCAGGAGGTAGAGCGGAGTCTTGAAGAACAGTTCGCTCTCGAGGCGAGGAGAGAGACTTCGATAGACATTGCGGCGGACAGCTTCGCGAAGCTGCTTGCGGCGATATGCAGAAACAGCGGAGTCTGCACGGGAAACGCAGAGTTTGAGCGCGTAGGGTATCATCTGGGACGATGGCTGTATCTTATAGACGCATTCGACGATATTGACAGCGACAAAGAAAGCAACGGATACAATCCCTTTATTCTCAACGGATTGGACAAGCAATCCGGAAAAGAGCGCGCGGAGTATAATTTATACAGCTCGCTCAACATGATGGCGCAGGCGTATGAGACGCTGCCCTTTGTGAAACACAAGACTATACTCGACAACATAATATACGGCGGACTCGCACACGCGACCAAAGCCGTACTCTCCGGCGAAGGAATGCCCAAGCAGGGCAGACATGGCGCGGAGAAAAACTGAATTTTGCAGAATCGGCATTTTTAGTAAGCGTTTTGAAAGACTGGGAACGCCGTTTTAGGAGAAGCAGGCAGTGCGCAGACGTAAAAATCTGCCTCTGCCTAAATTAAATCAAAAGGCTGGGCGGAGTTGCGTGTCGAACAAAAACCGTTTTGCACCTCTCTGTCGGGTTTTTTTTGAAAATACAGATATGAGCACGAAAGGTGAATATTAGATGGACCCCTATAAGGTTTTAGGAGTTGACAGAAATGCGTCTGATGACGAGGTAAAAAAAGCATATCGAGAGCTGGTAAAGAAATATCATCCGGATAAATATGCGGATAATGATCTCAAAGATCTCGCCTCTGAGAAACTCAAAGAAATAAACGCAGCGTATGCGGATATTCAAAAAATGCGGCAGAACGGAGGCTCGAGCAGCGGCTATACGTCAGGTACTTACGGCAGCTCATACAGCACCGACCCTAAATATCAGGATGTGCGCAATCGCATAAACAGAGGAGATATAGACGGCGCGCAGTCCATACTGAACTCTATGACAAACCGCGACGCTGAATGGAATTATCTGATGGGCGTTATAATGATGCGCAGGGGCTATATGGATTCCGCGCGTCAGTATTTTGGCATAGCGTGCAGCATGAATCCGAGCAACAGAGAGTACGCCCAGGCGTATAATTCCGCTAACAACATGGGCCAGGGATTCGGAGGATTTTACGGTCAGAATCAGGGCGCAGGCAGCTGTGATATATGCGACATATGCGCGGCTACAATGTGTCTGAACATGTGCTGTAATTGCAGATAGAGATAAAGAAACAAGGGAAGCGAAGGACATATGAAAAGATACTACCAAAGAAACTTGAGCACGGCGCATAAGGTGAGCCTCGTGGCCATGTTTTCGGCGATGAGCATAATTGTACTATACCTATCCGCCCTGCTGCCCACGGGGACGATAGGTTTTTATTTTTTAAGTTCCATATTTGTCGGCGGGATGCTCGTGGAGCGCAAGCCCGGGAGCGCCTTTGCGGTATACGTGGTCGTCAGTCTGCTCGCGCTGATACTCCTGCCCGGCTCTCCCGTCTCCGCTTTGCCGTATATCCTGCTGTTTGGGCATTACGGCATAGGCAAATACTTTATAGAGCATATCGGAGATAAAGTCATAGCATTTTTAATAAAGCTGCTGTATTTTAATGTGTTTATGGCAGCGGTATATCTTCTCGCCGGCTCGACGATGTTCGGAGCGTGGACGCAGGGGCTGCCGTTTTGGGTTATTATAGCGGCGGTGCAGGTAGTTTTTGTAATTTTTGACTTTTTGTATTCCAAGTTGGTCCTGTATTATGAAAACGTAATACGTCCAAAACTCATAAAGCGATAAACGAAGCGGAAAAGAGGATTCAATGGAAAATCTGTACAGCACGGCGGCGCAGATAATGCGTTATCCGTTTATAGTGATCGTCGCGCTAATGCTGATAGTTCTGATAGGAGTATCTGTAAGCGAATTTCGCGCGCGCAAGCATGTTATGGGTCAGGTAGGAAAGTACATAGGCTGCCTGGAAGTGGCGGATTTTGACGACATTGTGCGAGTAGGCGTGGCGGCGGAGAACGTCATAGGCAGCTCGCCGAAATCTGATATTATAATAGACGACGAGAGCGTGGCCAAGACGCACGCCATGCTCAGGCTCAAGGACGGGCGCGTTATGCTTCTTCCGCTCGAAGGCTCCACGCGCATAAACGGCAGACGAGCTGCGCGGGAGCATCAGGTGTATTCCGGAGATACGCTTTCGTTCGGCGACGTAGAATGTACGCTGATACTGAAAGGCGCGTCCGCGGGGATAGGGCGGATAAAGCCGGTAGAATACGGAAGCGAAAATCAGGACTCTGACGAATAGCGGGAGGGCAGAATGACTTTAAAGAGAAGAAGTGCGCGGGCGATGATGGTCCTGCTCGTGATAATGATACTCGCGGCGTTTGCTCTGCTCAGTCTGAGAGAGATAGCAGATGGGAAGTTTGACTTTATAGCGCTGCCGTTCGGAGCGCTGGTGTGTTTTTATATGGCGTTCAGCGCGTCTATGTATTCCAAGGCGTTCCGCCATTTTGACAGGCTGACGCTATATATAGCTTATTTTCTTATAGCTATAGGCTTGATAATACTTTATCGCATAAACACGGCATACGCTATGCGGCAGTTTATTATGGTGCTGGGCGGCTCTCTGGTTATGCTGATAGTTATAAAATTCATAAGAAGTACGAAGGACTTCGGCAGATTTAACTGGATATTCATGCTGCTCACATTAGGTTTGCTCGCGAGCACGCTCGTGCTGGGCAGAGTAGTCGGCGGAGCGCGCAACTGGCTGTCGATAGGCGGCATAACCGTACAGCCCAGCGAGCTTTGCAAGGTGCTGTTTATAGTAATATCTGCGTACTTTTTGTCCACGAGACACAATCTTCGTGCGTTTATACCGTATCTATGCTTTACGGCAGGATGTGTTATCATACTCGTAGCGGCGAAGGACTTGGGCGCCGGCTTGCTCTTCGCGGGGACGTTCCTGCTGATGTTTTACGCGGCTACGGGACGGAAGCTCATGACCCTGGGGGGATTGGGCGTGCTGGCTGTCGGCGCTGTGGGGAGCTATAAGCTTTTCAGTCACGTCCGCACGAGAGTGCAGGTCTGGCGCGATCCGTGGAGCGTATATCAGGATCAAGGCTATCAGATAGTTCAAGGGCTCATAGCTCTGGCGTCCGGCGGGCTTTTCGGCGTAGGACTAGGCCAGGGTATGCCGGAGGTCATACCGGCGGCGCAGACGGACTATATTTTCGCGGTTATCGGCGAGGAGTTCGGCATAATAATCGGAATTATGATAGTCGTATTCTATCTCGTGCTTATAGTCCGCGGTATACTTATAGGAATAAACGCGCGTTCTACGTTTGACGCGCTGCTCGTTTTCGGCGCGACAGTAATGCTTGCGCTGCAAAGCTTTATCATAATAGGCGGCGTAATTAAGCTCATTCCGCTCACGGGAATCACGCTGCCCTTCGTAAGCTACGGCGGCTCATCTATGGTCGTGAGCCTGATGCAGATGGGAATAATTCAGGGCGTCGCGATAAAGAACGGGCAGGCGGACGAGGCGGAAATAGAGATGATGGGCGGTCAGATACTCTGACGGTACGACGATTTCCGCGTCTGTGGTGTGATACAATGCGTATTAGAAAGGGAGAGAGATGAAACAAAAGCTGAAGCGCAATATGCGTTTCTCCATGTGGATATTTATACTGCTCTTTGTGCTCACTATGGTATATCTGGGGTATTCGGTGGTCACATACGGCGGAAAATGGACGGTCTCCACTGCAAACCCGCGTACTAAGCAGACGAGGGACATAGCCTCGGCGGGCAGCATATACGACAGAGACGGCGTACTGCTCGCTGCGTCGGACGGCGATACGCGAGTTTACAATGACTCCGAAAGCACGAGAAGGGCTTTGAGCCATGTCGTAGGCGATGTGTATGGCAAATCTGTAGGAGCGGAGACTATATTCCTGCGTCAGCTCTATACGGACAAGCAGGATATAAAGCTCACCGTAAGCTCGAAACTGAGCAAATACATATACAGACAGCTGGACGACCGGACGGGCAGCGTTGTCGTAATGAACTACAAAACGGGCGAGATTCTGGCGAGCGTATCAATACCCACCTTTGATCCGGAGACGCTTCAGGACGAAGAGCCGACGGGTACGAGTCTCGTAGATCGTGCGACAATGGGCAGATACCCTCCCGGCTCTGTAATGAAGATAGTCACCGCGGCGGCGGCTATAGAGCAGGGCATAGATATAGAGTACGAATGTACGGGGCTGGAGATAATAGACGGTCAGAGAGTGACCTGCGTCTCTGAGCATGGCACACAAGATCTAGAAGAAGCGTTTGAAAACTCCTGCAACTGTTATTTTGCAAAGCTGACTCAGGAGATTGGCGGTGCAAATCTCAGATCTGCGGTTGCGGATTTCGCGTTTAACGATGAGTTTAACTTCAGCGACGTAGTGCTGTACAAGAGCAGCTTTGAGCTGTCGAGGAGCGAGGGAGACCTTGCCTGGGCAGGCATAGGTCAGTATAAGGATCTCGTTACGCCTATGCACGTCTGCATGATCGCAGGCGCGGTGGCCAACGGAGGCAATATGATGACGCCTCTGATGCTTCAGTCGCAGGACGGTTCCACCGCGGTTTCTCCGAGCGTGTACAAGCAGGTTACTGATTCGTCTACGGCGCAGACGCTGAAAGAATATATGCGCAGGGTTATAACCTCGGGGACGGGCTCTTCCGCCGACATAGACAATGCTACAATGTACGGCAAGACGGGTACGGCGGAATATTCAGAAGACGGCGAGGTTAAGAACCACAGTTGGTTCGCAGGATTCATAGATTCAGAGGAACAGCCGTATGCGATAGCGGTTATCGGAGAGGGCGCGGGCTTCGGCAGCAAATATGCGGCGCCTCTCGCGGGAAAAATAATGGAATATATAGTACAGGAAAATATTTGATGAATTCGGGAGGTATTTAAAAATATGCCATATATACAGCACAGACGGAGAAGGCGGCATAGATGGCTGTATGTTGTGATAGCGTTGGTTTGTCTGCTGGCGCTGGGCGCAGGGGCGTATTATTACCTCGACGGATTTTCATATACGCGCCCTCAGGAGGGTTTTTCTCTCAAGTCGGAGGCGGTCATAGTGAGAAGCGAGCAGCTCTATCAGGCGCAGAATTACTCTAAATCGCAATTTTCGGCGAAAGAAGGGCAGAGAGTATCGGCGGGAGATGAGATTGCAGTGGCGTATTCTGCCGATTACAGCGACTATGTAGAAAAAGAGCTTCGCGCTCTTGAACAGAAAATAACAAACAAGCAGGATGAATCTCTGCGCCAGACGGCGACGAACGCAGGTCTGCAGCAGCTCAATGAAAAAATAGCCGCCAAAGAGAGCGAAATTGCAGAAGGAACCGGAGACCTCACGGTGCAGCAGAGAGAGCTCAATGATCTTATGAATGAGCGGGAAAAATACCGCGAGACGTTGGTGAAGGCGGACGAAGAGCTTCAGGCGCTGTATGACCAGAAGGAACAGCTTCAATCCAAAATAGACGACAGCCGTACGGTGATAACCGCTCAGGACGACGGATTGGTGTCGTTTTATTTTGACGGAGCGGAGAGCTATATGACGCCCGGGAATTTGACAAGCTTGAGTGTGTCCGACATAGAAGATGCTTTGGCAGGGAAGGTAGGGCTCCGGCTTACAGCTTCGGGCAGACCGTTGTATCGCCTGGTAAAAGAAAATGAGTGGTACGCAATAGTTATGTCAGACAGGCAGCTTACCGAAATTACGGACGGTCAATCTTACCGAGTGAGCTTCAACGTCGGAGAAGGCTCGCCGTATATAGCGACGGTAACGGGCAGCCGGAGAGAAGGCGGGAAATATCTGTATTATCTGTCGTTTTCTCAAGCGATAGGCGATCTCATGAGCGTTCGAAAGACGGAGATAACTATCACGGGCTAATAATCAATTTACATATTTTTAACATAAGCGAGGACAAAGCATGAGTATAGCTGAAAATTTAGCTGAGGTAAAAGATAACATAGCCAGAGCGGCGAGAAAAGCGGGCAGAAAACCCGAAGATATTACCTTAATAGCAGTTTCTAAGACATATTCGAGCGATATTATCAAACAAGCGGTAGACGCGGGTCAGACTCGCTTCGGCGAGAACAGAGTGCAGGAATTCAACCAGAAAGTTGTGAATTTTGATAAAAAAATACGATGGGACATAATCGGGCAGTTGCAAAAGAACAAAGTAAAGTATATAATAGATAGAGTAGAGCTAGTACACTCTCTTTGTACTCTTTCGACTGCGAAAGAAATGCAGCGGCTTTGCGAAAGAGACGATACAAAGATCAAATGCCTCATTGAGCTGAGCATAGCGGGAGAAGAGCAAAAAGCAGGTCTTACCGAATCTGAGCTGGACGGCTTTCTTTTGGAAATTGACCGACTTGACCGCGTGGAAATACGCGGATTAATGACTGTGGCGCCTTTCGCTGAAGATGCGGAGCAGGTGCGTCCTGTTTTTTCCCGAATGAAAAAAATCTTCGATGAATACCGCGCTCGTGGACGCGATTGGGATACGCTGTCTATGGGTATGTCAGGGGATTACGAAATAGCTATAGAAGAAGGCGCGACTATGGTTAGAGTCGGCTCTGCGATATTTGGAAAAAGACAATAAATAACGGAAAATAACGGAGGAACGGGTAAAAATGGCGGGCATATTTAAGAAGGTACAGGATAAATTGGGCAACTCCAGACCTACAGAGTTTGAAGACGAAACGGCATACATGGATGATTATAACGACGAGGGTTATGAAAATGAAGAATCCTACGATGATTTCGAAGAGGAAGACGAGCCGGAGATGACTGCGTCCAATCGCAGAGGAGCTTCTAACAATGTATACGATATGAAGACCGGTTCTGTACGTACTAAAGATATGACGATGATAATTTTCAAGCCGGATGTTTACGCCGAGACTCGCGCTGTGGTAGATAACCTCCTTGTCAAAAAGCCTACAGTCATCAATCTCGACGATATGGACAAAGCTGAGGCTCAGCGTGCTTTGGATTTTGTCAGCGGAGCGGTTTACGCGCTTAATGGCGAAATCCGCAAGGCTGCCCGTAATATTTTTGTTGTGGCGCCTTCAAACATTGATATACAGTCGATGATAAAGGAGACGGACAACAGCAAGTCCGATGCATTAGACTTCTGAAAAAATCCAAATAGCGAGGTTTGAATATGGCAATAAAAGCAGAAGATGTTAGGAAGGTATCTTTCGATCAGGCAAAAAGAGGCTATGACACAGAGCAGGTAGACGCTTTTCTCGAAGAAGTTGAACAAGCCCTTGAGATATATGAATCTCGATCCGGCAGCGTCAGTTCCGGCGCGCCTGCTTCGAGGAGCAGCTCCGCGTCCAGAGAGCGTGATTTGGCACGCCGACAGGATGACATAGCCAAAGCGCTCATCGTCGCTCAGCAGGCGGCGTCTCAGGTTCTGGACGAAGCGAACGAAAAAGCTACAAATATCGTCGCCGAGGCCAGAAGCAGAGCGGAAAAGATGCTCACGGATGCAAGAGAAAAGGCGGAGAATCTGCGTATGAAAGCAGAAGCTGAACAATACGCCATCGTCGAGAGAAACCGCGCGAAGAAAGCGCAGCTCGAAGCAGCTTCGGCTCAGGCTCAGCTTTACGCTGACGAGATCAAGCAGGGGCTCATGGCGAAAATATCCGATATGCAGCTGGAAGTCGAGCGTATATTTACGATAGAAGTTCCCGACATTACAACTGAAGATTACATGATTGAACATGCTCCGGCGACTGAGAAAGAGCCGGCGGAATTGTCGGACGAGCCGGAGGCGCACCGCGTGAAACATCGCGGCGAACAGAGAAAGAGCGATTATTCTAAGGCGGCGAAGAATATAAAAGCTGCCGATGCGGATTTGGATTCTCTTCTGGACGATATTGTAGACGAAGATTAATTTCTGAGTCTGATAAAAATACGAAAAACTGGGCGCGGATTAATCCGCGCCTTTTTAGTGTGATTAAAAAATAAAAAAGCGGAAGTCGCCTTCCGCCAAGCCGGTTCCCAAGGCCGGCTCCCTAGTTTAGATAATGTCGTCAGACATGAGAGAAGCGGGCACTGCTTTAAACAATGTGCTCACAGATACGCCCTCATGTATTCTTAGTACAGCCTCGGCAAAGAGAGGCGCTGCGGAAATTGTAATCATTTTTTTACTCTTCAGAATATAAGGATTATCGACCGTATCGGTGGAGATGACCATTTCGATAGGGCTGTCCTCTATTTTTTTAACGCCTGCGTCGCGCAGCATGTTGTGAGCCAGGACTGCAATTATGCGTTTTGCACCTTTGGCTTTGAGTACGTTGGCGATGTCTACCAGCGTACCGCCGGAAATGGAAAAGTCGTCGACGATCATGCAGTTTTTATCTTTTACATCGCCGATAAGCTCCATGATATGCGCGTTCTCGTCGTGTCCCGTTCTCGTTTTATCGCCGATTGCGACGTTTTTCCCGAGGTAGTCTGCGAATTTACGCGCTTCTTTTGCAAAGCCGGCGTCGGGGGATACGACTACGAAATCGTCTCCGAATAGATCCAGACCGCGGACGTATTCACATAAAATGGGCATGGAGAGAAGGTGGTCTGTCGGACGCTTGAAGAAGCCCTGCACCTGAGCGCTGTGCAGATCCATAGTGATAACTCTATCGGCGCCTGCCAGTTCAATACATTCGGCGCATACCCGCGCGCGTATGGGAATGCGCGGTTCGTCCTTCTTGTCGCCTTTGGCGTAGCCGAAATAAGGGATAATCGCAGTTACGGTATGCGCGCTGGCGCGTTTAAACGCGTCCATCCAGAAGAGAATCTCCACGAGTTCGTTGTTAGGGTCGAGACCTATGGGTTGTACGACAAAAACATCTCTGTCGCGTACTGTTTCTAAAATACGCACGTAAATGTTACCGTCAGAAAAAAGAATAGCCTCGGACTTGCCTAATTCAGCGCCGAGGTATTTGCACATTCTTTTGGCAAATGCCATACCTGTGCTTCCGGCAAAAATTTTAATTTCAGACTGTTCAGATCTCATTTAATTAATACTCTCTTTCATTTTGAAATCAACGTACTTTTAAACCTCTTAAAATATGATAGCACAAAAGAGGCGTTACATCAAGCGCAAAATGACGGCATGCGGCAAAAAAGGAACCGCATACCGTCGCCATGTTATGTCAGATTGTCTTGTTTAAAGAGCTTGGTGATACTCTTTGCTAAAAATTCGTTTATTCGCCCGTCTTGGCCGAGGGGCGAGTGTTTATCGTCGTCTCCATGGAAATCGCTGCCTTTGGTTACGAACATACCGAGCTTATGCGCCAGCATACAGTAGTACTGCACATCTTCGTCGCTGTGAGACGGATAAAATGCTTCTATTCCGTCCAGACCGTATTTTTTCCGGAGAGTCATTGCGACGCGCGTCGCTTCCTCTGCGCCGCCTTTCAGCAGTCCGGGATGCGCGAGCACGGCATAGCCGCCGGCGTCATGCGCGAGCTTTATAGCGCGCTCCGGCGTCAGGCGCTTGCGCTGTACATATGTCGGCCGACCCGGCGTGAGATATTTGTTGAATGCGTCCGGCATATCTTTGGCATAGCCCAAACGGACTATCTCAGCTGCAATATGAGGTCTGGCGACGATTCCGTTTGTGTGTTTTACGACTTCATCATAGTCTATGGGAACGCCTGCTCTGTTGAGCAGCTCGCATATCTGCAGAGCGCGCAAGACTCGCGCTTCACTCATTTCGTCAAGCGCCCGACAGAACGCTTCGTTTTTAGGATCGTAACCGTACACGAGCATGTGAAGCTCGCGTTCATATTCAAGGCTGAGCTCCACTCCGGTGATGCAGAATATCCCTAAAGCACGGCAGCTCCGCATGAATTCATCCTGCCCGGCGACGGTATCGTGATCTGCCAGAGCCGCCCAGGATATATCTGCGTTGTAAAGAGCCAGCGCGAGCATGGATGGCTCCAGCATACCGTCGGACTTAGTAGAGTGCATATGAAGATCTATCATTATTTACTCAATTTAGACTGTGTTTTCGCTAAGAATTTGTCGTTGTCAATTATTACTCTCGTGTGCAGAGCTTTTCCGATGAGATTTTTTTCATCGTGTGCTTCGATAGAGAACACCAGCTCGCGCCCGTTTACCTCGACGATAATCGCTTTTGCTTTGACTTTCATACCGACGGGTGTGGAGCTTATGTGCTGTACGTTCATTGAAGTGCCGACAGTCCCCTGTCCTTCCTCGAGCGCAGGCGCGGCGCAGCGCCACGCAGCCTCTTCCATGAGTGCAACCATCGTGGGTGTGGAAAACACATCCAGCTCACCGCTGCCCATTGTTTTTGCCGTGTGCTGTTCATTTACAGTAAGCGTCGTCTCATACTGCAAACCTATTTTATGCATTTCGCTTCTCCTTATATAAATAAAACATTTAGATTTGGATAAATCATACAAATAAGTATACAATATAGATTCGTATTTTTCAAGTGTGTTAAATACAGATTATTAATCCGGACAATAAAAAACGAGGTTTTCACCTCGTTTTTTGTATGCTGTCTTAATCTTCAGTGTCGTTATGACTGTCGTTTTCCGAGTCTATTTTCAAATCCATAGAAGATTTTCTGGCTATGGAATCAGGATTTACGACGTCAGTGTTGTCTTTGAAAGTGTAGCTGTATTCTCCGTAAGTCCCTTCGAAAATTGCCTCGAACTGCGCTCCTGTGAGCTTTTCGCTTATGATAAGCTCCTTGGCGACTGAGTGCAGCTGCTCGATATGATTACGCAGGATAGCCTGAGCTTTTGTATAAGCAGAAGTGAGTATGCGTTTTACTTCGTTGTCTATTTGCGCCGCCACCTGCTCGCTGCATGTGTTGCTCGTTACCAATTCTTTACCGAGGAATACTTCCTGATCTCCGCCGTGGAATACGGGACCGATGACGTCGCTCATGCCGTATTTGACGACCATGCCGCGCGCGGTTTCCGTCGCCCGCTGTATGTCGTTGGAAGCGCCGGTGGAGATGTCTCCGAGCACGATTTGCTCCGCTGCGCGTCCGCCGAGCATCATTACGATCTGATCGAGCATTTTGCTCTTGAAGAGGTGCTGATCGTCCTTTTCGGGGAGAGTGAGCGTATAGCCCGCCGCCATGCCGCGCGGTATGATAGAAATTTCGTGAACAGGATCGCATCCCGGGAGAACCTTAGCGCATATAGCGTGACCTACTTCGTGGTATGCCGTGCAGCGCTTGTCGTTTTCCGTGATTACATGGCTCTTCTTCTCAGGGCCGGCGATGACTCTGGTGATAGCTTCTTCTATCTCCTTCATGCCGATTTCTTTCTTGCTGCCGCGGGCTGCGAGTATAGCGGCCTCGTTCAGAACATTTTCGAGATCCGCGCCGATGAAGCCCGGCGTCATCTTCGCAAGAGTTTTGAGGTCTATGTCAGGAGCCAGAGGCTTTCCGCGGGCGTGTACTTTGAGAATTTCCTCTCTGCCTTTTACGTCAGGATAGTTAACTACAACCTTGCGGTCGAATCTGCCTGCGCGGAGGAGAGCCGGGTCGAGTATGTCTACGCGGTTTGTCGCCGCGATAACGATTATGCCTTCGTTCGTCTGGAAGCCGTCCATCTCTATGAGCAGCTGGTTCAAAGTCTGTTCGCGTTCGTCATGACCGCCGCCCAGACCTGCGCCGCGCTGACGGCCCACCGCGTCGATCTCGTCTATGAAGATGATGCAGGGGGAGTTCTTTTTCGCGCTGTCGAAAAGATCGCGTACGCGGGATGCGCCCACGCCTACGAACATCTCTACGAAGTCAGAGCCGGATATGCTGAAGAACGGAACGCCCGCTTCTCCGGCGACCGCCTTCGCCAGCAGTGTTTTACCGCCGCCGGGAGGGCCGACGAGAAGCACGCCTTTGGGTATTCTCGCGCCGTATTGTACGAATCGTTTCGGATTTTTGAGAAAATCAACGATTTCTTTGAGTTCCTCTTTTTCCTCGTCTGCTCCGGCTACGTCTGCGAACGTCTTGCCTGTTTGGTCGCCCATCGTCATTTTAGCCTTGCTTTTGGCGAAATTCATAGTGCCTTTGCCGCCGCCCTGCGCCTGACGCATCATGAAGAACCACATGACCGCGAGCAGAGCTATGGGGATCAGATATGGAAGAAGCTGTACAAATATCGAAACCTCGGGCTGCGCTATATAGTTGAGCGAGAAGCCAAGTTCTTTTATGCTTGACGCTCCCGTTATCTCACGCAGATCTATGTTCAACTGGTTGATAGACGGGATGTAAACCTTGTAGTCGTATTTTTCGGGGAAGTCCTTTTCGCTGTACATTGTGTTTTTGCTCAGAATATATCCGTCGTTCGCCATGATTGAGACGGATTGAACTTCGCCGTTGCTTATTTTATCCAAGAATTCGGTATATGTCAGATCTTTAGAGTCAGTACTCTGCCAGTTGCCGAAAGAGCTTGCTATCGCGACGATCGCCAATATAAGCAGAATATATATGAGCGGACCACGCAAAAGTTTTTTCAAGTATCAAGTCCTCCTAATAGTCTATATCAGTATAGCATTGTAGCATATCTACTAGCAATTTATAAGGAATTTGTGTGTAAACGTCGTTAAAGCGTTTTTACGCGCTATATTATAATTTAAGAAAAAAGCAAAAGTTATATTCGTAAATCCTCAAGATGGAATTACTTTGTATCCTCAATGTCTTTTTCGTATATTTCAGGTTTTAAAGTGCCGATGTACGGCAGATTGCGATACATTTTAGAATAATCCAAACCATATCCGACGACAAATTCATCAGGTATGTCAAAGCCGACATAATCAGCCTGGAGCGGAACCTCGCGCCTGTCTTTTTTATCCAGGAGACAGCAGCATTTGACAGAATTCGCACCGCGGTTTTTGAGAAGATTGGTCAGCATATAAAGCGTGCGTCCAGAGTCGATTATATCTTCTACTATGAGTACGTCGCGGCCTGCTATATCTACCTCCAGATCGTAAAGTATGCGCACAGAGCCGGAAGAACTGGTAGAGTTGCCATAGCTGGATATGCGTATGAAGTCCATCGAAAGAGGTATTTCCAGCGCCATCATCAGATCAATGTAAAAAACCACAGCGCCGTTCAATACGCATACGACCACAGGATCTTTTTCGCTGTAGTCTATACGAAGCTGAGCTGCAATTTCATTTACACGCTGCTTAATTTGTTCGTTAGTATATAATACTTTTTGAATGTCCTTGTCCATTACACCCATAATAAACATCCTCCGGTCAAATCTGTTTATGATTATAGCATAACTTAGTGAGATTTAAAAGCTTTACTTTGCACTTTATGTAAAAAAAGAAGGGAAACGGATGTATGCGCATGAAAGTAAAAAGAGACGCGGCCGCGCCTCTTTCAGTATGCTATACAAAAAGCCGACGAACTTATTTTTTGCGGAATATCCCCAATATGCCTCTGCGGCGCTTTGTTTCTTTCGCCTCTTCCAGCTCGTCGGATCTTTCGGCTGCCGCCTTGGCCGCCATTTTCATGCGCTCCTCCTGCGCGCAGATATGAGCAGAGCTGGCGGGTTTTTTGATGTATGTTCCGTTGCTCGTCAGTATGCGCGCTTTTACGTTGTCGCGCAGCTGAAGGTCTATCAGCGAATTTATACGACTGCGGATATTAGGATCGAGTATCGGGCAGCCGACCTCTACACGCCTATCCGTGTTGCGCGTCATAAAGTCGGCGGAGCTTATGTACATTTTTTCGTTTTCGTCTTTGCCGAATATGTATACGCGCGAATGCTCCAGAAAACGTCCGACGATGCTCGTTATGAAAATGTTTTCTGTCTTTTTGGGTATGCCGGGCAGCAGGCAGCATATGCCCCGGATGATCATACGGATTTGGACGCCGGCCGCGCTTGCTTCATGCAGCTTTTGAAGCAGGTCTACGTCGGTGAAGGAGTTAATCTTAACCGTAATCTGACCGTGCCGACCCAATTCTATCTGTTCGTCTATGAGCTTCATGACTGTCTGTTTTAAGCTTGTAGGCGCGACTATCAGCCGATTATATTGCCCCTCAAGATTGCCTATCGCCATGTTTTTGAAGAATTCGTGCGCGTCCAGACCTATCTCCTGATTGGCGGTCAGGAGGCAAAGGTCGGTGTACTGTTTGGCTGTCTTTTCATTGTAGTTGCCCGTGCCGATTTGTGTGTAGTAACGGACTTTATCGCCGCGCCTTGCGGTTATGAGGCAGACCTTGGAGTGTACTTTAAAGTCCTCGAAGCCGTAAATTATTGTGCAGCCCGCTTCCTCCAGCTTTTCAGACCAGTCTATGTTGTTTTGTTCGTCAAATCTCGCGCGCAGCTCTATGAGACAAGATACGTCCTTGCCGTTTTCTGCGGCGGCGCAGAGATAGTCGACAATCTTGGTCTGGCTCGCCATGCGGTATATGGATATTTTTATAGAAATTACTTCCGGATCGTCTGCGGCTTCTTTAATCATTTGGAGGAAGCCGTCCATGCTTTCGTAAGGATATCCGAGCAGGACGTCGCCTTCGTCGACCTGTTTCATTATGCTCCTGTTCAGATTTAAATTAGGAGAGGGCTGCGGCGTGAAGGGCTCGTATAACAGAGCGGACTGCTGCGCGCTGTTTAGCTTTCCCTCAAGTGCAAAAACGTATTTGAGCTTGAGCGGAGCGGAGGTGACGAATATTTGAGACGGCTTTATGGCGAGCCTGTCGCAAAGGCTGTCGCGCAGGTCGTTTGAAATACTGCCGGAAAGCTCTAAACGAACGACGGCGAGACGTTTGCGCTTGCTCAAAACCTTGCGCATTTTTTTGCGGAAATCGTCCTCAATGTCAAAGGCTTCGTCCTGCGGGCTTATATCCGCGTTTCGCGTGACGCAGAGAGCTACGCTTTCTTTGACCTTGTACATGCTGAATATACTTTCTACGAAGTGAAGTATGATATCTTCTATGCGGATGTAGCGTATCTCGGCGCCGGGCAGGTATACCACGTCGGGCAGGACGGTAGGGACGGGTATCAGCCCTATCAAGGTCTTGCCTTCGTGCGTGAGCTGTGCGGCTATGTATATCTGCTTGTTAGGGATATGTGCGAAAGGATGCAGAGTGTCGATTATCTGCGGGCTCAATATGGGAAGTATATTGTTCTGATAGAATTCTTTTACAAACTTTTTCTCCGGGGATTCCAGCTCGGCATAGCGCAGACAGTATATCCCATGCTGACGAAGGAGTTTTTCTACGTCGGAAAAAATCTTTTCATGCTTAGGAATGAGCTTGTGGACTTGATTGTATATTGCACTGAGCTGCTCTTCCGGCGTCATGCCGGAGCGCGAATCCACTGCATCTGCTTTGACTTGGTACATGTCGTAAAGACTGCCAACGCGCACCATGAAAAATTCGTCCAGATTACTGCTGAAAATAGACGTGAATTTCAGCCTCTCTATAAGAGGTACGCTGTCGTCTGCTGCCTCGGAGAGCACGCGGTCGTTGAATCTAAGCCAGGATAGCTCGCGGTTTTGCGTAAATCCTTCGAGATACAGTTTCTTGTTCATTTCATAAAACCCCTTTCAGTTGCAGAGAAAACCGAGCCGATTTATTTGGCACTTTTAACCGTGAACAGATTGCAGGCGTCGTGTTCCATCTAAGGCTTCAGCGTAGGTACAATACGCCGCTGAATCCTAAGAGGCTTCGCCCCTTGTTCACTTGTTGAATGACGGGGCAGCGCCCCTTATTGAAAAGCTATATGTTTTATTCCTTATAACAATATAATACCAAATTATTGAATTTTTTACTATAGTTTTCGCTATATAATATAGGGACAGTTTTATTAAACTGTCCGCAAAACACTTTATTTTAATACTCCGTTTTCTTTTAATGTGTGATATAAAAATCCTTCGCGAACGCCGTATGAGCTGGTAATTATGCTCTCACATTCAAATTTTCGGCATATAGCAGAGAGAACGGCCATTCCGGGGAGCAGGGTGTGGATTCTCTCGGGCGTGCTGCGCAGTATTTCTTTAGTAAGTTTTTTACGGTTGCTTGTGAGCAGGGCAAAAACCCTGTCCAGGCATCTGGGGTGATAAGCGCTGAGCTGAACTTCGTCGAAAAGCCCCGAGAGCAGCTTCTGCGCTGCGCGGGAGCTCCCGCCGACGGTGAGTATCTTGTCGCTTTTCACGGGACATTTGGGCAGGCGCAGATTGGAGAGCTGACTCGAGACGGTGTTTTCTATTTTCTCCAGCTCATCGTGCGTGGGGATTATATCGCTGACAAAATTGTTGTATGAGTTCAGCGAGCCGATGGGGAGAGATTGAGAGAATACAATTTCCTTCTCGTTATAAAATACAAGCTCCGTGCTTCCGCCGCCTATATCTGCGATAAAACCGTCAGGCTCTCCCGTGATTCTCGTCGCGCCGTAAAAGTCGAAAGTCGCTTCTTCGTCGCCGGAGAGTACGCGGATGTCAAAGCCGGATCTGTCGGAGACCTCCGCGACGACCTCTTTGGAATTGGTTATGTTCCGAAGAGACGCCGTAGCGAAAGCGTATACCGCCTCGGCATTTACGTTGTCGAGAGCCTGAGAGAATTCATACAGCACTTCGACTGTTTTTTCTATGCCTTTGCGAGTCATGTGCCCGTCTTTTTCTATATAAGCCGCCAAGCCCGCCGCGACCTTTTTGTTCAGCATAGGCAGGAGAACCCCGCCTTTCAGCTTGTACAGCACTAATCTGATTGTGTTTGATCCGATGTCTATTACTCCGTAGAGTTTCTGCAATGTCGTTTACCTCACAAGTAATTATATTTTATTATAAGTCTGTTAAAAACAAAGCCCGGCTTGTGTAAAATAAAAGTTAAACTATACGTCTGTTTCGCGTCTGTATTCCGCGCAGACGCAATCGCCGCTGCTTGCCCTCGCGCTTTCGCCTACGGCATAGCCTATGACCCAGAGCACTTCGCTTCCGTGCGCGAGGAGGGGGATGGAGTCTCTTAGCTCGGCCGGTATTTTGCGGTCTGTCATAAATCGTGTCAGCTTTTTAGAACCGGGTGCGCCGAAGGGACGGAAAGTATCTCCCTGACGTTTAGTCCGAAGCTCCGTGTCCTGCACTGCCGAAGCGGACAGGTATTGTGTCTTTTCATCAGGCTCGGGGAATTCGTTCGGCAGTGAGCATGGGGTAAAAGTCAGACTGCCCGGCATTCCGAAAGCGCCTTCTTTAACCTGACGCAGCACGAGAGAATCGTAGCTTATCTGTGCGTAAATCCGGCCGGGGATGTTTTTAGCGGCTCCGTGGCGGCCGCGTTCCGCCATATCAATTATTTCCTCTATGTGTGTCAGCTCCAGATCTCTTGCGTTCGCTATGTGCATTATTATCCGCGTTTTCAGCGCGGGATGAAGCGAGTTGAAGTGTTCGAGATTAATTTCCGAGCCGCGTATGGTGGTTTGGGATATATCGTAAAGCGTGCTCAGCGCTATTTGAACGAGCGCGTCGTCATCTCTGCGGGCGAGGCGGGCGGTGCGCGCCATGGCTTCGGGCAGAGCGGGGTTTATGCTTTGGAGCGCGGGCATGACGTCCTTGCGTATCAGATTGCGGGTGTAGGCGGAGTCTGAGTTGGTCTCGTCTGTGACGTAAGGGAGGGAATTAGCCGTGCAGTATGCGAGTATCTCTTTTTTTGTCACGTCGAGGAGAGGGCGAATGTATCTGCCGTCGCGCATATATCGGATTCCGGAAAGTCCGGAGATCCCGGTGCCTCTCGTCAGGTTCATTATCATGGTCTCGCAGAGGTCGTCTCTATGATGACCGAGCGCGATTTTGTCGGCGTTCACTCTGGAGAAAAAATCATAGCGCAGCCTGCGAGCGGCCATCTCTATGCTCTCTCCCGTTTCGCGGAGCTTCGGGACGTTCGCGCGTTCTACCGCAAGCTCCAGACCGAGCCGCTCGGCGAACCTGCGGCAGAATTTCATGTCGGAGATTGAAGCATCCCCTCGGATGCCGTGCTCAAAATGCAGCAATACAACTCTGATTCCCAAAGAATGACGCAAAGCGGCGAGTATGTGCGCCAGAGAGACGCTGTCCGCGCCGCCGGATAGAGCAACGCCGATGGTTTCCCCGGGGCGTATCAGGTTGTTCTCTTTGATAGTGCGCAAAACTTTACTAATCATAGCCTGTCCTCCTTAATAGATTTTAACACGATATTGAAAGAAGTCAAATTGGAGAATAAAAAAAGTCACCTTCGAAAAGGTGACTTGCAATGGTGGGAACAATTGGGCTCGAACCAATGACCCCCTGCTTGTAAGGCAGGTGCTCTCCCAGCTGAGCTATGCTCCCGACTTGGTGACCCCTAGGAGACTCGAACTCCTGTTACCGCCGTGAAAGGGCGGTGTCTTAACCGCTTGACCAAGGGGCCGCTCCCCACACGGTACGTTCTATATGATACCTGATGGTGAGAGAAATGTCAATAGTTTTTTTTGATTTTTTTCGAATTTTCTTTTAACGGAACATATTTTGTTTTAGAAGCGCGCATACTGCGTATGGCGAAAAGTATCAGCCCTGCGACTATGAACATATAGTAGCAGAAAAAACGCCAAATCAGCATCGCCCAAAATACGTAGCCGGAGCTGACAGATTTGAAAAGGCTGTAGAACAGACCTTCCGCCGCTCCGGAGTTGCCCGGGGTGGGGACTATAGCTACCGCAGCGTATATCAGCGTGGTGGATGCGAAAAGGGGGATTAACGATACGTTCGCGCCGAATGCCTTGAGCACTGTGTATGGTATACACAATATGGCGCAATAATAGATTATGGAAAAAAACAATGCGGTCAGGACCTTCGCAGGTTCTTTTCTCAGCTGCATAAAAGAGGTGCGGTATACTTCCAGCGTGTGCGTCCAATTTTTCGCCGTCTCTTCCGGATGCTTCATTATTTTGAGTTTCCCCAGCAGCTTGAGAAGCCCTGATATAAATTTGCTTAGAACTCCGGGGAGAAAAGTGAATAGAACTATAGCCGCAGGTATTGCTATGTACATGAATGAACCCAAAAACGCCGACGCCATTACCCCCGCGCGCCCTATGCTGGCGCCGGATATGAGCACTATTATCGCTATGATTGTGAACGCAGCCTGATTGAGTACAAAAGCGGCTATGGGAAGAGTGCCGACCGCTTCTCTAGGAGCGTTATCTTTAGTAAGATAATATATCTGGAAAGGCTGACCGCCTGAGCCGGAGGGCGTGACGGCGTCGTAATATCTGCCTATTATGCAGGTATGCAAAGAAAGCCTGGGGAGATATCTTCCGCAGGAGGCGTGCATCAGGAACATATAGCGCACCCATTCCGCCAAGAGAGCGACAACAAAACAGCCCATTGCGGGGATAAGATACAGCATGTTTATATTGAGAGAGCGTATGTCCGCGGCGGAATCGCCTCCGGAAAGCTCGATTATCAGAGGTATGCCTATTGCGAGTACATTACAGACTACCAAAATTACGGTAAACAGCCGTTTTTTCTTTCCGGGCAGGGGCTTTTTTTCTTCCATGTTTTGTCCTCCGAGATGCTATGTGCATATTCTAGCATGATGCAGAACAAAAGGCAACGTAAAATAGGAAAATTACTGTTGACTTTGGCTTACAAAATTGTCATAATATATAGAGTATACAGAATTAAATTTAAGAGGAGGCTTTTTATATGTTTTTAGAAGATATAAAGGGCAGAAGCTTTGAACTGGGAGAAACGCTGCTTAAAGCTGACGGTTACGAGAGCTTCGATATGCGCGTGAATATAGAGGATGGCGTTACTATCGTAGACCACTATTTTGGTCACCAGGTCGATGAGATGCTTTACTATTATCGCTCTAAATATATTGAGCATCCCGATGACGACCCCGAGCCGTATAAAATGGAAACATGGGGTTGGGATGAGATTCATGCTCTTATGGCGAAGGAACGCGGCGTTGAAGCTCCGTGCTATAAAACGAAAAAGCGCGAAGAGGATTAAAACCGTATGTAAGACAGCAGAGAGTCTGCTTTTTGTTCTTTATGGCAGAAAGCAGGCTTTTTTCCGTGCTTTACAAAATCGCGGCGAATATATATAATAAGTTAGAAAACAATTCTGGAGGTACGAACGATGGCAAAACGCGGAGGGTTCCCCGGCGGTATGAATATGCAGTCTATCATGGCTCAGGCGCAGAAAATGCAGCAGCAGATGCAGAAATCTCAGGAGGAGCTGGAGGCGAGAGAATTTGAAGCAACGGCAGGCGGCGGCGTGGTCAAAGCTACGGTAACGGGCAAGCTCTTGCTTACGAATATAGAAATAGCCCCCGAGGCGGTAGATCCGGACGATGTGGAAATGCTTCAGGATCTCGTCCTCGCGGCGGTCAACGAAGCTTTGACCAAGGCGCATGAAGCGGCGAACCGGGAAATGGGGAAATACACCGGCGGAATGAATCTCGGAGGACTGTTCTGAGGTGTACACTATTGCATCTCTGGCGAAATTGCAGAAGTGGTTCGCGCGGCTTCCCGGGATAGGCCCGAAGAGCGCGATGCGCATGGCTTTTCACGTGCTGGAGCTGGACGACGAGGATGTTAGACAGTTCGCGACGGACATGTATTCCGCGAGACTCAGCGTGCGCCGGTGCGAGATATGCGGGGTTTTGACGGATGACGAGCGATGCTCCCTTTGCGAGGACGAAACCAGAGACAGGAGCGTTATATGCGTAGTAGCGGATACGCGGAGCGTGATGGCGTTTGAAAAGACAGGAGAATACCGCGGCGTATATCACGTTTTGGGCGGGCTCATCTCTCCGCTGGACGGGATAGGCCCGGATGAAATAGGCATAGACAAGCTGGCGGCTCGAGTGCGCGAGGGCGGAGTGCGCGAGGTGATAATCGCGACAGGTTCCAACGTGCAGGGCGAAGCGACGGCTATGTACATAGCGCAGGAGCTGGAGGATATGCCCGTTACGGTTTCGAGAATAGCGCACGGTATGCCCGTGGGCGGCGAGGTGGAAAATACCGATCCGAGAACGCTTCTGCTCTCTCTCGAAGGCAGGACGAAGCTCGGCGGCTGAGCTGTTTTATCTTAAATTATACTCCCTCTTAAAAAGAGGGAGTTTTTTTGTATAAATATTATAATTGTACTATTTATGGTATATATAGTTGTGGTACAATATAAACAATCAAACAAGTATTATATAAAGCATTTAGAATAAAGGCAGGGATGCTGAAAGACGTCCCTTCCATACATCCCTGCCTATTTTTGGGTGATTTGTATATACTATTCTTTCTTTCAATCCACAGAATTACCCGCACTACTTCGAGAGAATGTAATTCTGACATTATAAAGTATATCATAATTAGCGTAAAAGGTGCAATTAGTTTCGTAGTTCTTAAACTGCTATATGCAGAAATTCGCGGAGTACAGCCATTTTTCGCAGTTTAAAAGCAAAAATCAGTATTCCATATATTACAATATTCGATGTTTATTACGGTAAATTATGTCTAAATATATCCTTTTTGTCGTCAAACTGTCGTCAAAAACAAAGCTTTGAATGATAATGTTGTGCGACCGAAGTATCAAAAGTTGTTAGCCGCTTCCAGTATGGATATTCTATTCTCTAATTCGTATATCTCGTACTTTGCTATAAGGTCTGTTAAAGCGTCATAGCTGTTGTTGGCGTAATAGCTGTCAAAACACTCATAATACCTTGCGCGTTCTGTAAACTTAACGTTTACCGGCAAAAAGCCGGCTTTAATCAATTCGAGATTCATTATCAGTCTGCCAGTCCTGCCGTTGCCGTCTATGAATGGGTGGATACTCTCAAAACGCAGATGAAACAAGGCAGCAGCTTCGACAATATGAAGCTTCGGCTTCATCAGCTCGTATTCTTCCAACAGTTCTTGTAACTGCTCTCTCACGAGATACGGCGGCGGTGGAACATGGCTTGAACCCAGTATCTTAACAGGAACCCTGCGGTATACTCCTTTGTTTATTGCGTCGTTCATCAAAACAAGAGAGTGAACGTCTTTAATCACCTTTTCACTGAGACGTTCTTTTGCGTCTGCAAGAGAGACAATATACTCAAAAGCGTCTTTGTGACCTATCGCTTCGAGATGCTCTCTGATTGGTTTTTCGGATATTGTGAGACCTTCCTGCAATATCAATGCGGTCTCTCTCAATGTCAGCGTGCTTCCCTCAATGGCGTTTGAGTTATACGTATTCTCAATAATAAATTCGTCGCGAATTTGCTTTAGCTCCGCCGCGTTCAGCGGCCTAAAACTCGCAAGCTTTTCTTTAAGCTCGTCGAGACGATTAAAATCTATATTCGACATATTACACCCCCGTTGCAATTAACTCTATATTATTCTAACACAGCGGCGAAAATTGTAAACACTGCTTTAACTACAAAAAATATAACAAACACAGGGAAAAACGATAAAAGATATTTATAATATAAGTTTTATCATAAGGAGTTATTTGGGAAATGAATAGAAAAATTTTCCCCGCTCATATCCGAAAGCCTGAGCTGGGAGGAGAGGTTCAAAGCGTAGGCGAACACTGCCGCGCTGCGGCGGAGTACGCGGCGGAGGCGTTAAGCTGTGTCGGACTCAACAATTCGGGGTATCTCGCAGGGTTGGTACACGACGCCGGAAAATACACAGAGAGCTTCGCGGACTATATAACCCGAGGGGCGAATGGAGAGACGGTCAGACGAGGCTCTGTAAATCACACATTCGCAGGCGTGCGCATGATGTTCGACATGTTTCACGAGCTCAACAATTACAACGAGTGTTGGACCTGCGAGCTGACGGCGTATGCGGCGGGAGCGCATCACGGGCTTTTCGACGCCGTAGACGAAAACGGGGAGAGCGGGTTTGAACACAGGACGAAGGAAGAATACGGCGAAGCGATAAAAAACTTCAAGTCGGAATGCGCAGATGAAAAAGAGCTGAGGGAGCTATTCTCAAAAGCCAATTCAGAACTGGAAAGAGCGCTTGCAAAAGTTGTGGACTTGGCGAAGGCTACAAAGGCGTCAAGCTCGAAAAAGAGCGGCGGGAAAGATTACGGCAATGAATATTTCTTCTTTTATATAAGTATGCTGGCGAGGCTGCTTCTATCTGCCGTAATAGAAGGAGATAGGAGAGACACGGCGGAGTTCGTGAACGGAGCGAAGCGCAGCGTGCTAAAAGCGGACGCCGGCGTTTGGAGGAGCTGCTTGGAAAGGACGGAGAAGAAAATACGCAATTTTGCCGCGGATACGCCTCTGAACATAGTGCGCAGCGACATATCAAAACAATGCAGAGCGTTCGCGGAAAGAGAGGGAGGAATATTTAAGCTGAATGTCCCCACGGGAGGCGGAAAGACTGTTTCTTCTCTGAGATACGCTCTGGCGCACTGCGCTAAACACGACAAGAAACGCATATTTTTCGTCATGCCGCTGCTTGCAATTATTGAGCAGAACGCGGACGAAATCAGAAAATATGTGGGAGACGACAGAATTGTGCTGGAGCACCACTCCAATGCGGCTAAGGAAAACGAAAAGAATTTGGACAAGCTGGACGAGCGCGAGCTTTTGGCGGAAAATTGGGACGCCCCCATTATAATCACTACGCTTGTGCAAATGCTGAATACTTTGTTTTCAGGCAGAACTTCATGTATCCGCAGATTTCACGCTCTTTCAGACAGTGTGATAATTTTTGATGAAGTGCAGACCGTGCCGAGGAAAATGATAACGCAGTTTAATCTGGCGATGAATTTTCTATCCGAGGTTTGCGGCGCGACGGTGGTTTTGTGCTCTGCGACTCAGCCTGCCTTTGAAGAATCGACGCATCCGATTTTATGCAGCGGAGATATAGTAACTCTGAATGAAAACAGTCTTGCAGTGTTTAAGCGAACAGAGATAAAAGACGCCGGGGAAATGAAGCTGAGCGAGCTTGTCGATTTTGCACTGGAAAAGTCGGCGGAGAACAGCAGCCTGCTGATCGTCTGCAACAAGAGAGCGCAGGCAAAAAGCTTGGCGGACGAATTGGGGGCGAGGACTGACGCAAAACTCAGGATGCTGTCTGCGTCCATGTGTACTCAGCATAGGCGCGAGGTGCTGGAGGAGATTAAAGCAGCTCTGAGAACGGGAGAAAAAATCATATGCGTAGCTACTCAGGTGATAGAAGCGGGAGTAGACATATCTTTTGCCTGTGCGATAAGACTGCTCGCCGGTATGGACAGCGTAGTTCAGGCGGCGGGGCGCTGCAATCGCAACGGCGAAAAAGCGGGAGCGGCTGAGGTTTATCTGGTAAATATCCCTGATGAGAATTTAAATAAGCTGGAAGAAATACAGAAAGGGAAAAATGCGTCGCTCAGCTTGTTAAACTCCTTCGGACGCAATGCAGAGCAATACGGCGGAGATTTGGCGTCGGGCAGAGCAATCAGTTCGTATTACAAAAGACTGGATAAAAATGCGAAAAATAATGAAAAAGACTATGTGTTCTCGCTCTACGATTCTAACATGACAACGAGCATGTTCGAGCTGCTTTCTACAAACGCCGGCTTTTGCGGCAGGAGCAAAAACGATCAGATTCTTCAGCATATGAAACAGGCGAAGAAAAAAGCGGGAAGTGAGTTCAAGGTGTTTGACGATGAAGGCAGAGATGTAATTGTACCATATGGAGAAGTCGACAGTATAATAACAGAGCTTAGCTCAGAAAGAGCGGGATATGACTTAAAATTTGTAAAAGAACAGATGGAGAAGGCAAAGCCGTACACCATATCGCTCTACGACTACCAGCTCAAAAAGCTTCGGGAGCTGGGAGGCATTATGGATATAGACAGCGCCGGAGCGCTGGCGATAGACGGGCGTTTTTACGGAGAGCGCGGCTTTGAAATAGAAGGAGATAATATGGAAGCAAAAATTTATTGGGGGTGAGAAATTGCAGTATCCAAACATAGTTGAATTTGAAGTTACCGGAGATTACGGACTTTTTTCTGATCCCATAATGCGCGTGGGAGGAGAGAAAGCGAGCTATCAAGTGCCTACATACGAAGCACTGAAAGGCATTCTCATGTCTGTATATTGGAAGCCGACTTTGATATGGATTATTGACGAAGTTCGTATTATGAATCGCATCCAGACCGAGGTCAAGGGTGTACGTCCTATAAAATACTATAATGATAAGAACGACCTGGCGTACTACACGTATCTTAAAAATTGCAGATACCAGGTGCGTGCGCATTTCGAATGGAATGAAAACAGACCTGAGCTGGCGGAGGATCGCAGCGAGAACAAGCATCATCAAATAGCTAAGAGAATGATCGCGAAGGGCGGACGCCGAGACATATTCCTCGGCACGCGAGAATGTCAGGGATATGTGGAGCCGTGTGTCTTTGGCGAAGGAGAAGGCGCGTATGACGACATACCTGAGCTGAGCTTTGGGCTTATGTATCACGGCATAACATATGCTGACGAGGCGTATTCGCCCGAGACTCAGGGGAAGATGACGGCCAGGTTTTGGAGACCTGTCATGAAAAAAGGAGTTATAAAGTTTATACGCCCTGAGGAGTGCATACACAAGGAGCTGCGCAGCATGAGCGTCAAAGCCTTCGGCAGAGATTTAGGCAATTTCAGCGGGCTTAGCGAATTTGAGGAGGTGGACTGATGGGGCTGCTGCAAAAAGCGTGTGAGACATACGACACGTTCGCGCAAAAGGCAGGAGTAGCAGAACAGGGGAGAGCGCCTCTTACTCCGATATCTCATATCGTACAAAATGTACAAATAGAGATTATTATAGACGAGGACGGAAATTATGTCGGTGCAAATGAAGTTGCGAAAGATGACGTAAAGACTATAATCCCTGTCACAGAAGCTTCCGCAGTGAGAACGGGCAACTGCGCTCCGCATCCGCTGTGTGAACAAATAGGCTATATCTCCAAACATTCAGGAGAAAAATACGAAAAATATGTAGAGCAGCTTTCGGACTGGGCGGATTCAGAATATGCTCACCAAAAAGTCCGCGCCGTTTTGAACTACGTAAAAGGCGGGAGTGTTCTAAGCGATCTGGAACGAGCGGGTTTAATTGGGCCGGAGGGCGGCAAGCCGGATAACAAAGCAGACAAGCTGATGGTTCGCTGGCGTGTATTAAATGACGATCCGGATATACCCGAAGAATGTTGGAGAGACGCGACTCTATTCGACTCTTATATCAGGTATGCGGAGAGCATAAGCGATGAGGACGGAGATACAGGGCTGTGCATGATAACAGGCGACGAGGCTCGCCTTGCGCTCAAACATCCCAAAGGCATTGTAAGCGCGAATTACGGCGCGAAGCTGATTTCCGATAACGACAGCTCCGGCTATACCTACAGAGGCAGATTTACGGACAGCCGGCAGGCGGCTACAGTGAGCTACATCGCTTCGCAAAAAGCGCATAGCGCTCTGGCGTGGCTCGCGGCGAACGACAGCGTGAGAGATTTTGTAGGAAACAGAGTCTTTATATGCTGGAATCCAAAGGGATTTAAAACGCCTAAGCTCATGGGCTCGCCGATGGATACCGCAGAAGAGGCTCTGCGGCCCTCGGATTACAAAAAGCAGCTGTATGAGGCTCTGCGCGGATATAGGGAGAATTTGCCGGATAATGAGGATGTAATAATCGCGGCTTTTGACGCAGCGACCACGGGCAGACTGTCTATGACATACTACAGCGAGCTGAGAGCCTCTGATTTTCTTGAGAAAATTCAAAGATGGTACGAAACATGCTGCTGGGAATTCGGAAGATACGGAGTGCAGTCCCCGCCTCTGAAAAAAATAGCGGAATGTGCCTTCGGGACTCAAAGAGAAGGCAGGATAGAAGCGGACGACAGAGTGCTTAAAGAACAGACTCAAAAACTTCTGGCGTGCATGATAGAGGGATCGCCCGTGCCTATGGATATAGTAAGAGCTTTGACGCAGAAGGCGTCTGCTCCTTTGGCGTATGATAACAACGGGCGGATAAGAATGCTGAGCACGGCGTGTGCTATGATAAGAAAATACAGAAATGATTTGGCGAAAAAGGAGGAATGGACTATGAAGCTTGACCCGGCGAATACAGACCGCAGCTATCTTTTCGGCAGGCTGATGGCGGTTATGGAAAAGGCAGAGCGCGACACATACAATCAGGACGAAGGCAGAGAGCCCAATGCGATAAAGATGCAGTCTGTATACTGCGAGAGACCTATGTATGCGGCAAGAATAATACACGATAAGCTGGAGCCGTATTTTGAAAGACTCGGAGCGAAGCAGCGTATTTTCTACAAAAACCTCATAGGCGAGATATTCGGACTTTTCAAAGAAGAAGATAAGGACAAGATGAACAAGCGTCTGGAGGATACATATCTGCTGGGGTATTATTTACAGCGGAGCGAGTTTTACACAAAAAAAGAAGCTGATACTGAAAATGAGCATATGGAGGTAACTGAATAATGAGCATACTTAAAAACAAGATAGATTTCGTGGCGCTGGCGAGCGTAGAAATGGCAAATCCCAACGGAGATCCGCTGAACGGAAACCGTCCGCGCACGGACTATGAGGGCTTTGGCGAAATATCAGATGTGTGCATAAAGCGCAAGCTGCGCAACAGAATGCAGGATATGGGCAAATGCGTTTTTGTTCAGTCCGCAGACAGGGCGGATGACGGAATGGGCAGCTTGAAAGAGCGTGCAGAAGCAAACATAGACAAGAAGATAAAGGATAAGGACGAGTACGCCAAAATAGCGTGTGAAAGATGGATAGACGTGAGATCCTTCGGACAGGTATTTGCTTTTAAAGCAGATAAAAAAGGCGAAGGCGTCTCGGTAGGCGTGCGGGGTCCGGTGAGCGTTCATCAGGCGGTGAGCGTGGATACGGTAGATGTGCGCTCTATGCAGATAACAAAGAGCGTAAACGGCGAGGCGACAGATAAAAAGGCCAGCGATACCATGGGCATGAAGCATATGGTGCGCTATGGGCTGTACAAAATAAAAGGCTCTATAAATGTACAGCTCGCAGAGAAGACAGGATTCAGCGAAGAGGACGCCGAGGTTATAAAAGAGTGTCTGCTCACGCTGTTTGAAAACGACGCTTCCGCTGCCAGACCGGAAGGCTCTATGGAGATTGTGCGTCTCTACTGGTGGGAGCATAACTGCAAGGCGGGTCAATACTCCTCGGCTAAGGTTCACCGTTCTTTAAAGATAGAGCCCAAAGACGCGGATAAACCGTCAAAAAGTATTGATGATTACAATATAATCCTGGAAGAGCTGCCCGGGCTTGAGCCTCAGATAATAGATGGCATATAGGCAGGAAGAGTTTTTGCAGCTTTCCGGTCTTCAGCATTTTGCTTTCTGCCGCAGACAGTGGGCGCTGATACACATTGAAAATCAATGGGCTGACAATTATCTGACTGTAGACGGCACGCTATTGCACGAAAAAGCACATGATTCAGGCAGCCGCGAGACGCGGGGAGACAAGATAACCGCACGAGGAATGTATATCTTTTCTGCACGTCTGGGGCTGTCCGGTCAATGCGATGTGGTCGAATTTATCAGAGATGAGGCAGGAATAGAGCTGGCGGACAGGGAGGGGAAATGGACTCCCTTCCCTGTGGAATACAAGCGCGGAAAGCCGAATCCATACTGTGCGGACGAGCTGCAGCTTTGTGCTCAGGCTATGTGTCTGGAAGATATGCTGTGCTGTGATATAAGCAAAGGAGCTCTGTTCTATGGAGAACCAAGAAGGAGAACAGAAGTGAGCTTCACGCCCGAGCTGAGAGAGCGCGTGAAAAGCTGCTTAAATGAAATGCACGAGCTTATGCGTAAAGGCTATACGCCTAAGGTCAGGCGAAAAAGAGAGTGCAAATCGTGCTCCATGCTCAGGCTGTGCGAACCTGAGCTGCTCTCGCGCTCTGTCGAAGAGTATCTGCGCGCACATATGGAGGAGGACAAATGAGAACGCTTTTGAACACTTTGTATATAACCTCTGAAGATGCTTATGCTGCTTTGGACGGGGAGAATATAGTGATAAAAAAGCACGATCAAATTACGGCGCGTTTTCCGCTTCACAATTTGCAGAGCATAGTGTCATTTTCCTATGCAGGAGCTTCGCCTGCGCTGATGGGCGCTTGTGCAAAAAGAGGAGTGGATTTGGTGTTTTGTACTCCGCGCGGGAGATTCCTCGCGAGGACAAGCGGAGAGAGCAGAGGGAATGTCCTGCTCAGGAGAACTCAGTACAGAATTGCTGACGATGAAGCGGAAAGCTGCAAAATAGCGCGTAATTTCATATTCGGAAAACTCAGCAATGCGAGATGGAGCATAGAGCGGACGAGGCGCGATCACGCCATGAGAGTGAACGAGCAGCAATTTCGGGAGGCTTCCGGTTATTTGAAAGAACTGCTGCCGAAAGTGATGGAAGCGGAATCGCTGGAGAATCTGCGCGGCTTGGAAGGTTCCGGTGCATCCATATACTTCAACATTTTGGATGACATGATTTTGAGCCGAAAAGAGGAATTTTTCTTTAAAAGCAGAAATCGCAGACCGCCCATGGACAAAGTAAATGCAATGCTTTCGTTTGTATACACTATTCTGGGCAGCGACTGCGCGTCTGCTCTTGAGGCTGTTGGTTTGGATTCCTATGTAGGTTTTCTGCATAGGGACAGACCGGGAAGAAAATCGCTGTCTCAGGATTTGCTGGAAGAGCTGCGCGCTCCTATCGCTGACAGGTTTGTGCTTACGCTTATAAACGACAGAATAATAAGCGGGAGTGATTTTGACGTACAGGATAACGGAGCTGTGCTGCTGAATGATAGCGGACGAAAAACATTGCTGAAGTATTGGCAGGACAGAAAAAATAAAGTGATAACGCATCCGTTTTTGAAAGAGAAGATGCCGTGGGGCTTAGTGCCTCATGTTCAAGCGCTGCTTCTGGCGCGGTATTTGCGCGGAGATCTGGATGGCTATCCGGTGTTTTTGTGGAAATGAAACAGGGTATTGACAATGATGGTTGTAATAGCTTATGATGTAAATACCGAGGATGCAGCCGGCAGGCGGAGACTTAGAATGATTGCAAAGCAGTGTGTGAACTATGGACAGCGAGTTCAGAATTCGGTGTTTGAATGCGTGCTGGATGCGGGACAGCTGAGAAGCTTGCAGGCTAAGCTTTGCGGGATAATGGACAAAGAAAAAGACAGTCTCAGATTTTATTATCTTGGTGAGCGTTATCGTTCTAAAATAGAGCATTTTGGAGTGAATCAAGGTTATGAGGCAGAGGGACTGCTGACAATTTAGTGCGAATATCAAGCGTACATATTTTCGCCGGGAGTTCGCACGAGTATTTGTACAAAATGCGAGTAAAAAACAGCTCATAATGAGCAAAATCTCAGATTTCGACTTGTGTCGTTGCCTGAGAGTTCGCAAAATTGCGCAATAGTATCTGTTTTTACGCAATTTTGCTGTCGCACCCCCTCGCGGGGTGCGTGGATTGAAATGACGCATAGCCCGCAAATACTACAGCACGATAAGTCGCACCCCCTCGCGGGGTGCGTGGATTGAAATGGAAAATCACGCGCTTGCATTTGTGCCGGCCACGTCGCACCCCCTCGCGGGGTGCGTGGATTGAAATGCGCAACGGCAATATTATCACGTTCTCCGGTACGCGTCGCACCCCCTCGCGGGGTGCGTGGATTGAAATTTGGGCGTGGAAGTCAGAGAAATTTTTGAGGAAGTCGCACCCCCTCGCGGGGTGCGTGGATTGAAATCTTGCGTATGTACGCCTTTTGCCGCTCGAATTTATCGTCGCACCCCCTCGCGGGGTGCGTGGATTGAAATGTGCAAAAAAATCTTTGATGTACTCACACGTATGCGTCGCACCCCCTCGCGGGGTGCGTGGATTGAAATGGGCATCCGTAGCTGTAGCCGCTGCGCGGCACATGTCGCACCCCCTCGCGGGGTGCGTGGATTGAAATTGGCACACACCTCGTTATAATGTGCCTCATTGGGTCGCACCCCCTCGCGGGGTGCGTGGATTGAAATAGAGCATTCCGGTTGACAGTCTCAAGCCTACTGCGTCGCACCCCCTCGTGGGGTGCGTGGATTGAAATAACTTTGGGAACAATCCTGTAGACGCGTGGTGTTTGTCGCACCCCCTCGTGGGGTGCGTGGATTGAAATGCCGACACTATGACGCTGCAAGGACTAGGACGCAGTCGCACCCCCTCGTGGGGTGCGTGGATTGAAATGGACAGATGAGATAGTACACTGGCGCAAGGACTACGGGTCGCACCCCCTCGTGGGGTGCGTGGATTGAAATCCGCGTGTGCAAGAAAGACGCTAAAAGCTGCCCGTCGCACCCCCTCGTGGGGTGCGTGGATTGAAATATTTCTACGGCGCTAAAGCTGCAAGGACATATTGGTCGCACCCCCTCGTGGGGTGCGTGGATTGAAATAATCTGCACTCTCCCGCCGTCTTTGTGTGATCGGCGTCGCACCCCCTTGCGGGGTGCGTGGATTGAAATAGCGACCTGTGTTCCGCGAATAACGTTAAGCCTGTCGCACCCCCTTGCGGGGTGCGTGGATTGAAATCGTTAACAACATACATTTTATATACCTCCTTAACGTCGCACCCCCTTGCGGGGTGCGTGGATTGAAATTAAACATAACTACCTTGCGCGCCGTAGCGACGTACGTCGCACCCCCTTGCGGGGTGCGTGGATTGAAATTCTCGCTAGTTTGGCTTTTTCCTCGGCGAACGGCAGGTCGCACCCCCTTGCGGGGTGCGTGGATTGAAATGTCAGCCATCAGTTGCTCGACGCGAGACATCGTAGTCGCACCCCCTTGCGGGGTGCGTGGATTGAAATGGGTCGGCACGCGGCAATTTGCGCTGACGCGTTGTCGCACCCCCTCGCGGGGTGCGTGGATTGAAATTGGTATTAGGCGCTTGTGCAGGATTGCGGCTCGGTGTCGCACCCCCTCGTGGGGTGCGTGGATTGAAATAGCGCATTGTATGGCGATAATACATATTATAGCCAGTCGCACCCCCTCGCGGGGTGCGTGGATTGAAATATCTACCGCTCGCGCCGTAGCGACGTACAGTGCGTGGATTGAAATGATGATATTAAATTGCCCTATCATCGCTATGCCGTCGCACCCCCTTGCGGGGTGCGTGGATTGAAATATCCCAACGCCAACGGCAAACCCGCTCTTGATTGTCGCACCCCTTGCGGGGTGCGCGGATTGAAATTGGCGCGCAAGGTTGTTATAATATAATAAATAGGCGTTGCACCCCTTTGCGGGGTGCGTGAATTGAAATATGGTATAATTAAATAAAAACAATTCCGAAAGAACAGGAGAAGATATGCAGTCTATTTCAGTAACGGAGCTGAACGAGAATATACGCAGACTGTTGGATTCAGAGCCGGAGCTGCGAGGCGTCTGTGTAGAAGGTGAGCTTTCCGGGTATGTGCGCAATATATCCGGACATGCGTTTTTTACATTGAAAGATGCGAAAAGCCAGCTGCGCTGTGTTATGTTCCGCGGATACGGCACGCATATGACTTTTACACCGGAAAACGGAATGCAGGTCATAGTGCTCGGGGATGTCGCGGCGTATGAACGGCAAGGTACGTATCAGCTCTACGCCGTGCGGATAATTCCCGTGGGATTGGGGGAGCAGAGCGCGGCTCTGGAGCAGCTCAAACGCAAGCTTATGAACGAAGGCTTGCTGGATGAGAGCAGGAAGAAGGAGATACCCGCCTTTCCCGACTGCATAGGAGTGATAACTTCGCCGACAGGCGCAGCTGTGCGCGATGTATTTAATGTAATAACGCGCAGAAGCCCTTGGGTAAAGCTGAAGCTGTTTGAGACGAGCGTACAGGGGGACGCAGCGCCCAGGCAGATAATAAGCGCGCTTATGCGTGCGGACAGAGATGAAGAATGCGACACTCTCCTGCTCGTGCGCGGAGGCGGCTCGGCAGAGGATCTCAGCGTATATAACAACGAGATAGTTGCGCGGGCAATATCCATATCCCGCAAGCCTATAATATCCGGCGTAGGGCATGAGACTGATTTTACAATAGCCGACCTTGTGGCGGACAGGCGCGCGCCCACTCCATCCGCAGCGGCCGAGCTCGCCGTGCCGGACGGAGCGGAGCTTCTGGAAAGAATAGAACAGTGCCGCTCCAGAATAAAAACGGCAGCTCAGGTAATATGCGACAGAACATATGCGCGCATAGAAGGAGCGGAACGGACCGCGGCTCATTGTGCGCGAAGCATACTGCGCGAAGCTGAGATGAGAGTGGCTGAGCTGGAGAGCAGATTCAAATATGCCGTAAAATCTGCGGCTGCAGAGCGAGAAACTGAATTGAGACAGCTGGCCGCTCGTGTAGAATCCGCCAGTCCAATGGCGATATTGGCGAGGGGATACGCTGGATTGAGCGCAGAAGGCGAGAGAATATACTCTGTGAATCAGATAAAAGCGGGAGATGAGATAGAGCTTGCGCTGGCAGACGGCAGAGTAAGAGCCAGAGCAGAGAGCGTCGATAAGGAGATAAAATGGAAGAAAAAATAAATTTGGAAAAATCGCTCGCTGAGCTGGAGGATATAGCCAAGGCTCTGGAGCAGGGGGATTTGACTATAGATGAAGCAATGGAAAAATATGAGCGCGGCGTTAAGCTCGCGCGCAGCTGCACTCGCAGGATAGGCGAAGTGAAACAGCGCATAGAGGCGCAGGAGGAAGAAAAATGAAGATAGCGTATGACATAGCGGCTATAGGAGAGGCTGTAATAGATATGGTTCCATATGCGCAGGGCCCGAGCGGCAATCCGGCATACGAGGCGTGCCCGGGAGGCGCGCCGGTGAACTGCCTCGCCGCTGCGGCTGCTCTCGGAGCGGGCTGTGCTTTTATAGGCGCGGCAGGAGATGATTTTATGGGAGATTATCTGTCTGCGAAGCTGTCGTCGGCAGGCGTGGATACTTCGGGATTGATTAGAACGGACGGAGCGTTTACGACGATGGCGTTTGTCGCGCAGGATATGCTCAGAGAGAGGAGCTTCACATTCGTTCGCAAACCCGGCGCAGATATGCTTCTCGATAAATCCGGCGTAAACACTGACATAATAGACAATTGCCGTATACTGCATTTCGGAACTCTGCTCATGAGCGGAGAAGCGTCGCGCGAGGCGCAGAGATATGCGATAGATTATGCAAAGTCCAAGGGCAGAATGCTGAGCTATGACGTCAATTTGCGCCCCGGTGTTTTTGGCAGCGAGAGAGAGGAGAAAGCCGCTGTTCAAGAGCTGATAGGTGCGGCTGATGTGATAAAAGTGACCGCAGAGGAAATGGCGTATATCACAGGAGAGAGCGAGCACAGGATAGAGCAGGGCGCGGAGAAGCTGATGCAGGACGGAAAGGCGGCCGTATTTGTAACTATGGGAGCGCGGGGAGCGTATTACATAAGCGAGAATGAGCGCGGGTTTGTGCGCGCGTTTGAGGTAAACGCGGTGGATACTCTCGCGTGCGGAGATGCGTTTATGGGCGCGGTTCTGTATATGCTGGCGCGAAAGCCTGACAATATGCTGCGAGAGACCGTCAATTTCGCGTGTGCCGTCGGCGCGCTTGCGGCTCAGGTGCGCGGAGGAATGCAGTCTGTCCCGAGCATGAGAGAGGTACGCGAATTTATAGAGGCGCACCCCAGATTTTCGTGATAAAAATTGTTGACTTATGAAAAAAAATAGACTATAATTTAAATATCTTAAAAAATATAATATTTATCGTTGCTCGACCGGTCGTGTGTATTTTTATAAGCTTTCGGTTTATAAAGAGAATGAAGTATACTTCGAGGAGGAAATGCTATGAAAAAGACAGGCGCGCTGTTTTGCGCGGCAGTAATGCTGGTTTTGTCTGGCTGTTCCGTTTCGTCGGCGGAGAAGAGCTCGAGCGCAGAGCTGTGCGACGTGCCGCTTCTTGTTAAGACGGCTCTCGCGGAGATGCTGCCTGAGGATGAGAGTATAAATACAAGCGACGGATTCCCGATTGAGCTTGTAGATGCGAAGGGCGACGGATACAAAGAAATAGATTTTGAAGAGGACGCCGCCGCCGAAGCGAAAAACGGATACAAATACAATTTGAATGTTAGAGCTAATGCGGAAAAGTTTGTTGAGATAGCAAACGATGCGGAGCTTTACGGCGTGGCTATGGGCAGAGATATGCTGAGCGAATACGACCCTGTGAATATAGCGTACAAGAACGCCGAAACAGAGCTGAAGCCGGGTTTTAAGCTGGCGAAGGTGTCTCTCGAGCCCAAGAGCGAAAGCGCGGACAGACCGGCCTCCTCGCTGACAATATGTCTAAAGAGCGAAAGCGAGGGATATGCAGTTCTGGAATATATGGCGGAGGACAGCGGAGAGTATTCTGCGGTGGACTATGTGTACGAGATAAGAGACGCGGAGGTGCTTGAGGCTCTGTACAACGACTGGCTTCCGGAGGCATCGGAAGAGCTGAACGTCGGCTATGAAAACGGCGTGAATCAGGATATAACTATACTGAGCTGAAACAAAAAACCGGCTGTCCGCTTAAAATGGGGCAGTCGGCCTTTATTTTTATGAGATTATGTCGAAAAGCAGCTTTATCATCAGCCCGGCGACGACAAACATCATGACGACGCGGATAAATTTCGCGCCTTTTTTTATTGCCATGCCCGAGCCTATGATGTTGCCCAATATGCAGGACGCCGCCGCGGGAATTGCTATAGCGTACAGTATGGTGCCTGCGAAGGCGTAAGTGACTACAGAGGCGTAGTTAGACGCCAGATTCAGCAGCTTGGCGTTTCCGGAGGCTGTGAGCATGTCGTATTTCATAAACGCGGTGTACGCGAATATGGCGATGGTTCCTGTGCCGGGGCCGATTAATCCGTCGTAGGCGCCTATAAAAAGCCCTATCGCCAGAGCTAAAATAACTGCTCGGGTGCGATGCAGCTCGCCCGACAGATTGACGTCGCCCTTGTCCCGCTTCAGAAGCAGGAAAGCGCACATGACGGGCAGCGCGATCATTACTATTATCTTCAGCACCTGGTCGCTGAGCAACAGGACGAGCTTGGACGCTATGAACGATCCTACAAACGATGCCGCGGCGGAAAGCAGGCCGGTGCGAATGTCCATGTTTCCGGTGAAGAGAAAGCGTCCGGAAGATACGGTAGTTCCGCAGGCGGAGCAGAATTTGTTGCAGCCGTATGCATAATGCGCAGGCAGCCCGGATATTAAAAAGGCGGGCAGAGCTATAAGCCCGCCGCCGCCCGCCGCCGCGTCCACGAATCCGCCTAAAAAAGTAGCGGGGCAGAGCCAGAGAAGAGCGGAAAAATCTGTCATGTTCCCACCTCGGCAGACGGTTTTAGTATAATTGCGGAGGTGCGAAGGGGATATCGGGTTGGATAACCGTGAGAGTAGGAAGTTGCATTGATAAAAACGTTCATATCACACCTCCGGATAATAATACGCTTCATTATACTCCTAAATTTATTAAAATGCAATATTACTGCAAGCTCAATGTGCATCTAATGTTCACATTTTACTTGCAAATAGGACATATTTTATTATATATACGGATGCTATAATTGTATTAAACAAAGGATAAAGACGGAAGGAGGATAGGAGATGAGAGCGGGAATAAAGACAGTATATACAGACGAGAGAAAAATAAGACCGGGTAAATTCGCCCGCGCTGCGGCGGCGTTTCTCTGTGCAGTGCTGCTTATGCTTGCTGCTGCGGCGGCATATATAGCGTTTAACAGCGTTGCGCCCGCGCAACTGATAAATACGGCTTCGGCTGAAGCTGCCGCAGATACAGCGTATGCGGAGACTGTGACTAAGGTCAAAGCGGAAGGGTACCTTACGCTGGTCAACTGGGATCACGAAATATCCGAGGAGAGGCCGAAGGATTTGGTCACGCTTTCGGAGGTGTTCGGAGATTCCGTGGAGATGACAAATCCGGAAGGCAGCGTGGATAAAACAGCGGGCACGGCGGCAAAAGAAATGTTCGATGCTGCTGCATCCGAGGGGGTGACGGGCTTTAAAATAACGAGTGCATATCGCTCCGTGCAGTATCAGGACGAAATGTGGAATAAGGCAGTGGCTGAAGATCCGTCGTATGGTGAAGATCCGTATTCCTCCCCGGTGAAAACAATGCCCGGGAACAAGAGCGAACACGCCACGGGCTTGGCGCTGGATATACTTGCTGTAGATTACGAAACGGCGGACGACGGCTACGCAAACACGGCGCAGGGCAAATGGCTGCTCGAAAATTCATACAAATACGGCTTTATATTGCGGTATCCCGAGGATAAAGAGAATATAACCGGCGTAGCTTATGAGCCGTGGCATTACAGATATGTAGGAAAGGAAGCAGCGCAGATAATTCACGACGCCGGGCTGTGCCTGGAGGAATACGTAGAAGTGTAAATATAATGGCGGGGCGGGCCCATTATTGAAAAGTATCTTGAGCAAATTTAAACTCAAGATACTTTTTTGGTATTATTTATAGATAAAAAGTGCGCGAATAAATCTCAAAGCAGTATGCAGACCATTCCTCCGTCTCCTTCGTTGACGATGCGCCCCATCATCTCACGGAGCTTGAGCTGAGCGTCCTCCGTCACATTAGAGAGCTTGCTGTTTAACCCCTCGCGTACAAGATCATAGAGCGACTTGCCGAATATGTCGGTATTCCAGATTTGCTCCGGGTCTGTCTCTATTTCGCTTGTAATGTGAGTTATGAGGTCTTCTGTCTGCTTTTCCGTCCCCACTATGGGGTTCACCTCTGTCTGAACGTCTACTTTTACGATATGCAGACTCGGCGCGGCGGCTTTGAGTCTGACTCCGAATCTGCCGTTCTCCTTGAGCAGCTCGGGCGACTGCAAAACAAGCTGGGGCAGCTCGGGAGGCACGACGCCGTAGCCCGTTCGCTCTACGTCGGAAAGCGCGCTTTCTATTCTGTCGTACTGCTTTTTCGCTGCGACAAGTTCTTTTATAACGGAGATGAGATGGCTGTCGTCTTTTATTTCATAACCGCATTCCTCGCCGAGGACGGTGTAGAACAAAGATTCCTGCATTTCTATAGATACTGTTATAACGCCGCTTCCCAGATCGACAGAGCTAACCTCCGCCCGCCGGACGTAATCCTCCCCTGCGAAGACCTGACGCATTCTGTCGCTGTGCGCCATGAGCATCATCTGGGAGCTGCCTTCTTCGATTTTTTCAGCGACGCTTTTCATCAGCCAGTGCGCAGGCGGAAGCTGGCATACCCAGCCCGCGAGGTCAATGTCTATCTCGCGTATGGGAAACTGCATAAGCAGATCTGTCAGCAGGCTTACCATATCGCCTTCCCCAAAGGTCAGCACGTTCATTATGCGTACTGTGCAGCCGTATTGAGACGATATTTGTTCGGCCAGCCTAGAGGTTTCTTCGCTTTGCGGAGTAGCGGTGTTCAGCACGACGATGAAGGGCTTGCCGAGTCTTTGAAGCTCTTGTATGGCTCTCTGCTCCGCCGGGACGTAAGCCGCGCGCGGAAGCTCCTGGATGCTGCCGTCCGTGGTCATTACTATGCCGACGGTGGAATGTTCTTCTATAACCTTGCGCGTTCCTATTTCGGCTGCCTGCTCGAAGGGGATTTCTTCCGTGCTCCATGGGGTCTGCACCATGCGGGGCATGCCGTCCTCTTCGTGGCCGAGCGCGCCGTCCACCATATAGCCGACGCAGTCTACGAGGCGCAGCTTGAGCGCGGCGTTTTCTCCCAGTTTAAGCTCGGCTGCCTCAGAAGGGACGAATTTAGGCTGTGTAGTCATTATCGTGCGGCCTGCTCCGGATTGAGGCAGCTCGTCGACTATTCTTCGGCGTTCGTTTTCGTCCTCTATCATGGGGAGAAGCATCTGTGTAACGAGGCGCGTTATGAACGTGGATTTCCCCGTGCGGACGGGACCTACGACGCCTATGTATATATCGCCGCCCGTCCTGTTCATGATGTCTTTATATACGTCATAGCTTTGCATATCTTTCCTCCGAAACTTATTCTCGTTTATGGATATGCTGCCCGGTTTGGCGATATGCAAGCCAGGCGTGTGTTGCCGCATTCAGCTGCAATAAAAAACGTATGTTTGCATGATGGCTAACGTTTTTTGCATATAAGGCGCAGAATGTTCGGAAATAAGACGCGATAAGCTTGACTTTTGACGAAAAATGCCTTATACTCGTATAGTATAATGCGTCTGTACGCATATTAAGGCGAATATTATTTTTTCGGGGGTTAATTAATAAATGAGCAAAGTGCTGGAACTCATAGCTAAGGAACAAGAGCGGCAGAATAAGAATATTGAGCTGATCGCGAGTGAAAACTTCGTCAGCGAAGACGTCCTCAAGGCGGTAGGCTCCTGCCTGACGAACAAGTACGCAGAAGGCTACCCGGGCAAGAGATATTATGGCGGATGTGAATATATCGACGAAATAGAATCTTATTGCAAAGAGCTGTGGCAGAAGGTGTTCGATACGGATTATCACGTAAATGTTCAGCCTCACAGCGGCTCCAACGCCAATCTCGCGGCGTATCAGGCTGTCGTAAAGCCGGGAGATACGATACTCAGTATGGAACTGAACAACGGTGCGCATCTGACGCACGGCTCTCCTGTGAACGCCAGCGGAAAGCTCTATAACTTCTGCTTCTACGGTGTGAACGATCAAGGTTTTATAGACTACAATGATGTGCGTAAGAAAGCAATCGAGTGCCAGCCCAAGCTTATTGTAGCAGGCGCGAGCGCGTATTCACGCGTTATCGAGTTTGATAAGTTCGCAGAGGTGGCGGACGAGGTAGGCGCATACCTCATGGTAGATATGGCTCATATCGCAGGTCTGGTAGCTACGGGTTATCACGTCTCTCCCTTTGGACTGGCTGACATAGTTACGACAACAACGCATAAGACGCTGCGCGGCGCGCGCGGAGGCCTGATTTTCTGCAAGCCCGAGCTGGCGAAGAAGGTGGACAGCGCTATATTCCCCGGGACGCAGGGCGGACCTCTCGAGCATGTGATAGCGGGCAAGGCAGTAGCGGCGGAGGAGGCTCTGAAGCCTGATTACAAAGATTACATTCGCCGCGTAGTTGAAAACGCAGACGCCATGGCTAAGCAATTTGTGGCTATGGGTTACAATGTAATCACGGGAGGTACGGACAACCATATGTTCCTGCTCGATCTCACAGATAAGGGAGTATCCGGCAGACAGGTTCAGGACGCTCTGGACAAGGTAGGCATTACGCTGAACAAAAACTGCGTGCCCAACGAAACACGTTCCCCCATGGAGGCGAGCGGCGTGCGCATCGGTACGCCTGCCATGACTACAAAGGGCTTTACTAAAGAACAGTTCGTCGAGACGGCGAAGAGGATCGACGAGGTTATTAAGTCTCTGACAAAATAGAATATACAGGAATAAAATAATATCCCATTTGCTTATATCGCAGATGGGATATTTTAAATTAAATCTGTTTATACTTTCATACTGCTTTTCAGCCTGCGTTCTATCGCCATTGCAATCCGTTCAGAAACGTGCTCAACGGCGTCGTCGGACAGCTCGACGTCTTTCTGAGTGCGAAGGTTGAATTGAGCGTAACCTATATCTGTTTTTTTGGCACAATCTACGCGGAGATATGTTTTTTTGTGAACGTAAACAAAGCCGTCCGCGCCGGCGATGTCCTCCGCCAAAGTGCGGAGAGCTTCGTCGCCTTTGGGGTATCCGACGCATATGCGGCGGCCGACTCCGACGTTCCCCAGCAGTATTACTGTTTTGCCGTCTAGGCGCGAGGCGTAGCTTTTGTACAGAGAGGATATTCCGTCCGCGGGAAGGTCCGCCCCGTCGAGCAGAGCATAGCTTACGCCGCGCTGTACGGAACGAGCCAGTGAGAACAGCGCGAGAAGTCCGCTCGATGTGAAATTGGCGTTTGTCGTGTTGGGTGCAAGATAGTAAATCGCAAACAGGCATACGAGAAACGCGCATTCGCATATGGCGAAGGGTGCGCCCGCTCTCCAGAAAAGGAGAGAGATAAAAAATAACAGAATAGCCGGCATGGCGGAAATCAGCCCGGTAGAAACGCGCCGCGAAATTATTCGGGGTGTGGCGACGAGCCTGCGCCGAGGGGTGTCGTAATAAGCTGCAATCACGTATTCCGCGCTGTCTGCACTGCCGGCGACGGCTCCCGTAAGTCGAATGCCGCGGGAGCGGGAGGTGTAAAGAGCGGTTGAAAGACCGAAAGAGGAGAAGATGCCCCGTGCGAAAGCGAGAAAGGTGTTTTTCTGTTCTCCTGTAAGCCTGAGATTAAACTGATGCAGCAATGCGTTTTTTATGTCCAAATCTTATCCTTTCTGATATATTCTACTCTGAGATATACTACAGATAATTTAAAAATCGACAGGCTCATGAGGAGCCTGTCGATAAGCCTGCTAGAATTTGTAACGTCTCCCCCTGCTGCGTGAGCGTCTGCGCGAGTATCTGCGTCCTCTGCGTGTGTTGACCAGTATAACTCGGATTACAATTATTAATATGATTATAATCGGGATTATAATCCAAATCCATGGGAATCCGCTGCTGTCGCTCTGAGTCTGATTTACATCGACTGTGTTGATAGGGCTGACGGCGTCCGTGGAGTTTGCGGATACGGACGGCTGCGCTGTATACTCGCTGCCGGCTGCGGCAGCAGCAACTACTACGTTGCCTGTGTAGAGGGTTGTGCCGTTGTAGGTGTAAACCGCCGTCCCGACGACAGTGCCCTCCGCCGCCGACGTGACGTTTGCATCAGGCGTCACGTTGCAGGTGATCTCCGATGCAGTAACGTCCTCGGGCAGGAGGACTGTAGCAGCATCGCCGTTCTCGGGAACTACGCTTACGGTAGCGCCCGCTGCCGTCGTGCTTGAGCCGACGAGCTGAGCGACTTCCGTTAAGGTGAAGGACTTTAGACTGAAGCCGTATTCGAAGAGAGCTTTAGATTCTGTCCAGCGCGCCGTACCTGTGGTCGTAGTGTCGCCAAGCAGACAGACTGCCAGATTTTTTCCGTCCTTAGTGGCTGTGGCGAGAATGCAGTTTCCGGCGTTGGTGGTAGTGCCCGTTTTGAGTCCGGTGGCGTATTCATAATAGTAAGGATTGGTGCCTGCGGATGCTGTGGCCAGAGCTTGATCATCCGGCGTGAGATCGGCGAGCGCATCGGGAGAAGCGGTGGCCGCGATTTCCTCTGCGTTGTACACCAACAGGTTGCGGTTGACGAGAGTCCTGGCGTTCTGCATGTTTGTAGCGGAAAGCGCATATGTGGAATCCTTGGAATACTCTATGAGATATGGATATTTGTCATAAGCGTATTTTACGAGCTTAGCCATGTCCTCAGCCGTGCTGTAATGCCCCTCTGTATCGAGACCTGTGCAGTTGACAAACTTTGAGTTTGTCATGCCGATTTCTTGAGCTTTTTCGTTCATGAGCTGGACAAAGGTTTCTTCGCTCGCCGAGCCCGTTTTTAAATTGCTGACTTCTCTGGCTATGGCCATGGCGGCGTCGTTGCCGGAGGTCAGGAGTATACCGCGGATGAGATCTTCGGCCGTTATGCGTTCGCCTTCGACCAGCCCCATTTTAGAGCCGTATATCGCGGCGGAGACGGAAGAAATATAAACTCTGTCCGTCAGCTGGAGTCCGTTGTCCAACGCGGTGACGATAGTGAGAAGCTTTGTGGTGCTGGCAGGTGCGCGCTGCTCTTGAGCGTTTTTTTCAAATATAGTGCTGCCGCTGTCCAAATCTATAAGAACTGCGGATGCAGACGATATGTCGTCCGATGTTATCGTGGCGGCAGACGCTGTGCCGCATATGCCGAATAGCAGAATTGCCGCCGCGATGAGCGGCAATATTTTTTTAGAAAGAGTTTGCCTCACTTAATTTTCCTCCAAGAGTGATTTGCGGACTGACCTTCTGTCCGCGCCCTTTAGTTCTCATTATTATATCATATGATTGCGGTAATATGGCGTAAATTTTTTTAAAATAGGTCATAGTTAATTATTTTTTCATAATTAACAATATATATGTTTGCTCAAAGTTCGGGCAAAAAACAGGCTCTGTCCGGATAATCGGAACAGAGCCTGCCCTGTTTGAAAAACGCAGTATGCCTAATTCGTTACACCGGATTGTAGAGCGTCATAACCCGTTTCTCCGGTGCGGATCTTTATTGCGTCTTTGATTTCATAAGCGAATATTTTTCCGTCGCCGAATTCGCCTGTGCGGGCGACTTCGATCAGCTTCGCTATGACTTTGTCTTTCCATTCTTCGGAGGATACGACAATTTCAAATTTCAGCTTAGGAGACATCATTACATCAATGTCCTGACCACGGACGACAGTTTTGTAGCCTCGCTGCATGCCGAAACCCATGACCTGAGATACCGTTACGCCGTTTACCTGAATGCCGTGCAGAGCCTCTTTTATTTCTTCCAGCTTTTCGTCTCTGACGATAGCTTCTATTTTATACATCATAATGCAAACCTCTCAATCTCTCAAAATAAGAGTGTAATTAATCCAGACCGTTGAAGGAAGGATAAGCGCTCTCTCCGTGCTGAGAGTAATCCATGCCGAGCTTTTCCTCCTGCGGGTCTACGCGCAGCTTAGTGACCAGACGAGTGATGCCGACGCAGATGAGCGTGCCGACGATCGCGACTGCGATAGTTATAACTATACTCAGGAGCTGTACCAGGAATTGGTGCGCATCTCCGAATACAAGACCGTTTGTGTACTGAACAGACGGATTTATCGTTGCGTCGGCGAATAGTCCCGTGGCTATTCCGCCCCAGATGCCGCCTATGCCGTGGCAGCCGAATGCATCGAGCGTGTCGTCAATTTTGAGTTTGTTTTTAATTAAATGCATACATCCGTAGCAAATCGGGCTGACGAGTGCGCCGATGATGAAGGATGCCCATACGGGGACGAAACCGGCTCCGGGAGTGATAGCTACAAGACCGATGACGAGTCCCGTAGACGCGCCGACGAGAGTGGGCTTTCCTTCTTTTATTATATCTATTATCATCCAGGATACAAGTGCGGATGCAGAGGCTACCGCTGTTGTCGCGAATGCGTGAGAAGCAAGACCGTCCGCGAGAAGACCTGAACCGGCGTTGAAACCGAACCATCCGAACCAGAGCAGCGCCGCGCCGAGGAAAACAAAAGGTACGTTGTGTACGCGGTATGAAGCCTGCCCGAGGCCGCGCCTCTTGCCCAGTATGATTGCCAATACGAGACCTGTAACACCGGAGCTGATGTGGACTACATTGCCTCCGGCGAAGTCGATGGAATCCAGCCAGCCTGTTCCGAGAAGTCCGCCGCCCCAGACCATGTGCGCCATAGGATAGTAAACTACGATAGACCAGAGTATGACGAACAGGAAAAATGCTTTAAATCTCATACGTCCTGCGACGGAGCCTGAGATTAATGCAGGAGTAATCATGGCAAACATCATTTGGAACATTGCAAATGTGTACACTGAGATTGTGCCGTCGGTGCCGTCCAGAGTGTCCGAGGGGCTCATGCCCATGAAAAATGCGTTTTGCAGATTTCCTATTATGCCTGCGTTGTCTCCGCTGAAAGATAAAGAATAGCCGAATGCAACCCACATGACGACAGAAATGCCCATAACACCAACGCAGTTCATCATAGTGTTAATTACATTTTTCCTTCGTACAAGACCTCCGTAAAAAAATGCCAAACCGGGTGTCATTATAAAGACAAACGCCGCGCATATTAGCATAAAGCCGTTGCTTCCGATATCCATAGATAGTCCTCCTCAAAATAAAAATTGCAACAAAAAAGAACAAGGAACGGCAAATATTACCTGTGAACTTCCTTGTTCAAGCTGCGTTTATATTAACACATTCAGAGACGGCTGTCAACACTTTTTTGCAAGTTTAGAGAATTATCCTTGCAATTTTCGAAACAGGGCTTATTTTAAAAACTTAAAAGCCCAATTCATGTCAATTATATACGTATCTGAAAGCGCGTCCAGCTTCGCTCCGAACTCTCCGCGTATTGTGCGATACAGTTTGTCGTCTATCTCTCCTGTCAAAGGTCTGTTGGCGAGGAACTGAATTTCATGCTTGCCCTTCTCCGTGATATAAAATAAAAGTTCGTCAATCTCAAGTTCCGGGAATTTTTCCATCGCGTCTATGGCGAAAACTGCTTTAATCACTTCTATTGCTCTGTCGTCTAAGCCTTTTTCGAAAATCAGGGCTTTTTCCATCAGGGCGTTTTGCGATACGACCAGCCGTATTCTGTATCCTTTTAAAGAATCGGCGAAGTCGGATTCAAGCTGTTTTAAATTGTTTTTTACAATATTGAAATCTTCTTCGCAGCAGGCGTAGTATATCATCACTTTGTTCTGCATATCGTGATAAAGCGTAGTATAATTAAGTCTGTCTTTTTCGCCGCATTCGGGGCATGTATTGATAAAAAGAGAGCCGTTTATTACGTTTTGCTTTTGTTCAGGGTTTATTCCCGTGTTTATGCTGTCCCATATGAGAGCTTCGTTTTCCGCTCCGCATTTGCTGCAGGTTACTTTCACTTTTTTTGTCTGTGACATATGTATCTCCTGACCTTTTTGATAGATAACAGCATTGTATATCTTCCCGCTGTGTTAGTCAATAGGCGATGTATGGCAGATATGACGCGTATGCAGATGAATAAAGAAGCGTCAAATTTATAAATTTAAGTTGCTAAAGTGTCTTGTATTTGATATAATACATACAATTAACATCCCGAGGGGATTTTTTTGAAAGACTTGGTTAGTTAAAGCTAACCAATGCGTTCTAAAATAATTTAAATAAAGAGGTAAGCGTATAACATTTAAATTGTGAGGAGTACAAAGCCGAATGAAGGTTGAGGTGGTTTATGGAGTATTAATTCCGTTTTTAGGAACGGCCCTTGGCTCGGGATGCGTTTTTTTTATGAAGCGGAAAATGAGTCAGGCTTTACACCGCGCGCTGACGGGATTTGCGGCAGGGGTAATGACGGCGGCGTCCGTTTGGAGCTTGCTGAACCCTGCGATAGAGCAGGCGGGCGGAATGAACGAGTGGGCGTTTTTGCCTGCGTTTGCGGGATTTTGGGTTGGAATATTGTTTCTGCTTTTATTAGACAGCTTGATTCCGCATTTACATAGGAATAGTGAAAAGGCGGAGGGCAGACGAAGCAGATTAAAAAGGACGACAATGCTGATGCTTGCTGTGACGATGCATAATATTCCGGAAGGAATGGCGGTCGGAGTGGTATATGCGGGATGGATGTCGGGCAGTACGGAAATTACAGCGGCGGGGGCGCTCGCTCTTTCTATAGGAATCGCTATTCAGAATTTTCCCGAGGGCGCGATAATTTCTATGCCATTGCGTTCGGAAGGAATGCGAAGCGGCAAAGCCTTTTTAGGAGGCGTGCTTTCGGGCGTTGTGGAGCCTTTGGGCGCCGCGGCGACGGTTGCGGCGGCGGGCGTGCTGACACCTGTTTTGCCGTATATGCTGAGCTTTGCGGCAGGCGCGATGATATATGTAGTTGTAGAGGAACTTATACCTGAAATGTCGGTTGGAGAGCATTCGAATTCAGGGACGGTTTTCTTCGCTGTAGGCTTTAGCCTGATGATGGCGCTTGACGTAGCGTTGGGCTGAGACAAAACAAAATAAAACAAAACAGAAATAAAGAAAGAAAAAAGCAAAAGAAAATGAAAAACTTATTTCAAAATACGAGAAAGCCGGAAGGACTGGGCGGAAGAATTATGCTGAACATGATGAATGCCGGTCATGCAATGCTGTCCAAGTGGGGATTGTCTCATATTGCGCTGGATAGGGAAGATGACGTTTTGGATGTGGGCTGCGGAGGCGGCGCGAACATATCTGCACTTTTGACTATGTGTCGGCGCGTGTCGGGCTTGGATTATTCGAGCGTGAGTGTGGAAAAGGCGATATCCGTAAACAGTGTGGCAGTAGCTTCCGGCAGATGCAGCATAGTGCAGGGAGATGTGCAGGAAATGCCGTTTGAGGAGTGCAGCTTTGATGCTGTCACGGCGTTTGAAACCGTGTATTTTTGGGACGATATGCTGAGGTCATTTGCCGAAATACGGCGGGTGCTGAAGCCGGGCGGGATTTTTTTAATATGCAATGAATCGGACGGAACGAAGAAATCTGACGAAAGATGGCTGGAAAAAATAGAAGGTATGACAATATATTCGAGCGCAGATCTCAGTGGGTTATTGGAAAGTGCGGGGTTTGCAAATATAAAAGTGTATAATAAAAAGGGGTGGATATGCGTTACAGCGAGAAAATAAAAAAATGCTCTTGTTACTTAAAGAGCACAAAAAATGGGGCAATTTACAGGAATGCAATCGTCAGTCTCCGTCCGCGTCCGCGAAAAAATGACGGCAGAACCGCCGTGAACGCGCTGAAGCAAACTGGCGAACTGGACTTTTTTCCGGAAAAGAGCGGCAGTGCAGAAAAACAAAAGACCACGCTATGCGCGGTCTTTTGTAAACGATGTGGCGGGGCGTATCGTTTGAAATCCGAACACCGGAAGAGCCTTGCGGATCGTCCGCGAAGGGCGGTTCTTCGGTGCTGTCAAGCATTTCCATATAGCTAACCTGCTTCCCGCCTTCGATGTTGTAATAAATAACTGTTTTATCGTCGTACAGATAGACGGAGTTTATAAAAACGTCAATGATCCGTTCTCTGAATTCCATATCGTCGAGATCACCTTTGCAAAACTGCTTCAACCATACCTTGATTTGTTCTTCGGTAAGCTGGACGCGAGCGGCAACACGCAGTTTTGCAATATCAATTTCAAGATCGGTTTTCTGAACGTCGAGTAATTCCATCTTATCGAATATCGGTTGACGCGCGGAGGGCGGGCAAACGGCGAGCGTATCGACAAGGGAACGTATTTCACCGTTGATCCGCTCTAACTGCTTTTCATAGTCCTTTATGCGGTTGTCCCCGAAGTCCTTTTCATATTGAGCGACAAGGGCGGCGGCGATATAGTCCATACGATCCGGCGTTAGCACATATTCAACCGTTTGTTCGACTACATACCATTCAATAAAATCTTTCTTTTCGTTCTTCTTCGCGCAGGTGTGTTCCTTCTTCCGCTTGCCACAGGCGTAATAATGGTATGTGTTCCCCATTTTCCCGCGCCCACTTTCGCCTACCATACGCGAACCGCAGTAGCCGCAAAAGGCTTTTCCCTGCAAAAGATAATCTATCTTCGCTTTCGCGGCGGCGGGGGCGTGTTTTACCTTGTCGAGCCGTTCTTGAACCTTGCGGAATGTCGCTTCATCTATGAGCGCTTCGCAACCGCCCGTTACTTCCTGCCCGCTATAACGGTAAATCCCGATATATTTTTCATTCCTTAAAGCCGCTTGCATACTTGACAATGTAAGCGGCTTTCCTTTTTTGTTGCGAATGCCGCGCGCGTTCAACTCGGCTATGATTTCCCGCTTTGGAACGCCTTTCGCGTACTGTTCAAACATATAGCGGATCGTGGGCGCGGTGCGTTCGTCGATTACAAGCCGCTTGTTTTCCACCTTGTAGCCGATCGGAGGAACGCCGCCTAAATACGTTCCGTTGATAATGCTTTCCCGCTGACCGCGCCGGACGTGCTTTGAAAGGTTCGCGGAATAGTATTCCGCCATACTTTCGAGCAGCCCTTCAAGGATAATCCCTTCCGGTTCGTCGGAAATGTTTTCCGTAGCGGAAACAACCTTCACGCCGTATTTTTTCAGCTTCGCTTTATAATGTGCGCTGTCGTAGCGGTTGCGGGCAAAGCGATCCAGCTTCCAGACAATAACCCGTTGAAACTGTTTTTTACTTGCGTCGGCGATCATTCTTTGAAAGTCGGGGCGTTCGTCCGTCTTTCCGCTGATTGCGCGGTCGATATATTCCCCGACTACTTGCAGCCCTTCCCGCTGGGCGTAAGCGTAACAATCGCGCAACTGCCCTTCTATGCTTTGTTCCTGCTGGCTATGGGAAGAATAGCGGGCGTATATGACCGCGTTTAATGCTTGCTGCATTATCCTTCCCCCTTCATTTTCAAATACTCATTACAGAAATGGCAAAGCTCTTTTATTATCGAAAGTCGCTCATTTTCGGGAAGCTGTTTAAGATTTTCTAATAAAGCGTGAATAGCTGAATAAACGCCCTTTGCGGCTTGGTTTTGTTCGTAATTTAATTCTTTATGCAAGGCTTCCGCAAGAGAAATTCCGAGATCGGAAAGTTGTTCTTGCATATAATCGTGTGCATACGCTTCTATATCAGTACGAGCAGCGGCGGGTTTTTCAGCAATTTCAATTAGTTCATTTAGATCATAGTCTATCAATTCGTGCAAAGGGATTCCCGTACCATGCGACAGTTTTTTTATTGTTTCAAGGCTAACTTTAACGGGCTTTCCGGTTCGGGGATCATAGCCTTTTTCTATACTATCTAAGTGCGTGTGGCTAATGCCGCATTTTTTTGCGAAATCACGCAAGGACAAATCCCCGCGCGCTTTCCGGATTTTTTCGCCTAATTCGTTGTTATTCATACACTACACCGCCTTCATTCATATTGTAAACTACACACTACAAAAAATCAAGAAGGGAAATCGCGTTCTTTAAAAATTAACAATTAAATTTTGTTGTGTGCGCTTGACAAATCGTAATTTGTAGTGTATACTTTACAAGTAGGAGGTGTTAAGCGTGCCGAACAGAGTAAAAGAAGTACGGAAGGAACACGGTATTACACAAGCACAGCTTGCCGAAAAAGCAAAGGTATGTAGACCGTACCTTTCTGCAATCGAAAGCGGAAAGCAAAAAACAATTTCTAATATTGTCATGTTAAAAATTGCCAATGCCTTAAATAAGCCGGTAAGCTATATTTTTTTTAACGACCGTGTTGTGTGAACACAACAGAAAGGAGCGTAACAATGGCGCGAATACTTGCAGAGGGTGAAACCCTTGTAGAAGTGGGCGTAATGGGATTGAGAGCGCCGGACGGAAGCTACACAGAAAATGTAAAGCTTTACCGGATTGTATCGGCGCGGGAGGTAAGCCCGAAAAGCGGAATGACGAAGGGCGAGGAAACAGCCTGCACAGATATTGCGGCGGTTCTTGCGGAAAAATTCGGGCAGTACATAGCGGGCAGCAGAAAGGCGGCGGCGAAATGAGCAAGAAAAAGAGGAAAAAGCACGGCAACGGTTGCCACCCGTATGAAGGCTACGAAACGGAAGTGCTGGGAACGGATTGCATACAGATGGCGGCGCTTGCGGCAGCGTATGCGGGTATGGAAGAAGATAGCTACACAATGGGAACGCTGCACCGAAATTGCAAGCGGAAGGCTATTCCCTATCTTGAATTTGCCCTTGACTTTGAAGAATTGTTCTTGCCGCCACCGATGAAAGCGGAAATTGTGCGGGCGAATTACGCAACGTACCTTGACGCGATCAAAGGCAAGGCGTTCAAAGCGCATATTACGTGCAAGGTTATTTGAGGGGGCGAGAAAGTGAGAAGCACAAAATTCAATTTCCGCTTCCAGAGCTACCCGAACACGATTGAAGAGGAACGCAGGGAGCGCGGCTGGGCGCAAGGGACGCTTGCAGAGCGGGCGGGCGTTAGCAGAAGTACGATTGGAAAGTTAGAAATATGGGCGGCTGGCGGCGTACCGAGTAAAGAGGAAATGAAAAGCATATCGGACACAACCGCGCAGCTTATCGCGGGCGCGCTGGGGGTAAAGCCGGAAAAACTATTCGAGCATTACGCGACAGCGGCGGCGGAATATATACCGCGCGTAAAGCCGTTCGCAACGAAGGCGGAGCGGGACGCGGCAATCATAGCGGCGTTAGAGCCTGTCAAATATACCGCGCTGAAAATGTCGGGCGCTCTTCGCAATAAAAATGTGTGGTACGAAATGGAAGATATTATAGCAGAAGCATACAACGAACTTGTTATAGTTGCGGAAGAAGCGTTTACAAGAGGGATCAGCGCGGGGGCGAGTTTTGAACCGTATGTATGCGGCGCAGTAAAGAAAAGGCTTTTGCGGCTGAACCGGTATCACGGGCAGCAATGCAGGAAAGCGGAACTTGTAAGCTATGAAGCGTATTTCCCGCTTCACGATCCGGCTTCTTCCTTCAACCTTGAAGAGCGGGTATGCTTGCGGGAAGAGTGCCGCGAAGCTGCAAAGACGCTTTCACCGGAGCGCCGCCGCGATCCGTACATAGCGGGCTTGCTGGAGGTAGTCGGGATATGAAAACAGACAAAAAAATAACGCCCATCGGCGGCAACCGATGAACGTTAAGTAGCTGCACAAATGCAACATACAACCATATATAGTATAGCATTTGTGCGGCTTCTTGTCAATGCAGGAGGTCGAAAAAATGAGAGCAAAACGCCGCATTTTCGCGGGGAGCGTATGCGAACAGGAGGTTTACACCGTGCCGGAGCGAGTAAAGGACGCGGGCAGATACGAGCCGCGCCCGCGATTTAGCAGCAAAGAGGAATACGAGGAATTCAAAAGGCAGATCGCCCGCCGCAATTTTGCGCGGAAGGTAAATGCGACGTTTTCCCCGCAGTCGCTATATATCACGCTGACGCTTGACCGCGAAAACGAAGCGCATACATACGAGGAAGCGGACGCGATTATAAACCCGTTCTGGCGGCGCTTGCGGCGGCTTAATCCAGATATGCAAGCCGTTCTTTCAAAAGGGTTCGGGAAGAGAACAAACCGTATTCACTTTCACATGATCGTAAACGGTATTACAGAAGAGCAAATACGGGAGAAGTGGAACGCCGGAAAGGTTGCACGGATCGAGCACTTGCGGGAACACAACTACTATAACGGCGTAGATCACGGGCAGGATTACACAGGGCTTGCAAATTACCTTTTCGACCATTGGGAACCGGAACAGGGCGCGCGCCACTACAAGGGAACGCGGAATTTATGCGAACCGGAAGTGGAGGAAGCAACCGAGGTAAAGCGCGCCTATTCCGAAAACAAGCCGCCGAAACCGCCGAAGGGATATAAACTTGTATCGGCAAAGATAACGCCATACGGGTATATGAATTTCAAATATGTAAAGAGCGAAGAGGACGAAACCGCGCCGCCGAGAAGCGGGCGGAAGCGGGTTCTAAAATGCTGATTGATAATCAGCGTGGAACGCCTTGTAAATGTGTAAGGTTAGGCAACCAAAGCCGATAAGATTAGATTTTTGTTCAATTCCCCGTCGCCTGTTTCTCAAAGATCACGAAGGCGGCGAGCCGTCAAGAGGAACGTGGAATACCGGAGCGGCGCAGAGCGGCGCGAGGATATGCCGCGAAAGCCTCTTTACGGTGAGTTGCCGAAGTGATAGGAACAGGGCGGCGACGGGGATAACAAAAATCATATAGGCGTATTCAACGGACGATCGGCGCGCCTGTTCGCCGGAAATTCAATTCCTTTGAGCCTGTCCCCCTCCCAGCGGGAGGGGCGGAGGGGTGGGAGAAAGCAGCGGGCATTATTAAACGTGAAGGGAGAAAACGGAAGTGTATTACAGGACTTGCCCGCATTGCGGGAGCAACCTTGATCCTTCGGAAACTTGCGATTGTGAGATTGAACGGAGGAACGAGCAGGAAGAACAGGAAAGGGGGCGGCTGTATGGCGCAATTCAAAGTAACGGGGCTGGACGTGATCCGCGATCAGTTGAAAGAACGCGGGGCGAAGGTTGAAGGCACGGTAAACCATATGTTATATGCCGGTGCAAAGGTTATGCGCGAGGAAATGAAAGCCGCCTTGAAGGAATACAAGATCAAGGATACCGGCGATCTTATCAAGTCTATTAAATCCGGCAAAATCAAAAAGGCGGGCGGCGCAAAGTATGTTACCGTTTCGCCTACCGGATACGACAGGCACGGCGTACCGAACGCGATAAAAGCGTATGTGTACGAATTGGGGAATTCAAAGCACCCAGCGCGTCCGTGGAAAACCCTTGCCGATGAACGCGGCGGAAGCAAGGCGATACAGCGTATGCGGGAAGTGTTTGAAGAAGAAATGTCGAAAGCAGGAGGGGGCGCGGGAGAATGGGAAGAATAAGCATTTTTCAACGGATTTTCGGGAAGGCAAAGCCGCCGGAAAGCAGTATTGCCCGCGCGGAGATTATCGGCGGCGGGAATTCGTTTGCGGCGTGGAGCGGGGACGCTTACAGCAACGATATTTACCGGAGCGCTGTTGACGCGATCGCCCGCAACGCGGCGAAAATGAAGGGATCGCACATTATCAAATACCGCAACCATGAGCGGGTGGAAGGCGATTGCAGGATAAACCGCATTTTGCAGATTGAGCCTAACCCGTATATGAGCGCGTTTGATATGCTTTATAAGCTGATTACCCACTATTACCTGTATAACAACGCTTTTGCATATATGCAGCGGGACGAACGCGGGCAGCTTGCCGCCGTATTCCCGCTTAACCCTGTTCACGCTGAATTTATGAGCGACGCGGGCGGCGTTCTCTATGTACGCTTCATTTTTTCGGGCGGGAAAGAAACGCTTTTGCCCTATTCCGAGATAATCCACCTTCGCCGCAATTTCAACGGCAACGATATTTTAGGCGATCCGAACGACGCGCTTTCCCCTGCTTTGCAGTTAGCGCATACGCAGAACGAAGGTATCATATCCGCGATCAAGAGCGGCGCAAGCCTTCGCGGTATTTTGCGTCGGACGCAGATAGCAAGTCCGGAAATGTTAAAGCAGATCAAAGATAACTTCGTAAAAGACTATCTTGACGTTACGAACAACGGCGGCGTGGCGGCGATTGATAGCGGTTCGGAATATATCCCGCTTGACAATAAGCCCTATTCCATAGACGAAAAGCAAATGCAAGCGGTGAAGGATAAGATTTACAACTATTTAGGCGTATCGGAAGCGATCGTAAACAGCAGCTACAATGAAGATCAATGGGCGGCGTTTTACGAAAGCACCATAGAACCGCTTTCCCTGCAATTAAGCCTTGAATTTACCCGCAAGCTGTTCAACGACAGGGAACGCGCCTTCGGCAACTCCATTATGTTTGAAAGCGGGCGGCTGCAATTCACCAGCAACGCAACGAAGGTAAATATTATCCGCGAATTTATGCCGATGGGCTTACTTACGGTAAACCAAGCTTTGGAAATTCTCAATCTTCCGAGCGTCGAAAACGGCGACAGGCGCATACAGTCGCTTAATTACGTAGACGCAGACAAAGCGGAGGAATACCAGCTTGCAAGGGCGAAAGCGCCCGCCGTGCTTTCGGCGGCTTCCGGAGAGGGAAAGGGGGCGGCAGACAATGAATGACCGCTATATACAAGTAATGCTTATGGGGACGAAGGACAACAAAACAGACGAATTCCCGTTTATTCCGCTGTATGCAAAAGCGGGCGACCTTTCCGGAATAGCGGGTTTTATGCGTCGGGATATAAGCGGGATACCGGAAACGCCGGAAGAAGATTACATACCGGCTGGCACAATGGCGGTATTTGATCCGGAACAAAACGGCTTTATCCCCATACAGCTTTACGCGCTGTTCAAAGAATGGCTTGACTTAACCATTATCGCAAGCGAACATATCACGGAAACGGAGGACAGCGGGAATGAAAGAAATTAGAGTATGCGAAATAAGGGCGGCAGCGGCGGCAGACGCTTCAAAAGCCCTTAGATTAGAGGGCAGACCGATCGTTTACGATCAGCCTACCAAGATAGGCGATCCGGCAGGATCGTATATCGAAATTATCCGAGCGGGCGCGCTGGATCATGCGGATTTATCCGACGCGCGGTTGTTCTACAATCACGACTTGAACAAAGTGCCGCTTGCAAGGACACCAAAGACAATGCAACTTACGATTGATCCGGCAGGGTTGAAGATGGTTGCAGAATTACCCGACACCGAGGAAGCGCGAAGCGTCTATACGGCAGTACAGCGCGGCGACCTTTCCGGAATGTCATTCGCCTTCAAAGTACCGGAAGGCGGCGACAGTTACGACGCGGCGACCAATACGCGAACGATTTTCACGATCGAAAAAGTGTATGAAATCAGCGTCGTTCCCTTCCCCGCTTACCCGCAAACAAGCGTTGAAGCGCGATCCGCTTTCAGCGCGGCGGCTTCCGAGCAGAAGAAGGCAGCGGCGATTATTAAGGCAAACAAAATCTTGATGAAAGAGGTTTAACACGATGGACGAAGAGAAAATGAACACCGAAGCGGCGCAGGAAAACGAAGCGCCGAAGCAGGAACCGGAAAAAAAGCGCCGCCGTTCCCTTACAGATCGGCTATATGCTCAATTAGAAATTTTGGAGCGGGAACAAGAGAAGATCGCTTCCGGCTATGACGGCAGCAGCAACCCGAAATCGGCAAGAAGTGAATATCTTGCTTTCGCAAAACAGATCACCGATACGGCAAACGCCATTATCACCATTAAACGGGGAGGAAAATAACAATGAAATTCAAAACCATTGCAGAAGCTTTCAACCACTACCGCACTTCTACGCTGGAGGAAATCGAGCGCAGGGCGGCGGAGATCAAAAACACCATTTCAACCGACGCGGGCGCAGACGTGGACGCGCTGAACATCGAACTTGACGGGCTGGCACAGGCGAAAGAGAACATCAAGCAGCGCAGCGCCGGAAACGGCGGGCAGACAGGCGGCAGCGGCTTCAATCCAATTTCCGGAGCGGGTATGACCTTTGAGCGCCGCGCAAGCTATGACGCTACCGAAGGCGACGTGCTTAACAGCGCAGAATACCGAAGCGCCTTTATGAAAAAGCTGCTGGGGCGCAAGCTGAACAGCTTTGAGGAAGCGGCTTTTAACCGCGCTATGAGCGAGCAGCGGGCGGACGCTTTCGCAACCGGAACAAGCGCGGCGGCGGTTCTTCCTACGCAGACGCTTAACGAGGTTATCAGCAAAGCCCGTGATATGGGCGGAATTATGAGCGTTTGCAGAAGCTTCAACGCACCGTCGAAAATCGCTATTCCCGTGGGAACGCCTTTGACCGCCGCAAGCTGGCATACCGAGGGCGCGGCGGTTGACAGCGTTGCACCTTCCGTCGCAACCATCACTTTTGACGGGTACGAAATTATGAAGGTGCTTTCTATCAGCGTGAAGGTACAGGCAATGAGCATTGCGGCATTTGAAAGCTATCTTGTGGAAGAGCTTTCTAATTGCGTAATGGCTTGTATCGCGAACGCCCTTGTAAACGGCACGGGTACTTCGGAGGGCACGGGCGTTCTGGAAGGTATTTCGTGGACGGCAAACACCAACGCTTTCACTTTCAGCAAGACGGACGGGCTTGCTTATGCCGATGTTGTAAAGGTTGTCGCCGCATTGAAGCGCGGGTATGCTAACGGCGCTTGCTGGGCTATGAATAACGCGACGCTTTACAGCCTGTTCTATGGACTTGTAGACGCGAACAAGCGCCCGATCTTCATTGCTGATCCGAAGGCTGAAACAATCGGCAAAATTTTGGGCTTCCCCGTTGTGGTAGATGATTACCTTCCGGCTGAAACAATCATTTTCGGCAACTTCAATTACATGGGCTACAATATGCCCGAGGGTATCACGATCGAAGCTTCCCGCGAAAGCAGCTTCAAGAAAGGGCTTATTGATTACCGCGCAATGGCGGTTGCCGATTGCAAGCCCATTGTAGAAGAAGCGTTCGTAAAGCTGACACGCGCGACGGCGTAACGGGGAGCGGGTGCAATGCTTAGTTTAGAGGACGCAAGGGAAGCTTTGCGGCTGGACGGCACGGACAACGACGATATTATAACGGGCTTGTTAAACGCCATTCCGGATTATATCGAACTTTGCACAGGGGTAACGGCAGAACAGCAAGCGCAAGAGCCGTTAGCGGATACGGCGGGAAAATTCCTGTTGATCCTTTGGTATAACGCGGAGCGGGTGGACGCTGAAAAGATACAGCGGACAATAGACAGCCTGTTAAAGACGCTTCAACTGAAAGCGGAAAGGGGTTAAGATATGGCGAAGGACTACGCGAGGGCGTTCTATGACAGTCCAGCATGGCGCAGGACGCGCGAAGCTTATTTACAGAGTAAGCATTATATTTGCGAAGATTGTGGCGGGGCGGCTTCCGTAGTCCACCATATTACCTACATAAAGCCGTGGAACGTGAACAATCCGGAAATAACGCTGAATTGGGATAATCTGAAAGCAGTATGCGAAAAGTGCCATGCACAGGAACACGCGCAGGATTTGAAGAAGCGCGGCGGTGAAGCAAGGCGGAACGGGGTTGCCTTCGATGAAGAGGGCAACTTGATAAAGCAAGCGAATGTGTTTCTTATATGCGGCAGTCCGGCGAGCGGGAAAACAACCTATGTAGCGGAGCATAAAGGGGAATGCGATCTTGTCGTTGACCTTGATTATATTTGCGCTGCATTAGCGGGCGAAGCGGGAAACGTGCATACAGACCGAAAGCCCGTATTGTCTGTTGCGCTGGAGGTTCGGGAACTTCTTTATCAGATCATAGCGGAGCGGCGCGGGAAATGGGAACGCGCGTTTGTTGTAACCACTATTGCGGACGCGCGGGAAATGAAGGCGGTTGCCGATGAATTGCGGGCGGAAGTTATCGTAATGCAAGCGACGTTACCGGAATGCTTACAGCGGATCAAGGACGATCCAAGCAGGAAGAACAGGACGCTATACGAAAGGTTAGCGAAAGAATGGTTTGAAAAATATAACAAGTCGCTGGAATGCGGCGCAATCCCCCCCCACTTCGCAATGATAAGGGGAGGGAAAGCACCGGCGGCGGGGAACCTTTCTTTTCCCCTCTAAGGGCGCGCGTATGAGGGGAGGGGTAAAGCGGGCGCAGCGGTTTTGAAATGGGGTGTTTTGACTTGACGGTAAAAGGAGATAAAGAAAGATTGAAGGATTTGCGGAAGCTTCGCAGGATATTGAAGCTTGTTCCGGCAGACCGCAAACACATAGGCGAAGAACTCATAGAACGCATTACGTTTATGGCGGGCGTTCTTGATGATTTGCAAGCGCAGATACAGGAACACGGCACTACCGACCATTTCAAGCAGGGCGTACAGGAATTTGACCGCGAAAGCCCAGCGCTAAAATCCTACAATACAACGATCCAGCGTTACAGCCTGTTATATAAACAGCTTGTCGATCTGCTTCCTCCGCCCGAGGTGGACGAAAAGAAGAAAAACGACGTGCTGGAATTTATCACAAAGCAGGGATAAGGCGTGAACTACATTACCGAGTATTGGAAGGAGATTGAAGGCGGGAAATGCGTTGTTTCGCGGCGGGTTAGGAAGGTATATGAACAGCTTGCCCGGCGGATTGAACAGCCGGAAGCTGGCGGGCGCTATATCTTCGATGAAAAGAAGGCGCTTCGCCCGATTGAATTTATAGAGCGGTTTTGCAAGCACTCAAAAGGCGAATGGGCGGGAAAGCCCGTAACCCTTGAATTATTCCAAAAGGCTTTTATATCGGCGCTCTTTGGCTTCGTCGATAAAGAAACCGGCTTGCGGCAGTACCGCGAAGCTATGTTCTACGTAGCCCGCAAGAATGGTAAAAGTACCATGCTGGCGGGCATTGCGTTATATATGCTTGTCGCCGATCTTGAAGCGGGAGCGGAGATATACAGCGCAGCGACGAAGCGGGATCAAGCGCGGCTTATCTTTGAAGAAGCTTATAACATGGTAAAACAGAGCGCCCAGCTTCGGGAATTGCTGAAAAAGCGCAAGGGCGATCTATATTTTGCGGCGACCTTCTCCCGCTTTGAAGCGTTGAGCAAGGATAGCGGGAGTATGGACGGGCTGAACGCGCATTGCGTCATAATCGACGAATTGCACGGCGTGAAGGATCGCAATTTGTACGAGGTTTTGAAGCAGTCGCAGAGCGCCCGCCGCCAGCCGCTCTTGATTATGATAACGACGGCGGGAACGGTGCGCGAATGTATCTTTGATGAAATGTATGCGACTGCTTGCAATATCGTTGACGGCGTTTTCAAAGATGATACCTTCTTGCCGATCCTCTATGAATTAGACAGCCGCGAGGAATGGACGCAGCCGGAAGCGTGGCAAAAGGCTAATCCGGCATTAGGCACAATCAAGAAGCTGGACGATCTGAAAACCAAAATTGCCCGCGCGCAGAATAACCCGAGCGAACTTAGGGGCTTGCTTGTTAAGGAATTCAACGTAAAGGACACGTTAAGCACAGCGTGGCTTACCCTTGACGATATAGAAAATCCGGAAACCTTTGATCTTGCCCGCTTCAAGAACAAGTTTGCGATCGGCGGCGCGGATTTGTCGAAAACGCTTGACCTTACGTGCGCTACCCTGCTTATGGTAGACAAGGAAACAGAAAAGCGGTATGTAACGCAAATGTATTGGATACCGGAAGAAACGCTTGAAAGGCGCGTACTTGAAGAAAAGATACCGTATGACAAGTGGCGCGATCGTGGATTGTTGCGCACGTGCGCCGGAAATACGATTGATTACAGGGACGTTACAGCGTGGTTTATCGAAATGACGCAGGAATATAAAATCGTTCCGGCGTGGGTTTACTATGACGCATGGAGCGCCCGTTATTGGGTGGAGGAAATGAAGGCAAACGGGTTTAGTATGATCCCGTGCAGACAGGGCGCGCAGACGCTTTCCCTGCCCATGCAGCAGTTAGGGGCAGACTTACAGGCAAAGCGGGTTGTTTACAATAATAACCCGATTTTGAAGTGGTGCTTGACAAATACAGGCGTTCAGACAGACCGCAACGGGAACATAACGCCGGTAAAAAATCAAGCGGCAAAGCAACGTATAGACGGTATGGCAAGCCTTCTTGACGCTTACGTGGGCTTGACCGAGAAATACAACGAGTTTATAAGCGCATTGTAAAAAGTACCATTGAAAGCGAGGGGGCAAGAGGAATGAAGCTGAAAGATAAAAAAATACGTTTCATTGCAGAAACGCGGACGGTAAACGATCACGGCTTTGCTTCATACGTTTGGCAACCCGTACATAGCGGGCGGCTTTGGGCGTATTACAGGCAGCTTTCCGGAAGTGAATTCTTTGCTTCCGCGACGGTAAACGAAACGGAAGAAGTATTGTTTGTTGTGAATTACCGTACCGGCATTACAACCGATATGCTGGTTGAATACAAGGGGCAGTATTACGAGATTACCCGCATAGATGATTTTGAAGGCTACAAGGACGATCTAAGCGTTTATTGCAAGCTTGCACAAAATCAAAATATTGAAGTAGTAGAGCCGGAAACGCAGGAGGGCGGGCAGAATGGAACAGTTACCGCAAAACGTTCTTGATATAATCGCGGCGGCGGTTGCACAGGCGACGCGGCAGACGGTGGAAGTTTTGCAGCAGCAAGCGCCGGAACGAAACTACTTCAAAATCACGGAGAAGCTTTTATACAGCTATCCGACGTTAAAGCGCATTGTTTCAGACAAGGCAGCTTATACACGGGTAGAGTTGCAGGGGCGAAGCGGCGTTGTTCGCTTCAACCCGAATAAAGCGTGGAAAAGTCCGGACGATATTTTAGAGGACATGGAGAAGGACAAGGAAGCGGAATACGATATAACCGCAAAGGAATTCAAGCGGCTGGATCGCGTGATACAGGCGTTCAAAGACCGGAAAGAATTTGCCGTTATCCGTTTGTATTACTTCAAGGAGCGGGCGGACGGAACGCCACTACCCGAGGACGCGCAGGAAATGACGTGGGAAGAAGTAAGCTTCCAGATCGACAAAGGGTTAAAAACGGTAATTCGCTGGCGAAACGAAATTATAAACGATATGGCTATTTGCCTTTTCGGGATTGACGCAGCTATACAGGCTGGAACAGACCGCAAGAAGAAAGAATAAACCCGCTCCACCCTTTCGGGCGAGCGGGTTTTCTTCATCACCTTTTGCAGATGATACCGAACAGACCGTTTACAAAGATGTATCGCGGCGCGTTCGGATTTGAATTGTAATGGCGGAGAGAGAGGGATTCGAACCCTCGTTACGCTATCAACGCAAACACGATTTCCAGTCGTGCGCCTTCAGCCAGCTCAGCCATCTCTCCACTAAAACTGTCAGCGACGTTTATTATATCAGAGACAAAAAGAAAAAGCAATACTTTTTTCGAGAAAAAAGTTAAAAGGAGACATATTTTTAATGAATAGTCATGGGCTGCGTTCATTGTATATTGTCAGAGAGTATATTGTTGTATTACCGCAGCGATTATGGTATAGTTTAGTATATCAAACGTAAAAAGAGGAAAAGCATGACGGATAACGAAAAATGGTATTGGCTTTACTCCACAAAAGGCGCAGGGAAAATGACGGCGGCCAAACTTGCAGAAAAGTTCGAAGATATAAATGAATTATATGATAATATTCAAAATATAAAGCCTGAAGGTAAGCGTCAGGAAAAGGCAATAGAGGCGCTTATTGCGGCGAAAAAATCCGAAGCGTTTAGACGGGAATTTGAACAATTCCGGCGCCGCGGAGTTAGATTGCTGACGCGGCAGAAAGGGGATTTGCCAAAGTCTGTTTTGGATGTTAAGAGTATTCAGTATTTGTATGTGATGGGCAGCGTTGCCTGTTTGGATGAGCCGTGCGCGGCAATAGTAGGCTCGCGTGAACCCAGCCTTCGCGGAAGTCAAAGGACTTATGAGATTGCCAGGGAATTGGCGGAGCGCGGTGTGACTGTCATCTCCGGATTAGCACGGGGGATAGATACTTGCGCCCATGAGGGTGCGCTTTCGGGCAAAGGCAAGACGGCGGCTGTTCTCGCGGGCGGCGTATATCCGGTATATCCGGCAAAAAATGAGCTGCTTTATGCTGAAATACTACAGAGCGGAGGTGCAATAGTCAGTGAAAATCCGCCATGCACATATAATTATCCGCAGCTTTTCACGGCCAGAAATGCGGTTATATCTGCTCTTTCTCAGGCTGTGGCTGTGATGGAAGGCGGAGAGACAAGCGGAGCACGAAGCACCGCAGAAGCGGCCAGAAAACAGGGCCGAGTTGTTTTTGCTCTCCACGGACAGCGCGGAGAGTATATGTCAGAACTGCCGAGGATGCTGCTGGAACAAGGCGCCAGACCTGTTCTGAGAGCTGATGATATAATACAATCACTAAGAGCGGGGAAGATAGAGGAGGATGTTCGAGAAACAATTGCAGATATGAGCAGTGCAAAAAAGAAAAAAGAAGAACCTAAGGCAAATGAAATATCGCCGGAGGAACGTGCGGTACTGGCTGCATTTGAGGGGCAGGCGATGACTATAGATGAGATTTCTGAAAAGACGGGTTTAGATATGGTAGGCCTTATGCCGATTCTCTTGACTTTGGAGCTTGACGGAAGGGTGACGAGATTGGGAACGGGATACACTTGCTGCATATAAAACAGTTAGAATTTTTTATAGTTTTATTTGTGTTTTTTGAGTTATTTTTCAAAAAAGTGCTTGCATTATTCTTTTTTTTGTGTTATAATTACGCTGTTAATTTGCCGTGCGCGGTGCGTTTGCGCACTAACCGCTGGTGCATGGATTGAAATGGGGTGTAGCCAAGTGGTAAGGCACGGGACTTTGACTCCCGCATTCGTAGGTTCAAATCCTGCCACCCCAGCCAACAATTGAATTATTTGACTCGCTAGCTCAGTTGGTAGAGCATTTGACTTTTAATCAAAGGGTCCGGGGTTCGAATCCCCGGCGGGTCACCAGAGCGTATAAAACGCAAACTTCAGTATACAGGTTTTACAGAAATGTGAAACCTGTTTTATTTTGCCCAAAATAGGCACGAGAGAATCTCGAGCAGTTTATCTCAAGTTTAAAAATGGCGAGGCGAAGTATGATATAATTATTTAAATGACGAGTGAAAGGGGAGAAAGCGCATGACTATTCGCAAGCGGTTGTTTCTTTCCAATATTCTTATGATTTTTCTCCCGGCCATTATCACGGTGTTTATTGGACTGATTTGTGTTGGCGTTATATGGATTACTGTAGTCGGCGGCGCGGGATTAGATTTGCATGATGCGGAGGACTTTAACCGGGTTTGTCTGGCTATTACTGAATCTATGGAGCATAAGCTTGACAGAGGGGCAGATCTCGTTTCTCTGAACACGCTGCTGGAAAATAACGGAATGACGGCGCAGGTTTTTCGCGGAGATACGGAAGTTTATTCTTTTGGAACTACATATGAAAATGACGACAGATTGAAAACAGCGGCGGAGATGTTGACAGGCAATTCTATTGTATCTCAAAATGGGCGCAGTCTGTATAAAACGTACGAAACGATAAACGGAGAACAATACACCATTTATCTGTTGGGCGGGAATCACAGTGAGAGCGCTTATGCAAATTTAAAAGCGGCGCTGACTGCCTCGGCTGTGTTGATTTTATTTGTTATTTTCATATCCGTCCTTTTGACAAATCGCTTTTTGACGAAATTTATTTTTCGACGGATTGAAGTGCCGCTGGATATTTTGACAGCGGGTGTACATGAGATACGAGATGGGAATTTGGAGTTTCAAATTGAATATGATCGACAGGATGAATTTCTGCCAATCTGCGAAGACTTCAATGAGATGGCCAAACGCCTGAAGGAATCTGTTGCTAAAATTCAGCAGCAGGAGCAAAGCCGAAAGGAGCTGCTTGCCGGAATCTCTCACGACATTCGCTCGCCGCTGACCGCCATTCAGGCGTATGTGGAGGGGCTGAGGGACGGGATAGCCGGAACGCCGGAGGCGCAAAGGCGCTATCTCGACACTATAAAGACAAAAGCAGAAGATATAGACCGCATGGTTTCTCAGCTGTTCTTGTTTTCAAAAATGGAGCTGGGAGATTATCCGATAAACGCCGTCCCGATTCGGCTGGACGAAACGATAGAGGCGGCTGTTTCTTATGCGAAAGCAGAGTATGCCGAGCGAGGTCTGCGGTTAGAGACTGATTTGACGCCGGTGACGGTAGTGGCAGACCCTGTTCAGTTTGACAGAGTTATATCCAACATTATGGAAAACAGTCTGAAATACAAGGAAGCAAAGACAGGCTTGCTCCGTATTGCGCTGACCAAACAAGGTGCAAATTGCATTCTGACCTTTGATGACGACGGTCCCGGCGTTCCTGACGAGGCTCTTCCGCGTCTGTTTGAGGTGTTTTACCGCAGCGACCCGGCCAGACGGGAACCGCACAAGGGCAGCGGTCTGGGACTGGCAATAGTTAAGAGCATTGTTGTACGCGCAGGAGGAAGCATTGCGGCGATGAAAAGCGCACTTGGCGGACTGCGGATTGAAATTTGTCTGCCATATAAGGAAGGGAGTGAAACGGATGGCGAAAATACTGATTGTGGAGGATGATGCTGCCATTGCTGCTATTGAGCGGGATTATCTCAGCGTCAGCGGCTTTGAAGTGGAAATCGCAGAGGATGGAAATTCCGGACTGAGAAAAGGCAGCACGGGAGCGTATGATCTCATTCTGCTGGATCTAATGCTGCCGGAGATGGACGGTTTTGAAGTATGCCGAAGGCTGCGCGAGAAAACGGATATTCCGATTCTTATGGTGACGGCAAGGCGGGAGGATATTGATAAAATCCGCGGGCTTGGTCTCGGGGCGGATGATTATATAGAAAAGCCATTCTCTCCCGGCGTGCTGGTAGCGAGAGTTAAAGCGAATCTCAACCAGTATAAGAGGCTGACCGGAAGGGAGAAGGAGCCGTCAGAGATTAGTCTGGGCGGCGTGCGCATCAATACCGGAACTCACAGAGTATTTGTTGACGGCAAGGAAATCGAGCTGAAAAACAAAGAGTATAAGCTTCTTTTGTTTTTGATGCTCAATGTTGATTTGGTTTTCGACCGAGAGACTCTCTATGAAAAGGTTTGGGGACTTGATGCTTTGGGAGACAATGCGACGGTGGCCGTACATATAAACCGTTTGCGGGAGAAAATAGAAAAAGACCCGGCGAAGCCCCGCTATATCGAAACAGTTTGGGGCGCAGGCTATAGATTCAGAGGATGCTGATATGTGGATTGTTTTAGCGTTTTGCTCGGCGTTTTTCGCCGGTCTGACTTCCATTCTGGCAAAATGCGGTATACAAAAAACCGATTCTACCGCGGCGACGGCAATCCGAACTGTTGTGGTGCTGGTTTTTTCGTGGCTGATGGTATTTATCGTTGGGTCTCAGCATCAGATAGCTTCGATTGATGCAGAAACTCTGTTGTTTCTGATTTTGTCGGGATGCGCTACCGGTGCGTCATGGCTATGCTATTTCAAGGCGCTCCAACTGGGCGACGTAAATAAAGTTGTGCCTATAGACAAATCCAGCGCGATTTTGACAATTATTTTAGCCTTTCTCTTTTTAAAAGAGCCGATTAGCGTTTACAGCGCCGTCGCTGTAATTTTAATCGGCATTGGCACGTTTCTGATGATTGAGAAAAAAGATGTTAGTCAGTCTGCGAAGAAAGGCAAAGGCTGGCTTTTTTATGCGATTGGATCGGCGGTATTTGCAAGTCTGACTTCGATTCTAGGCAAAATCGGTATATCCGGCGTGGAGTCTAATCTCGGGACGGCTATACGCACCGGAGTAGTGCTGGTCATGTCGTGGATTATGGTGTTCGTAACGGGGAAGCAGAAGAATATTGTAAAAATTCCGAAGAAAGAACTCTGTTTTATTCTTTTGTCCGGGATTGCTACCGGAGGCTCGTGGCTTTGTTATAAGGCGCTTCAGGATGGCCTTGCCAGTGTTGTGGTTCCAATTGACAAAATGAGCATCCTTATAACAATCGCTTTTTCGTACTTTGTTTTTCGCGAACGCTTATCGAAAAAAGCCGCGTTTGGGCTCGCGGGCATTGTCGTAGGAACATTTGCGATGATGATTCCAAGCTTAATTAGTTAAAATTAAAATATAATATAACCGTGAACAGGCGTTCTCTCGTCTTTCGGTTTTGAAGCCTTTGTCGAAGCGGCTGATGTATGCTGAATGAAAGATTACAGCATACATCTTTTTATATTCTGAATATTTTATCTCCTGTTTAACTTTGGATAAAAATTAGTTTATCCTCTACTTTTATACTATAGACAATAAATAAAGTTAAGGAACTGATTTTATAACCGTGAACAGACGTTCCCTGCTTCTAGTTCACCTGTTGAATGACGCGGCGGCGCGCGTTATTGAAAGCGAAATAGGGAGTAAAAACATATATATAAATTTTCCTGTTTATTCGGGCGCTGACTCTGCACAAGACATGTAGAGTCGGAAGTAAGGCTGTATAATTCAGGAGATTACAAAAAAATATTCAGGAGGGTTATTTTAGAAATATGAATACTACAAAATCCGGAGCGACAGAAGAAACAAAAAGGATTACGGCGGCAACGGGACTGAGATTTTTACAGGGGGCGCTGATAGGGCTCGGAGCGGTCCTCCCCGGAATATCCGGAGGGGTTCTATGCGTGGTTTTTGGAGTGTACCGGACAATCATGGAGCTGATTTCACATCCCATTCAAACATTCAAAAAACACTACAGTACATTAATCCCGCTGATTTTAGGCGGCGGATTCGGGTTTGTTGTCGTCGCGAAGCTGCTGGGCTTTTTGTTGAACAGATATCCGGACCCGTCCGTATGTCTGTTTGTAGGCTTAATCATAGGGATGCTGCCCTCGCTGTTTCGAGAGGCCGGAGAAAAAGGCAGAAGCAAGGGCTCCTTTATCTCGCTTGGCGTTTGCTTTTCCGTTGTGTTTGCGCTCCTTTTGGCTCTGAACATGGTTCAGACAGTGATTACGCCGAATTTTGCATGGTATCTGTTTTGCGGATTGTGCATTGCCATGAGCATTATTGCTCCGGGGATGAGTTTTTCCAGCCTTCTTATGCCTCTGGGGCTGTATACTCCTCTGGTGACAGGGATCGGCAATTTCGATTTCAGCGTTTTAATCCCGTCCGGAGTGGGCGCGCTGCTGACGATAGTTCTGCTGGCTAAAGCTGTGGATAATCTCATGGAAAGGCATTACAGTGTGGCTTTTCACGGGATAATCGGCATTGTGGCAGCTGCGACTATAGTGATTATTCCGTTCGGGAGCTTCGCGGTCAGCGCTGCATCCTGCGCAGCGAATATTATTTGTATGGCGTTTGGAATTATTGCCGCGCTGGCGTTGGATAGGTTTAACAGAAGGGTAGAATGCCGGCTATCCGACGGAAAGGAGGCATAAAGCGGAAATGGATATGAAAATCCTTGATTGGATTCAAAGAATGAGCACACCGTGGCTGGATAAATTTATGATAGCGGTTACGACTCTCGGGAAGGGGAACGCTGTCTGGCTTGCAAGCGCGATAATTTTGTTTTTGATTCCGAAGACCCGCAGGCTTGGCGCGGCTATGGCTGTGAGTCTTGCGCTGGAGATTTTGTGCTGCAATGTGATATTGAAACCGCTGATCGCGAGAGTAAGACCATGCGATGTAAATACGGCGGTGCAGCTTCTGATAAACCGTCCTGCCGATTTTTCATTTCCGTCCGGCCATGCCGGGGCGGCGTTTGCAGCAGCGTCCGCTCTGTACTTTGAAAGAAGCAGATTGTGGATTCCCGCCGGCGTGCTTGCTGTTCTGATCGCCTTTTCTCGGTTATATCTTTACGTTCATTATCCGAGCGATGTTCTGGTTGGCGCGATGATAGGCATAATGATTGGCTGGGCGGCTGCTTTCTTTACGGACAAGGCGGACTTTCTGATTTTGCGGAAAAGCGGTCGCCAATTGTATAAATAAAGAATATGCGGGAGATATGACGTATTGCCGTATCTCCCGCATATATTAACGAATAAAATTTTTGCCTTCGGCCTGCACGCGGATTATTTTAGTTTTCCGTATTGTCCGTCGTCTACAGCCTCGAGCCATTCATTGCCGGTGTTTTCTCCGGGAACTTCCATAGCCAGATGAGAAAACCAGCTGTCAGGGGCGGCGCCGTGCCAGTGTTTGACGCCGACGGGAATATTGACTACGTCGCCAGGGTGAAGCTCCTGCGCCGGCTTGCCCCATTCCTGATAATAGCCGCGCCCGGCGACGCAGACGAGAATCTGCCCGCCGCCTTTGTCGGCATGATGTATATGCCAATTGTTGCGGCAGCCGGGCTCAAAAGTCACGTTAAAAACGCCGACCTGCGAGGTGGAGAGCGGGGCGAGATAGCTGTGCCCGATGAAATATTGCGCAAAAGCGTCGTTGGGCTGCCCTATGGGGAAGACCATGCTCGCGGCGTGTTCAGATTTTGCATCATCAGCGGGGACGTCCTCGTTCCAGACTTCTTTTGCTAAGCGGAATACGGCCCAAGCCTTAGGCCAGCCTGCGTAAAACGCCGCGTGGGTTACGATTTCAGCGATTTCTGCCTTGGTGATGCCGTTCTTTTTAGCCTCCTGTAAATGATATATCAACGAGTTATCGGTCAGCCCCTGCGCCATTAGTGCAATTACCGTCACGAGGCTGCGGTCGCGCAGAGAGAGTTTATCATCTCTCGACCACACTTCGCCGAATAAAACGTCGTCGTTCAACTCGGCGAACTTGGGAGCGAACTCTCCGAGCTGATCTCTGCCTGTCGTTTGTTTAATAACCATATTGCTATCCTCCAAAATTTATATAATTCTTTGATCTCCGGTTGACCATACGTGCTTATCCTTTGCGGCGGATTCGGTGTTCTGCGCCATAACGCCTACCAGCGGGTGCGGGACGTAGAGCTCCTCAAGATAAGCAATTTCATCTTCCGTCAGCGTGAGCTGCGCCGCCTTTGCTATGTCGTAAACGTGGCTGCACTTGGTAGCGCCGACCACGGGAGAAGCGACTTTCGTAAGCAGCCACGCAAGGGAAATCTCTGTCATGCTGACGCCGCGGCTGTCTGCGAGGTTTTCCGCTCGTTCCAGAATTACCTTGTCCTGTTCGGCATATCCGCTGTATTTCAGTTTTGCGTAGCTGTCCTCGAAGAGCCTTTTGGAGAACTCTCCCGGACGTTTAGAAAGCCTTCCGCCGGCAAGAGGGCTGTACGGCGTCATGGCGATGTTATCCTCTCGGCATAGCCCTGCCATTTCACGTTCTTCCTCGCGGAATATGAGATTGTAATGCCCCTGCACGGAGATAAATTTGGCAAAGCCCTCTTTTTCTGCAAGGGCGTTTGCCTTGGCAAGCTGCCATGCGAAGCAGTTGGATATACCGATATAACGCGCTTTTCCCGATTTCACAATGCGGTTTAGTCCGTCCATAATGTCGTAAAGCGGCGTATTGTAGTCCCACATATGATAAATATAAAGGTCGACATAATTCATACCGAGATTTTCAAGGCTTTTGTTCAGCATAGCTTCAATGTGCTGCTGTCCGCTTATTCCGGCTTCAATCTCTTCGTTTGTACGGGGCAGGAATTTGGACGCTACAATTACATTGTCTCGCGACGTAAATTCATGCAGCGCTCTGCCGAGGTACTGTTCGCTTGTGCCGCTCTGATAACCAATCGCCGTATCAAAAAAGTTGATTCCGCTTTCCAAGCCGCAGCGGATTACTGCGCGGGAATCCGATTCGCCCAGCGTCCATGAATGCTGACCTCTGGACGGATCGCCGAAACCCATGCAGCCCATGCAGATGCGCGAAACAGTTAAATCAGAAGATCCGAGTTTGATGTACTGCATTTCGTTCTCCTTTCGGCATACTTCGTTTTGCGCCGGCTGTTCGGTCATGCTAAATGTTCAAACTTTTCAGCCACGATGCAACGGATGCGCTGCTTTCGCGACTGCTCATTTTTTTGCCGGTTTTCCATTTTGTCTCGGCTGAACAGCATTTTTTCAAAATGCTTTCCGTCTTTCCCATACCGCTGCCGCCGGAGGTGGCAAAAGGGATGACGGTCTTTCCGGAAAAATCATAGCTTTCTAAGAATGTGTTGATGATGGTTGGAGCTACGTACCACCAAATCGGAAAACCGACGAATACCGTGTCGTACTGCGCCATGTTCTCGACCCTGTTTGCAATAGCAGGGCGAGAAGCGGGGTTTTTCATTTCTATACTGGAACGACTGCCCGAATCGTTCCAGTTCAAATCTGCCGAGGTATACGGCTGCTGCGGTTTGATTTCATATAAATCGCCGCCTGTGGCTTCGGCTATCCTGTCTGCGAGCTTTGCAGTGTTGCCGCTCGCTGAAAAATACGCAACTAAAACTTTTTTCATTTTAAGACCTCCTCGCTTTTATTTCCCGCTGAATACCGGGAAACAAGAAAATTCGCCGTAGTTTTCAATTGGTTTCACATTTTTCAAAAGCTCCATATCGGAATCGCTGATAACAAAGTCTATACGCGCATTGTCTTTCATATGCTCAGGTTTTGCCGTTTTCGGCAAAGAGACGCATCCGAGCTGGATAGTGTACCTTATACATAGCTGCGGGACGGATACTCCGTACTCATTTGCCATAGCAGTAAGAGACGGAAGGTTTAAAATCATGCCGTGAGCAATTGGCGAATAAGCTTCTACGAGCATACCTTGACTCTTAGAATAAGCAATCAGATCGGACGGCGTGTTGCTGACGTGTACGAGAAGCTGATTCACCATGGGCTTGACGCTGCAGCCGCTAAGAATATTATCTATATCTTCCCGCATGAAGTTGGATATGCCGATAGAGCGCAGCTTTCCCGCTTTGTAAGCATCTTCCAAAGCTCTCCATGCCGCTCTGTTTCCTTCGGCGTAATCTCCGCCGCGAAAATCATTCCAAGGCTGCGGGCTGTGTATGAGCATGAGGTCTATATACTCCATATTCATTTTGCGAAGAGATTCGTCTATAGCCGCCGCCGCTTCGTCATATGTCTTTGTCTCCGCCGCCAGCTTGGAAGTGATAAACAGCTTCTCTCGAGCCAGACCGCACGTTTGGACTCCCTCTCCGACTCCTCGCTCATTCCCGTATGCCTGCGCCGTATCAATGTGGCGATAGCCTATGCTCACGGCGTCGCGGACAGCCTGCGCGGCTTTATCGTCGTCAATAAACCATGTACCAAGACCTAATTTGGGAATGGCTATACCGTTGGATAATGTGTAAGCCTCTTCAAAAATTCCTGAGTTCATTTGCGTTGCCTCCAATCTCATTTTCTCAGCAGCAGAGCGATTTTCTCCAGCTGTTCGACGAGCTGCAAATCTGCTGTATCAAGTTTTTTGAATACTTCGTTCTCTTTTTGATAGATTTCTTTGAGAATATCATCTGCATACCTTTTTCCGCTTTCGGTAAGCACGACTGTCATCTCGCGCCGTTTGCCTTTGATGGGTTCCAGAGTCACATAGCCGCTGCGCCTCAATTCCGTCATCACTGTGTTGACTGTGCTTTTCGGCAATTCCCAATCTGCGCATATCTCTTTTTGGGTGTGCGTGTTTCTGTCGTTCAACGCATACAGAATCCAGAGCAGAGTGGGAGCGACGCCGCTCTGTTTCGCAAAGTCGTCATAGACGGCGTCGATATGATATATTGCTCTTCCGAAATCATAGAAGAACTTTTTTGAATCCATTGAGAGTACCTCCGAAGAACAATAGTTCTGTTTCGTACTTTATTATAGTTCAACTTCGTACTTTTGTCAAGAAAAATAAATAATCAGACATTGATTATCTATTAAGACAGCAAGTGAATTTACAGCTGCTATTGACAGAAACAAAAAAGTGCGTTACAATATATCCGACTAAATGAGTAGGGTTTTGAAAAGACAAAAAATTGATAAATTAATAAATTGATAATTAAGAAATAAGGAGAAGACTCAAAATGGACATTCACTCTTTGCAGCAGGAGATACTAAGGCTGAAAAAAGAAAAGGGCATATGTATTCTGGCTCATAGCTATCAGTCTAAGGAAATAGCAGAAGTTGCGGACTTTGTGGGGGATTCATATCAGCTGAGCGTACAGGGGAAGAACGCTCCTCAAAAGACCGTGATAATGTGCGGCGTAAGATTTATGGCGGAAACGGTAAAGCTGCTGTCGCCGGAGAAAAAGGTTCTGCTCGCCAATCCTACCGCGGGGTGCCCTATGGCTGAGCAAATGGACAGAGAGCTCATACAGGGAGTCAAGGACAGCCTTCCGGATTATACCGTGGTCGCTTACATCAACACTACGGCGGAGCTTAAGACAATTTGCGATGTCTGCGTTACGTCTTCATCTGCCGTGAAGATTATAAAAAAGCTGCCGAATGAGAACATACTTTTTATTCCGGATTGCAATTTGGGAGCGTATGTGGCGAAGCAGGCGCCGGAGAAGAACATAAAGCTGATGCAGGGCGGCTGCCCGATACATGCCCGTGTATCGGCGCACGATGTAAAAAAAGCTCGCGAAGCTCATCCGTATGCGGAAGTGCTTGTGCATCCGGAGTGTACGCCGGACGTTCTGGAGCTTGCGGATTTTATAGGCTCGACTTCTGCTATATTGAATCGCGCGGAAGAAGCGGAAAGCAAAGAGTTTATAATAGGTACTGAAATAAGCATAGCGCAGCATTTGGCGTATCGCTGTCCCGAAAAACGCTTTTATACTCTCTCCAAGAATCTCATATGTCCGAACATGAAAGCGACGTCGCTTGCAGATGTGTATTACGCAGTGGCGGGAACGGGCGGCGAGCTGATAGAGCTGGATGCGGAGACAATATCCAAGGCGCGCGTTTGCATAGACAGAATGATAGAATTGGGATGATTAAACAAAAATACTAAGGCATGAGAAAAAACTCATGTCTTTTTTTAATCAGCTATTGACATAATATACACTATTGAATATAATTTAATAGTGAACAAGAGATGTTACGTAGAAACCGGGAGGTAAAAAATGAATCCGCAATATAAAAAAGGGGTGATAGAGCTGTGTGTGCTTTCTATATTACGGCGTCGCGACTGCTATGGTTATGAAATAGCAGAGGAGCTGTCAGGGAAAATAGACATAGCCGACGGTACCGTGTATCCAGTACTGCGAAAACTGAAAAAGGACGGTATGCTGACAACATATTTATCGGAATCCAGCGGCGGACCGCCGAGGAAGTATTACTCTATAACATCAGAAGGCTTGGCGGCATACGAACGGGACAGAGCAGAATATTTGGAATTTGCGAAAAACGTAAGAGAAATATTGGAGGATGGACATGAATAAGGCGGAGTATCTCGGAGCGCTGGAGGCGGAGCTGAAAGCCAGAGAAGCGAGCGATATAGACGAAATAATAGCGGAATATTCGGAACATTTCGACTTTAAACTGGCGGACGGATTTTCCGAATCGGAAATAGCTGTGAAATTAGGCGCGCCCGAAAAGATAGCAGAGCAATTTGAAGAAGAAAGCGGCGAAAAAAATAAGCCCGATATCTGGAAAAAGACTGTTTCTTACGCGGTTGCACTTTTAGAGATAATCGGAGGCATAATTTTTGCAGCGTGGGATTTAATACTTGCAGCAGCGGCGCTTGCCTTTTTGGCTGTCGGCGTAAGCCTGGAGGCAGGCATGGATATAACAGGCGTCATCCCGAATATGCCGTATATTTCGGCAGCGCTGTTTGGAGCAGCCGCTTTAGCTTTGGCTGTTTTAACAGGATGTGCTGCATGGTATTGCTTCAAACTGCTTGCGCAGCTTGTGAGATCCAGAGCACGCTGGCACATGAGCTTTGTATCCGGGGCGAAATTACCGCCTCTGTCTATAACGCCTAGGCTGAAGGGCAGGGGGAGACGTGTCTTTCGCGGTATAGTTTACATTTCCGCTGCGGCGTTCGGATTATTTTTTCTGGCGGCGTATGCAGCGTCTGCGCTGAATGCGCATAGTGTAGAATTTTGGCACGTATGGAAATGGTTTGTATAGACCGAGCTTTGTCTTTCTGTAAAACTAAGGAGAAGGAAATATGAAAACAGCGGTAGTAACCGGCGCTTCTTCCGGCATAGGCTTGAGCATAGTTCTAAATTTGGCAAAAAAGAATTGGAGAGTGCTCTGTGTAGGGCATAGCGAAGCAAACTGCGAAAAGGCAAGGGCTCACATTTTAAAACAAGTTCCAATGGCGAATATGGAGTGGTTCTGGGGAGAACTGATGAATCAGAGCGAAGTTAACCGAATATCTTCTGAGGTATCGGACAGCATTGGAGCCGAAGGTAAAATAGATGTGTTAATAAATAATGCAGGAGCCGTAAGAGGCTGGTATATGACAACTGAAGAAGGGTATGAGCAGCAGTTTGCGATAAATCACCTGGCTTCGTTTTTGTTGACATATAGGCTGCTGCCCTATATACAAAGCTGCGGAGGCAAAGTGATAATGACAAGCAGCGGCTCGCACAAGGGTATAAAAATACATTGGGAGGATGTGATGTTCAGCAGGAGGTACAATCCTTTGGCTGCATACAAGCAAAGCAAGCTATGCGGGATACTTTTTGCAAAGTCTTTGGTTGAAAAAAACATAAAAGCATATGCAGTAGATCCGGGATTGGTATGCACGGATATAGGCGGAAAAACTGCGAGCGGATTAATCAATGCTGTTTGGAAGTGCAGGAGACGCAGAGGGATAACAGCTGACAAAGCGGCGGAAACTTATGTTTATTTGTGCGAGACAGATGAAAAGCGGCTGTACTACAAAAATTGCCGCGCAGGGAAATACAGTTCAGAGGTGACACAATCTAATGCAGACAGGCTGTTTAAGTTATCCGAAAAGCTATGCGGGATAGAATATCAGACAAGAGAGGAAGAAGCCACATGAATGTTATGATAACCGGAGCGAGCGGCGGATTGGGCAGAGCGATGGCCATGGAGTGCGCGCGCAGGGGATGGAAGATTTATCTTGCGGATGTGAACTCTGGTGGACTTGATTCGATAAAAATCGGATTAGAGCGAAGGTTCGGCGCAGAGGTCTATACGTGGCTTTGCGATATAACGTGTTCAGACGATGTGGATAATATGATAGCTGAGATGAGCGCAAGCGGCGTGAGACTGGATATGCTGTTAAACATAGCGGGTGTGGATTTTGAAGGAAGCTTTGAGGGCAGAGACAGGGAAGACGTGGCGAAAATTGTTTCGATTAACGATGAGGCGACGTTGAGGATAACTCATGCCGCTCTGGAGCTAAGAAGGAGGAGTGAGAAGTTTACTGTTGTCTTCGTCTCCAGCCTGGCTGCCATGTTTCCCATGCCTCTTAAGGCAACTTATGCGGCGTCTAAGCGTTTCCTGCTTGATTTTTCTCTCGCGCTGCGCCGCGAGATGAAAGCGGAAAAGGTGAATACGCTGGCGTTATGCCCCGGAGGTCTTGTAACTGGCAACGGCGCTATAAAAGGTATAGAAGCGCAGGGCTTGTGGGGGGAGCTTACGACAAACAAGTTGGAACGGGTGGCGAGAAAAACAATTGAAAAAGCATTGGCGGGGAAAAACGTTTATATTCCCGGTGTGCTGAACAAAGCGCTGTGTTCCGCGGGTAAAATCGTACCGCGCAGCTGGGCGGCGGATATAGTGTATTGGAGATGGAATACAGCACAGAAAAAATGGCTTGATTAAATCTGAGACTGCGGAGCTTCCGCAGTCTTTTTATATCTTTAGAGCTCGTTTGAGAATAATAAGAAAGCAGCAGAGTAAAATATTATTAAGCATAAAGGCTTGTCAGTGAGAAAAAATGTAAAAATATGCTTGACAAAGCAAAGCAGGAGTGATATTATCCTAGTAAAGATATAGGAATTTAGGAGGTTATCCATGAAGATATATGCGGACCACGCCGCGACGTCTCCGATATCAGAAGCGGCGAAGGCGGAGATGATCAGGTGTTTAGACGAACAGTACGGTAACCCGTCCAGCCTGCACGAATGGGGCAGGGCGTCCGCGCTGGAGCTGGCTAAGTTCAGAGAAAGCATAGCCGAAGATATAGGCGCGCAGCCGAATGAAATATACTTCACTTCGGGAGGCAGCGAAGCGGACAATCAGGCGATATTATCCGCGGCGAGAATAGGCGCAAAAAAAGGAAGGAAGAGGATAATCACCAGCGATATAGAGCATCATGCGGTGCTCCATACAGTAGATAAGCTGGCGGCGGAGGGATTCGACGTCGTGAAGATACCTGCCGGAGAGAGAGGAATAGTCAGCGTAAAAGACGTAGAAGCTGCGCTGACGGACGAGACGGCTCTCGTTACTATTATGATGGCGAACAATGAAATAGGCACGATCCAGCCTGTAAAAGAGATTGGAGAGCTGTGCAGAGAGCGCAGGGTGCTTTTTCATACAGATGCGGTTCAGGCCGTCGGTCATATCCCCGTCGATGTGAAAGAGCTTAAAGTAGATATGCTGTCTTTTTCGGCGCACAAGTTCAGGGGGCCGAGAGGCATAGGTGTGTTGTATTGCAGAAGAGGCGTTCGCCTGTTCCCTTTGATAGAAGGCGGCGCGCAGGAGAACAACAAGCGCGCGGGGACGGAGAACCTCGCGGCTATAGCCGGAATGGCGGCGGCTCTGCATGAGTCTGTAGAAAATCTGGAAAACAGCATGAAATACACCTCTGAATTGAGAGATGTTCTGATAGAAGGGCTGAAGAAGATACCGCTGGCGATAATAAACGGCGACGAGAAACAGAGACTTCCCGGAAATGTGAACGTGTGCTTCCCGGGGATAGAAGGCGAGTCCTTGCTGCTTTATCTCGACGCGAGAGGAATAGCGGCGTCGTCCGGCTCCGCATGCACATCCGGCTCCCTCGATCCGAGTCATGTTCTGCTGGCGATAGGACTTCCGCACGAGACGGCGCACGGCTCGCTCAGGCTTACAATAGATGACACTAATACGCGCGAAGAAGCAGAGTATATTATAAAAAATGTTGCCGAGGTCGTAGAGTTTTTGAGAAGCATTTCGCCTGTTTGGGAAAAAATGCAGCAGGCAGGCTGAGGCAATCGGACGGAAACAAAAGGGAGGAGAAAAAATGATTTACAGCGATAAGGTTATGGATCACTTTATGAATCCGCGCAATGTAGGCAAGATAGAAGACGCGGACGGCGTCGGCGAGGTAGGCAACGCGAAATGCGGAGACATCATGAAAATATATCTCAAAATAGAGGACGATACCGTAACAGACGTTAAATTCAATACATTCGGATGCGGCAGCGCTATAGCGTCAAGCTCTATGGCAACGGAGCTGATCAAAGGGAAAAAGCTGGACGAGGTTCTCGAGCTGACAAATAAAGCTGTGGTCGAAGCTCTGGACGGTCTGCCCGCTGTTAAGCTGCACTGCTCCGTGCTTGCGGAAGAAGCGGTGAAGGCCGCGCTCAAGGACTATTATGATAAAAACGGCATAGAATACGACGCAGAGAAGCTCGCGCCGTGCGAAACCTGCGGGCATTAATACTGTTAAAACAGACACGGAAATTGAACTAAGCCGAGGCTTGCCTTGGCTTTTTGTTTTGCGTTATATTCGATAAGGAAGTATAATAAATAAGTCGCTTATATAAAAGCATGGCGGGAGGTGAAAGGCATGGACCGGAGCGACCGTGAAATGGCGGAGCTTATAGCGCGCAGAGTCGCTGAGCTGGGCGGAAGGACGTATTTTGTCGGCGGCTATGTGCGCGACGGCATAATGGGCAGAGAGAACAAAGATGTGGACATAGAGGTTCACGGCATAACACCGCGGCAGCTATGCGGCATTTTGGACAGTCTCGGACATAGAATAGATATGGGAGCGAGCTTTGGTATATTCGGGCTGAAGGGCTGCGATTTGGATATTGCCATGCCTCGCAGAGAGAGGCTCATGGGCAGAGGTCACAGGGATTTTGACGTCGAGGTAGATCCCTTTCTCGGAGAGAAAAAAGCCGCGCAGAGACGTGATTTCACCATGAACGCTCTTATGCAGGATGTACTCACGGGGGAGATAGCGGATTACTTTGGCGGCCTGGACGACATACGCGGCGGCATCGTGCGTCATGTGAATGAGGATACGTTCTCAGAGGACCCTCTGCGAGTGCTGCGCGCGGCGCAGTTTGCAGCCAGATTTGAGTTTGACATAGCGGAGGAAACGGTAGCTCTTACAAAGACTATGGATTTATCAGCGCTGGCAAGCGAGAGAATCTGGGGAGAGCTGAAGAAGGCCTTGCTCAAAGCGGAGCGCCCGTCGATATTTTTTGAGGAAATGCGCCGCATGGAGCAGCTGGACGTATGGTTTCCCGAAATGAAGATGCTCATAGGGATAGAGCAAAGTCCGCTGCATCATCCCGAAGGAGATGTATGGACGCATACAATGCTCGTATTGAACGAAGCGGCGAAGCTGAGAGATAAAGCGCAGAATCCTATAGGCTTCATGCTGTCTGCGTTAATGCACGATTTCGGGAAAGTTCTGACTACGGAGATTGCAGACGGGAAAATTCGCTCGTACAAACATGAAACAGAAGGCCTGGGCATGGTGCGCCGCGCTATGGAGCGCATTATGAATGAAAAAAAGCAGATAAACTATGTAGCAAACATGACAGAGCTGCACATGAAGCCTAATATGCTGGCGGCGCAAAATGCGGGGATAAAGGCGACGAACAGAATGTTTGACAAAGCGGAGAGCCCGCATGATCTGATTCTGCTCGCGAGAGCGGACGATTTGGGCAGAGGAGGAGAGCGCGGCGCAGATGCGGATAAAGAGGAATATCTCGAAAAAAGACTTGCGCTGTACGAAGACGTTATGTCAAAGCCGTACGTTATGGGGGCGGATCTCATCGAGGCAGGCTTGAAGCCGGACAAAAGCTTTGCGGAGCTGTTGGCTTTTGCACATAAGCTCAGGCTGGCAGGCGTGGAGAAAAAAGCCGCTCTGAGCCAGACTCTCGCGATGGCAAGGCGAATGACAGGAGAATAAGGACGCGCGAAGACGGCGCGTGCAGGATGAAACGCTGAGAAATCGTCGTCGAAAAAGAAAAAAACGCTGTATCACGCAAAAAATATATGAAAAATGAGTAAAAAGCCGCCAAGGCTCTTGTATAATGCCGGTGTTTTGGGTATAATGCGTTTAAAAGGTTTTTTGCCCAGTACTTTATGCACATAAGATTTTTCTGAAAGGAGAAAATATAACATGAATAAAACAGAGCTTATTGCGGCTATGGCAGCCAAAGCAGAGCTTTCTAAAAAAGACACGGAAAAAGCGCTGACAGCTTTTGTCGAATGTGTAACAGAAGAACTTGCATGCGGCGGCAAGGTTCAAGTCGTAGGGTTCGGTACGTTCGAGACGAGAGAACGCTCCGCCAGAAAAGGCATAAACCCCTTGACTAAGGAGCCGATAGACATTGCGGCGTCGATAGCTCCTGCGTTCAAGCCGGGCAAGGCCCTCAAGGACGCTATGAAGTAAAAATAAAGCATGTTGGCTCTGCGGCTTTGGTTCGCGGAGCCGCTTTTTTGGCTATGAGTATTCTATCCGGGTAATCTCCGGAGATAAGGAGGCAGGATGAGACTGGACAAGTTTTTAAAGGTATCCAGAGTTATAAAGAGACGCACGGTAGCTAACTCGGCGTGCGACGGAGGCAGAGTGACCGTAAACGGCAGAGAAGCTAAGCCGGGTCACAAATTGAAGGTCGGAGATGAGATAACGATAGGCTTTGGGAATAAACCGCTAAAAATACGTGTTCTGGAGTTGAGAGAAAACGTGAGGAAGGATGACGCCGACACGCTGTACGAGGTAATCCGGGAGGAAGAATGAGAGTATCGGCTGTATTGCTCGCCGCGGGGAGCGGGAGCAGAGTAGGAGCGGAGAAGAACAAGCTGCTGCTGACGTACTTGGGCAAGCCCGCGATAGCTCATACATTCAGCGCGTTTGCTAAGGCGGGTTGCTTTGATGAAATTATTATAGTCACGAAGGAGAGCGAGAGAGCGGAAATACTCGCGCTGGCGGAGCAGGAGGGACTGCGGGGAGCCAAATGGGCGCGGGGCGGAGATACGAGACAGCAGTCCGTGCGAAACGCGCTCGAGCTGATACCGGACGGGATAGCCGCCGTGCATGACGGCGCGCGCAGCATGATCTCTCCCGAGCTTATTTTGAGGTGTGTTCTTACAGCATTAAAGAACGGAAGCGCGCTGCCGGGAGTTATGGCGAGCGACACGGTGAAAAGCGTAAAGGACGGCGTCCGCACTTTAGACAGAAACGGAATATTTCTCGCGCAGACTCCGCAGTGCTTTGACGTACAAAAGCTTCGCGCGGCGTATGACAAAGCGGCGGCGGAAGGATTCTCGGGGACGGATGACAGTTCATATATGGAATACGCCGGCTACACGCCGTATATTCTGACGCATGACGAGATAAATGACAAGCTTACATTTCCGCGCGATTTTTCGCGTTTCGAAAGGCTTAGCGGCCGTATGTCCGTCGGCGTGGGTTTCGACGCGCACAGATTTGCGCCGGGCAGGAGGCTCGTGCTCGGCGGAGTTGAAATAGAGCATACGGAGGGGCTGCTCGGGCATTCCGACGCAGATGTTTTGACTCATGCTCTTATGGACGCTCTGCTCGGGGCGGCGAGTCTCGGAGATATAGGCGCGCTTTTCCCTGATAACGACGCGCAGTATGAAGGAATATCTTCTGTAGCGTTGCTGGAGAGAGTGCGTTCGTTGATGCTGGAAAAAGGCTGCATTCCCGTTCAGGCGGACTGCGTTTTGATTATGCAGAGACCTAAAATCTCGCCATACAGGGAAGAGATGGAGCGTGTGCTTCAAGGAGCCTTGGGATGCAGCGTCAGCGTGAAGGCGACGACGACTGAAAAAATGGGTTTCACAGGGCGCGGCGAGGGCGCGGCGTCCATCGCTTCGGCGTTGGTAAACAAGCTGAAATAACATTCGAAATTATAACCGTGAACAGATGTCCCCCGCCTCTATAGGCGGCGGGGGACATCTAAGCCTTCAGCGACGGTGTAATCCGCCGCTGAAGCCCTAAGAGGCTTCGCCCCTAGTTCAATTGTTGAATGACGGGACGGCGCCCCTTATTGAACCGCGGCTTTTCAAGCCCCTGCTGAGATCCCCGGGGCTTGTGTACTTTTATTTAACAAAGACAGATGTTTACCCGCTCCGGCGTTTATAAAAATAAATCGGAGGAAAGTGAATGACAGAAATTAGAGAAAACAAGATGGGCGTAATGCCTATAGGGAAATTGCTGACAAGCATGGCGCTGCCGATAATAATATCTATGCTGGTGCAGGCTTTGTACAATATAGTGGACAGCATATTCGTATCGAGAATAAACGAGGCGGCTCTGACTGCGGTATCGCTGGCGTTTCCTATGCAGAATCTTATGATAGCGGTGGGCACGGGCTTAGGCGTAGGTATGAACGCGCTGTTGTCGCGCTCTCTGGGAGAGAAGGATTACAAGCGTGCAAATCAAGCCGCCGTCAACAACCTGTTTCTAATCGCGGTGGCCTCGGTGCTGTTTATAATAGTAGGGCTGACGTGCATGGAGCCTTTCATGCGGATGCAGATAAACGACGACGCAATCGTAAATTACGGCGTGCAGTATCTTTCCATATGCTGCATATTCAGCGTTGGCGTGCTGGCTCAGATAACGATGGAGCGTCTGCTCCAGTCTACGGGGCGAGCTGTCTTGTCCATGATATCGCAGCTTGTGGGCGCAGTCATAAATATAATACTTGATCCGATACTTATTTTTGGCTACTTCGGCCTTCCCGAGATGGGCGTCGCCGGCGCGGCGATAGCCACGATAGCAGGTCAGATAATAGCGGCGGGCGTGGGCGTGACGCTGAATGTAAAGTGCAATCACGAGATAAGCTTATCGCTAAAAGGCTTCCGCCCCAGCGGCAAGATAATAGGACGAATACTCGCGGTAGGCGTTCCGTCTATTATTCTGGCGTCCATAGGCTCCGTCATGGTGTTCATTATGAATAAAATCTTGGGAGCTTTCACGTCTACGGCTGCGGCGGTATTCGGAGTATATTTTAAATTGCAGTCTTTTGTATTTATGCCCGTTTTCGGATTGAACAATGCGATAGTACCTATAATAGCGTTCAACTACGGAGCCGGAAACCGCAGACGCATAATCCACACGGTAAAACTGGCGGCGTGCGTCGCGGTAGGCATAATGCTTATAGGAGTTCTGGTGCTTCAGCTGATGCCGGAGACCGTTCTGGCATGGTTTGACGCTTCGGCAGATATGATAGATATAGGCGTGGTTGCTCTGCGCACGATAAGCCTCTGTTTTGTTTTCGCAGGGTACAATATCGTTATAACGGCGTTGTTCCAAGCGATGGGGCGCGGCGTGTTCAGCATGTTTGTATCTATAGTCAGACAGATAGTAGTGCTGCTGCCCGTGGCGTATCTTTTCTCGCTTTCCGGCGTGCTGTCCAGAGTATGGCTGGCGTTTCCGATAGCGGAGACTGCGGCCACTCTGTTTACGTCTCTAATGCTGATAGTATTGAACAAAAAGATAATTTCTCACATTCCCGAAGGCACGGACGCAGGCGTGGTTCAGGAGCAGCAATAGCAATACAAAATAAACATATCTTGACAAATTTTGTTTGAGATTGCATAATAATAGTATTGCTAACAACATAAATATCGCAGGAGGATCGTATGATAGATATTCAGGAAGTAAGATCCGCTATGGAACGGATACAGCCGTTTATTTTCGAGACGCCTATGCTTAGAGTTCCCGCTTTGGACAAGATTTTAGGATGTCAAGTCTATATTAAACCTGAGAATATGCAGAGGACGGGCTCTTTTAAGATACGCGGCGCGCTCAACAAGATTCTCAGCTTAGACGGCGCGGCGCTCAAGCGCGGCGTGGTCGCGGCCTCCAGCGGAAATCACGGCAAGGGCGTGGCTTTCGCCTCTAAGCTGCTCGGGGCAAGCGCAACTATAGTCATGCCTGAATCGGGATCACGTATAAAGCGGGACGGGATACTTTCTCTGGGAGCGTCTGTCATGGCATGTTCGCTGACGCAAAGGCATGAGATTGCCGCGGCGTATGCCAAGGAGAACAACAAGACGCTGATCCCCCCGTCCGATGACTTCGATGTAATTGCGGGACAAGGCACCATAGGCCTGGAAATAGTCCGGCAGATGCCCGAGGTGGATGCGGTAGTGGCTCCCGTGGGCGGGGGCGGGCTGCTTGCGGGCGTGGCGCTTGCAGTGGCAGAGAGCAAGCCGGGTACGAGAATAGTAGGCGTGGAGCCTGCGGTCATAGCGAGATACGCCGCGAGCCGGTCTGCGGGCAGGCGTGTTACGCTGCCGCCGGCGCGTTCAGTCGCAGACGCTCTGCTCACTCTGAGCCCGGGAGAATGCACATTGCCCATCGTTCGCAGATATGTCTCTGAGTATTCCCGCGCGAGTGAGGATAAGATAGTCGAGGCGGTTTCTATCATACTCGAGGAAGGCAAGCTGCTGGCGGAGCCTTCGGCTGCGCTCGGCGTTGCGGCTGTTATAGAAGGCAACCTCAAATTCGAGCAGGATGAGAAAGTGTGCTTTATTATATCAGGCGGCAATGTAGAAGCGCAGCTTAATATGCAGAAAGCGCCCGAACGCAGAATTATTACGCTGTAAAAATAAAAAAACGCGCAAAACGTATGAGAACGTGTATGCGCGTTTTTTGTTTGCAGCATGCAGGAGGGAAAGATGTGGATTCGGTGCGTTATGTCTGCGCGGCAGCGGTTAAAATGAGTAGTCGCATTTTTGACACTGCCGCATGACGGCGTCCCCTTCCTCTTTGTGAAAAGCGCCTGACCAGCGGCATATGCTTTGCAGTACGGGAATGACGGAGAGTCCTTTTTCTGTTAAGCTGTATTCTACCTTGGGTGGAATTTCGTTGTACTGCTTCCTGAGTACGATACCGTCCGAGATAAGCTCTTTCAGCGCAGACGCTAAAACGGCGTCTGTTATATTTGTCATTTCTTTTTTTATTTCGCCGTAACGCAAAACCTCCATCTCGGCCAATACGCATATTATGCGGGATTTCCGTTTGCCGCCGAATACGTTAAGTCCGTATTCCAGCGGGCATCGTATGTCTTTTTCAAGTTTGTGTTGATACATTGTTATTGCCTCCGAGGATTATTTTATATTACGCGCTCGACATTATCAAGTCACTATTAAATTTATGAGTGACTAATAAATTTGCTTATATCTTGATGAGGCTCGATTACTTTTATATAATTACCTTGCAAAGAGCAAGAGCAAATACACATGGAGGTGTTTAACATGAAAGAGAACGTAGTAAAATTGCTGAAAGAACAGATGTGGTATTTGGGGACGTATTCTGACGAGCCGAATGCTATTCCGGTAGCGTTCAAGGACGTGACGGAGGACGGCAAGCTGGTGGTAGGAGACGTTTTCCTCAATGTGACTCTCAAAAACATTGAGGCTAACGGAAAGATCGCCGTGTCTGCCTGCGATCCGCAGACTATGGAGGGCTATCAGATTAAAGGCACGGCAGAACACATAACGGAAGGTGAAATCGTAGATACGTTCAAAAAGCTGGTCTCGGATATGTTCAACGGCGCGGTTACGGCGAAGGGCGCGCTTGTCATCACACCCGAGAAGGTTATCGTCACCACGCCCGGTGCGCACAACGGAGACGAGCTGTAAAGCAGTATGATGACAGCGTCTGCGTTAAACTCCCTGGCCGCATATGTTTTGATTAGTTCTTTTACCCCCGGCCCGGGCAACATAATGTCCCTCAACGCGATAACACGGCACGGCTGGCGCAAGGGTAAAAGCACAATATTAGGAGTCTGCGTTGGGTATTTCGCAGTGCAGGCGATATGCGTGATGTTTATATATGAGCTTAGCCAATATGCGGCCCCTATAATGGAAGCGTTGAAATATATTGGCGCGGCATATCTGATTTGGCTGGCAGTGCGCATAATACGCAGCAAGCCTGATTTCAGCGGCGGGGAGTCTGCGCCGACGTTTCTAAGCGGATTTTTGTTGCAATTTGTAAATGTTAAAATTTATTTTTACGGTATGACCGTTCTCAGCGGTTATATAATACCGTATTATGCCAAGCTGGGAGAAATGGCCGCGGCTCAATGTATTATTACGGGCGTAGGATGTGTCGCGAGCTTGGTATGGGGGATGTTCGGTTTGGGCATACGCAATGTATATTCAGGACATTACAAGCTCATAAACGGGATATTCGGTGCGGCGCTGGTGCTTTGCGCCGTGAACATGCTCATATAAAAATAAAAACTGCCTCTGGTGTATCAGGAAGCATCAGGGCAGTTTTCTTAATATATATCAGAACTCTTCTTTTATGCTGCGAAGGAACAGATTCTGCATAGTTTCTATAGGCTCCGAGCCGAGCTCGATGACGTTGTATATTGTCTCGGTTATCGGAAGCTCAACTCCGTATTTGTGCGCAAGAGTCATCATGGCGCGGGTGGTGGAAACGCCCTCCGCGAGTTTTTCCAGTCTTTCGCCTTTTATAAACATTTCGCCGAACATTCTGTTTCGAGAGAATGTAGAAAAGAGCGTCGCTTCGTAGTCTCCCAGATGTGCCAGACCGTAAGCGGATATAGGCTCTCCTCCCATAGCGGCGATCAGGCGGCTGACTTCTCTCGCGCCGCGCGCCATGAGAGCGCCCTTGAGTCCTGTGAGAGCGGCGCCGTCCAGCATCCCCGCGGCGATACCCATGACGTTTTTGGCTGCGGCTCCCACTTCGCTGCCTATTATGTCCGTGCCGTAATAAAAGCGGATAGACCCTCCCGAGAGAGTATGTACGAGCGACCGAGTGACCTCTGCGGATTCGGAGTCTATGACCATGCACCCGGGGCAGCCCTGCGAATAGGTCTGAACATGACCGGGACCGACCCATACCGCGGTTTTACATGGTGTGTAATCAGCTACGACCTGAGATAGTCTCAATCCGCTGTGCTCCTCCAACCCTTTCATGCACAGAACTATCAGCTTGTCGTCGATGTTATAGCGTGAAATCTGCTGCATAAGAGATCGGAGAGACTGCGCCGCGATGGAAATAAAAATTGTATCGCTGCTAAGAGCGAGACTGAGATCATCGGTAAAAGTAACTTTTTCGTTAAATTGAAGGTATTCCGTGCGTCTGCTGTCTCTGAGCTGCCGGAGATGCGGAGAGCCTGACCTGCCGTATACATAAACGCCGCTTATGCCCTCTCTTTCGCTGAGATACCAGCCTATGAAGCTGCCCCATCTGCCGCAGCCCAACACGCTCACCTGCATGGAAATAATCTCCTTAAATTTCTGAAATATAAAATACGGAAAACCGTATTTAAAAGTATACAACATTTCCGCTCCCAATGCAACGCTTGAAAAGGCGGTTTGACTTTGTGTCGATATTTAGATATACTATCCGCAAGGAGGATAAAATGGAGCTGAGTGTAGAGACATATAATGTGATATATTGCGGAGTATGCGTGCTGCTGGGTGCGGCATTCTGCTTCTTTGGATACAAGCTTTTGCGGCTGCTCATGGCTGCGGCCGGGTTTGTGGCAGGCTTTTCGTTAGGAATGATGTATATAGAGACAACGTCGGAAACGACGACGCTTCTCATATGTATACTTGTAGGCTTGGCAGGAGCTGCGCTGATGTATTTTGTATACAGCATCGGCGTTTTCGCGGCAGGCGCCGGCATGGGCGCGAGCATAGCTAAGATTGTACTTCCCATGCTTGCCATACCGCAGGGCGGCGGCTTTGCTATTGTATTGACGATAGTATTGGGGCTGTTGGGCGGAATACTTGCTCTGGTGATTAAGCGGACGATTATTATAATAAGCACGGCGTTTGTAGGCGCGGAGGTGACGGTCAACGGCGTAGTAATGATTGCGACGGGGAGCGCGGCGAGCTTGGATATAAGCAGCGCAGAGAAGATGCTGGACGGTTTGAAAAGTATCTCAATTACAGATAAAGACGTGTATTTTGTCGCGGCGATTGCTCTGGCTGTGGTGGGGATACTCGTGCAGTACTTTAAGACTGCGGCCAAAAAATAATATAGAATATGCAAAGCGTTTTTCCGAGCCTGCATATTTTTTGCAGCCGGTCTTTTCTGACTTAGAATTTACAAACAGCATAAAAAGCCCCCGCACATCAAAAGCGGGGGCAGAGCTTTATCAAAACTTAATATACGGCCAGGACGCGGTGTTCCGACTTGAATTCGCCGTTTTTTATTGTAACTATGGCATATGTGGGCAGCTGGGAAGCGAGCGAACCCGGGTTGAGGAGAAAAATTCCTTCTTCATAACGCCCGACCGGCCTGTGCGTATGGCCGAAAAACACTGCGTCCGCGCCTATGTCCAGAGCGGTGTACACCAGCTTGTCCAGAGATTGCTTGACGTCGTGGACATGACCGTGGAGTACAAGTATGCGCAAACCGTTCACGGTCTGTACGATCTGCCAAGGCGCGCGGTTGAGGTCGCAGTTCCCGCGGACTCTGATTATGCGCTCCGAAGGTATGGGCAAATCGAAAGAGTCTAAATCGGCTATTCCGTCACCCATGTGGAATATGTAATCTGCGTCGGGGTTGAGCTCGATGGCGGCCTGCAAATTTTCCAGAGAGCGGTGCGTGTCTGATACTGTGAGAATTTTAGTCATTGTCATGCCCTGCTTCTATCATCTGCTGCATAGCGGCGAGAGCACGTGCGCGATGACTTATTTTATTCTTGATCTCTGCGGGGAGTTCGCCGAAAGTCACGCCGTATTCCGGCAGGAAGAATAGAGGATCATATCCGAAACCGCCTTCTCCGCGCTCCTCGTCCAGGAGAATTCCGCTGCATTCGCCTTCGCAGCTGTACAGCACGTCGCCGCCTTTGGCCAGTACGAGCGCGCAGGCATAATGACATGTGCGCTGTTCAGGTGCGAAGCGTCGTGTCTCTTCTACGATTTTCCTGTTGTTGGCTTCGTCCGTGCCTTCTTCGGAATAACGTGCGGAATAAACGCCGGGCGCGCCTCCCAGGCAGTCTACGCATATTCCGGAATCGTCCGCAAGAACGGGGCAATCTGTTAACAGACTTATCTCCGTTGCCTTTTTGGCTGCGTTAGCGAGGAAGGTGTCGCCGTCTTCGACGACGTCCGCGTCGATACCCGCGTCGCGAAGAGAGAGTATATCGTCAAAAAGCCCGGAGAATATAGCTTTTATTTCTTTTACTTTACCTGCGTTTTTAGTTGCAATTACAAGCTTGGACATAACATAACCCTTTCCCTGTTTTACTCGAAACTATTTTATCACATACCGTGGTTCGCCGCAATACGCGGCGTTGCAACTTTGAGCGCAGTACGTTATAATGCTTATTAAAAGGGGAAGCGAGGATAAAGATGACATTAGACGGGATTACGCTGGCGGCGGCGGTCAGAGAGCTGCAATTCGTCGAAGGCGCAAAAATAGAAAAAATACAAATGCCTGCGGCGGACGAGATATTGCTCCAACTGCATACGCAGGAGGGTAAAAAGAGGCTGATGCTCAGCTCGAACGCATCGTCATGCAGAGTATGCCTGACGTCTGCCGTAAAAAAGAATCCGCCTCAGGCCCCGAGCTTCTGTATGCTGCTGCGAAAACACCTGACCGGCGGACGCATAACGGGCATACGCACGGCAGGCCTGGAGAGAATAGTTCGAGTGGAGATAGAAGCGGCGGACGAAATGGGCGAGAAGCGGGATTTCGCTCTTGTGGCGGAGATAATGGGCAAGCACAGCAACATAATCGCACTGTCCGGAGAGACGATAATAGGTTCTGCGCGGCGCGTCACGTTCGATACGAGCAGCGTGCGCCAGGTTTTGCCGGGGATGAGATACGAGCAGCCTCCGCTGAAGCCGGATATTCGCGAGGCGCAGGAGAGCGAGCTCGCCGGAGCGGCTCTGCCCATGGCGCTGGTGGAGAAATTTGCAGGCGTATCTCCCGCTATGGCTCGGGAAATAACATACAGGTATTTCGGAACGGAAGACAACGTGATATTAGGAAAGGCGGCGGCGGAGTTCGCACAGTTCGCTGCGGATTTTGTCAGGAAGCTGCTGAGCGAGCCGGAGCCTGTCACATATACTAACGCAGACGGCCTGCCCGTGTTTTTCGCGCCTATACCTTTCGAGACGCGCGATTCCGCCTCTGCCTCCGGCGCGGCGAGCGTGAATCGAATGATAGACGATTTTTACACCTCGAGGGAGCAGTTTTCCGCTCTGTCTCAGCAGAAGGCTCATCTTCAGAAGGCGGTGCGCAAGCATCTGACTCGGGCGAGGAAAAAACACGCTATGCTCGCGGAGACTATAGCCTCGGAAGATAGAATAGAAAAATACAGAGTGCGCGGCGAGCTGCTCACGGCTAATATGTACAGAATAAAACGCGGAGAGAGCAGCGTGGAGGTGGACAACTACTACACAGGCGAAAAAGAGCGCATACCTATGGACGTGAAGATAAGTCCGGCGGCGAATGCGCAGAAGTATTTTAAAAAGTATGCCAAGCAAAAGACGGCGATAGCCCTGGCGAAAAAAGGGATAGCAGCGGCGGAGGACGAGGTGAAGTATCTGGAGGATACGCAGTTTGCCATAGACGACGCGGCGAATACTGAGGAAGCGGCCGAAATAAAAGCAGAGCTGAGAGCGGGCGGATACCTGCCCGAGGTCGGAAAGAAGCAGAAGAAAAAAGAGGAGCGCAGATCCTCTCCGAAGGAATTTGTCTCAAGCGACGGATTTCGCATATTTGCAGGCAGGACGGGAGTGCAGAACGATATGCTGACTATGCGCATGGCGGATAAGACGGATATATGGATGCACGCGCGCAATATGCCGGGCGCGCACGTGGTCATATTCCTGGACGGGCGGGAGCTGACGGAGACGGCGCTCGGAGAGGCCGCGAATATAGCCGCGGTGTATTCCAAAGGAAAAGCGTCGCCGAAGGTCGAGATAGATTACTGCCCCGCCGGCAACGTGTGGAAGGCAAGAGGAGCGAAACCGGGCAGGGTATACTACGAAGGGCACAGAACGTATGTGGTCGAGCCTGACGCGGCCCTCGCGGCTAATCTTGCCAAGGAGACGGAACATGAGGACGCTTGAAGAAATACTGGACGAATACGCCAAAAAACAGGCAAAAGCAAGAGCCAAAGCCGAGCAGGAGGAACGCGCTTTTTTTGAAGACAATGCAGAGGTGCTGAGCAAGAAAAACGAAATGCGTCATGCCGCGCTGGCATACATGAAAGACTGCCTGACCGAGGGCGTGCAGCCGGACAGAGAGCGCGCCGAGAGTGTGGTGGACAGTATAAAAAAAGGAGTGCCCGTGTTTTCTCCGAAATATGAATGTTCCGCCTGCGGAGATACCGGATTTATAAAGACAGACAGGGGAGCGGTGTTTTGCGATTGCCTTCTGGAGCGCATGTATTGCGAGATTTACGGCGGTCAGAATGTAGAAGAGCTGGCGGGCGAGTTTTCTAAATTTGACAGAGGCATTTTTAAAGACAGAAAACAGCTCGAGGATGCGGAATACGTCAGAGATCTCCTGCTGGAATACATAGAAGAATTTCCGAATAATGCCACGCGGACAGTGCTGTTTATGGGCGAGGCAGGTCTGGGAAAGACGTTTCTCATGAGCGCGTTGGCAAAAGAGCTGTACAAAAAGACGCGCCGCGTGCTGTTCATAGATTCTTTTTCGCTGTTTTCGGCATTTCATAAAAACAGACTGGGCACTCTGAACGCGCTGGACCCTATTTTCGATGCGGATGTGCTCATGATAGACGATTTGGGAACGGAGCCGTTCACTCAGAACGTGACGCGCGAGTATTTTTTCAGACTTATAGAATACCGCACATTGCACCGTATGCACACGTTTGCGACTACAAATTTAGGATATGCGGCGCTCAAGGAGAGATACACCGAAAAGAGCGTATCCCGAATGCTCTCGACCGACCGCGCCGCGGTATTGGATTTCCATGGCAGAGATCTGAGGCTGGACAAAAAAGGCTGATAAGCTGATAAAAAAGTAATTTAGATGTACATTATAGCAAAATATGTAAAATTAAGCTCGGAATGTGTTATAATATATAAAGCATTCTGAGGACATAAATCTAAAAGGGAGAACAGCTATGAGGAGATTTTCGGCTTTTTTATTGGCGCTGCTGATGTGCTTCGCGGCGGTCGGCTGTTCGGGCGGCGGAGCTGCGGAGCTGACGGCGACGGCTGTGGATGTGGGCGACGGAGACGCGCATATTATAACTGTGCCGGACGGAGGCGCTGTGGTTATAGACACGGGACTTTCCGGCGCGTATTCTGCTTTGAAAGAGACGCTGCAGAATAAAGGCATATCTAAGATAGACGCGCTGGTGATAACGCATCCGCACAAAGACCACATAGGAGGCGCGGCGCAGCTTGTGCGTGATTTTGAAATAGGGACGTGCTGGCAGATAGCGGCGGGTCAGGAGGAAAACAACCTAGTAAAAGAGCTGAATGCGGATTTGGATGGGAAAGGAATCGAGCGCAGGACGGCGCAGAGAGGCGAAAGCTTTGAAGTAGGCGGCGTCAAGTTCGAATTTCTCGCGCCGGATGTCTCGGACAGCGACAGCGACCTTAACAATATGAGCGCGGTGCTGAAATTTGAATACGGCGGCAAGAGCTTCCTGTATATGGGAGACGCCAAAAAAGACGCCGAGGAGCTTCTCATGAGCAGATACTCAGACCTCAAATGCGACGTGCTCAAGGTGGGGCATCACGGAGAGAAAAACGCTACGGGCAAGGATTTCGCAGCGGCGGCGTCGCCTCAAATTGCGGTGATATGCGCGGACGCGGCTTTGGACGATGAGGAAGCGCACTCGAAGACGCTCTCTCGGCTGAAAAACGTCGGCGCGAACATCTATCGGACAGATACTGACGGAAATATAGAAATAACCGTGCGCGGCGGAGAGCTTGAGGTAAAGACGGGCTGAGAAAAATACGATAAGTCAGATAATAATATAAAAAGATAAGCAGCTTTAGACGGGAGAAGTATGAGAAATTGCTCCCGGCTGAAATTTGGAGGCATAATTGGATACGAGAGACAGAGTAGCAGTGGGAATGAGCGGAGGAGTGGACTCCGCGGTGACGGCTTTGCTTTTGAAGGAGCAGGGCAGGGAGGTCGTCGGCGTATTTATGAAAAACTGGGATGAAACGGATGACGACGGGGCGTGTTCGGCGGCGGAGGATTATAACGACGTGCGCCGCGTCTGCGATCAGATAGACATTCCGTATTATTCTGTCAACTTTCAAGATGAATATTGGCAGAGAGTGTTTAAATATTTTCTCTCCGAATACGAGGCGGGGAGAACGCCGAATCCCGACGTGCTTTGCAACAAGGAGATAAAGTTCGACGCATTTTTGAACTTTTGCATGGATATGGGCGCGGCCTCTCTCGCGACGGGGCATTACGCTCAGATAGACAGGCGGGAGGACGGAGCGCATCTGCTCAAGGGTGCAGACCCGGGGAAGGACCAGTCTTATTTCCTGTGTATGCTCAACAAGGCTCAGATTGAGCGGGCGGAATTCCCCGTCGGAGGAATGCTGAAGAGCGAGGTGAGGGACATCGCGAGAAAGCACGGGCTGAAGGTGGCGGAGAAGAAGGATTCCACGGGAATATGTTTTATAGGCGAGAGAAAGTTCCGTGATTTTCTGCGCAGATATATGCCGGCGCGTCCGGGCGTTATACGCACGCTCTCGGGAGAAAAAGTCGGAACGCACATAGGGCTGATGTACTACACTCTCGGCCAGCGCCGCGGTCTGGATATAGGCGGATGCGGCACGGGCGAAAGATGGTTCGTGGCGAAGAAGGATTTGGAGACAAACACTCTGTATGTCGTGCAGGGAGATGCTCCGGAGCTGTATTCGACAGAGCTGCTGACAGGCAAATTCAATTTTATTTCTACAGAATACACAGGGGAATTCGACTGCTGCGCAAAAGTCAGATATCGCCAGCCGGATCAGCGCGCGCGTGCTTTCGTGGAGGACGGCAGGATAAGGCTGAAATTCGAGAAGCCGCAGCGAGCGGTGACTCCCGGTCAGTATGCGGTTTTGTATATTGGAGACGAGTGCATAGGCGGCGGAGTGATAGACGAGGTTATCGGCGCGGTTTAAGACCGGAGGCGCCGTATGTCAAGCGGTGCATTCGACGAAAGGGCGCGGTCCCGTCGTTTTGACGCCGTGAGTATAAATTTTATATGTTGCCCGCGTGTTTCAGCAGGCAGAAGGAGATTGCATGAAAATCAAAATACCAAAATACGTTCCGAAAACTCAGGAAGAAGCGGATTTCATAGAGGCGTTTGACCCTACGGTATACGCTTTGTCCAACCCTGCTGTTGCAGTGGACATGGTGCTTTTCAGCTATGACAAAAAGCTTAAAAAGCTGAAAACGCTGCTCATACAGCGCGGCGGCTTCCCGTATCGCGGAGATTGGGCGTACCCGGGCGGCTTCATCGAGAAGGGAGAATCTCTGGACGAGGCTGTTCAGAGAGAGCTTAAAGAAGAAACGGGCGTAGAGGGCGTATACGCCGAGATATTCACCGTAATGGGCGAGCCGGACAGAGACCCGCGCCAGCGCAATCTCTCGCCGGAGTTTCTCGCTTTTATGGATCACGAAAAACTCGTCCCCAAGGCGGGCGACGATGCGGCCAGGGCGCAGTGGTTCGACGTAGAGCATTTCGACATTCATGAGAATTACTATGAGGTAGGCGGCGCAACGGTAGTGGTTAAAGACATATCTCTGCTGCTTAAATGCGGAGACGTTGAGCTGCATCCCAAGGTTAAGCGCACGATGGTTTATGGAGAGCATATATCTGTAGAGGATGAGATAATGGATACTGGAGGCTTCGGCTTTGACCATGCGACCATAGCTATTTACGGATTTATGGCTCTGCGCGACAAGCTGAACAGCACGGATATTGCATATAACATATTCAGCGGCGAATTTGAGCTTCAGGAGCTGCTGGGGCTGTATTATGCGGCAGGAGTAGAAGGCAAAAAGCCGAGACTGCTCGCGAACGGAAAATATACGTTCAAGCCGCAGGTAAAATGAATTAATTAAATTGAGCGGAGGCAGCGCTTGCAGGCGTTGTCTTTGCTCCTGATTAGATCCTGATTAGAAAAGGTAAGAGAACTATGACTGACAACAAAAAATACGCGGCGCTCGTCATGGCGGCGGGCGAAGGAACGCGCATGAAATCAAGCATACCCAAGGTGCTGCATAAAATCGCGGGCAAGACGATGCTGGAATGGGCGGCGCAGGCTGTCTCGGGAGGAGACTTCGGGATGCCTGTTATAATTGTAAGTCCGAAAAACAGGGCGGCGATAGAAGAAGCGGCGGGGAGCGGGTTTGTTTTTGCGGTGCAGGAGAGGCAGCTCGGGACGGGAGATGCGGTAAAATCCGCCGCCGAGGCTGTGCGCGGCAGTAAATATACCGTTATAATCGCCGGAGATATGCCGCTCGTGAGACGGGAAACGATGCAGGCGCTCTGCGACAACTGTTCGCTTTTGGGATACGATATGATGCTGCTCACCGGGATTGCAGAAAATCCGACAGGCTACGGCAGGATAGTGCGCCAGGGCGGCGGCGTGACCGGGATCGTCGAAGAAAACGACGCGACGGACGAGCAGAAGAAGATAAAAGAAATCAATTTATCATGCTACTGCATCCGAACAGACGCTTTGTTAAAACACATAGGCGATTTGAAAAACGACAACAAAAAAGGCGAATACTATCTTACAGACCTCGTTCAGGTGTTTGCCGATGCGGGGTTGAGAGTGGCGGCGAAATCCGTTGAGGATATGAGCGAGCTTTCCGGAGTAAATACAAAGACGCAGCTTGCGGAAGCGGCGGAGATTATCCGCGCGAGAATAAACCGCGCTCATACCGAAGCGGGCGTAATGATGATAGACCCCAAGGCGGTATATATAGAGGCCGATGTGAAAATAGGCGAGGATACGGTAATATATCCCGGCGTAGTTATAGAAGGCGCGAGCGAGATAGGCGCAGGCGTTACGCTTTATCCCGGGAGCAGAATAAAAGACTCCAAAATCGCAGACGGAGCGACTGTCCAAAACAGCGTCATACTGGAGAGCGCTGTCGGTGAAAACAGTCAGATAGGGCCGTATGCTTATCTGCGCCCCGGCTCCAACATAGGCAGCGAATGCCGTATCGGAGATTTTGTAGAGGTGAAGAACTCGAATTTGGGAGACGGAACCAAGGTGTCGCATCTGACCTACGTAGGAGACGGAGATGTGGGCGCGGACTGCAATATAGGCTGCGGAGTTGTGTTTGTAAATTATGACGGACAGAATAAAAATCGCATAACCGTAGGGGACGGCTGTTTCATAGGATGCAATACGAACCTCATCTCTCCCGTGGAGGTGGGGCACGGAGCGTATATCGCCGCCGGAGCGACTGTCACGCAGGACGTACCGGACAATGCGCTTTGCATAGCTCGGGCGCGCGAGGTGATAAAAGCGGGCAGAGCGAAGGGTATGTACAAGAGAAGCAAGTAAGAAACGGATACCGGGGGGGCGGAGCGCCGCTCCCCCGGCTCCGAAATCAGGAGAATAAATGTATATAATAGCAGGGCTGGGGAACCCAGGTCTAAAATATAAAAATACAAGACATAACGCGGGATATATCGCCGCGGATTTTTTGCTGTCCGAGATGGGCGGCTCGCTCAAGCGCAAGTTTGAAGGGAAGATAGCGGAATGCAGGTTTAACGGAGAGAAGGTTTGCATTCTCAAGCCGACGACGTATATGAATCTCTCGGGAAACTCAGTGCGTCAGGCTATGAATTTTTACGGCATTCCGCCGGAGAATCTGATAGTCATATACGACGATATAGACCTCCCCGCGGGGAAGCTTCGCGTCCGCAAGGGCGGCAGCGCGGGCACGCACAACGGCATGAAATCCTTGATAGCGAACGTGGGTTCGGATTTTGTTCGCGTGCGCATAGGAATAGGCAGGCCGCCGGCCGGAGGAGATTTGATACGCTACGTAATAGGAAAGCTCGGCCGAGCGCAAATGGCGGAGCTTACGAGCAGCGCGCAGACGGCGGCGAGAGCGGCTATGAAAATAGTGAGCGAGGGAGTCGCGGCGGCGCAGCAGGAGTTTAACTGATTAATTAAAATAAACTGTAGATTAATATAAACGGCATATTTTGCAGTGTGCCGTATATTTGTATTTCTCGGGGGAAGAAATAAGGAAAATGCGAGCTGTATTTGAGTATTTGGAAAAAACACAGGCGATGGAGGAGCTGCGCGGAGCGATAGAGCAGAAACGCCGCGTGCGCGCTCTTTGCGTACCTTCCGGCGCGATGGAGAATTTGCTTGCCGTCCTGGGCGGCGTGACGGCGGTCTATCCGTCGCAGGCGGAAGCGAGAGCCGCGCATGAGGCATGTCCCACGGCGAACAAGGTGTTTGTAGGCGATGCGGAAGTAGCGTTTACAAGATACGACGCGGCGAGCATGGACGGTGCGCAGGCGAGGATAGAAGCGCTCAGCCGTATCAACGAGAAGAGCGTGGTGTTTTGCAGTGCAGATGCTTTTACGTACAAAATGCAGCCGCGCACTGCGAATGAAAAACTCGTTTTTAAACAGGGAGACGTCATTCCTCCCGCGGAGCTGGTGGAGAAGCTGACGGAGCTGGGGTTTTCCCGTGTGATACAAATAGAAACCAAAGGCGAATTTACCGCGAAGGGCGAGATTGTCGAAGTGTTCTCGGCGGGGATGAAGTCTCCCGTGCGCATACGTTATTTTGACGACGAAATAGAGAGTGTGCGCCCGTTCGACGCGGCGACTCAGAGATACAGCGGCGGAGAATGCAGAGCGGAGCTGCTGCCTGCGCGCGAGCTTCTGCTTCTGGAAAACAGAGAGAAAATTTGCGCTTATCTGAGGGAACGCGGAGAAAATGAGGCCGCGGACAAACTCGAACGAACGGGAGAGCTGCCGGGGATAGAGGGCTTCGGAGGCCTTTTGGAGAATTATGAGACGCTGGCGGATTATCAGAGCGGCGCGGTCTTTCTGGTAGGCGCGGTGTTTGCGCGGTTTGACAAAAACAGGAGCGAGACGAATGAATTCATAGCTCAGCAGACTGCCAACGCCTTGGCTTTTGGCTGTGAGGCTGAATGCTGGGAGGATATAAGAAAGCTGACGGAGGGCAGAGCCGTCGTAGATGCAGGTGAAAATATTGAAAAACTGCCGGAAATAGACTTTAAAATATATCAGGCTGCGGGTGCGTTCGATTATGACAGTCTGGCAAATCAGATAAAGCAGCGGACGGAGGCGGGCAGAGAGGTGTATCTCTACGCCGGCTCCCGAGCGAAGGAACTTTCCGCCGCTCTGGCGGACAAAGGAGTGAGCGCGCCTGTAGCTCAGGATAAAATAGTAAACGGCGGATGTGTAGTCCTGAAAAGCGAGCTGCGAGCGGGGTTTGAGCTCGAGGGTCGTCTGTTTTTGTCCGAGAAGGATATTTTCGGTATGCGCCGCCCGAAGAAAACGCAAAAGGCTCAAAAGAAAAAGACAGACCTTCTCGACGAGCTGCGAGCGGGGGATATAGTTACGCATGAGGCTCACGGCAAAGGCAGATTCCTCGGGCTTAAAACAATGCAGGTGGATGGCGTGAGCGCGGAATATCTTGAGCTGCAATACGCTGACGGAGATATGCTGTACATCAAAACGGATCAGATGGACAGGGTAGATAAGTATATCGGGCCGGAAGGAGACGCGGCGCAGCTCTCAAAGCTGGGAACGGCAAAATGGGAGAATGCGAAGCGAAAGGCGCGCGCGTCGGTGAAGCAGATGAGCGAGGATCTTGTAGCGCTTTATGCAGAGAGGGCGAATGCGAAGGGCTTTGCCTGCGGACCGGACAGCGTATGGCAGCGCGAGTTTGAGGACAGCTTTGAATATGAGCCTACGCCCGGCCAGGCGGAATGTATAGAGCAGATAAAGCGGGATATGGAGTCGGATAAAGTTATGGACAGACTTCTGCTCGCGGATGTGGGATACGGCAAGACGGAGGTTGCCATGAGAGCCTGCTTCAAAGCGGTGGACAACTCGCGTCAGGTCGCCGTGCTTGTGCCTACGACGCTGCTCTGCCGTCAGCATTTTCAGACTTTTACGGAGAGATTTTCCGGCTATCCTATAACTATAGAGATGCTGTCGCGCTATTCCCGAAACAGAAGTGAAATACTCAAGAGACTGAAAAACGGGGAGATAGATATAATAATCGGCACGCATGGCCTGCTCTCCAAGGACGTGAAATTTGCGCGGCTGGGTCTGCTCGTGGTCGATGAGGAGCAGAGATTCGGCGTCTCGCACAAGGAGCGCATAAAAGACATGAAGCGCAGCATTGACGTTCTCACGCTCACGGCTACGCCTATCCCGAGAACTATGGAGATGGCGCTGACGAATATCCGAGATATGAGCACGATAGACACGCCGCCGGAGACGAGAAAAGAGGTCGCGGCGTATGTCATGAAGTTCTCGTGGGAGCTGGTATGCGACGCTGTCGAGCGGGAGCGCGCCCGCGGGGGTCAGGTGTATTTTGTCGTAAGACTTATAGAACAGATGGACGAAATAATGCTCAATCTCAAGCACAGACTGTCGGGGGTGCGCGTTACGTTTGCGCACGGCAGGCAGAGCAAGGCGGAGATGGAGAGCACGATGGATAAATTCGCCAAAGGAGAGTATGATGTGCTCGTCGCGACGACGATAATAGAATCGGGGATAGATATACCTGCGGTGAATACGCTCATAGTTTATCAGGCGGATTGCTTCGGCCTGGCTCAGCTGTATCAGCTAAAAGGGAGAGTCGGACGTTCAAGCGCCAAGGCATATGCGTATTTCACGCATCTGGGAGAGCAATTGAATGACGATGCGGCAAAGCGCCTGAGCGCGCTGCGTGAGTTTACACGTTTGGGCAGCGGTATGCGCGTCGCCATGCGAGACTTGCAAATACGCGGAGCGGGGAACATCCTCGGAGCTGAACAATCGGGGCATATGGCGCAGATAGGGTATTCTCTGTACATACGAATGCTGCGCGACGCAGCCCGAGAGATTACGACGGGACAATCTGTAAAAACGGAAGCGACGGTAGACCTGGGCGTGGAAGCTCTGCTGCCCGAGAGCTACATCCCCGAGCAATCTCTGAGATTGGAGATATACAGAAAAGCGGCGGATATTCACACGGCGAGAGAGGCGAGAGAGCTTCTGGAGGAGATGTCCGAGAGATTCGGCACGCCGCCCGGGGAAGCGAGAAATCTGGTTACTACCTCCGTCCTAAAGGAATACGCGAGCAAGGCTCATGTGTCGTCGGTATTGCGCAAGGGAAATGTGATAGAGCTGAAATATGCCGCAGAGGCAGAGGTGAATTTGAACCGATTGAAGCAGCTCATCGCAGGGGACAAAGGCACGGCGGTCAGAAGGTCAGATCCTCCCGCTGTGCTGATGGACGTTCGCGGAAAGCTGGCGCACAGGATATCATCCGTTTTGACGTATATGGCGGAGTGCGCGAAGATAAATTGACAGGCGTTCGCGTGCGCTTACTTGAAATTCGCGCCCAAATGGTATATATTAGTATGAAGTAAATACAGGCGAGTGTTTAGCGAAATTGATTATTAAAAAAGGAGACATAATGACTAACTACGAATCTTTTACAAAATTATCCGAAAACTTTTCCGAAGGCGTCTTTCTCGTCACCAAGGCAGACGGCAAGACAAACGTAATGCTGGTCGGATGGCCCATGATGGGGCGTCTTTTCCGCAAAGACGTCATAATGATTCCCATCCGCAAATCGCGCTACTCTCACGATTTCCTCGAGAAAAACGGCGATTTTACACTCTGCGTCCCCAAGGTGCATACCATGCTGGAGGAGCGCAACGTCTGCGGAACGAAGTCCGGCCGCGACATGGATAAGATCGAGGAGCTGGGTTTCACTATGGCAGACAGCGACGAGATAGACGTGCCGTATATCAAGGAATGCGAGATGTGCTACGAGTGCAGCACTGTAATGGTGACTGAGATGGAGGGCAGCGAATTTGACGCCGAAGTAAAAGACAAGTTCTACGCTGACGGCGACTATCACACAATGTACTTCGCAGAAATCAAAAAGATACATATTAACGGATAAATACAGCAAAACCGCCGGAGATAAACCGGCGGTCGTTTTATTTTAGAATTGTTCATCGAGATTTATGTCGGTCAATGCGGAGGGGAGATTCTGAGAGATAAAGTGTATGAATTGCTTAGCGGCTATGGACAGAGTGTTCCAATCTGCCCATGCGAGGGCGACCGTGCGCTCGAGCAGCTCGTTTATGGGTCTGATAGATATTCCCTCTCCGCAGCTCGAGAGAAGCAGACGATACATGACGGACACTCCCAGACCCTGACGTACCATCGCGAGTATAGTATAATCGTCAGTGACTTTGTATTGTATGTTCGGAGACAGACCGCGCTCTTCGAACGCGCTGAGCGGCACGCTGTGTTCTCCTTCGTCCAGCAGTATGAACGGCTCGTCCGCCAGCTGAGCCAGAGAGACGACCTCCTGCTTGGCCAAAGGATGAGACGCGGGCAGGACTGCCATCATTTCGTCGTGGTAAAATTTCTGAACTATCAGACCGTCCGCCCTCTGCATATTTACAAAACCGAAATCTACGCTTCCGTCTTTTATCCATTTGCTTATGCTGGTGTACTCGCCTTGTTTGAGTATAAAATGAATGTTCGGATACTGAGTTTTGAACTGCTGTATCAGATTGGGCAGCAGGTTTTGACTTACGCTGCTGAAGGTGCCTATTCTTATCGTGGAGTTTTCCAGCCCAAGCATCTCGCGGCGCTTTTTTGCCAGAGCTTTTTCAGAGCTGTATATCGCTCGTATATATGGCATATAGCTCTCTCCGTCTGAGGTCAGGCTCACGCCGTCCTTCCCGCGGTTTATCAGCACAGAGCCCAGCTCACGTTCGATAGATTTTACTGTTTGGCTGACAGCGCTTTGAGAATAGCCTGCTATCTCCGCTGCCTTGGTGAAGCTGCCCGTGTCGATAACTTTGCAGAATATCCCGTATCTCGATAACATTTGCGCACCTCATTAGTAGCATTTATGGTTATATTATATTTATTATCTTTACTTATGTCAATGTGTGTTATATAATAATTTTTATTGACTGAATTTAGGAGAAATGATATTGATATGAGCAAGGAGATTGTCAAAAGAAAAGCAAGTCCGAGCGAATTTCGGGAGGGAATAAAAGACGGCATACCTATCTCTCTGGGGTATTTTGCCGTTGCATTTACACTGGGAATTGCGGCGCAGAGCGCAGGCCTGACCGCGATTCAGGCGACTATCTGCAGCCTGACGAACAATGCCTCGGCAGGTCAGTACGCAGGCATAACGGTTATCGCGGCGGACGCGGCGTATATAGAAATTGCACTCGTGACTTTTATCGCGAACGCGAGGTATCTGCTGATGAGCTGCGCGATGAGTCAGAAGATGCACCCGGGGGCGTCGCTCGGGAGCAGGCTTCTCGTAGGATTTGCGATTACGGACGAGCTTTTCGGCATAGCCGTAGCGCGCAAAGGCTATCTCAACCCGACGTATTATTACGGCGCGATGACTGCGGCGATGCCGGGATGGGCGCTGGGCACGTTTTTGGGTGTGGTCGCCGGGAATATACTCCCTCTGCGAGTTACGAGTGCGCTGAGCGTTGCGCTTTTCGGCATGTTTTTGGCGGTTATAATTCCGCCTGCGCGGAAAAGCAAAGTCGTCGCCGGGCTCGTGGCGGTCAGCTTTGCGGCGAGCTTTGCAGCGGAGCATATTTTGAGCGGAATATCCTCGGGCACGCGGACGATAATACTTACCGTCGTTATTTCGGGCATAGCCGCGCTGATTTTTCCTCATGAGGAGGCGGAAGATGACGCATAATGTATATATATATCTGCTGATAATGGCGGCGGTGACATTTCTGATACGAGTTCTGCCTCTGACGCTGATACGCAAGCAGATTAAAAACAAATTTATACGATCTTTTCTGTACTATGTGCCGTATGTCACCTTGGCGGTGATGACATTCCCCGCTATAATTGAGGCGACGCAGAGTCAGATAGCCGGAATACTCGCTTTGATAGCGGGCGTAGTCGCGGCGTGGTTTGGAGCGAGCTTGTTTAAGGTGTCGGTGGCGTGCTGCGCTGTGGTGTTCATCGCGGAGCTGCTGCTCTGTTGAATAAAACAGCCGTATGAGATAATTTTTCTCATACGGCTGTTATTTTTTGTTATGCTGAGAGCTTTATGCTGACTACAGAGATGTTCCCGCGCTTGTTCCTGCGGTATTTTTCGCTCAAAATGCGCACGAGATATATTCCGCGTCCGCTGGGGCAGCATGGACCGGAGCATTCTTCAGGGAAAACGGCGTTGCGGCCGTTGTCGATAACTGCATAGTCGAGCATTTCGCCCCGTATGCGGTATAATAGCGTTATTACGCCGTCTGTATATTGCAAACTGTTGCTCAACAGCTCGGTTATGGTCAGGCGAATGTAGTATTCGCGTTCTTCGCTCAGGGCTGATACATTTCGGACGTCGTCCAGAATGCAGAAAACAGTATGATGTATATCTTCTATTGTCTGTATAGTCAGCGTCTTTGCCAATTACATGCGCTCCCTTTTATTAAAGTTCTCACGCTACTATTTAAACACGTATTTAACGAGTTAAACATAATAAGAGACACGCATGCAAAAAAGTTCTTGGAAATTATTCTCTGACGTTGACAGGCACGATAAAGTGCAGCCAGTTTCCGTCGCCGACAGGGCGCAGGAGGCAGGGGCTGTTTTTGGAGACGGTCTCGATGAAAAGCTCTTCGTCCGGGATGGCGCGGATTGCGTCGTGAACATAGCGGGAGTTGAACGCTATGCGCATAGGCTCGCCCTCGAGAGCGGCGGGGATGCTGTCGTCTATGCTGCCGTATGTTGATTTGGAGGATAGATTCACCTCGCCGTCCAGAATGTTTATCATTACCAAGTTGAGATTGTCTTTGCTGGCGATTACGCTGACCATTTCGATAGATTTTTCGAGTTCTTTGCGGCTGACGCGGACGCGGGTGGTGTAGTTGGCGGGCATGAGCGCGCGGTAATCTAGGAAGGTCCCGTCCAGCAGGCGGGTGTAGACTACCGTATCGCCTATGTCAAATTCCAGCATATTGCCGGAACGCCGCAGAGTGACGCTCTTTTCAGGATCGTCCAGCAGGCGGGATATGTCCTTTAGCGTGCGGCTGGGGATTATTTCGTATATGTCGCTGCTCGCTTCCATCATTATGCTGCGTTTTGCAATTCTTACGCCGTCAATGCCTATCATTGAGAGTCTGTCGCCTTCGCCTTGCAGGAGCAGACCTGTATATACGGGCTTGTCCTCGTCCTGACTCGCGGCGAATGAAGTGCCGTCTATCAGGGTGCGGAGCTGCGTTTGATCTTCTATCAGTATAGTTTCCGCGCCGTCCGAGTTGAAATCGGGGGACGGGAAACCTTCCGGGTCAGGCCCTTGCAGACTTAGGCGGGCTTTTCCGCTGGAGACGACGGTGGTGAAGCTGCTTTCTTCTGTGTCAAATGTTGTTGTATCTGCGAAGAGCTTGTTTACTACATCCGAGAGTACGCGCGCGGGCAGAGCGGCCTCTCCCGGGGAGGATACGTCTGCGTTTACGGAGCAGCGCGTCGCTGTGACGCTGTTATATGTGCGGAAGATAACCTCGTCCTCGTCTGCTTTTATGTGGATGCACTCCAAAATGGATTGCTCAACGCCTTTGTTGAAGGCCGTCCTTGCGACTATGCCGATAGCCCGCTTCAATGATGCTGTGTCTATGCTGAATCTCATTTTTCGTTTCCTTTTCTATTGCTGTTTAAAGTAATTTCTAAATAATTATCGTATAAAATTATATCACATTATGATTGGTTTGTCTTTAAAATGTGTCGGAGCAAAATTCGACATTTTACATATTATATACCGAGGCTATGCAGCCGAACGAAAAGGAGGTAAATAATATGCATAGAGACATGCAGCGTATGCGCGGGGGAACGTGCGGCTGCGCTAACTTTCTGACGGATATGCCGTCGGGATGCAGCCCGTATGCACGTGCATACGTAGTTGAGACCAGTTATGATAACTGTGCAGATCCGGAAGCGGCTTTGATGCAGGGGACGTATTTCAGCAATTTGTATATGCCCTTTGTGCAGGCGGGGGATATGGCGCGCAGCTGCGGATGCGGCAGGGAGGAATAGTCATGGCGGACAGAAATGAATTGCTTATGCAAATAATGCAGTGCGGGTTCATTCTGGTAGACATAAACCTCTATCTGGATACGCACCCGCACGATGAACAGGCTCTCCTCGATTTTAACTGCTATGCGCAGCAGCTCGCGGTGCTCAAGCAGAGATATGTGGAGAATTTCGGCCCGATAGAGAACTTCGGCGGCTCCACGAGCGAAGAATATTGGAAATGGGCTGAACAGAGCTTCCCTTGGGATGCAGGACATATGGAGGGCTGAGATATGTGGATATATGAAAAGAAGCTTATATACCCTATGCCTAAGCTGCGTCCCGACGCGCACATGGCTAAGCTCGTGAATGCGCTCATGGGCGGAGCGAACGGCGAGATGAGCGCGGCTACGACTTATTTAAATCAGCGCTATTGTATGCCGTATAAGCGCGTTCAGGCATTGCTGACGGATATAGGAACGGAGGAGCTTTCTCACGTTGAGATGCTCTCCGCGATGTATACTCAGCTCATATGCGACGTACCGGTATCTGAGTTGGTGGCTGAAGGTATGGCGGGGAGCAAATTCCAGCATGGATGCTGCCCGTTCCCTGCGGATGCAAACGGCTACCTTTGGACGTCCGCGTACATCGGCACGACGGGCGATCCCGTAGCGGATATTACCAACGATATGGCTGCGGAGGAAAAAGCGCGCGCGGGATACGAGGGCGCGCTGCGTCAGTGCAGCGATCCTGATGTGGCGGCTGCGCTGCAATTCCTGCGTGAGCGTGAGATAGTGCATTTCCAGAGATTTGGCGAGGCGCTGAATTATATAAACGAACAGATGGGATGCAGAAAGTATTTTTAAAAATATGGTAAATTGACACGTATCTCGGCTGAGGCTATAATTAAATTGTAGTATGTGGAGACGCGGATTTGAGGCTGCTCTGTGTGCAGGACGCGACGGAGCAGCTTTTTCAGATGAGTTTCCAATTGAGACAATGGAGTGTAAAGCTCAGGGAGAAGATATTATGATCTATACTGAACTGACAAAAAAGGCCATGAACAGAGCGTATGACGCGCATCATGGTCAAAAGGATAAAGGCGGAGTTCCGTATATATTCCATCCTATTCATGTAGCGGAGCAGATGCAGAGTGAATACAGCACAATATGCGCTCTGCTGCACGACGTCGCCGAGGATACGGAAGTGACGCTGGAGGAGCTGGCGGAGGAATATCCTTCCGAGGTTATGGATGCGCTCAGGCTGCTTACTCACGAGGAGGACACGCCTTATTTAGACTATGTTAGAGCGCTGAAAGACAATGCGATAGCAAGGGAAGTCAAGCTGGCGGATCTGCGGCATAACAGCGACACGTCCCGTGCTGTTGACACGAGTGAAAAGGCGCTCGAGCGAATGGAGAAATACAAAAAAGCAATTCTGATACTTACGGAAGATACATAAGAGACAGTTGCGGATGGAGGGAAGGACTGTCAGAGATATGCTTGGAGTATTTAGGCACAAGGAAAAAATTAGACAAAGGATGAAATTAAAAAGACTTGATTATATTAGAGGGAAATCCTCTATGTTTATTTCTGTTGTTAAGGACGCAGGCTGAAAAGAATAGTTTAAAAGCATTTTTTAGTTATTTATAGCTTCGTTTACAAACCAACTGTTTATAAAATTTATTGTATTATAAATTTATAAAGAACAGACAATTTGACAGGCGAAGCGCAATGATATAGGAGAAAGCGCAAATGGAAAAGCTGGACGAGCTTTATTTAGCAATGGCTGAATACTATGCCAAAGACCCTAAACGTGTACAGCATTTTGTGAAGGTACACAGCTTTGCACGGCTGATAGGCAGAGCGGAAGGACTGAAGGATAAGGAGCTTTTTACACTTGAGGCTGCTGCGCTTGTGCATGATATAGGCATAAAAGCGGCGGAAAAGAAGTTTGGAAGTTGTTCCGGCAGGCTTCAGGAGATGGAAGGACCTGCCATAGCGGAGGAGATGCTGGACAAGTTGGGATTTGAACAGGACGTGACGGAAAGAGTGTCATATCTCGTCGGACATCATCACACGTATAAAAATGTGGATGGAGCGGATTACAGAATACTTTTGGAGGCGGATGCTCTGGTGAATGCGTATGAAGACGAATCGCCGGAAGCTGCCGTGCGGGCGGCGTATGACCGCGTATTCAGAACGGAAACAGGCCGCGCTCTATGCCGGCTTATGTTCCTTTCCGGAGATATGATATAGGGGGATATAATAGAAAGTGTGGAATATGATTTGGCCCATGCTGATAGTGATTACGGCGAATACATTTTACAATGTGTGCGCCAAATCAACTCCGCAGGGCGTGAATTCGTTTGCCTCGCTGACCATTACGTATTTAATAGCTGCGGCGGCGTCTCTCATAATGTTTTTTGTCACGGGTGAACAGAAAAATATATGGCAGGAATTTTCTAAGGCCAACTGGACTTCGGCAGTGTTGGGCATTGCGGTACTTGCGCTGGAGTTTGGGTATATATGTATATATCGCGCAGGATGGAAGGTAAGCACTGCGTCCGTTATTGCGAATATTGCTCTGGCGTGCGTGCTTGTGTTCGTTGGGATGCTGCTGTATAAGGAGACGATTACTCTGCGTCAGATAATAGGCATGTTAGTATGCGCCGCGGGACTTTATCTGATAGGAGGCGGATAAGGCAATGGACAATATAAAAAATGAATCCGCGCAGACTCGAACTGAAGCGGCGGCTGTTTAGGAAATGCAGAGAAGGCAATGCGAGAAACCGGCTCTGCATATGTTGTAATTTAATTATCCTAAGCAGGGGGAGCATTCAGCAAACCGATTTTAATAGTCAAACTAATCGAGCGCTGCGCATGATTCATTTTGGCGAATTTAGCTTCTGTGAAGCTTGAATCAGTATAAGACGCGGGCGGATTGCCGCTGTCTTGTTCTTAATACCTTTCTTCCCGTGATATTAGGGACGATTTTGGTACAATAACAATTATAACTGATTAAATCATTCGTGTCAACAAAAATACTTGATGTTAGTTGGTGAACAAACTGCTAATATAATGTACAATTAAATAATAGAGAGGGGCGGTCATAGTCGATGAACGAGAAATACATTGCTGACAGACTGGCTCAGCTGAGGACACAAAAGCAGGTATCAGCAAGGGAAATGTCTTTGGCGCTGGGGCAGGCGAACAGCTATATAAATACTATAGAAAATTATAAATCTATGCCTTCTATGAGAGCTTTTTTAGAGATATGTGATTATCTAGAGGTTACGCCTTCGGAATTTTTTGACGAGGAAAATGAGACGCCCTTAGAGCTAAAAGAGTTTGTACAGGAAGTAAAAAAGCTGGATCACCAGATGAGTAAAAGTCTTTTGACGTTAATGAAAGAGCTGAACAAGAGGAAATAAAAAGCGAGGTTGTGCAGCGGCTTCGCTTTTTTAGTACAAAACTGTTGATTATATCCATATGCTCCCGATGGATGCTTCGCCTCAAAAGGCGGCGGGTTCCCTCTCGGCTCTTCGCTCTGCGTCGCGGATGAATGACGCGGCTGCGCGCATTATTAAACAAGTACAATTTTGAAGGATTTATTCAAGTGTTTTTCGGAGGAAAAATGAAAGCGGCGGAAAGTATGTCAAATAAGGCAGAGCTCACTGCGTATACAGAAGAACGAAAAAGCGCCAGGATACAGATGGCAGCGGCTATGGCTATCTTCGGTACGCTGGGGATGTTTGTAAAAAATATACAGCTTAGTTCGGGGGCTCTTGCTCTTTGCAGGGCTATGCTTGCGGCAGGTCTAATAGCGGTATACATGCTCGTTAGAGGGATGAGAATAAGTTTTTCAGCGATAAGGAGAGAAATCTTTTTCCTGCTGGTGTCCGGCGTGGCGATGGGGATAAACTGGATACTGCTTTTTGAAGCATATAACTATACTACAGTTTCAAACGCTACGCTTAGCTATTATTTCGCGCCTGTGCTCGTCACTGCGGTATGCCCGATACTGTTCCGCGAGAAGCTGAATCTGAGACAGGCATTGTGCTTCTGTATGTCTACTATAGGCGTAGTGCTGATAATAGGAGTGAGCGGATTCTCCGGCTCCGGATCGGATGTGACAGGAATATTTTTAGGGTTGGGCGCGGCGGTTTTTTATGCTTCTGTGACGCTGCTTAATAAATTTATCAAAAATGTGACAGGCATACACAGAACCTTTTTGCAGCTGACAGCGGCGATAGTCATACTAATCCCTTATGTAATTTGCACGGGAGGCTTGGGTTTGGATAGGCTGGATGGCGCAGGCTGGGCGAATTTGATGGTGGTAGGGCTGATACACACCGGAATCACGTACTGTATGTATTTTTCCGCAATTAAAGATATGAAAGGGCAGCAGGCGGCAATACTCAGTTATATAGATCCTCTCGTTGCAGTTATAGTATCAGTCGCCGTTTTGGGAGAGAGCATAAGCGCGCTTCAGATGTTGGGAGGCGCTATGATACTGGGCTTTGCAATATTAAATGAGATAACGCCGAAATCTGAGAGATGATTTTCATATGTGCTGTTAAATGGTGCTAAAAAAGATTTTTGATTGAAAGTCGTATATGAATTGCGGATTTTGCAGAAAAAGGCGTCTCTATGCGTTCGCTTCGAAGCAAGTACAGCTGCTTTGCGTCGCTCGCGATTCTGGAAGCGGAATTATATATCCGATTGATGAGGAGCTGTATACAATTACGATAAAGACATGCGATAAATAAAAGAAGCGGCATATCCACGCAGGTGTGCCGCTTCGACGCTGTATGTCTTATTGTTTATCATGAGATTGGCGCATGTCGCCAAAGAAGAAGACGGCGACAGTACCCGGGCCGCAGTGCGAAGCGATAATCGTGCCTATATCGCATATGCGTATATCTCCGGAGATATTCTTGAAACGCTCTTTTATGGCTGATTTTGTAGCCTCGGCGTCTTCAAGGCAATTGGAGTGGCAGATCCAGCATTTTCCCGAGTAGCTTTCTCCGCCCGATGCGTGCGCGGCCATGGCGGCGACGGTTTTTTTTATGGCGTTGCGTTTTCCGCGGACTTTGTCATAAGCTATGATGTGCCCTGTGTCGTCAAGGTGCATTATAGGGCAAATGTTGAGGATAGAGCCCACGGTGGCCGCCGCGCCGGACATGCGGCCGCTCCGCCTGTAGTATTTCAGGTCTGTGGAGTAGAATTGATGGTGAACAAGCTGTCTGTTGTCTAATACCCACTGTTCGACCTCCTCCATAGAGGCGCCGTTGTCGCGCAGATCGACGGCGCTGTCCACGAGCAGACCATAGCCGGCGGAGCTGCAAAGCGAGTCGATGACAGTTATTTTGCGGTTGGGAAATTCTTTGCGCAGCTCTTCCGCTGCGCTTACAGCGTTGAAAACGGAAGCGCTCATGCCCGAGCCGAAGGCTATATGCAGAAGATCTCCTTTTTGGAGCTGCTGCTTAAAAAAATCGTAGTATTGGCTGGCATTGATTTGAGATGTGGAAGGGAGACAGCCCGAGGCTAAGAGCTCGTAGAATTTAGGAAGTGCATCAGGGTCTCGGCCCATATCGTCGATATGTTCCGTGCCGTTTGCAGTATATCTGTAAAAAATGACAGGAATGCCGCGGCTTTGCATATAAGAGTAGGGCAAGTCTGTCGTAGAGCCGCAGCTCAAGATAAATTTGTGTTCCATTGTACTCCTTACGCATTGAATTTGCGTTGATTTGTTTTTTTGTATTTTAAGTAAGTGAACTTACTATATTATATGTCTTTTATTAGAGAATATCAAGCCGTTTGGACGTTTGTTATTTATTTTCTAAGCGGGATGATTTTTCTCTCTGTGTGTAGTAAAATAACATATATCTGAGGCAGAAAGAAGGAGATCTTAGATGAAAAAAGTGAAAATTACGGTACTGGAAAAGACTCTGAATAAAAAGCTGGCTGAACGATACGGCGTGGAAGGGCTGGGCGCTTGTCCCATGCTGCGCGAGGGTCAGGTGTTTTATGCCGACTATGCTAAGCCGGAGGGACTGTGCGACGAGGCGTGGAAGGCTATATATCAATACGTATTCGCTCTGGCGCACGGCGCGGAAAGCTTTTATTACGGAGATTGGATACGCGAGCCGGGCACGGCGATATGCTGCTGCAATGACGGATTGCGTCCGGTGATATTTAAACTTGAGGCGACAGAGCAGGAATCTGAAATTGACTATGAGCCTGTCGCAGAGGGCTGAGCCGCACTTGTTTTTTGTACTGCGGTATTCTATAATTGAAAAGCAGCCGGAAGATTCAGGATTATTGGGACAAATAAAAAAGTTTGCGAGAGATAAATATATGAACGAAACATTTTACGTACAGGAGCATGCCGCGCACGAATTCGGACTAAAGCTGGCCGGTGCGGATGAGGTGGGCAGAGGCTGCCTCGCCGGGCCGGTCGCAGCGGCGGCGGTGATAATGAATGATGATCCGGATTCGTATATACAGGGAATCGACGACTCAAAGAAGCTGTCTGAAAAAAAACGTGAGGAGCTTTACGGAAAAATAGCCGAAAATGCGCTTTGTTATAACGTAGCGTTTGTAAGCAGAGAATATATAGACGAGCATGGGATACTCCCTGCGACGAGGCTGGCGTTTCAAGAGGCTATCGCCGGTTTAAAAATGCAGCCCGACAAAGTAATGTGCGATTACATAACAGGGCTTAAACTGGACGTCCCTCATGATGCTGTAATAAAAGGAGACGCTAAGATTTATTCCATAGCGGCGGCGAGCATAATCGCTAAAGTCGAAAGAGACAGATATATGCGCGAGATGGCAAAGACGTATCCCGAATACGGCTTTGAAAAACACAAGGGCTACGGCACGAAGCAGCACAGAGAGGCTCTGGAAAAATTCGGCCCATGTCCGATGCACAGGAGGACGTTTATAACGAAAATATCTATGCCCGAGAGGATGAAGAGTTTGAATAATACAATAGGAAAGCTGGGAGAAAATAACGCCGCGTTATTTCTGGAATCTGAAGGGTACGACATACTTGAGCGAAATTACAGATGTACCGGAAGCGAGTTGGATATAATCGCGCGGAAAGATGATACGCTCGTGTGCGTAGAGGTCAAGTCGGGCAGGGAATATGGCGGAAGGCCTGCGGTTCATGTGAATGCAGACAAGAAGAACGCCATGCGCCGTGGATTGGAAAAGTATATTTACGACTCTAATCTGATGGAGCGCGGGATAGCACATGTGAGGATAGACGTTATCGAAGTGTATTTCGACTCCGATGACAAGGTTACGATGTTGGAGCATACTCAGAACGCCGTGACGTACTGAATCTCACATGTATTAAAGAAGAATTTGGAAAGGAAGAGAAATTGAAAAGGAAACTTATTGGCTTTTTACTTGTGTTTTTGGCGCTGGCTGTGCCTCTGAGCGCGAACGCTGAAGCAGAGGTTTTGGCAAATGTCGCTGTAGAGAACGCAGGGTTTGACTTGTGGACGGACAACATGCCGGACGCATGGCAGATCAGCGGCGCGGATGTAGTCAGCCGCGGAATGTCGGGCGGCGAATCATATCTGGAAATGCAGCTTAACAGCGATGGAAATGCGCAGGTTTTCCAGAATATGACTCTGGAACCTGATTCTATATATAAAATATCGTGCAGAATGATGATGCAGGGGGTCACCGGCTCGGGCAGCGCGGGCATAACTATTGAGTCTCAGGCGGCCGGCTCGCAGGCCGACGCGCAGCTCGACGGAGCATGGCAGAATGTGCTGCTGTATATTGAAACGGACAGCGCAGAGACTCAGACGTATACTGTGCAGTTTGGCATGGGGACAGATTCGGCAGACGCGCAGGGCATGATATGTATAGATGATGTTGTAATAGAGAAATTGTCAGAAGCTCCTCTCGGGGCGCCGGTCTATGCGGTCTATGGCGGAACAGGGTCTCAGCATATGATTTCCGCAGATATAAAGACGTATGACGACCTTCTCACGCCGGCGGAGGATGTATATGTAAGCTGGAACGACATAGGCGTTGTGCTTTGCGCAGCGTTGGTTTTTGTTTTTATATATTTGCTTATGACAGGGCGGCATGCGCCGAAATTTGCGGCTCGAATGGGAAGCCGGCGCTGGATGACAGTGGCGTTTGCAGCTGCGTTTATTGTCAGGATTTTCTTTGCCATGCGCTCAGAAGGTCACATAACAGATTTAAATTGCTTCCGCGCGTGGGCGGCGGCTCTGGCGCAGGACGGGCTGTCGGGATTTTATGAAAGCGGCATGTTCGCAGATTACCCGCCGGCGTATATGTATGTGCTTTATGTGCTGGGGAAGATAGGCTCTCTTCTGGGGCTCAGCTCGGGTGAGGATGGGTATAAGCTGCTGGTGCAGATTCCCGCTGTAATTGCAGATTTGGCATTGGCGTATGTGTTCTATCGCATGGCGAAAAAGAGACTCGGAAGAGCGACGGGAAGCGTGCTTTCCATGGCGCTGCTGTTTTGTCCGGCGATAATATGTCTCTCGGCGGCGTGGGTTCAGATAGACTCTGTATTAATACTTGGCTTAGTGGCGGTATTGTACCTGCTGCATACGGACAAAAAGGCTTGCGCGGCGATGCTCTGGGCGCTGATGGTGCTGACAAAGCCGCAGGCGCTTATACTCGGTCCCGTTTTGCTTTTTGTACTTATTGCGGATATAGCCAAAAAGGAGACGAGAAAGAGAAGCTTTTGTCAGCTGGGAATAGCTTTAGTCGGCATGGCGGCGGTTTACACAATCGTCACGCTTCCGATGAAGGGCGGCCAGAGTTTCTTTTACGCTATAGAGAAAATAGCGGGAACGACGTCCTTCTACGCATATACTTCCGCAAATGCCTTTAACCTGCTCGGTCTGCTCGGCGGGAATTTTACGCCGAACACAGAGACCATGCTGGGGATACCGTATACCATATGGGGCGTCGCAGGAATTGTCATCAGCCTGATAGTCAGCGCAGCGGTTTATTTCAAAAAGCCGGACAGATCCAGAGTGTATTTGACGGCGGGCGTGCTTTATATGCTGATGTTCACGCTTGCGCATAACATGCACGAGAGATACCTGCTCCCCGCGGCGGTGCTTATGCTCTTCGCGGCGGTGCAGTCTGACTCAAGGAGAATGACGATAAGCAGCATGGCACTTTTCGCCGTGTCGTTCTTCAATATATATGTGACCTACATATTTAAGACTGTCTATATTTATGACATAGTTTTTACTTTGGGTTGTATATCAACACTTTGTGCGGCGGCATATACGCTGTACGCTGCGATCGCGGAGACGGTCGGTTTTGAAGAAAAGAAGAAGCTGAAAATTCCGCATGTGCTTCTGCTTCCTCCCAAAGAGGTTTCCATGAAGCGCGCGAAGGAAAGGCTGTACAGCTTCTCTCCCGATCCGGAGCGGAAGGTTACGCGGAAAGACGTGCTGATTATGGCGATAATTTCCGTGATATACGCAGGCTTTGCGTTTACCAACCTGGGCAGTACGACAATACCGGAAAGAGTATACGATACGGCGCAGGCGGGGGATATATATACGATAGATTTCGGATCTCAGCAGGATGTTTCGCTTGTAAAGTACTATCCCGGATATTGCGAGGGCAGCATCAAGCTGGAATACAGCGAGGACGGCCTGACGTTTTATCCTCTGGAAGGCGGAGAGATAGAGAACAAATACCGCAATATGTTCGAATGGCAGTTCAATAATTTGAGCTTTTCCGCCAAGGCGGTGCGCATTTATGTGACGGAAGGGTATATGGAGATACGCGAGCTGGCGTTTTTCAGAGACAGCTATGCGAAAGAAATAATACCGATACAGAGCTCCGTGCTGACGCGGAACGGAGAGGTGCAGGATGCGCCGTACTTATGCGACGAGCAGGATCAGGCGATAGGCGCGGCTGATTACATGACGGAAATGTACTTCGATGAGATATATCATGCGCGTACTGCTTACGAATATCTCGAGGGCATATATCCGTATGAGATTACACATCCGCCTCTGGGAAAATCTATAATAACCATAGGCATACGGCTGTTCGGCTTCAATCCGTTCGGATGGAGATTTATGGGTGCGCTGACAGGCGTGCTGATGCTTCCTGTGTTTTACATATTTGCAAAGCGCGTTTTTAAAAGGACTAAATGGGCGGCCATAGCGACGACGCTGTTCGCGGCGGATTTTATGCACTATTCGCTGACCAGAATAGCGACGATAGACAGCTACAGTCTGCTGTTCATACTGCTGATGTATCTGTTCATGTACGAATACAAGCAGCACAATTTCTTAAAAGAACCGCTCAGCCGGACGCTGGTTCCGCTGGGGCTGTGCGGAGGAGCGTGGGCGCTCGGCGCAGCGACGAAGTGGATATGTATTTATGCCGGAGTCGGGCTGTTTATATTGTTTTTCCACACGGTGTATCAACGAGCGAAGGAATACAAGCTCGCCGTGCGCGAGGGAGATGAAGCAGTCTGCCGAGTCTACAAAAAGAATTTAACGCTTACGCTGCTGTTCTGTGTTGCGGTGTTTTTGATAATACCTGTGCTGGTTTATATAATAAGCTATTTGCCGTACTTTAATGCGTCTGATACTTATACGCTGAAGGATGTGTGGAATAATCAGGTTTATATGCTCACGTATCACAAGAATCTGGACCCCGAATCGGTGCATCCGTACAGCTCGTCCGTTTACACGTGGATATTCAACATACGCCCGACCTTCTTCTTTAACGCGGAAGGCTCCGCGCCTGACGTATACGGAGTGATATGGTGTATGGGCAATCCGCTGCTTTGGATAAGCGGACTGGCGGCGGTTATGTATCTGGTCGGAATGCGCAACAAAAATATGCTTAAATCTAAAGGAATCAGCTATATCACCGTATGCGCGGCGGCTCAGCTTTTGCCGTGGGTGCTGATAACTCGAGAGGTGTTTATATATCACTTTTTTGCGACGCTGCCGTTTTTAATAATGGCGGTGGTGTATGCGCTGAGGCATATCAGCGAAACGTACTCGCGAGGGAAGCTGTTCGTCAAGATATTTGTCGCGACTGTTTGTCTCATGTTCCTGCTGTTCTATCCTATAACGACAGGGATAAGCGTGCCCAAGTGGATATTATACGCGCTGCAATGGCTGCCGACGTGGCCCATATAGCTTAACAAAGGAGAAGGAGAATGATTGTAAAAGTACAGAGCTGCGGACTCGAAGGACTCAAAGGCTATTCCGTATGGGTGGAGCTGGATCATTCTCCCGGTATTCCGCAGTGGAACATGGTGGGGCTGCCTGTCCTCGCCGTCAGGGAATCCAGAGACAGAGTGCGCGCTGCGGTAGTAAACAGCGGATTTGACTTCCCTTCGGATAAGATTGTTATAAATCTTGCTCCGGCGGACGTGCGCAAAGAGAAAGCCATATACGACCTGCCGATAGCGATAGCGCTTATTGCAGTCTCCGGGGAGGTATCCATGCGCGGCTGGGAGGATACGGTATTCATAGGCGAGCTGGGTCTGGACGGGAGTGTGCGCGCGGCGCGCGGCGTCCTGCCGATGACTATAGACGCGCAGCAGCGCGGGGTGAAGCGGATAATCCTGCCGAGAGAGAACGCGGCCGAAGCGGCGTATGTCGAAGGAATTGACATATATCCCGTGTCTAATCTGAGGGAGGCGGCGGAGCTTATGAGAGCGCAGACGCTCCCGGCGCCTTTCCCGAAAGCGGAATTTAAACCTACGGTAGAGCAGGGCAGCGTGGATTTCAAATACATAAAAGGTCAGTATATGGCAAAGCGAGCTCTGGAGATAGCAGTCGCGGGAGGGCACAATATACTTTTTATCGGGGCGCCCGGCTCGGGAAAGACCATGCTGGCCAGGGCGGCGCAGTCTATTGCGCCTGAGATGAGCTTTGCCGAAGCAATAGAGACGACTATGATACACTCTGTCGCAGGGGAGGACATGCCGGGAGGGATAGTCTCTGCGCGGCCGTTCCGCGCGCCGCATCAGACTGCGTCAGGGCCGGCGATAACGGGCGGCGGAAGCAACGCGGCGCCCGGCGAGCTGAGCCTCGCGCATAACGGAATACTTTTTCTCGACGAGCTGCCGGAGTTCAAACGTGACGCGCTGGAATGTATGCGTCAGCCGCTGGAGTCGGGGACGGTGCATATTTCACGGGTAAATGCAAAATACTCTTATCCGGCGAGCTTTATGCTCATTGCGGCCATGAACCCATGCCCCTGCGGATTTTTCGGGGACAAAACGACTAAATGCACATGCAAGAGCAGCGCGAGACAGAACTACATTGCAAAGATAAGCGGCCCTTTGTTAGACAGGATAGATATGCACATCGAAGTGCCGCGTTTGGACTATGCTCAAATGTCGGACGTAAAAGAACCGGAAAGCTCGGCTGTTGTGCGAGAAAGAGTGCAGAGGGCAAGAGAGATACAGAGCAGACGGTTTGGCGGAGAGATAACGTGCAACGCAAGAATGACGGAGCGGCACATAAGCGAATACTGCCGCCTGGACGACGCGGCCGGCAGGATACTCGAGGCTGCGTATGACAAGCTGGGCATGAGCGCGCGCTCTCACAACAGGATACTTAAAGTCTCAAGGACGATTGCGGATTCGTCCGGATGTGAAAAAATACAGGCGCAGCATGTAGCGGAGGCTCTGCAATATCGCGCCTTGGACAGGAAATACTGGACATATTGACCGCGGCGGTCCAAAAAGGCTAAATACTCTTGTAAATCGCAAATATCTGTGGTAGAATAAGCTTTGCTGGACGCATCTATTAAAGAAGGAGAGCTATGAAAGCATGACTCAGGGCAAGCACGGCAGGGCGCACTCATCTGTGAAACAGAAAACAGAAAAACAAACAAAACCGTACTACCGACACGAGCTGAAATACTATATCAACTATATAGATTATCTCTCTGTGCGTCAATCTCTGCGTCATCTGCTTGAGTCGGACAGCAATGCCGATAAAAACGGCGATTACATAATCAGAAGCCTGTATTTTGACGATTTGGGCGATTCTGCGCTGAGAAAAAAGATAGCGGGCGTAGATAACCGTGATAAATACAGGATCAGAATATATAATTTTTCCAACGATGTGATAAAGCTGGAGAAGAAAATAAAAAATAACGGATATATTCGAAAAGATACGATAACACTCAGCGAAGACGAGTATGACGCTATTATGGCAGGGGAGACGGAGTTTCTGCTCAGGCGCAGAGAACCTCTGGCTCATGAGATGTATCTGCAAATGAAGCAGAACATGCTGAGACCCCGCGTAATAGTAGACTACACTCGGGAGGCGTACGTAATGGATTATCAGCGCGTGCGCATAACCTTCGATAAAGATTTGAAAAGTACGAGCATAAACGGCAGCATCTTCGATCCTGATCTGCCGACTATACCCATGCTGGACAGAGGCATGGTCGTGCTTGAAGTAAAATTCGGACAATACCTTCCGGACTTCATAAGGGGAGTGCTTTGGACGCTGGAAGCGCCCAGGAGATCCGCCATCTCAAAGTACACCATATGCCGGAAATACGATTAGCAATATTGGGAACGGAGGCTTTCTTTAAAAATGGGTAATTTATTCAGCGGTATCCTGAGCGGATTTACGCTTGTGGGCGACGTATCGTTGGGCAGAGCGCTGGTTACGATAATTCTGGCGTTTATCATGGGTCTGTTCATACTGTTCATCTACAAGCGCACGTTTACAGGAGTGGTTTATACAAAGAGCTTTGGATATGCTCTGGTTATGCTGGGGCTTATAACGTCGATGCTCATCATGGTTATTTCCAGCAACCTCATGCTGTCTCTCGGTACGGTCGGCGCGCTTTCGATAGTCAGATTCCGTACTGCCGTTAAGGATGCAATAGACACTGTATTTATGTTCTGGTCCATAGGTATGGGGATTATGATGGGCTCGGGATTATACTTGATATCTATAATATCATGCCTGTTGGTAGGCTTGGCTATGGTTATACTTTCCGCTATGCAGATTAAGAAGGATCAGCCGTATGTACTCGTGCTCAGATTCCACGAATACTGCAAAGCGGATGTGCAGAACCTTCTGCGCAAGCTTCCTTCCGGCAAGCTGAAATCCAAAACGGTGGCTCGCGGCGTTATTGAGATGACGTTGGAGATGAACGTAAAGGATCAGGATATAGCGATGATAGACCGCTTCGCACGGATAGACGGAGTGCTGGATGCGACGCTGATCAGTTATACAGGAGATTTAGTAGCGTGAAAATAACGTATTTAGATAACAGCGGTTTCGCTGTAGAGATAAACAATGACCTTTTGATATTCGATTATTACAACAATCGCAGCGAGACGGGAAAGACCTTCGCGGACGGCGTAATAGACTTCGATGCGCTGGAGGGCTACGACAACATATATTGTTTTGTCAGCCATGAGCATCCGGATCATTTTACTCGTGCGATATTCCGAATTGCCCGCCGCAACCCGAATACTCATTATATAATCGACCGCAAGATAAAACCTGCGGAAGGTGTGGACTCTACCAGAATGGCGCCGAGTTCCTTTTATGAGGATGGGAAGATATATGTTATGGCCTTTGGCTCTACGGACGAGGGCGTATCTTATGTTGTTCAGATACATGGAAAGACTTTGTTCCACGCAGGCGACCTGCATTGCTGGCACTGGATGATGGAGTCGGATGAGAGCGAATCTAAAAAAGCGCGCGAGGCCTATACCAAAGAGCTTACAACTATAAGAAAGTATTTGAATGACAGGCCGGACGTAGCTTTTCTGGTGCTGGACCCGAGGCTTACGCAGGGGATTGACGACGGTCTGCTGGAGTTTAACGCAATGTTCAAACCAAAGTACATTGTTCCGATGCACATGCAGGGTGAATATTGGCTGTCCAAGCCGCTTTCGCGCAAGATAAAATGTCCGGTGTGGTGTTATGACCACCGAGGTCAGTCTATAGAGATTTAGGTTTGGAGCCGGAGCAAACGCTTTCGCTGTTGAAAGCGTTTTTGCTTGTTTATAGAGTAAATAATACCTTATATGCGGCAGAATTAACGCAGGATTAACAATCCGAGCCTGCCGCGCTGTTTTGCAGAATTAAAATTTATATATAATACAGAGGATTAACATTACATGCTGAGAGAAGATTTACGCAACATTGCAATAATCGCACACGTAGACCACGGCAAGACGACGCTTGTGGATGAGATGCTCCGTCAGGGAGGCGCGTTCAGAGAGAACCAAGTCGTGAACGAGCGCGTCATGGACTCGGGAGATATAGAGAGAGAGCGTGGAATAACAATACTCTCCAAGAATACGTCGGCGAATTATAAGGGAGTTAAGATTAACATAGTGGATACGCCGGGACATGCGGATTTCGGCGGCGAGGTGGAGCGCGTGCTGAAAATGGTGAACGGCGTTCTCCTGCTCGTGGACGCATTTGAAGGTCCGATGCCGCAGACTCGTTTTGTTCTTAAAAAGGCTCTTGAGCTGAATCACAAAGTTATAATAGTAGTAAATAAGGTTGACAGACCGGACGCCAGACCGGAAGATGTAGTAGACGAATCTCTGGAGCTTCTTCTCGAGCTGGACGCAACGGACGAGCAGCTCGACAGCCCCGTAGTTTTCTGCTCGGCGCGTCAGGGAATCGCCGGTCTCGATCCAAACGATATGGGGGAGGATCTTACCGTTCTGTTTGATACTATACTGGAGCATATTGATCCGCCCAAGGGCAGCGATGAGGATCATTTGCAGGTTCTTGTATCCTCGATAGATTACAACGACTATGTAGGCAGAATAGCAGTCGGCCGCATAGACGGCGGCGTGCTCAGGCAGGGCATGGAAGTGCAGCTCTGCGACTATCACGACGCGGACTTCACCAAAAAGGCGAAGATAACTGCTATCTATCAGTTCGAAGGGCTGAACAGAGTGGAGGCTAAAGAAGCGCGCGCGGGCGATATCGTCAGCTTTTCAGGAATTGAGGACGTGGCGATAGGCAACACGGTATGCGAGCCGGAACATCTGGAGCCCATTCCCTTTGTGAAAATATCAGAGCCTACAGTTGAGATGACGTTCAGCGTGAACGACAGCCCGTTCGCAGGCAGAGAGGGCAAGTTCGTCACCTCGCGTCATGTGCGCGATCGCCTTATGCGCGAGCTGCAAAAGGACGTGTCTCTGCGCGTAGAAGAGACTGAGACGCCGGACGCCTTTCGCGTTATGGGCCGCGGCGAGATGCACCTCTCTATACTTATAGAGAATATGCGCCGTGAGGGATACGAAATGCAGGTATCTACTCCCAAGGTGCTTTACAAAACGATAGACGGAGTGCTCAACGAGCCAATAGAACGCCTGGTGGCGGATGTGCCGGAGAACTGCGTAGGCAGCGTAATAGAAAAGCTGGGAACACGCAAGAGCGAGCTGGTGCATATGAGCCCCAACGGGAGCCGTATGCGCTTGGAATTTCTTGTGCCTGCCAGAGGGCTGTTTGGATACCGCAGCGAGTTTCTGACGGACACAAAGGGCGAAGGCGTATTGAATACTATATTCCACGGATATGCGCCGTATAAGGGCGACATACCGCGCCGTGCGCTAGGCTCTCTGATAGCCTTCGAGACGGGAGAAGCAGTCACATACGGACTATATAATGCGCAGGAGCGCGGCGTGCTCTTCCTCGGCGCAGGCACGGAGGTATATGGAGGAATGGTAGTAGGATACTCGCCTAAAAGCGATGACATAGTTGTGAACGTGTGTAAGAAGAAGCACGTTACAAATATTCGCGCATCCGGTTCAGACGAGGCCCTGCGTCTCACTCCGCCCAAGATAATGAGCCTGGAGGAGACGCTGGAATTCATAAGCGATGACGAGCTGGTGGAAGTCACGCCTAAGTCTATCCGCATACGCAAGCGTATACTCGATCATCAGAAGAGACTTCGCGCGAATGCGAAGAAATAACAGTAAAAATAAAAAACAGTTGAAGCGGCGCATACTTGCATAATCATGCGCCGCTTTTGCATCGAATTTTAATCGTGCGGAGCGGAGATAGAAAATAGAACGCGGCAGAACGAGAAAGCGATGATAAGGAAAAGCACAAAGAGCGGATACATAGTGCGCAGATTATCAAAGCAGAACTGCGCGTTCTTGATACATAATAAAAGATGTGATATAATACTTTTAATTTCATCGGAGGCTTGTATAAAAATAATTACGAGACCGGATAAGATGTCAAATCAAAGAGCATTTTTAAATGCAGAAGTTTTCTGCGGATTCAATGTGCTTGCGCGTTTGGCGCCTTATTCGATCTCTTTTTGTTTTCCGATAGTGCGGCATGAGGAGGTTAAGAGTATGGATTTACTGAACGGAAATGTAAAAACTCTGTTTTTTAAGTATTTCAAGGCGACGATCTCGAGCTCTATGGTTATGACGATTTATTCACTTGTGGATACAATATGTATAGGGCAATATGAGGGTTCGACGGGAACGGCGGCGATTGCATGTTTCTTTCCGATGTATTCTATTTTATTTGCCTTTGGACTTTTGTTCGGGGTGGGCGGCTCGGTGCTTATGGCTCAGCTCAGAGGAGCGGGAAATAAGGAAGAAGGCGATAAATACTTTAGTGTCGGTCTGATGGCGTCTCTGGCTGTATCTCTGGTTGTATTTGTACTGTACAATTTTGCAGGCGAGATGCTTTTGAAGATGTGCGGCGCGAGCGGAGAGATTCTCGATATGGCGCTCAAATATATGCTGTGGATAGCGATATTTTCTCCGCTGTTCCTTGTGGGGCAATATTTAATTTTATTTATTAGAAACGACGGCGCTCCGATGTGGACGACGATAGCCGCGATTTGCGGCGGGGCTTTCAATATTTTTGGAGACATTTTCTTTGTATTTGGGCTTGATATGGGAATAGAAGGAGCGGGACTCGCCACGGCGATAGGCGAGGCGATAAGCTTTATAATTCTGGCGCTGTATTTTGTTCAGAAAAGATGCACTTTAAGATTCAGTTTTAAAAATCTGGGAATCGCAAAGAAAATGAAAAAAATATTGACGATGGGCGCCAGCAATTTTGCGGTTGATATCGCTATGGGAGTTGTAGCGGTTATATTCAACAGGCAGATTATGCTCTATCTGGGGCCGGCCGCTCTCGGGGTGTACGGCGTCGTAAGCAGTATTTCAACGACGATACAGACCTTCGGGTATGCGGTTGGAGAAACTGCGCAGGCGATTATATCTATCAACTTCGGGGCAGGCAAGAGAGACAGAATAATGCAGGCCGTAAAATACGCCGGGGTTACAGCGATTGTGATAGGGCTTGTAACGTGCATACTCATTGAGCTTTTCCCGCTTCCCTTGGTAGAGTTTTATATGACTACTACGGAAGAGGTGAGAGCTATAGCGTCGGGCATAATGAGGAGCTATTTCACGGCGATGGTGCTGCTGGTGTTCAACGTTTTTTCTACGTATTATTTTCAGGCTGTGGGCAGACCGTTGACAGCTATGATAGTGTCCTTGATGAGAGGCGTAGTCGTCAGCGGTATATTACTGATTTTGCTTCCTGCCATATTCGGCGGGAATGCTATTTGGTTTGCAGTGCCTATAGCAGAGGCGTCGGTCTTTATATATGTAGCGTTTAAAATGAAAAGCTCTTTAAAATTAATGCCTGAAAACGGAACTGCCTAAAATAAAGGAGAATAGGAGCGGGCTGTTCATATTTATTTATCTGACACTCGAGAAAAACTGATGCTTTTTCGCGTTGCTTGGGAATTGTAAAGGTCAGTCTGTATTGGTATAATTTATAAATAAAGAGAGGGAAGGAGCTGAGATTATGAAGAAGAGAAACATCGGAAACCTTGAAGTTACACGAATAGGAATGGGGACGATGGCTCTGTCTCACGGATACGGGAAAATTCCAGAGCATGACTACAGTGTGTGCGCCATAAGAACGGCTATTGATTACGGCTGCACTTTTTTTGATACTGCGGAGGCGTACGGTCCGAATCTAAATGAACCGGGACATAATGAAAAAATTGTCGGCGAAGCTGTCCAAGGGGTTAGAAATAACCTTGTGATTGCGACTAAATTTAATTTTGCGCCGGAAGATTATGCGGAAGGAGCGGATCTTTATAAATCCGTAAGAAAGCATTTGGAAGCGTCTATGCGAAGGCTCGGGACAGATTATGTAGATCTTTATTATCTGCATCGCGTGGACGAGCATGTGCCCGTTGAGGCAACGGCAGAGGTTATGAGCAGGCTTATCAAAGACGGGCTTATAAGAGGCTGGGGGTTGTCTCAGGTTTCGGCAGATACGCTGAGAAAAGCGCATGAGGTTACGCCTGTGACGGCCGTGCAGAACTTGTACAACATACTGGAACGCGACTGCGAGCAGGATATTTTACCGTACTGTATGGATAACAGTATAGGCGTAGTTCCGTTTTCGCCTATTGCCAGCGGTTTTTTGTCCGGGAAAATAACGGTGGATACTGAGTTTGAAAAAGAGGACGATGTGAGAAACTGGGTGCCTCAGCTTACGAGAGAAAATATATCAGGCAATCAGCCTATATTAGATATTATAAAAGAGTATGCCGCTGAAAAGAACGCTGCGCCCGCGCAGATCTCTCTGGCGTGGATGCTTAGCAAATATCCAAATGTGGTGCCCATACCCGGGTCGAAAAACCGTGAACGTATATTGGAGAATTTGGCGGCCGACGAGGTAGAGCTGAGTGATGAAGAGTTTGCAAATCTGGACAGTGCGCTTAGCAAATGCAAGATATATGGGCACAGGGGACATGTGGAAGAGGCAACGGCAAAAAGATTTCTTAAATCTAAGCCTGTTCGCTGAGTAGAAGAAAATAATACAGAAAAGCGCCGAAAAGAATTCGGCGTTTTTGCATAAAAGAAGCCTATGCGGTCAAAGAAAAGCCGCATTATGTAAATGTAAATTGAGGAAACAGGTGGAATATGGAGTCGGCAGTAAAGACGTTTAATGAACTTACCTTGGAAGAATTGTATGAGATATTAAAAGTTAGGGCGGAAGTATTTGTCGTGGAGCAAAACTGCGCGTATCAAGATTTGGACGAGCTGGACAAATTTGTGCTTCATGTATATATACGGGACGAAAGCGGTATACAGGCGTATTTGCGAGTGATAGAAGCGGGGAGAGCGTATGACGAGACCGCGATAGGGAGAGTGCTGTCCAAAAAGAGGCGCTGCGGACTGGGAACTGAGATAGTGCGGCTCGGAATATCGGCGGCGAAGGAGCGCATGGGAGCGGAGAAGATAAGAATAGCAGCTCAGGTATATGCCCGAGGGCTTTATGAAAAGCTCGGCTTCAGACAGTGCGGAGGAGAATTTTTGGAAGATGGCATTCCGCATATAGAAATGCTGCTGGAGCCGGTCTAACATAAGAGAAATGGATTGTCAAAAACAGGCGGACATGCTTTTAGATTGGAGAGCAATATAGTCTATTCGTGAAACGCCGTTTCGAGTCTCTCTGCCAGTTCGCCCAGGCGCGATGTGTCCAGACCGGAGTAGTTAATTACAAGCGTATGGCGATTCTGGTCGTTCTCATGAGCAAAATCGCTCAGACACCGTATGAGCACGCCCTGATCCGCAGCTCGTTTTTTTAGCTCTGCATCTGTCATGTTTGTGTCGATATGAAGAAGAAAATGCAGACCGGAGTTGTGCTCCAGAATGGAGCTGCGCGGAGCGAAGCTGCACTCGGACAGTGCGGATATGACGGCGTCGCGCTGGACTTTATAACGGGTTTTGAGTCTGGCGAGATGCTTTTCGAAATGTCCTTCGCTCAGAAATTTGGCGAGAGTATACTGCTCGAAGCTGGGGACTGCGCAGGAATAAAAGCCGAGCTTTTCGTTGAATTTGGACGCCAGAAGAGCGGGGAGCACCATGTAGCTTATTCGCAGAGAGGGTGCGATAGTTTTTGAGAACGTGTTGAGATATACTGTACGACCGCTGTTGTCTATGCTGAAAAGCGTGCTTATCGGTCTGCCTGTGAAGCGCAGCTCGCTGTCGTAGTCATCTTCAATTATGAAGCCGTCCGATTCCCGCGCCCAGCGCAAAAGCTCCTGCCTGCGTGATATGGGCATTACGATGCCTGTAGGATAGTGATGCGAGGGAGATATATGAACGGCGGTTGCGTCTGATTTGCGCAGTTCGCTGACGCTCAGTCCTTTTTCGTCCAAAGGGATGTAAACGTGACGAATGCCTCGCAGGCGGAATATGTTCGCGGGCTTTTGATAACCGGGGTCTTCCGAGGCGTATGTTCTGTCCGAGCCGAAAAGCTCCGTGAGCATTCCGAGCAGATACTCTGAGCCGGCTCCGATTATAATTTGGTTTGGGCTGGCGTATATCCCGCGAAATCGGTAAAGATGCTCCGCGACGGCTTTTCTCAGAGCGAGCGCGCCGTTGTGCGGCAAGGGGCGGAGGAGCTTCTCTCCGCGTTCGCTCAATACGCTGCGCATAAGCCTGCTCCATGTAGCAAAGGGGAAAAATTCTTCTCGGGTGCTGTTTGTCGCGAGATCAAATTCGTAGTGAGGCTCATGCTCAGGCGGCATGGGAAGGGGAGATGGTCTGCGTGCGGTATCGACGCTGCAGACGTAGTAGCCCCTGCGCTCGCGGCTTTCTATATAACCCTCGAGAGACAATTGGGAATACGCATTTTGGACTGTCGTCACGCTGATTTTCAAGTGTTCGGCAAGGGTACGCTTTGAAGGCAGGTTTGAGCCCGACGGTATGCGCCCTTCGGTTATATCCTGCTTAATACAGCGGTAAAGCTGTTCATAGAGAGGGATATTACTTTTTCGCAGCGAGTATGTAAGCATTGCAGAGCCTCCGGGCTGGTATTGTTAAAAATGCAAAAACTGAGTATTTCAAAAAAACCAAATACATTGTATTATATGCAGAAGAAATTTGCAACTTTTTTGAATTGGAGAGGTGAGCATTTTGAACAGCAAGTTGAAAAAAATGATATTGGCGGCTCTGTTCGCCGCGCTGTGCTGCGTGGCGACGATAGTGGTGCAGATTCCGTCCCCGACGAACGGCTATCTGCATTTGGGCGACTGTGTAGTTCTGCTGAGCGGCGTTTTGCTCGGGCCGGCATACGGAGCGGCCGCGGCGGCGATAGGTTCTACTATGGCAGATGTGATAACGGGATACGCTCACTATGCTGTCGCTACATTTATAATAAAAGCTATAATGGCAGCGGCGGCGTGGGCTGTATATTCGGCGCTCGGAAAGGGGAGATTAAGCTCCGCCTTGCGCCTGGGGATAGCCGGCGTCGTTTCCGAGCTTATAATGACGGTAGGGTATTTTGCGTATGACTGCCTGCTGCGCGGTCAAGGTCTGGCGGCCGCAGCGAGCATACCTAACTATGTAATACAGGGGGGTATAGGCATTGTTGCAGCGGTAATTATAATAAAAGCTCTGGAGCGAACGCCCATACTCTCCGCGGGCAAGGCGGGCGTATGAGTGCGCTTTTCTGCTGTTTAAGAGATTCTTTAAATTTGAACTGAAGAGGCGCGGGAGATTTTTAATTGACTAAAAGATTAAGCTGTTAATGAAGTAATGCTGCGATGAAAAGCGGATACTTTTTATGTTTAAACAGTGAATTCCTCGGCAAAACTATTGACAAATCAGGTATCTTCTCTTAAAATATACTATTAGAGCGTACTGTGTTCGTGCTTGCGGGTGTAGCTCAATGGCAGAGCCCTAGCTTCCCAAGCTAGTTACGTGGGTTCGATTCCCATCACCCGCTCCACATGCGCCTTTAACTCAGCTGGATAGAGTAACTGCCTTCTAAGCAGTAAGCCACTGGTTCGAATCCAGTAAGGCGCGCCAAATGTCCCGCTGAGGGGCACAAATATGGTGGGTGTAGCTTAGCTGGTTAAAGCGTCGGATTGTGGTCCCGAAGATCGTGGGTTCGAATCCCATCTCCCACCCCACTAAATATCACGCAAATTAGGTGTAATACAAGTTTTGTTTTGAAGCTTTGTATTACATCTTTTTTGCGTTTTCCTAACAGATACCTAACATATAAAATTCAGCACCGAAAAAGCAGATGCCCTGGCAAGCCTGAGAAAAGCCCATGCATTCATATTCACTACCCTCTCTAAATAGATGTCCGGCATAAGTCATATCTAGTTCAATAAAAAAATTCCTCCTAACCGTTAATCCGTTGAGAAGAATTTTTCCGTTTCTTTTAATGAGATTGGTTATGCATTTATGCAGCCAGAATATTTTAAAATGCCGCACAAAACATCATTCACGCAGCTTGATTGAAGATATCAGTTTTTCAAATTCATCTTTGTCCACTTTTTCAGCATAATAATCCGTATAACATGTAGTTCTAAAACAATACAGATCGTTATCAAGAAAAAACGCAAACATCAATTTTTGTGGATTGCTTGTATCTTTTGCCACTTTCGTTCCAAGCACATCACTGTACCGAATATTATCTTCATTGTAGCCAGAATAAAAATACAATTCCAATTCCTTATCTTTCTCATCTTTTGCATAGTCCTTACGGTACTCCACCCAAATTACAGCTATATCACCCAAGTCGAATGTGTCGGTATTTTCCTGAAAAATATCATATTTGTATTTTCGTGGCAATTTATATGTAATATTATGCATTTCATACTCGCGCGGAATTGTTTTGTAAATCGCTCCAACTGAAAAAAATATAATCAATCCTAAAACAGCAAAATCAAGAAAAATCATAAACTTAGAACGATTTTCTTTTTCATCTTCTTTTAATTCCATTTCATCTTTTTCTTCTAACGCTGGCTCTTCTACATTTCTTCCTGCTTTTACAAAATTTCTTTTTTTCATCTTGCAAAAGTAAATTCGAATTGTTTTTGCCACTCTAATTGGCAGTTTTATCAGCCACAATAAAAGTTCAAAAAGCAACATTAAGATACCACTGCCATTCTCACTCATAAAATTCATAAATGCATTTATTGCATATGCCAATAGTATAATCACTAATAAGGTCATACTATAATCCTCCTTTCCCTTTCGCAATTTATAACTATATTATATGCTTTTAAATTATATTGTCAATATTTATCAGCTATTTTTGCAAAAAGATTCCTCCCAACTGCCTATTCGTTGAGAGGAATCTTTTTATTTCATCGAATCATTTTTACGAAGCAAGAACATTTTCCGTTCCGGACAGCGTAAAGGTAACACTAAAGCTTTCCTTCGGCATATCATAGGTAAGCGGTGTGAGATCGGTGTTGTAGATATTGACCAGCTCGATGTAGAAATTGCCCTGATCGTCTGCCATTACCAACGGATTGCTGATCGGGATTTCGGTATCGTCCGCCTTTACCACAACATCGCTCACCTTCAGCTTATTGCTGTACGCAAAGTCGCTGCTGACAAAGAGCATGTTCAGCTTGCTGCTGTCTGAGGAGAAGTCATAGCCATCTACCGATACGGTGTAAGTGCCATCTCCGGTGATAGTAGCATCTGTAAAAGTTGCGCCAGTGTCAATGGTCTCATCATCATCGCCCCACTTGATCAGGGTGTTGAAGTGATCGGTTGCGCCGCCGTACGTTGCATCATCATACGCATTCCGAAAGGTGTACTCCTCTGTCTGAATTCCGATGTATGCATGTACTTCCGATGCTTTTTCATTCTTAGTTTCAATCTTCAGATCCAGGCCAGCCTGCGGATCCTTATCCTTTACTGCCTTCAAAATGGTGGAAATAATCTCCGGCTGTGTCTGTTCATAGGTATTCCGGTCGAACAGACCAAAACCATATACGCCGTTGAAGCCGTTGTCCCAGTATACCGGAATCATGCCCATTGAAGCAGCCCTACCTGCAACATAGCCGTCCCAATATGCACGGTTACCCTGGAGCTGTCCGCTGAAATCTGCATATGCAGAGGATTTGTCAATGCAGCCGTACTCCCCGATAA
>OLPU01000010.1_pt1 | contig 182228 bp, 130 predicted proteins | sample 1673111 | NCBI WGS metagenome assembly OLPU01 (sample SAMEA3136755, study PRJEB25190) | human gut metagenome | reverse complement strand
AAGCCGCTCGAAATCGTCCCCTCCCGCCAGTGGTACCTGAAGAACGGCGGCACCGACGAGAAGCTGAACGCCGAGCTCATCGCGCGCGGCAAGGAGCTGAACTTCCACCCCGATTTCATGCGCGTGCGCTACGAGAACTGGGTGCACGGCCTCAACGGCGACTGGCTGATCTCCCGCCAGCGCTTCTTCGGCGTTCCGTTCCCGCTGTGGTACCCGGTGAAGGAGGATGGCACCCCGGATTACGATCATCCGATCACCCCGAGCGAGGACCGTCTGCCGATCGATCCGACCGACGATGTGCCGGAAGGCTACACCGAGGACCAGCGTGACGTGCCGGGCGGCTTCACCGCCGAGCCGGACATCATGGATACTTGGGCCACCTCGTCGCTCACCCCGCAGATCGTGACCCGCTGGGAGGAACCGGGCGAGGAGAACCAGGCGATCTTCAATGCCACCTTCCCGATGGATCTGCGTCCGCAGGGCCAGGACATCATCCGCACCTGGCTGTTCTCCACCATGGATCGCGCGCATCTCGAGAACAAGTGCCTGCCGTGGGCCAACACCACGCTGTCGGGCTGGATCCTCGATCCGGACCACAAGAAGATGTCGAAGTCCAAGGGCAACGTGGTCGTGCCGGACAAGCCGATCAAACAGTTCGGCGCCGACGCGGTGCGTTACTGGGCCGCCGCCGCACGTCTGGGCCTGGACGCCACGTACGACGAAGGCCAGATGAAGATCGGCCGTCGTCTTGCCATCAAGCTGCTCAACGCCACCAAGTTCGCGCTAGCCATCGGCCGTGAGGACGAGAACCATCACGTGGGCGCTCCGGCAGTCGCCGCATGGAACCCGGCCGACGTGACCGAGCCGATCGACCGTTCCGCGATGTCCAAGATGGCCGCCGTGGTCCGCGAAGCCACCGACGATCTCAACAACTACGAGCATTCCAAGGCTCTGGAAGTCATCGAGAACTACTTCTGGCAGTTCTGCGACGACTACATCGAGCTGGTCAAGAACCGCGCCTACGGCACCGCCGATTCCACCGGCAACGTGCCGAGCGAGGCCGCGGTGAAGTCCGCACGCACCACGCTGGGCCTGGGTCTTGATGCGTTCGCGCGCCTGCTGGCCCCGTACCTGCCGTATGCCACCGAAGAGGTGTGGAGCTGGATGCATGAGGGCGAGGGCTCCGTGCACCGCGCCGCATGGCCTGTGGCCGACGTGTACGCGGCCGCCGCCGGCGACGCATCCGCCGATCTGCTTGCTCATGCCGGTGAGGCTCTGGCCGCGCTGCGTGGCATCAAGTCGAAGGCCAAGGTTTCGATGAAGACCCCGATCTTGTCTGTGACGCTTGCCGTTGCCGACGATGTGCGCGAGTCCATCGAGGCCGCGCTGGGCGATATCGCCGAAGCTGGTCGCGTGACCGGACCGATCGCCTTCACCGCACCGGCTGCCGCCGAGGGTGAGGACGAGGCCGCCGATGTGACGGTCGCCGAAAGCGAGCTAGGCGAACCGCCGGCCAAGAAACCGAAGAAGTGAGTCTCTGAGGTGAGCCGCCAGCGGCTTTTGTAGCGCAGCCGCTCACTTCACCCACATACGAGGGGCCTTTCCTTTGCATGAAGGAGAGGCCCCTTGTATATCCCGTCACTGTCTGCAACTAACCGTGCCCCCTTTTGCTCATATTCAGTCAAAATCGCGGGAAAAATGCTTTCGTGAGCGAAAAGGGGTATAAATCGCAGGCAAAACGGTCGAAATCATATCCCCTTTTGCTCACGTCCGTGCAGAATCGCCCTAAATCGCAAGACGTGCGCGCATAGAACCGTCCTTATCCCGTTCTCGGCTGTTCTCAGCGTACATTCCTGCCCCTGCGCACAAACCCGTACGCGAAAAATGGTTTTTATGGGCGTAATCTCAACGAATGCACAAGCGGAGGCGGAAATCGCAATCAAAAACCCCGAAACGCACCACGTAAGTGACGGAGCACTATCGGATTTAGCGCATCGCACAAACCGCGTGCTCTACAGCACCGGAACGGACAGGAGGTACTGCGGGCCAGCGGACGAATTTCCGGAACCGTTCCCACCCAATCCGGCCTGCAGCGCATCGTCGAAAACTTCCGCAGCGGCGGCCAATTCGACCGTCTCGTCAATCAAATCGCCATTATCCGGCGTGAAACCGGTTTTCGCCAAGCCATAGCCGGTAATTGGTAGCGAGCTGGCGGACGAATCCGCCGAACCGTCGGACGAATCGCCACCGCTGTTCTTCGAAGAGCCGTCCACTCCCCCGACTTTCGCCACATTCTTCGACGTGGTGTCCGCTGCGGCGCCGAACGACGGGCGTAGTCCGCCCGCGTAGCTCATCACATCATCCATGCTGATGGCGTTCTTGTCATCGACCAAGCTGGTCGAATCGGCGGTGTTGTTCTTCGCCTGCGCGCGTTCGGCCTTGCGTTGCGCACGGGACCGCCGTTTCTCGGCTTTCGCGCACAACGATTGGCTGGCGGAGGCGGAACGCAACGTGTCCAGCACAGAAGCGTCATCGGCAGCGCCCGATTCGGACGTGTCGTCATCCGAATCCAGCTGGTCGGCGAATCGCAGCACGATCTGGTGGAATGCGCTGGCCTGTCCGGTGTGCTCGCTGGCGTCCGCCAACGCGGTCATCGCCGCGGACACCTTGTCGGACGCGGTTTTGAGCTTCTCATTGTCTTTGATGCCGGCACGCACGTCGGCGATCGCCTGGGTTTCGTAGCTGCCAGCCGTGCCTGCGGTGGCGCCCAGTTCCTTAAGCCGAGCCGTGTATGCGTCGGTGAAATCCATCGAATACGGGATCATGGCCGCGGACAGCTGCGATTGGCCGGCACTGTAGTCTTTGGAGCCACGCTGTTGTTCCTCGCCGGCGCGCTTGGTGAGCTCGTTCACCAAGCCGGATGTGCCGCGCTGTTCGATGGTGCGAATCACCTCGTCGACGGCGTCGGCCGCGCCGATATGCCGGTATGCGGCGCTCACGTCGTTGACGGCGTTGGCCAGGTCTGCCACGGATTTAGCTACGGAGGTATCGCCGTTCAGTTCGGACGCGGTGCCGAGAATGGCGGGAAGCTGTGTGGCGTTGCCGATCGAACCGGACAGATGCGTGGTGTATGAGCCCACGTACGCGTCGATGTAGCCGTCGAACGCCTGATCGTGCGCTTTGGAACGTACGGCGATGGTCTGTTTGGCAAGCGCTTTCTCGTTGTCTCTGAGCTGTTCCAGTTGGGCGATGAGCTTGCGGTTGCGTTGCGAGCCGACGTTGGTCAGACCGTCCACCAAGGTGGTTGCGCGCTTGGTCAGGTCAGGCAGTGATTGCTGAACGTTGCCTTCCACCGCGGCGATGGACAGTGAGCTCATGGTGAAGTGCTTCGCCGTCACGTAGGCGTTGAAGGTCAGGTCCTCGCCCCGTTTGCCGACCGCAGCCACCAGGGTCGAGGTGTTGTCGGATGAGACGAGCACGCCGTCATCGGCGGTCACGTCACTGCCGACGCGTCCGGGAATGGTGAAGGCGACGATTGGCGTCAGATTGGCGGTCACGTCGGGTTTCGTGGCATGCAGGGCGATGCGTATGCCGATCATGCCGGAAGCGCCGGAAACGTCGGAAACGCTTACGTCGGGCCCGTTGAGGGTGAAGGAGGCGGATATTTTCCACGGCAATGCGACAACGCCTTTGGGAACGCGTTTCGACGTGGAGGATCCGCTGTTGGTCAGGAAAAGGCGGCCTGGTTTGTCGATGGAGGTGTAGGCGCTCATCACGTCATCATGCGATGCATCGGCCGCGTACTGCCCATTCTGTTGCAAGGCCGATATCGCGTCGTTCACGCCGACTGCCGCGACGGGAGCGGCGGTGATGACGGCGACCGCGATCGCCGCGGCAAGCGGGCGTCGGGCACCGGATGGACGGTTCGCGGTGGCGTGGCGCATGCCGGACCTCTCAATCGCAATCGAAACAACTTTCCAAGGCATTTAATGTAGTGCCCGGCATGCCCGTCGGCAATGGACGTTCGCGCGGGGCGCGCGGAAAACGGACGGCTCAGGCGAAAACGTCGAGTACGCCCGGGTCTCCCCCGTTTTCGGCGATGCGCTTGTGGCGGCGCTTGGCCTCGGTCACCACGAATTCGCGGTACATTTCGGCGATTTCCGGATCCAGTCCGGCTTCGTCGGCAATGCGATGCAGACGCTCGATCTGGGCATGTTCACGCTGGTAATCGGCCGGCGCGAAGCCCGCACGCGCCTTGAGCACACCCACCTGCGACGTGTATTTGAACCGTTCCGCCAGCAGCGAGACGATGGCGGTGTCGACGTTGTCTATCGATTGGCGCAGCGAGGCGATTTTAGCCACCACATCGGCCACTTCGGGGTTGTTCTGCGCGGTGCGCGCGTCGATGATGGTTTCGGATTCGGTTTCTTCTTCTGGCCGAAGCCAGTCATGTTCGCTGTCGCTCATGGGTATAAGCCTACCGCGCACCCTACCGCGACATCTGCCGAACAGCGGTCACTTCGCGAAGTAACGCTGCAGCACGATGGTGGTTTCGGTGCTGACCGACACCGTGCGATGGATGAGGTTCAACAGCTCTTCGAGCTTGCTGGGCGATTCGACGCGAACGGTGAGCATGAAGCTGGGCGAACCGGCGACGGAATCGCAGGACATGATGCCGTCGATGTTTTTGAGCTTGTCTGGAATCTCGGCTTCCTGGGAGTAATCGATGGGCGTGACCGCGATGTAGGCGTTCACCGCAAGGCCGCGGCGCTCGTCGTCGATAACCGCCTTGTAGCCGCGGATCACGCCGCGACGCTCAAGCTTCTGCACGCGCGACTGCACGGCGGACACGGACAGGCCTGTCGCCTCGGAAAGGTGGGACAGCGTGGCTCGGCCATCCTTTTCAAGCATGTCGAGGATTACGCCATCGGTCGCGTCGAGCTGGCTCGCAACCGTACGTGCGTCTACCGGACCATTGTCACTGTTGGTCATTCATACCCCTTTTCCAACAATCCACTGCACCGGCCGCAATCGACCGTCCCCACTGCAGTTCCATGTTCTTTTTCTTCCTTACCATACCCACTACCGCGCACATACCGTCGCGGAATCGCCGCAGTTTATCCGGACGGCGCAACGCTGTCATGAAATATCTTTGTTTTATTTAGCTCATACCCCCATATCGACCATATATATTTTCCCCATTTATCTTTTCTCGTCGTATTTTTACCTATTTTTTAATTGACAACGTTGTCCAAAAAATGGTCAATTTCACGAAATTCGTCGAAACGTACGCATAGGAAAGGGGCTACACGGCGATTGCCATGCAGCCCCTCAAACCTTCAGATTCGCTTGCAGCCGACGACTCAGTTGCCGTTGGTGGCGTTGCCGCTCTGCTGGATGAGCGACGCCATGAAATCGCGGTTGGTCGCTGTCTTCTTCAGGCGTGGCACGAGCGTCTGGTAGGCCTGTTCCGGCTCGAGGCCGCCCAGCAGGCGACGCAGACGGTAGATGATCGGCAGTTCCTGCGGATCGGTGATGAGCTCCTCGCGGCGGGTGCCGGAGGCGTTCACGTCGATGGCCGGGAACAGGCGCTTGTCGGCGAGCTCACGGCTCAGGCGCAGTTCCATGTTGCCGGTGCCCTTGAATTCCTCGAAGATCACCTCGTCCATCTTGGAACCGGTTTCCACCAGCGCGGAGGAGATGATGGTCAGGGAGCCGCCGTTTTCGATGTTGCGGGCCGCACCGAAGAACTTCTTCGGCGGGTAGAGGGCCTGCGCGTCCACACCACCGGACAGGATGCGGCCGGAGGCCGGCGCGGCGATGTTGTAGGCGCGGGCCAGACGGGTCATGGAGTCGAGCAGCACCACCACGTCCTGGCCGAGCTCCACGAGACGCTTGGCGCGTTCGATGGCCAGTTCGGCGACGGTGGTGTGGTCGGAGGCCGGACGGTCGAAGGTGGAGGAGATGACCTCGCCCTGCACCGTGCGTTCCATGTCGGTGACTTCCTCCGGACGTTCGTCCACGAGGACGACCATCAGGTGGACTTCCGGATTGTTGGTGGCGATCGCGTTGGCGATGTTCTGCAGGGTGATGGTCTTGCCGGCCTTCGGCGGGGACACGATCAGGCCACGCTGGCCCTTGCCGATCGGCGCCACGATGTCGATGAGGCGGCCGGTGAGCTTGTTCGGCGTGGTCTCCTGCTTCAGGCGTTCCTGCGGATACAGCGGGGTGAGCTTGCTGAACTGCGGACGATGCTGCGCTTCCTCGACGCTCATGCCGTTGATGGAGTCGATGGACTGCAGCGGCACGAACTTCTGACGCTGGTTGCGACGTTCGCCTTCACGCGGGGCGCGGATGGAGCCGTGCACGGCGTCGCCCTTGCGCAGGCCGTACTTCTTGACCTGGCCCATGGAGACATACACGTCGTTCGGTCCCGGCAGGTAGCCGGACGTACGCACGAACGCGTAGGAGTCGAGCACGTCGACGATGCCGGCGACCGGCACGAGGTCTTCCTTCGGCTCGTCGCGATGCTGGTCGCGGTCGGCGCGATCCATACGATCGTTGCGCTGGTCGCGGTCGGCGTTGCGGTCCATGCGGTCGGCGCGATCGTTACGGTCGTTGCGATCATTGCGATCGCCCCTGCCGCGACGCTCGTCACGCTCGTCGTAATCGCGGTCACGGCCACGCATACGGCGGCCACGGCGATCGTTGCGTCCACGGCTGTGACGGTATTCGTTGTCTTCGGTCTCGTCGCGACGCTTATCATCGTCGGCGTCTTCCTGCGACGGCAGCGTGGCGAGGATGTCATCAAGGTCGCGCACGACGTCTTCGCTCTTCGGCCCGTCCGCCACGCGACGGCGGCGACGCGGCTCGAAATCGTTCCTACGGTCGTCATCACGACGGCGACGGCGGTCATCCTGCTTCGGAGCGGCATCGTCAAGGCCCAGTTCGGCGAGCAGGTCGGCGCCGGCTTCGGCGTCACGATGGCGACGACGCTTCGGCGCTTCATCGTTCGGCTTCAACGCGTCCACCGCTGCCACGGCATCCGCGACTTCGGAGGATTCCGCGGACTTGGCCTGCTTGGCACGGACGGGGCGTTCCTCCTGCTTGGCTTCATCGGCCTTCTTGTCCTTTGCCGATTTGACCTCAGCGTCTGCGGCGGGAGCGGACTTTGGCGCGCGCACGGTGACGCCGGCCGGAGCCTGGCCGCCGGAACGGGCGGCTTGAAGTGTTGCGATCAGTTCGGTCTTGCGCATGGTGGAGACACCACGAAGTCCCATCTGCTTGGCGAGCTCCTTGAGCTCGGGCAGTTTCATATCATCGAGATTAGGGCTTGTTGCCACTGGTAGTTGCCTTTCCTTGGCTTCCACAGGCATGCGCCCGCGACAGCTGTAAAAAAGAATCGCGGAAAATTTCCGTCGAATGAAAAGTCCGCCGCGAAACATCGCGGTTTTCGAACTGTCCTAACCATACAACGCAACCCAGACCAACGCAAAGCGGGCACGCGCGGTCCGCCCGTGCGGTTCGCGCACCGCGCAATCGCAATGAAAATCGCAATGAAAAAGCCCATGCCAAAAAGCATGGGCTTGATCAAAGTTACGCTGCGAAAAATAAATAACGCGTGCGAAGACGCCCGTCTGAGGCCGAAGGCGTACAAAGGTACGTCGAGCGCCGGAGAAAGGGCGTATGCGCACGCGTTATTTATTTTTCTACTTTTCTTCGTGGTAGGACTTGTCAGTGTTGACCGACCACACGTTGTCTTTCGACGTTTCGCCGCTCTTGATGTCCTTGACGGCTTCGATGGCGGTGGCCATGGAGTGGTCCATGTTGTTGTAACGGTGCTGTCCGTTACGGCCAACGCAGTACAGGTTGCCGAAGGAGTCGAGGTAGTCGACGAGTTCGGGCATGCGGTCGTAGGTGTCGAAGTAGGCCGGGTAAGCCTTCTTGACGCGTTCGCGGTGGGAGTCGAGCACGTCCTGCGGGCCGTTGATGACCTGCATGCGGGTGAGCTCCTGGATGGCGAACTTGGTGGCTTCCTCGTCGGTCATGTTCCAGAAGGAGTCGCCTTCCTCGCAGAAGTATTCGAGGCCGATCCACACGGTGTTGTCGACGTCCTTGACCAGGTACGGGCTCCAGTTGTTGAAGATCTGCAGACGGCCGACCTTGTAGCCCGGATCCTGCACGTAAATCCAACAATCCGGCACGATCGGCGGGTTGCCGAGGGTCGGAATGTCGGTGGTGTTGGTCAGGCGCAGGTGCTTGACGAGCAGGCCGACGGTGACGAAGTCGCGGTACGGCAGGCCGTTGGCGATTTCGGTCATGTCCTTCGGAGCCGGCTGGTCGGAGGCGTCCACGGCGTTGACAAGGTCCTTGACCGGCATGGAGGAAATGAAGTCGTCCGCGGCCATTTCGGTGCGGTTGCCTTCGGAATCCTCGTACACGACGGATGCGATCTTGCCGTCCTTCTGGCGAATTTCCACCACATTGGCGTCGGTGATGACCTTCACGCCGGCGTCTTCGCAGTTGGATTCGACGGTTTCCCACAGCTGGCCCGGGCCGAGCTTCGGATACCAGAATTCCTCGATGAGGGAGGTTTCGACTTCGGAGTTGTCGCGCTTCTTCGGCAGGAGCTTCTGGAAGGCGTTCTTCAGCACGCCCATGATGCTCAGGCCCTTGACGCGCTGTGCGCCCCAGTCGGCGGAGATTTCGGACGGGTGACGGCCCCACAGCTTCTCGGTGTAGCCCTCGAAGAACATGGAGTAGAGCTTACGGCCGAAACGGTTGATGTAGAAGTTCTCCAGATTGGTTTCCGGCAGCTTGTGCACCATGGACTTCAGGTAGCTGAAGCCGGCGACCATGGTGAGCTTGAAGCCCATGGCCTTCAGGGTGTTGGCGCTCAGGGAAATCGGGTAGTCGAGGAAGTGGCGGTTCCAGTAGATGCGGGACACGCGGTGGCGCTTGAGCATCACCTTGTCTTCGATTTCCGGATCCGGGCCGCCCGGCTCCATATCATGCTCGCGGTGGAGCTTCTTGTCATCATAGCTGGGTGCGCCCTGCAGCGGCAGAACGTCCTTCCACCAGTCCATGATGCGGTCGTCCTTCGAGAAGAAGCGGTGGCCGCCGATATCCATACGATTGCCGTCATGCTTGACGGTGCGGGAGATGCCGCCGAATTCGCGGGTGGCTTCCAGCACGGTCACGTCGTACTGTTCGGAGCCACCGTCCTTGACGAGCTCCCAAGCGGCAGTCAGGCCGGCAGGGCCGCCACCGATGATGACCACGGATTGCTTTTGCGTCACTTTGAAGTCTCCTTACAAACAAAATCGAAGATATTCTACCCGAAGGTAGGGAAACGCACAGCGCACCTGTGCGCATGCACACAAAATCACCGCCAAGTCCGACAGCAATCGCCCTGATAGAAGGAAAACCAGCCGTACGGCTTCCGCCGAAGACTGGTTTTCCGTAGGTCTGCTACATGCTGTCGGGAATGTCGATGTCGGTTTTCTGCACTTCCTCGACGTTCACGTCCTTGAACGTGACGATGCGCACGTTCTTGACGAAACGGCTGGAACGGTAGACGTCCCACACCCACGCGTCGGTCAGCCGCACGTCGAAGTAGACGTCCTGGCCGGCGGAACGCACGTTGAAATCGACCTTGTTGGCCAGATAGAAGCGGCGCTCGGTCTCCACAACGTAGGTGAACAGTTTGATGACGTCGCGGTATTCCTTGTATAGGGACAGCTCGGCGTCGGTTTCGTAGTTGTCGAGGTCCTCGGCGCTCATCGTCTGCCTTCCGTGTCGCGCTTGCGGCCACGTCCAAGCGTGCGCCACCAAGCATCCTTCGAGGTTTTGCGCTCATCCGAGCTGTACGGCCAGTTGTTGTCGGCATCGCCGGCCTTCTGGTCCGTCTTCGCCGTTCCGGATGCTTCGTTCGGCTGCGATTCCTGCGATGGCGCGGCAGACGTCTCGTCGGCGGAGGTCTGCGCCGTGTCTCCACTCTGGCCTGCCGCTGCGGCATCGTCCGCATCGCCCTTATGTACGGAGTTGAGTTGGATGGCGATCGAGTGTTCGCGGGCGCTCAACGCCTCCTTGACGCCCGGATTGTCTTCGATCACGTGCATGCCGAACGCGTCGAGCGAGCGGATCGGGTCGAATTCGTCGACGAGCGTGTCCATGACGATGAGGTCCTGGTAACGGTTCTCCGACGCGTTCCACAGGGCATCGCGCGAACGGCCGGACGGCACGAAGCCGAGCGACTGGTAGACGGATACGGAACGCGTGTTCTGTTCCGGCACGGCCACCCAAATGCGGTGCATGCCGAGGCCCGCCGGTTCCGGCGCGAAGCCGTACGTCATCACGCGGGGCATGATGTCTCGCGAGTAGCCGCGGCCGCGGTAGTCCTTGCCGAGCACCACTTGGATGCGGGCGGAACGTGCCCAGCCGTCGATGTCGATGAGGAAGATCATGCCGATCACGTTGTCGGAAGAGGCCGCGTCAAGCTCGCCGTCGCCGTCATGGTCGGCTTCGGTGACGATGGACCATGCGATGGTACGACGAGATTCCGGATCCCCCACGCCGGATTCGTTCGATTTTTCGCCATTGGACCATGCCACGGAACGACGCACCCACGCGTTCACAGCGCCACGTTCGGCCACGCGGTCCTTGCCGGTGATGCCGGATGCGCCGACGTACGCCTCAATGACCTCCATGCGTGCGATGTCGTCGATGGTGGCGGGGCGCAAGTGCACCATCTCGCCCTTGATGGGCGGAATGACGATGCGTTCCGGCAGCTCCCTCGCTCGCTGGTCCGTCGTCTGTTCCTTCGCTGTGGTTTCAGCGTACTCTGACATGATTATCGTTCCCTATGTTTCTCGGCGCGGTCCCTCGCCACACCCATACCGACGGTATTGTACCCGACTGAACGCCAGCTGGGAGTTTTGTTAGGCAAAATCCCCGTGAAACCTCCCCAGCCGACGCGTGAATCGTACGAAAAGGCCTGTAAAAGCAGATAAAAAGCAACAAAATGCAGAAAGGCGTGCGTTTTTACGATTCCTCTCATCGCAAAAAACGCACGCCTTTCGATGCCATCAATCAGGCAACGTTCGGCAATCGCCAGAATGTCACTTGATCTTGCCCATCACGATCTTGGTGACGGCCTTCGCGTCGGCCTGGCCGCGGGTGGCGCGCATGACAGCGCCGATAATCGCGCCCATCGGCTTCATGTTGCCGCTCTTGAGCTTCTCGACGATGTCCGGGTTGGCCGCGAGTGCCTCGTCGACGGCCTTTTCGAGCGCGCCGTCGTCGGAAACGACCTGGAAGCCGTGCTTCTTGACGACCTCGTCCGGAGTGCCTTCGCCGGCGAGCACGCCTGCGACGGTCTGCTTGGCGAGCTTGTCGTTGAGCTTGCCGTCGGCGATGAGCTTCTCGACCTCGGCGACGTCGGCCGGGGTGATCGGCAGCTCTTCAAGGCTCACGCCCTTGTTGTTGGCTTCGCGGGACAGCTCGCCCAGCCACCACTTCTTGGCGCCCGAGGCGGAAGCGCCGGCCTTGACGGTGTCCTCGAGCAGGTCCAGCGCGTCGGCGTTGAGCACGTCGCGCATCTCCAGATCGTTGAAGCCCCACTCGCCCTTCAGGCGGTTGCGGCGCTCACGAGGCATTTCCGGCATCTGGGCCTTCATCTCCTCGATGTGCTCCTTGGTGATGTGCAGCATCACCAGATCCGGATCCGGGAAGTAGCGGTAGTCGTCGGCGTCGGACTTCACGCGGCCGCCGGCGGTGGTCTGCGAGGCCTCGTCCCAGTGACGGGTCTCCTGCAGAATCTCGCCGCCTTCGGAAAGGATGGCGGCCTGACGGCGGATCTCGTACTGGATAGTCTTCTCGATGCCACGGAACGAGTTCACGTTCTTGGTTTCGGAACGGGTGCCGAACGGATCGGACGGGCTGTTGCGCAGCGACACGTTCACGTCGGCGCGCATGTTGCCCTGCTCCATGCGGGCATGGGAGATGTTCAGCGCACGCACGATGTCGCGGATGGCGCGCATGTAGGCGCCTGCGATTTCGGGGGCGCGGTCTCCTGCGCCTTCGATCGGCTTGGTCACGATTTCGATCAGCGGCACGCCGGCGCGGTTGTAGTCGACCAGCGAGTGGTCGGCGCCTTCGATGCGGCCGTCGGCGCCACCGACGTGGGTGTTCTTGCCGGCGTCGTCCTCGATGTGGGCGCGCTCGATCGGCACACGGAAGATGGTGCCGTCCTCAAGCTCCACGTCGAGGTAGCCGTTGCCGTTGGTCGGCTTGTCATACTGCGAGATCTGGTAATCGCGCGGCATGTCCGGGTAGAAGTAGTTCTTACGGGCGAACTGGCTCCATTCGGCGATTTCGCAGTGCAGGGCGAGACCCAGCTTGATCGCGTAATCGACGGCGGTCTTGTTGACCACCGGCAGGGAGCCCGGCAGGCCGAGGCTCACCGGGGTGAGCTGGGTGTTCGGCTCGCCGCCGAAGTGGACTTCGGCCGGGCAGAACAGCTTCGTGGTGGTGGACAGCTCCACGTGGGTTTCCAGACCGATGACCGGGTCGAACTTCTTGACGGCATCGGCGTACTTCATCAACTTTTCAGCCATTTTGTTTTCTTTCCTCCGATGCTTCCTACTTGTCCAGTCCGTCGAGCCACGGGGTCTTCAGGGACTGCCAGATCGGGCCGTTCCAGCTTTCCTCGAGGGCCGCTTCGAGAGCGGCGGCGGGCTTGTACATGACCTCGTCGCGCTGCTGCGGGGCGAGGAACTGGAAGCCGACCGGCAGGCCGTCGTCGCTCAGGCCGGCCGGGATGCTCATGGCCGGCACGCCGGCGAGGTTGGCCGGAATGGTGGTGATGTCGATGGCGTACATGGCCATCGGGTCCTCGGTCTTCTCGCCGAACTTGAAGGCGGTGACCGGGCTGGTCGGGCCGACGAGCACGTCGACCTTTTCGAAGGCCTTCTTGAAGTCGTCGATGATCAGGGTGCGGACTTTCTGCGCGGAGCCGTACCAGGCATCGTAGTAGCCGGCGGACAGCGCGTAGGTGCCGAGGATGATACGGCGCTTGACTTCGTCGCCGAAGCCGGCCTCACGGGTGTAGGCCATCATGTTGGCGGCGGTCTGCGGAACGCCTGCCGGCGGCATGACGCGCAGGCCGTAGCGCATGCCATCGTAACGGGCCAGGTTGGAGCTGACCTCGGACGGCATGATGATGTAGTAGGCGCCGAGGGAGTACGGCAGGTGCGGCAGGGACACTTCGGTGACCTCCGCGCCCATTTCCTCAAGCTTCTTGACGCCTTCGTTGAAGCGGGCCATGACGCCCGGCTGGAAGCCTTCGCCGCCGAGCTCCTTGATCAGGCCGACCTTGAGGCCCTTCAGATCGCGCTTCATGCCTTCGCGGGCTGCGGCGACCATCGGACGCGGGCCTTCCGGAATGGAGGTGGAATCGCGCTTGTCGTGTCCGCCGATCACTTCCTGCAGCAGGGCGGAGTCGAGCACCGTACGGGAGCACGGGCCGATCTGGTCGAGCGAGGAGGCCATGGCGATAGCGCCAAAACGGGAGACGCCGCCGTAGGTCGGCTTGACGCCGACGGTACCGGTCAGCGAGCCCGGCTGGCGGATGGAGCCGCCGGTGTCGGTACCCAGGGCGAGCGGAGCTTCGAATGCGGCCACTGCGGCTGCGGAACCGCCGCCGGAACCGCCCGGCACGCGCTCGGTATCCCACGGATTGTGGGTGGTCTGGTAGGCGGAGTGCTCGGTGGAGGAGCCTTGCGCGAATTCATCGAGGTTGGTCTTGCCCAACAGCGGCATGCCCGCGGCCTTGAGCTTCTCGATGACGGTGGCGTCGTACGGCGGCACCCAGCCTTCGAGGATCTTGGATGCGGCGGTGGTTTCGATGCCCTTGGTGACGATCATGTCCTTGATGGCGATTGGCACGCCGGCGAGTTCCGGCATCTGCGCCTTGTCCTCATCGGACTTGGCGTCGAAGGCGTCGGCCTGTTCGAGGGCCTGGTCGGCGGAGACCTTCAGGAAGGCCTTGACGCTCGGTTCGGCGGATTCGATGACCGCAAGGTGGGCTTCGACCAGCTCACGGCTGGAAACTTCCTTGGCCTTGATCTTGGCCGCCATCTCGGCGGCGGAAAGCTTGACGAGTTCGGTGGTGCTCATATCACTCCTGTCCCAGAATGCGCGGTGCGACGAACATGCCGGCCTCGGAGACCGGGGCGCCTGCGGTGGCTTCGGCCTGGGTCAGCGGGGTCTCGGGTACGTCCGGACGCAGGTAGGCTTCCAGCGGGACCGGGTTCGCGGTCGGTTCCACGTCGTCGGTGGCGACTTCCTGGACCTTGTTGATGGATTCGGCGATGACGTTCAGATCGCCCTGCAGACGGGTGATTTCCTCGTCCGTGAGTGCGATTCGGGCCAGATCGCCCAAATGCACGATTTCTTCTTTGGTGAAAGTAGGCATGACCCTAACAGTAACGCGTCTGCGTGACGAGCGTGTGCCCTATTTCGTGCCCCGTTCGCAACCCAGCAGCGGACGTTGCCTTCCATTTCGCAACCCAATCGTTGGACACCTGGTCATCTTTCCGGTACAGCAACGTTCGACGGCTTTTCTTGCCGCGTGCCGATGGCGCGATCAGGCTTGCGGCGCGGCGTGCTGGGCGATCCAGGCGTGCATGGAGACCGCGGCGGCGGCGCCGGCGTTGATGGAACGGACCGAGCCGAATTGGGAGATGTAGACCACGTCATCGGCCAGTTCGAGCGCTTTTTCGGACAGGCCCGGGCCTTCCGCGCCGAAAAGCATGAGGCAGCGTTTGGGGAAATGGTAGGTTTCCATGGGCACCGCGCCGGGAATGATGTCGAGCGCGATGACGCGGGCGGCTTGCAGTTCTGCTATTTTCGCGTCCAAGGCTTCCGGTTGGGCCATGGTTTCGCTTGTGTTCGGGGCAGTGCCGGAAGCGCCGTCCGTCGCGGCTGCGGAGCCACGCATATGGAAGGCGATGGCGGCGGCTTGCGATTGGGCGGCGGCGATTTCGCCGGCGATGCGCAGTTTCCAACATTCGACGAGTTCCGTTATGGATGGATGGTTTTCGACGTGCTGGTACAGCTCCGTCATGAGCGCGCCCTTGCGATTCCATTTGTGCGGGCCGACGATGTGCACGCGGCGCGCTTGGAACGCGTTGGCGGTGCGCACCATGGAGCCGATGTTGAAATCGTGGGTCCAGTTCTCCACGGCGACTTCGAAATCGTGGCGCCCGCGGGAGTCCAGGTCGGCTTTGATGGCCGCGACCGTCCAGTAGCGGTAGCGGTCGAGCACGTTGCGGCGGTCGCCTTCGTCGAGCAGGGTGGAGTCGAAGCGGATGTCGTAATTGGGGGATGACGCATCGTCCGGGCGTGGTTCGCCTGGATGGGTTTGCGACCACGGTCCTACGCCGACCTCGCGGAACGTCGGTTCGCCGGATGCCTGTGCGGCAACATCGATGGGATTGGGATCGTGCACGTTCTCCCCTTCATAGGAACAGCAATACAAATATGTCAAAGGCCCGCGCATCCGTATGCATCATCATGCTTGTCATCGCACATTCGACGACGTCAACGGCAGATATGTTTGCGGTCGGTCGGCGGGAAACTCGGTGTTCAGTGGAGTTCGGATTCCTTGAACACTTCGACGAACGGCAGTTCGGATTCCTCCGAAGTGACCGGGTTGATGACCTTGATGGTCGGGTCGACCATGTCGACACCGCCGATCAGCGAGGCAACGGCCAGCACTTTGGCGCCTTCGTTCTCCACCACGGAGAAGTCGAGGCTCAGCTCGTTGCCGTTGCGCAGGGTGACCAGCGATGAGGTCTGCACATACGATTTTTCAGACAGCCAGGAGTCGATCAGCACCACGCGTTTGCCGGCAATCGACGGACCCTTGATGGACGGATAGACGAAGTCCATGACGAAACCGTCCAAATCCTCACCACGGGAGGCGGCGGCCTGGATCATGGCGGAGACCAGCGGCACGGCCGCGGCGGTCAATGCGCCGACCGCGTCGAAATCGTCGACGGAATAGCCGGCTTCCTCCAACGTGTCGAGCAGGATATGGCCGACGATGGAGGCTCCACGATGGTCGAACAGCACGGAGGAGAGTTCCGAGAAAGGCTTGTCCTTCATTTCGGCCTGCAGCAGCGTCTTGAGCTGGTCGCGAGGTTCGAGCATGGCGAAATCGACGGTGGATTCCGTCGAAGCGGAAACAGACTGGCCCGCAGCGGAATCATGCGTCGGAACCGGTGTCGTCTTGCGGAAAGTGTTCTCTTCGGTCATGGTTCCAGCCTATCCTTTCGGCTCGTCATTCACCGTGCGGTATGGGTGATTTATGAGCGATAAACATGGTTATTCGGCGTTGGTCTCGGGAGCGGACAACTCGCGGATATCCCCTTTTTCGGGCGCGATCATGTCGACGGTGCCGATGACCTTGCTTTGGTCGACGCGTTGCAGTTTGCGCGCGGTGACCAGCACGCGCGATTCGAGCGACGCGGCGAACGAGTTGTATGCGCCGACCGTTTTGGTGATGGCGGAACCCAGTTTGGTGGCCCGCTCCCCCAATACTGCAAACCGTTCGTACAGCTCTCGGGACAGGTCGAACAGCATTTTCGCGTCATCGGTCAGGCTTTGCTGCTGCCATGCGTATGCCACGGATTTGAGCACCGCCCATAGGGTGATCGGCGAGGTCAGCGCGACTTTCTGCGCGAATGCGTCGTCCATCAGTGTCGGGTCGGTTTCCAACGCGGCCTGCAGCAACGATTCGTTGGGGATGAACGCGATCACGAAATCCGGAGCATCGCTGAACGCGTTCCAGTAGGCTTTGTCTCCCAGGGTCTTCACATGGTCTCGTACCGCTTTGGCATGGGAATGCAGCAGCTCGTTCTTGCGGGCCAGTCCCTCCGGTGAGGCGGTGTCTGGAATCTCGCATGCGCGCTGGTAGTCGGCGTATGGCGCCTTCGCGTCGATCGGAATGGTTTTGCCGCCCGGCATGTGAATGACCATGTCCGGCCGCTGCGTACGCCCCTCGGCATCGGTGACCACCACTTGGGTATCGAAATCGACATGTTCCAGCAGACCGGCCGATTCCACGATGTTGCGCAACTGTGCTTCGCCCCACGCGCCACGCACCTTGTTGTTGCGCAAAGCAGACGACAGGGCGCTCGTCTCACGGTCCAATCGCGCCTGCTGTTCACCAAGGCCCTTGAGCTGCTCGCCGAGCGCACCCATCTCATGCTTGCGCCCCTCTTCAATCTGCGCGACCTTCGCCTGCAACGCGTCAAGGTTCTTCTGCACAGGAGCCAACGCGGACAGCACTTTGCTTTGCTCCTGCAGCTTCTTCTCGCCTTCGGCCTGCCGACGTTCCGCCTCCTCGGCGGCTCGCCGCCGCTCACGTTCCACACGCAATTCCTCGGCACGTTGAGCTTGCGCCAATTGCGATTTGAGATACGTCAGCTGCTGGCCGAGCCCTTCCGCCTGCGTACGGTACTGCACCACCGCCGCGTTAAGTTCGCTGATACCCTGACGATCCGCCTCAATCTGCGCCTTCGCCTCGTTCAGGTCGGATTCCTTCGCGCCGCGGGCCATGTCCTGCCCCTTGGTACGTCCCGCGAAGAAGCCCGCGGCCGCTCCAAGCGCGGCCACGATCACCAGCAATATCACTACAAACACAGGATTGTCGAACATACGTTCGATGGTATCACGTCATCAGGAACACATCAATCCACGCATCCACATTCATTCGCAAGACCGACCGCATGCCACACAACCGTGCACTATGCTGAAATCAGCCGAACGCGAAATGCATCAGCCCAACACGAAGGGACACTATGGGATTCGATCTGTTTTTGGCGGCCGTGTCGATTGTGGCCGCATCCATCGCCACCTGGGCGTTGTTGCGGCTGTTTCCAAGCTCGGACGCACGCCAGGCGATTCCGCTGCGGACGGACGGCGGATTTGCCGACCCATCCCACACAACCGACGGTGGAGTGACGATAGACGGCAAAGTGACGGCAGACGGCGAATCGGCATCCGACATCGACGGACAACCCACCGACCACCTCGGCAAGCGCCTCGTCATCGCGCTTATCCTGACCATTCCAACGTTCGTCATCACATTACTGGCGCTGGCCAAAATCGCCATGCCGGGATGGCTGACGAATCCGTGGCCGCACGCCATCGTCATCACGCCGGTCATGTTCTATTGCGCGGCGCCGATTCACCACCGCGGCCTGCCCGCATTGCAGCGGCGGCGTCCGAACGGCGATTCGCTGGTTTCGCTTGGCATGGCGATTGTTTACGCGTACAGCCTGCTGCTGTGCGTGGTGTCGTGGATTTTCCCGGCCGGCTCGCGCGATCCGTATTTCGCGTTCGTCGGCGTGGTCGCGACGCTTTCGCTGGCTGGCACGCTTGTCCGGCAACACGCGATGACCGCGCAGCAGACGGCAGAAACAGAAAAGGCGCAATCGGCACAGTCAACAGAATCAACAGAATCGGCGCGATCTCAAGCGAAATCCCCTGAGCCAACGCAAGAAAAAAGCGCGGAAGAATTGCTCTTCCGCGCTGTGGTAGGTCATGCGATCCGCGCACGCGTGCTGCAGATCACCACGTCGGTGACGATGGTGGTCGCGGTGTGGACGTGCGCGTTGTGGCTGGCGTTCGGCATGCAACCGAAGCTGGCGATCGCCATACTGCTCGGTTCGACCGTGCTGTCGGTCGCAGGCCTGGTATTGCAGGCTTACGACCGACAGGTAACCAATCGATAATCGTCACTCAGCCGGGTTCGGGACGTCGGCGGAATCGTCCGTCTTCTCCTCGCCCATATCCTCCAGCTGGTCCGCGGCCCACGCGGACAGCTCCAGGTGGTCGCCGCCGGTCTGGTCCACCAGCACGGTGTCGCCGTCGTGCACTTCGCCGGCCAGCAGCATGCGGGCAAGCTGGTCGCCGACTTCGGTCTGCACCAGGCGACGCAGCGGACGTGCGCCGTACGCCGGATCGTAACCGGTGTTGGCAAGCCATTCGCGCGCCGAATCGGTCACGTCGAGCGTGATGCGGCGGTCGGTCAGACGTGCGGACACCTGCGCGACCTGAATGTCCACGATGCCGCCGAGCTCCTCGCGGGTCAGCGGGTGGAACATGACCAGTTCGTCCAGACGGTTGATGAATTCCGGCTTGAACTGCATGTGCACGGCGTCCATCACGGCCTTCTTCTTGGCGTCCGCGTCCATGTCGGGATTGACGAGGAACTGCGAGCCCAGGTTGGAGGTCATGATCAGAATCGTGTTCTTGAAGTCCACGGTCCTGCCCTGGCCGTCGGTCAGGCGACCGTCGTCAAGCACCTGCAGCAGCACGTCGAAGACTTCCGGATTGGCCTTCTCCACCTCGTCGAACAGCACCACCGAATACGGACGGCGACGCACGGCTTCGGTAAGCTGGCCACCCTCTTCGTAGCCGATGTAGCCCGGCGCGGCGCCGATCAGGCGGGACACGGAGGCCTTCTCCATGTATTCGCTCATGTCGATGCGCACCATGGCCTTCTCGTCATCGAATAGGAAGTCGGCGAGCGCCTTGGCCAGTTCGGTCTTGCCCACGCCGGTGGGGCCGAGGAACAGGAACGATCCGGTCGGACGGTTCGGGTCGGAGATGCCGGCACGCGAGCGACGCACGGCGTCGGAAACCGCTTGGATGGCTTCCTTCTGGCCGATCACGCGCTTGCCGAGGTACTCCTCCATGTGCAGGAGCTTCTCGTTTTCGCCCTGCATAAGACGGCCCACGGGGATGCCGGTCCAGTCGGAGACGATTTCGGCGATGGAGTCGGCGTCGACGCGGTCGGGGACCATCGGCACGTCGGCGTTGGCATTGTCGGCTCCGCCCGATTCCGCCTCGTTCTTCTCGGCTTGGGCGATTTCCTTCTGGATGGCCGGGATTTCGCCGTAGTTGATGGCTGACGATTTCGCCAGGTCGCCTTCGCGCTCGTACTTTTCGGCTTGCGTACGCAGCTCGTCGAGCTTCTTGCGCAGGTCGCCGATACGGTTGTGGCCGTTCTTTTCGGCGTCCCAACGCGCTTTCAGCCCGTTGAGCTTTTCGCTTTTGTCGGCGATTTCCTGGTTCAAATCGGCGAGACGGTCCTTGGCGCTGTCGTCCAGTTCCGCTTCGGCCTTTTCCGCGGCCTTGTCGTTCTTCGGATTGCCCAGCAGGTACGATTTCTCCATCTTGAGGCGGTCCACCTGGCGGCGCAGTTCGTCGATTTCCTCAGGTGAGGAGTCGAGTTCCATGCGCAGGTGCGCTGCGGCCTCGTCCACCAGATCGATGGCCTTGTCCGGCAGCTGGCGTCCGGAAATGTAGCGGTTCGACAGGGTTGCCGCCGCGACCAGCGCGTCGTCGCCGATGGTCACCTTGTGGTGGGCCTCATACTTCGGCGCGATGCCGCGCAGGATGGCGACGGTGTCCTCCACGCTCGGCTCGCCGACGAACACCTGCTGGAAACGACGTTCGAGCGCCGGATCCTTTTCGATGTTCTCACGGTATTCGTCCAGTGTGGTGGCGCCGATCAGGCGCAGTTCGCCACGGGCCAGCATGGGCTTGAGCATATTGCCCGCGTCCATGGAGCCTTCGGCCGCGCCCGCGCCGACGATGGTGTGGATCTCGTCGATGAAGGTGATGATCTGCCCGTCGGCCTTCTTGATCTCCTCGAGCACGCTCTTCAGACGTTCCTCGAATTCGCCACGGTACTTGGAACCAGCCACCATGGAGCCCAGGTCAAGCGAGATAAGCTTCTTGTTCTGCAGGGTGGTCGGCACGTCGCCGGCGACGATGCGCTGCGCCAGGCCTTCGACGACGGCGGTTTTGCCGACGCCAGGCTCGCCGATCAGCACAGGATTGTTCTTGGTACGGCGGGACAGGATCTGGATGACGCGGCGGATTTCCTGGTCGCGGCCGATCACCGGGTCGAGCTTGCCTTCCTTCGCGGCGGCCGTCAAATCGGTGGAGTACTTCTCCAAAGCCTTGTACGAGCCTTCCGCGTCGGCGCTGGTCACCTTGCGGTCGCTGCCGCGCGCGGCGGTCAGGGCGTTACGCAGCTTATCCGCGGTAAGACCGTTCTTTTCCAAGATGTCCGCGCTTTGATTCGGTTTCGCGGCCGCGATTGCGACCAGCATGAGGTCGACGGTGACGTACTCGTCTCCCCTCCGTTGCATTTCTTTTTCGGCTTGCGATAGCACCGCCGACAGCTGCCTGCTGACGTCCGGCTGCGTTGTGGTCGATCCGCTGGCGCTCGGCAGCGATTGCATCGCCTGATGCACTTCGGCGCTCACGTTTTGCGCGTTGCCGCCTGCCGCTTCGATGAGCGCGCGGGCCATGCTGTTTTCCTGACGCAGCATCGCGTCCAGCAGGTGCAGGGTGTCTACCTGCGGATTGCCCAGCGCCGCCGCGTTCTGAACGGCGTCCGAAAGCGCTTCCTGCGCCATCTGCGTGAACTTCTGTTCCATATCATCCTCCATGGTTCGCGCCCGGCCGCCCGGCCTTCGCTACCAGGCCGGCGTTCGGACGCATATGTCGTTGTCTGATATGCTCAACCGACTTCATCGCCATTATATTCCCAAAACTTGAGTCCCACACACTCAACTTTTTGCGTTTCTCAAAACCGTCTTTCGACACAGGACGGCAGTCACCGACAATCACCAGCGCTCACCGGCAATCGCAATACATACGAAAAAGGCGGGCAGCAACGTAACGAAATCACGAAACGTTGCAAACCCGCCTAATCCAAAGTCCGCCAGCAAGCCGAAAATCAGCCGCGCACCACCACGTTGCGCAGATCGCCGATGCCCTCGACGTGCACGATCGCCTCGTCACCCGGATCCAGATGACCCGACGCGTTCGGCGTACCCGTCATAATCACATCGCCCGGCAGCAGCGTGGTGAAACTCGTAATCGCCGCGATCTGCTCAGGAATGCCGTGAATCAGATTCGCCGTGGTACCCGACGCCATCGGCACATCCTCACCGTTGAGCGTGAAGGAAATCTTCGCATCCTTCCAATCCACATCGTCACGCGTCACAATCCACGGACCCAACGGGCACGCCGTATCAAAACCCTTCGCACGCGTCCACGTCGGATCAAGACCCTGCAGATCACGCAACGTCACATCATTCACGCACGTGAAACCCAGCACATAATCCATGGCCTGCTCCACCGGCACATTCTTGGCGATACGACCCATCACCACAGCCAACTCCGGCTCGAAATTCATATCATTCGAACACAGCGGAATCACAATCGGATCATCCGGACCAATCACCGACGTGCTCGGCTTGGTGAAAATCACCATATCCTCCGGCGCATGCTTGATATCGGAATGACCGGCCTCATGCATGAACTGCGCATGCGCCTCATAATTCTTCGCCAAACCGTACACCTTCGACGGAATCACCGGAGCCAGCAGACGAATGCCGTCACCATCCACCGGATAGCGCTCGCCGGTCGGCTCGACGGCCTGGCCGGACAGCGGATAGCCGTTCAAGGCCACGAGATAGTCCTTGCCGTCGTTCTTGTCGGTCTGAACGAAGGCGTACTGCGGTACATCATTATGCGTAAAACGTGCGATTCTCATACCCGCAAGTCTACCCGCTCGCCACGCCCGCCGTTCTCGACATGCGTCGCTTTGCGGACGATGCCGATTGCTCGCATTTTTTACGATTTTTGCGATTATTTGCGATGCAGTTCCGCCCGCAACGCCGCCACCTCGCGTTCCAGCTCGTCGATGCGGCGCACCTGCTGGGCGATGAGCAGGTCGCGCACGTCACCTCCCGACAGAATCGGGACTTCGGCTGCGTTGCGCGGCGCGGGCAGCGTCGCATTGCTTTGCGTTTCCGTCGTTTGCGTTGGCTGCACCGGCTGCGATACCGCAGATCGAACAACCTCCGCAGATTCCGCCGACGGCGCCACATCCGCCGACGCCGATGGCACCACTCCACCATTCCCATCAACCGATACCAGCCGGTCCGTGCCCATACGGCAGGCAATCTTGCGCCAGCGCGCGAAACAACGTTCGATGCGCTTATAGCCGATCAGCGATGGGTCGAGTCCGGCTTCGCGGAACAGTTCGACCGGCGATTCGCCCGCATGGTACCGGCGCATGCAGTTGTGTTTGAACGATTCCGTGTAGGTGATGCGTCGCGACGTCGCTTCGGCCACCACCGGCAGCGAGCGCAGATATTCGACTTCTTCCGGACTGAACGCTCCCCCACCGTTGCACATGATGTTCCCTTTCGGCTTGGCGTGCGGCGGCTCCCTTCCACCGCACGGCAGTCGAATGGCCTCCGTCATGCCATTCCCCTGTTCGGCTTGCGATTCGGCTTGCGATGCGCGCTTGCGATACGTGTTTGCGATGCAAGGCCGCAATCCGATTCGTTGTTCGCTTCGTGTTCCATCATACCGGTACGAATGGCGTTTTTCCAACCATTTCAGGCGGTACTAAACCCTAAATCACCCATATTCGTCACAACAAAAGCGGGTGAACCGTTGATCGCTCAACGACTCACCCGCCCGAACAAGCCCCGTTGCCTGTCTGCTGGCCCGCTCAGACCGCCATCGGCGTATCGGATTCGCGGAAGCGCAGCACGAGCGCCAGTCCGGCTCCGGCCATTACCAGGGCCGCGATGGTGAACAACACGGTGCCCATTGCGCCGGTGAGCGGCAGCTGCGTGACGTTCTTCACGTTCTTGACCTGGATTGCCTTGTCGGACATGCCCTCGTCAAGCCTGCTTGCCAGACCGAGGTTGTTGGCGCCGACCAGCTTGAAGGTCGACTTGCCGGTTTCCTGGTTCACAGCTAGTTCGACGGTGAAGATCGGCACAAAGTTCTTCGCATAGCCGCTCGCGAATCCGGTTTCCTTCAGCGTGTACTTGCCGGACTTCAAGCCCATGATTTTCACGTCGCCGGTGGTGGTTTCCACATCCGCGACAGCGCCGTTCTCGTTCGCTTCGGCAAGGCGGTATTCGCCATCCACAATCTTGATGAACTTGAGCGGGGTCTGCGAAACCTCGGTTCCCTCGAACACGTGGAACTTCGCTCCTGCGAGACCATTGGCATCGCTTCCGACACCGTACTTGTGGAAGGAGAAGCCCCCGGTATAGGAGTCGAATTCGACCGGCGTATTCCACACCTCGGTGTCACGGGACACGGCCGCCTTGTTGGTAACCTTGTTGCCCATGTCGATGATGTCCTTGTTGACCACGGCGGTGTAGGTGATGACCAGCTGGCCGCTCTTGTTGGCCAAGTCGAATTCCAGCACGGTGGTGGTCTTGCCGTCGGCTCCAACGGTCGGAACGGTCACGTAGGCGAACGGCATATTCGTTTCCGTGCCATCCGCGGCTCGAACAACGGCCTTGAAGTCCTTGTTGACCGTCAGGCCCTTGGATGCCACGTCCTTCACGAAGTACGGATACTTGTCGTAGCCTTCGGCCGCGTTCGGAATATCCAGCGTGATGGTGTAGGCGACGGTCTGCCCAATGCTCACGCCTTCAGTGGTGGTAATCGTATCGGCCGTCTTGCCCGGCTGGTCGGGCTCATTCTCGTTCTTGGCCACAAACATGCCGACAGCGTTGATCTTGCCCTGGCCGGTTGCCGGATCGCCCTTCACTTTGAATGTGGCGGCCACGCCGTTCAGCGTGGTGGCGACGATGGCATTGGTTCCCCGACCGCCGTCCTTGTCCACATCGGTGATGAGATACCAGCCTTCTTCAAGCGAACCGATGGCAGCCGTACCGCCGTTGCCTGCAACGGTTTTGTCGGCAACGACGCCATCGCCAACCGCCAACGAGGCCGCGAATGTGCGGAACCAGGCGGCGTCGTTATCGCCAGTCTTGGTTGCGGCGAACGCGGCCGGATTGCTGTCATATTCGGAGGGCATGCTGACAACGGGGTCCATGTTGTTGTTGGCGGCGGCCACCGCGTCGGTCACAGCAGTCACCCAATCGGCGTCGGTGTCGACCTGCACGGCGTCGCCGTCCACCGTCAGCGAGGCGAACTTGTACGCGGAGTAGGTGTGCCCCTTCTGCGAATGCCGCACTTCGATCGATGCGCTGCCGGCCGCGTACGCTCCGGCCGTGCCGAACGCCATACCGCCCAGCAACGTTGCTGCCGCGGCGATTACTGCACAAAGCCTTCTCGTCTTCATGATGAGAGACCTCTCTTCCTTGGTTTGGTCGGCCTTGTTACCGCAGCCGATTGGTTGGTTTTATGGGAAGTTTCGTAAGTTGTGTTGCTCTTTAGTTGTGATTGAAAAATTGCGATTGCCGGATTGCGATCAGAGAATTGCGATTGCCGTCCGGCAGTTCCGTCAAGGCCGTCCGCGCCCGATCAAAGCCAGTCCGACGATGCCCGCAAGCAGCAGCACCAGTGCCGTGACGCCGGCCACGACCAGCCAGGTCCGTCCTTCCGATGCGCCGGATAGCGGCAGCGCGGCCACCGTCTCTTTCACGTTGGTGAACGAGGCTTCGTAGGTGGCGGTCTGTCCCTTGTCGAACGCGCTCCACATGTCGGCTCTGGTGATGCTGATCGGCACTGAGGTGACGTTGCCTTTCGCGTGATAGCCGGCGATGTTGCCTTCCGTGACGGTGTAGTCGCCTGCCATCACGCCACGGAATGTGTACTGCCATTCGCCGGTAGGCAGCTCGTCATCTTCGGAAAGGTCTTTGCCCAGCTTCGATGCGCCGCCCTGCATGAAATCGATGCGCAATGTGGCTCCACTCGCCGGCATTCCGCCTTCCCAATGTTTCGTCACGACCACGTTGGCGGACGGCACCTGCAATACGGGATGCTGGTAGGCCGCGCAGGCGGACTGCTTGTCGAAGGTGTAACAGACCTGCGCCGACGCGTTCGATCGGAAGCCCGGCTTTCCTGCGGAAGTCGTGCCGGTGCCCGCGTCGCCGGTCGCGTCGTAGTTGATGCCGCCGTCGACCATATTGACCCGCGCGTAGGCGCTGTCGGTTGGCACTATGCCGTACGAGAGCGTGTAGGTCGCGTTGTGCAGCAGCTCGTAATCGCCGGCGAATTCGACGCGGATCTTGCCGTTGCCGGCGTCGCTGTACCACAATGTGTAATCACGTTCCAGCACTGGAGGCGTAGCCCCCGAAGGCAGATTCGTCACGTTGAGCGTCACGCCGCCGGTCACCCGGTAATAGGTCGCTCCGCCGAAGTTCCGCATGCTGGCCATGTTCCAGACAACGCCATCGACCTGCGCGTATTCGGACAGCTCGTCGACGATCGAGACGCCGCTGTAGGCGCTTCCCGTGGTGATTTCCTTCTGGATGTCGTCGAAGATCTTCGTCAGGTCGTCAGCGCTGTTGGTGGCCTTGTAGTAGCCGAGGTTGCCGCCCGTAACCCAATTGGCTTTGTCGTACGCGGTGGCGTTCGGATAGTTGCTGGATACGGCGTGCATGAACTGGTTGGCTTGGTCGTTCTCCCTGTTACCGAACGATTGCTGCTCCGGATTGGCGCCTTCGAAGATGCCGATGCTGTAGATGAGCGTGCCGGCCGATTTCATGGCGAGCGCGGTTGTCACGGCGTCATTGGCGACTCTCGTGCTAAAAGTGTTTTGCGTGGTCGGCACACCGTCCGCGAAGAAAATGACGATTTTCTTCGCGCCTGGCCTTGCCCGCAGCAATGCCGTCTGCGCGGCGGCCATGCCTTTGTCCGCAGGGGTCGCGCCATTGGCGGACAGCCTGCTCACCGATGATTTCAGAGCGGCGGTATCGCTGGTCAGGGAACTCACCACGCCGGATGTCTGCCCGAATTGAGCGATGGCGATTCGCACTTTGCTGTTTTCGTCCTGGATGGTGTCGTTGGTGGTCTCGGTGGCGTCAATGAAGCTGGTCGCCGCTTCTTTCAGCGCTGTCAACCGCTTCGGATTCGATTTGTTGCATCTTCTTTGGCTTCCGTCCATGCAGTAGTTCATCGATCCGGACGTGTCCAGTACGAGCACCACTTCGATTTTCTCCGTGGTCTCATGGCTTTCGCGGGTATCCTTGCCCACCACGTTGAGGTTCAGCGTGTATTTGCCGCCGTTGTTGTATGTGATGCTTTTCGTGTGGTCCGGCTGCGGCACGGCGACGTTACGCGCGGCACGCATCACGGTTTTGCGATTGAAGGTGAAGCGATCGCGCATGATGTGTTCGTCGGCGTCGGTATCGTCTTTGGCAGCATCATTCTTGTCGTTATCGTTGCCGTTTTGAGCCGACGCGGCATCCTTGTCGGCGTCATTCTTACCGTTCTTGTCGGCATCGTCGGCATCGTCGGCATCTTCAGCAGTGTTGCCATCGTTGTCAGCATCGTCCGCATCGCCGGTTTTGCCGTCATCGGCTGTCGCGCCCGCATCGCCATTCGCCACAGCATCCGTGCGATTTTCGCCGGCATGGTCGTTTCGATCGCCGTCTTGAGTCGGTGCAGCACCATTTGCAGGTACGTCAGCGTTCTCAGCCGTCGGCTGCCTAACCGCCTGCCGTTCCTGCTCCTTCTGCTCATTCGGCTGTTCCGTCTTATCGCACGGCTGCCGCTGTTCCAGCATCGTCTCCGACGGTTGTTCCGGTTGCGATTGCGACTGCAGTTGCGATTGCGCTTGTTCGTTCGATGGCTGCTGCGATTCGCCGTCGTCCGTAAGGCATTGTGCGTCGTCATCGTCCGTTGCGGACTGTCCGGCAACATCTTGCCCGGCAATGTCGGCAACGTCCGATCCGACTGCGTTTTCAGCATCGGATTGTTGTGTCGATTCCGGCTGGCTCGCTGCGGATTCGGCGGCCACGTTGCCGCCATCCGTCACCGTTTCGTCGGCGAACGCGGTCGCGCCGGCTCCCGTGGTGCCGGCCAGCATCGCAATCGTGACAAGCAATGCGGTGAATTTTCCCATCCGCGCGCCACACCGGCTTATGAAGCCGGCAAGCGGGTCCTTCATCCACTTCATGACATGTCCATCTCTCATGGCGCTGCGGCGAATTGCCTATGCGCCTCCATGCCTTGAACCTTATGGATGAACGTTTTGAAACCCGTCCCCTCCATTGATGGGTTCGGGGAACGTGCGGACCCGCGAAAATCGCGGCCTTCCCCCTTATCCTTTACGCGGCCAGGCGGAAGCGTGCCGCATGATTCGGTGTCGGGGCCGCATCGACCGCACGACCATGCAGCACAACAGCATGCCGCCCATCGTGCAAACGATGGTCATGGCGAGCGCGCCCAGTTCGGTCGCACGTTCGTCGCGCACGTCGGCCGGATCTGGCGCGGGCAGCGGTATTGCGACGCGATGCCCGGAGACTAGCAGCCGATGCGTGTTGATGCCGTATGGCGTGCAGGTCATCAACGTCAGCCGGTCTTCGCCGGGCACGATTTTCAACCGTGAGACGTCGTCCGGTTCGATCACGCTGATTCGGTCCACTTCGTATCCCAGCGTCTCGTCCATCACTTTGATGTACATGAAATCGCCGTCGTGCAGTTCGTCGAGCCGTGTGAACATCAACGATTTGACCAGGCCGCGATGCCCGGTGACCACCGTATGCGAGCCAGTGCCGCCGACCGGCAGGCTGGTGCCGTACAGATGCCCTGCGCCGACGGCGAGCACCGGTTCGGACGTACCATGCCGAATCGGCAGTTCCACGCCGATTTTGGGCACCAATACCGTGCCCATGATGCCTGCGCCGGAATCCAGCAGGCCCTGATAGTTCGCGTCCGTGTCCGCCGCGGAAAGCCCGGCACCGCCGGAAGGCGCCGAATCGTCGGCGGTATCAGCATCTCCGGCAGTGCCAGCCGGTCTGGTAGTGAACGGATCGGCCGCCTCGCCCAATACCGGCTGTCCTTCCACGGCAAGCCGCCGATTGTATGCGCGCGCCCGTTCCAACTCCTCCATCGCCATCGGATACGGCCATCCGGCAACCGTGCGAGCCGCCGAATCGGATGTCTCGGCCAAGCGCCGCGCGGAATGCGCCTGCATGGCGAACGGCAACGACGCGACCACCACCGCGCCCACGATCAGCAGCACGGACACGCACCGCACCAATATGAAACGAATCCGCCGCAGCCTGCGCGCACGAACCACATCGGCAATGTCAATCGCCTCGTAAAACGACGGCGTTCCAGCGAACGTTCCAGCAGACGTTCCAGCGAACGCAACAGTTCCGGCATGACCACTGTCGGCAGCTGCACCGGCATCAGATCCGACTCCGGCGCCATTGCCGATGCCATCGTTATCGTCACCGGCATCATAGGAATCAGCCGAGGCGCCCGCCACGGCACCGAACAGCCGCATGGGCGAACGCAGCACCGCATGCGCATGCACGTAGGAATCCGTCCTGCGGGCGAGCAGACGGACGGGTTTACTCATCAATCGAGAGGCAGACCAAAACATGGGTTTCTCCTTCGAACACACCCATGTTCACACCCGCCATACGAAAGCCCTTGCCCCCTATAGGAGGGCTTACCCCTAGAAAGACAACGGTTTCAGGCACGAAACCGGCAATTATGGCACCAAACCGCGCAGCACCCCACCTACCGGCGGAACGCAGCTCAGACAAGCCGTTTTTCAGAGGAATGCAAGTCAGACGAATGTAAGCCAGACGAATGCAATCCAGGCGGACGAGCCCCGCAAATCCTTAAAAAAACAGAAAAAGTCAAAGAAAGCGCTCAGATGAACGCACGCTCACCGAAAATCGCAGTGCCGACGCGCACGATGGTGGAACCTTCGGCGATGGCCAGTTCCATGTCGCCGGTCATGCCCATCGACAGTTCCCGGCAACGGTCCGTGCCCGGTTCGCCGGATGCGAGGATGAGGTCGCGGGTCTTGCGCAGGTGCGAGAAACCGCGGCGAATCACCGTTTCGTCGTGCACATGCGCGCCGATCGTCATCAGTCCCTGCAATTCGATGCCGTCCAACGTGCCGATTTTCTGCGCGATGCGGATGGCGTGCGCCGGATCGCAACCGGATTTCGATTCCTCGCCGGATTCGTTGACTTCCAGCAGCACGCCGACAGTAATACCGCGAGCCACGGCTCTACGTGAAATTTTTTCTGCCAAATCGATTGAATCGACCGATTCGATAGTGTCGACCACCGGCAGCACTTTGCCGATTTTATTGCTTTGCAGCTGGCCGATCAGGTGGAATGGAATATGCTCCGCCGCAGCATCCGGCGCGGCGCCTGCGACGCCCAGCGAAAACCCGCGTTCCGCGCATCGCCGTGCCAGCCCTTCGGCCTTCGCCGTCACTTCCTGCGGACGGTTCTCGCCGATCATGCGCACGCCGGCATCAATCGCAGCCATGATTTCGCCGATGTCGCGCGTCTTCGTGGCGGCCAGCAGGCGCACGGAGCCGGCTTCGCGTCCGGCTTGTTCCTCAGCGGCCGCGATGCGGTCGAGCACACGATGCACGCCGTCCGTGATCTCACGTGCGCGCGCATCGTCGATCACCTCGTTGGCGAGGTTCTTGTGATCCATGTATGCAGTCATCGTCCACCTCTCGCAAGTTCATTCGACCGCCGGTCCGCGGCCGGCACCACCGTTTCCGGCATGTCGGCTGATATTTCGATACCAGTGTTACCAGAAAACCGCCGACAACGTATAAAGAAGCCCACGCGATGACCTGAAGTGAAGCGATAAAGCGGTCATAAATTCGCGCGGGCTATAAAACCAGACGGCAGTAGAAGGGGGACTTCAAAGACTCCGTCTACGCATTTAATGTATCAGATAAATGCGCGCGAACCGCCGGAAAAAACCAATAAATCTGAAAACTTTTTTTCAGATTTTATCCCCCTTGCGCAGCCCCTCCACCAAACGCTCCAATTTATCGACGCGATCGCTCAACACCATCACCTGGCATACCAGCGATTGAATCTTGCCCAACGGCACTTCCGACATCGCATTGTGGTTGTCCACAGCCGTATCATGCGGTTCCGGCTCTTCGGCCGCCTTGCGCATGATGTCCTCGTCACGCTTCCAGCGTGCGATATTGCGTTCGATGCGCTTGTGCCCGATGACCGATGGGCTCAATCCCGCGGAAATGAAGATCGCAGTCGGCTTCTCCCCCTGCAGATACCGCCTCATGCAGTCGATTTGGAATTCCCTCGCATACGTGATTCTGCTGTCCGTCACCGCGTCGATCGACGGCAATGTACGCAGGTATTCGATTTCCGCTCTACTGAACTGTCGCTTCGTCATATTCGCCCCTTGTAAATCCCCTTTTGACCGGCCATACCGATAACGCATAGACCGAATTGCCGAAATCACCACCCAGAATACCGGATGACGCACACCACCTTACGCACACCCCAAACGAAACGCGCGGCCCGTATCACCATGCGCTAAATATCCTTCTCACACTGTGAGATATCTCACAGCGACGGCACGTTTTCGGAGCACGCTGCAACCTCGGCATGGCACGTCACGGCACGTCCAGCAACGCATTCCACAATCGCGTCCCACGAAACCCGCCGTTCCGGCCGCCGATGCAGGTACAGTTGCAAGCATCGGCGCAACCGGTCTCTGCATCGGCAACACCGAACCGCCCGCCAACGACAGGAAGGAACCCCGTGCCAGGTCGTTTCGCACCCACCCCATCAGGCCGCATGCACATCGGCAACATCTATGCGATGCTCGGCGCATGGCTGTCCGCGCGTAGCCGCGGCGACGACATGCTGCTGCGCATCGAAGACATCGACGAACCGCGCGTGGTGCCCGGCGCGGCCGAACTGATGATGGACGATCTGCATTGGCTTGGCTTGGATTGGGACGGCGATCCGGTGTTCCAATCCGCTCGGCACGACCTGTACCGTGAGGCGCTGCATTGCTTGGAAAACCTGACGATTGACGACGCATACGATTCGCCGTTTGACGAGCGCAACGACCACACCCCCGCAGTCGGCAGCGCAGCCAACAACGCAATCGCTGGCACAACCCCGCTGATTTACCCTTGCTTCTGCTCGCGCGCCGACATCCGCGCAGCCTCCGCACCGCAGGAAGGCGACCGTTTCATGGTGTATCCCGGCACGTGCCGCCGGCTTATCGCCAGCAATCCGGATACCGTCCGGCGGCGGCTGGCCAACGGCGACCGCCATTCGCTGCGCATCGCCATGCCCGCCGACACAAACCCGCACGCAACCGTCCAATTCGATGACGCAGTGTTCGGCCATCAGGAATTCAATCTGGCGCACGACGTCGGCGATACCATCGTGCGCCGCGCCGACGGCCTGTTCTCCTACCAGCTGGTGGTGGTCGTGGACGATCTTGACATGGGCGTCGACGACATCGTGCGCGGCCGCGACCTGCTCCGGTCGAACGCCTTGCAAATCGCCATTCGCCGAGCGCTTATCAAGGCGGGATTCCGCAAGGCGAAAACGCAGGCCTCTGCACCATCGCAGCACGCACCACAATCGCAATACACCCCATATAACCCCGAAAACCCGCGGTATGCGCATCTGCCGCTTATCGACAACGCGGCCGGCCGCAGGCTCGCCAAACGCGAGCGCTCTTTGGATATGGGGGCGCTGCGCGCGCATGGCGTCACCGCGGAACAGGTTGTCGGCTATTGTGCGTGGCTGCTTGGTTTGCAGGGCGATTCCGCGCATACCAGTCCGCAGCCGATGAGCGCCGTCGAGGCGTTGCAGGAGTTCGATTGGGGTAAGGTACGGGCCGATACGGCCGACCGCAGTATCAGCCAAGACGATTTCGACGCGTATTTCGGCTTGTGACAACGGCTGGCCGGATCTCGCCGAATTGCCGAGACGACCCGGTCAGTCCGGGAAACAGCAGAAAGCAGCAGAAAATAACGGGAAGCAGTCGACGTTCAGCCGATCCACAGCTCCGAGTCAAGCGGATATTCGTTGACCTTGCAGCCGTCCAAATGCATGGATTGCTCCTGCATCAGCGGCGCCAACTGGCCTTCGCCGGCGCAGGTCGTTTCGTTGTCAATGTGCCCCAGCCGGTGTCCGACCTCATGGTTGATCACCATCGTGCGGTATCGCGCCAGGTTGCCGCCGGCGGCGAGCCATTGTTGCGTGCCACCGTTCCAACGGTCGTCGTTGACGATCACGTTGTTGTCGACCCTGCAGCTGTATTCCACCGAGCATGATGGCGAGAACGACGTCATTTCCGACGCTTGGGACAGCACGAGATTGAAATCGCAGTTGCCGTCCGTGGATTGGTCGAATATGGCTCCGGCGCGTGGCCATCCGTGTTCGTCGTTGAGGATGCGGAACGCCGCGTTGCCGAATTCGTCGGCCGAACCGACGTTTCCTTTGGTTGCGATGCAGTAATGGTATTGCGTTACCGGTTTGCCGCTGTTTTGCGCGGTTTCCTGCGCTTTGTTCAGAATCGCGGTTTTCTCGTCGTCGCTCAGTGCCGCCGATTGCGCGCTCACCGCTTTGGCGACGGCCTGCTCTTCCTGCGATTGTTTGGTTTCCGGTTTGGTTTTTTTGGCCGTCTTATGCTGATTGGTTTTGGCTGTTTTCTTGGCTGGCTTCTTGGCCGACGTCGAATGCGTGGCTTGTGCCGTCGTCTGCGTGTTCGGCGTCATGCGGACCAGCAGTGCGTGCACGCTGCAGGACGTCATCGATGCGATCAGCAGGAACAGCACGAGCACCAGCGCGGCGGCCCTGCGGATGCGAAACGCCTCAAGCCGTTCCCGTTGGCCCATTGTGGCGTCGGCTTTCGGATCGAGCGCACGTATGATACGACGAATCCGCTTCAATCCAGCCTCCCGATATGGTGATGTTTCTCTCTTCGGCAACAGTACCAGTCTCAGTCAACATGCCGAAGCCGCCGACCGCCATGCATACCACCTATGCGTAAGGCCCGCGATTCCGGAGGGAATCACGGGCCTTACCAGCATGTCAGACGAATGCCGGCAATCGTCAAAGTAATGCTCAGGCGAACAGCACCTTGAACAGGAACGCGCCGACGATCGCGCCTGCGATCGGGGCCACGACCGGAATCCAGGCCTCGCCCCAGCGGGAATCGCCCTTGTTCGGAATCGGCAGGATGGCGTGCAGGAGGCGCGGCATGAGGTCGCGGGCAGGGTTCAGACCAGGGCCGGTCGGGCCGCCCATGGAGGTCACGAGGCCCCACACGATGAAGCCGACGACGATGGATGCGGCGGCCGGGTTCGCCTTGCCCCACGGCAGGGACAGGCAGCACAGGGCGCCGAGCACCAGCATGAAGGTGCCGAAGAACTCGTTGAGGAAGTAGTTCACGCGGTCGTTGTGCGCGTCGGTGGTGCAGAAGGTGCCGAGGATGGCTTCGGCATCGTCGGTGTCCTTGTAGTGCGGCAGGTAGGTGACGTACACGATGAGCTGGCCCGCCACTGCGCCGAGCAGCTGGGCGATGATGTACGGCAGGACCTCGTTCCACGGGAACATGCCGTTGACGGCCTGCGCGAGGGTCATGGCCGGGTTGATGTGGGCGCCGGAGACGCCGCCGAACATCAGGACCGGGAACATGACGCCGAAGCCGTAGCCCATGGCGATGTTCAGCCAGCCGGCATGGTAGCCCTTGGTGTTTTTCAGTTCCGCGTTGGCGACAGCGCCGTTGCCGAAGACCATCAGCACGGCGGTGCCGACGAATTCCGCGGCAAGCTTGGTGAAGAGTGTGTATTCCACTGCAGTTTCCTCTATTGCTTCTTCTCTAACGATTCTTACGATTCGTGCGATTCGAGATGAATTGCGATTCCGCTCTGGGCGGACAACAGCGCACTACCTTACTCCGCACGGAGGAAGTAACGCGGCTTTGGGTGGACGCATGTCCGAAATACGAAAAAGACCCAAGCCATTGGCTTGGGTCTTGTCTGTGCCCCCTCAGGGATTCGAACCCTGGACACGCTGATTAAGAGTCAGCTGCTCTAACCAACTGAGCTAAAGGGGCGTTGGTCTTGGCGAGGTTTTTGTTCTCGCTGAGCACATGGAGTAAATATACTCAGAATCGGAAAGAACGCAACCTTCGGCGTGTCGCAATCATAAAACCGCTATTTTCCAACGTTTTCAGCAAATCGCCATCTATGGTGCACATCGCGTCATACGACGAAAAATGCGGCGCGATGGCGCCCTAGAATCCAAGTAATCACATTTTCTTCACATTCTGGCGCAATGCAACCACTCCGACAGTCAACGGCACGAACTTTTCCATCACACATTTCCACCGCGGCGAGCCGAATAGCACGCATCATCGTCGAGCCCGTCGACGCGCCAGAGGCCCTTTATAATAAGGACCATGGCGCGTCACAGGAGTATATGACGCGCATCAAGAAGGAGAAAGGCTTACCTATGGCATGCCCAAATTGCGGTCAGCCGACCATCGAAGGCGCTAAATTCTGCGCCTCGTGCGGCTCACCGCTCATCCAAACGACCGCGGCGGCACCGCAAGCGCCGGCCGCGGCGGAATCCGATGACGGCACCATGCTGTCTTCCGCGCCGCACATGGCACCGGCCCCGCAGATGCCGACCGCTGCCGTCCCACTGCCCAATAGCGCCGCACCGGCAGCTCCGCAAACCACCGTCCCGCAGCCCACCACACCGCAACCGGCGGCGCAAGCACAGCCGACCGCTCAGGCGCAGGCAACGCAAACGGTGGCACCACAGGCCGCGCCGACGCAGCAGTTCCAGTATGCGCCATCCCCGGCCCCGCAGCCGGCAGCAGCGCCGCAGCCAAGCCAGCCGACCCAGCAAATCGCCCGTCCGGCGGCCGATCCCACCATCACCGCGCTGACCACACCGCAGTCCATGAAGACCATGGGCGCCAGCCTCGGCATCGGTCTCGGCGCGAGCGTGGTGTTCGCGCTGCTCGCATCGATCGTCTTCTTCATGGGCAATGCCGCGGCCAGCAACGGGCTTGCCGGCATTCCGGGCTTTTCCGACACCGCCTCCTTCCTGGGCAACAACGGTGTGTCCGGCTCCGGCCCGAATTTCTTCCAGATTCTCTTCACCGTGATGACGCTCGGCGTTGGCGGTTCGCTGAATCTCAAAACCAGCTCCCAGGGCTTCTCGCTGAGCAATCTCGGCATTGACGCCTCGCACGTCAGCGTGACGCTGCCGGTCGGACTGCCCGGCGTGGCATTGGCGATCGGCGCCGCGTTCGGCGCATATATGCTGGCACGCAGGTTCGCGCTTCGTTTCAAGTGGACGGGCGTCATCAGCTCGCTGATCGTCGGCGTGCTGTCCGGCCTGGTGCTGCTGGTCTTCGCCGCCATCTTCCCGGTGACGGTGGGTGGTTCCTACAGCGACTATTCCGCTTCCGCGTCGCTTTCCGGCGTGTCCTTCCGCACGTTCTGCATGGCGTTCCTGCTGTCGGCGGCCGGTGCGCTGGCCGGCTACGCGTTGGCACAGTATGCGGGCGATTCGGGTAACGTCTTCTCCGCCGCTTGGCGTTGGGCGCACCGCGCTCGTGGCTTCGTGCGCACGCTGGTCGAATCGTTTGCGATCTACGGCGTGCTGTTCCTGGTGCTTGGCCTGGTGGCGACGATCGCCATGTCCGCCGCGAACCATCTCGGCGCAGGCGGTCTGCTGCTGGTTCCGCTGCTGTTCCCGGCTCTGCCGCTTATGCTGATTTCGCTGTCCTCGTTCGGCGGCATCGCCTTCTCGACGTCCAGCTACAGCGTCCATACGATCACGTTGTTCAACGTGTCCTCCCTCAGCCAGTATGGCTGGATTCTGTGGATCTGCTTCGTGCTGTTCCTGCTTGCCACGTTCTATATCGCGCTGCGTGAGACCGCGCGCAATATGTACGACCCGTATTACGCGGGCTGGCAGCATACATGGAAGGCTCCGGTGGCCGCGATGGTGTTCTGGCTGGCCGCGGAGTTCCTGTTCACTTATTTCGCGGCGGGATACGCCTCGTCCAGCATGTCGATGACGACCCCGATGTGGTATTTCCTCGTCGCCGGCATCTGGGCGTTCCTGATCGAGGTGGCCGCGATGACGTTCGGTCCGACGCTGGTGGCGTCCCTGCCGGGCATGTGGCGGATCATCGTCGGTGGCACCGTGCAGCAGACCCCGCAGAACGTGGTCGATTACGTCAAGTCCTGCGATCCGTCCTACGGCATGAAGAAGACCTCTGCCACGGCGAGCGCCACGACCGCAACAGCGACCATGCCGACGGCTTCGGCTGCCGCACAGCCGGCCAATCCAACTACTCCGGCAGCTCCGGCCGCATCGGTCCCCCAGCACGCGACGCCGGCTGCGCCGATGCCCGCGCCCACCGCTCCTACCGCAACGCCTGTTTCACAGGCCGTTCCACAACCGGTCGCCCCGACGTCCATGCCCAATACGACAACGGGCAACACGGCAACGGGTGCGGTGCCGCTGCCGCAATCGCCAGCAGGCGCGGCTTCTATGCCGGTCGCAGCTCCGGGGGCAGGTCAGCCGCTCGACCCAAAAACTAAGAAGACGATCCTTATCAGCGGCATCGTAATCGGTGCCCTGATTGTGTTGGGCATTGTCTACGGTGTGCTCAACTCGACCGTCTTCAGCGCGAAATCCGTGGCGCAAAGCTATCTGACGGCGATTGCCGACGGCAAGTATGGCAAAGCCAATGGCATCGCCGATCCGCAGGTGGACAAGGACCAGCTCAAGCTGCTGTCCGACACCGTAGCGAAGGCCGACAACGCCACGATCGCCAACCCGCATATCGATAGTGTCAAAACCGTCGAAGGCGTGGCCAAGGTCAACGTGACGTATTCGCTGAACGGCAAGAACGTCAACGATTCGCTCACCATCAACAAGGACGGGTCGAAGTTCCTGCTGTTCCCGAATTGGAAGATCTCGAGCCCACTGCTCAAGACCATCACCGTGTCGGTGCCCAATGCCGTGGAATCGTTGTCCGTCAACGGTGTTGACGTGACCGCGAAGAATGCGGAGAAGTCGGACAGCGGCACGTGGACGCTGCGCGTCTACCCGGGTTCGTACAAGGTGTCGATCGGCAAGTCGGGGTATGTCACCAGCGGCATCACCATGGTGCGCACGAACGCGGACTCCGATGCCGCCGATCTCAAGATCATGCCTACGGCCAAGCTTAAGGAGGACTTGAGCAAGGCCGTGAACGCCAAGCTGGACGAATGCGCGAAGTCCACCGACTACGCGCCGGAAGGCTGCCCGTTCGGCTTCGACCTGTACGACGAGGACTACTACCGCAACTTCGCGTGGTCCATCAGCGTCTATCCGAAACTGTCCGACATCGATCTCGATTACGGCACGTTCTCCACCCGGCAGGGCAAGGCGAAGTGCACGTATGAAGAGAAGAATTTCGACGATTCGTGGGAGTCTCAGGACGACAGCACCCACTTCACCGTCAACGGCAGCTTCAGCATCAGGGATGGCAAGCTCAGCGTCACGATTGACGATGAGGACTGATGCCGGCTAAAGAGCGGATATAGGAAAATCCCCCGCACCAATCGGTACGGGGGATTTTCGATGCTTAAGCTCAGACGTGTTTCAGCCTGAAGTCATTCACCGCCGGTCCGTAAGGACGTCGAGCGGTGAATGGGGCGAAATCACTCAGCGACGACCTTCACGAAGAAGTTGGCGGTGATTTCCGGGTGCAGGGCGACGGTTGCCGGGAAGTCACCGGTGGTCTTGATCGGCTCAACGGTGATGTTCTTCGGGTTGACCTCAACCTTGGAGGAGAGCGCGATGGCGATCTTCTCTGCGGAGATGCCGCCGAACAGCTTGCCGGACTCGGAGACCTTGGCAGCGATTTCGACGGTGGAGCCCTCGATGATTTCCTTGGCGGCAACAGCCTCTTCGCGGGTGGCGACGGCCTTGGCCAGACGAGCGCGCTTCATGGCCTCGATCTGGGCGGCGGCACCCTTGGACCAAGCGAAGGCCAGGCCCTGCGGGAACAGGTAGTTGCGGGCGTAGCCGGACTTGACGGCCACGACGTCACCCGGGTGACCCAGGTGGTTGACGGACTTGGTGAGAATAACCTTAGTTTCAGCCATTGTTCAAACCTCTCTAAGATCAGCGGCCGGACGTGGCGTACGGCAGCAGGGCCATCTCGCGGGCGTTCTTGATAGCCTTGGAGATCTCGCGCTGCTCCTGCACGGTGACACCGGTGATACGACGGGAACGAATCTTGCCGCGATCGGAGATGAACTTACGCAGCAGGGCGACGTCCTTGTAATCGATCTCGGTGACCTTGGCGGCCTTCAGTGGATTCGGCTTCTTCTTAAACGGCTTGACCGGCGGCTGCGGCCTCTTGCGTGACATCTTGATGTTCTCCTTAAAATCTGGAAATACTGCGATTAAGCTGCTTGTTTCGCTGTTCGCCTATGTTGCGGACGGGGTTCGGTCCGTCAGAATTCCGGTTCGTCGCTGTCGCCGCCGAATTCGGAGGAACCTCCGAAGGACTGGGACGCGCCGAAGGAACCGAAGGACGAGCCGGAGTTATCCGAGCTTGACCACGGGTCCGAGGCCGGAGCGGACTGTGCGGGAGCGGCGTTGACCGGAGCGGAGGCTCCACCCTGATATCCGGCGCCGCCAGCATAGCTGGAGCCGCCCTGATATCCGCCGTTGTTGCCGCCGAAACCGCCGTTGCCGGACGAGCTTTGCCGGGTCACCTGGGCGGTCGCGTAGCGCAGGGACGGGCCGATTTCGTCGACCTGCATCTCGATGACGGTTCGCTGGGAACCGTCCTGCGCCTGGTAGGAACGCTGCTGCAGACGGCCTTGCGCGATGACGCGCATGCCCTTGGACAGACTCTGCGCGCAATGTTCGGCCATGTCGCGCCACGCGGAGCAGCGCAGGAACAGGGCCTGACCGTCTTCGAACTGGTTCGAGTTACGGTTCCAGGTGCGCGGAGTGGAGGCGATCGTAAAGCTGGCGACGGCGGCGCCGCTGCCAATGGTACGAATTTCCGGATCGGCCGTGAGGTTGCCCACCACGGTGATTACAGTTTCACCTGCCATGTCGTTACCTACTTACTTTGCAGCTTAGAAAGCTTGGTTTACTTACTTGCGAAGAATCTTCGTACGGATGACGGATTCGTTCAGGTTCAGCAGACGATCGAGTTCGTCGCTGGTGGCCGGCTCAGCGGAGTAGTTGACCACGACGTAGTTACCTTCGGTCTTGCCGGCGATTTCGTAGGCAAGCTTGCGACGGCCCCAGATGTCGATGTTCTCGACGGCACCGCCTTCCTTGGTGACAGTTTCCAGATACTGCTCGGTCAGCTTCTTCAGACCGCGCTCATCCAGCTCAGGATCAGCAATGAACATCAGTTCGTACTTATGCGCAGACATCACCCACCTCCTTCGGACTATCGGCCATGGACCTTCCATGGCAGGAGTGTGTATGCGTGCTGCCTTCAGGCATCGATAAGTCGCAATGAACATATGGATACGATTGATGGCAACTTGTACAGGCTACCCCGACGCCGCGACGTATCGAAACGGCGTCTGCCGGGTGCGAAATCACGTGCGGAGGCAAGCGAAAAGCCCCGCTCGCAAGCGGGGCTTAATCGCAAAAAATCGTAATAAATCCTGAAATGTCGCGAGAGCCGTATGGCAATCGCGCGAAATATCAGGCGTAGATGTTGCGCGGGCGCATGTCTTCGGGCAGGCCGTTGAGCAGCGTCGAAACGGAGCCGGATTCGAACACGGAGCGGATGCCAGCGGCCAGCAGCGGGGCCACGGACAGGACGGTCATGTTCGGCAGGCGCTTCTCTTCGGGCACCGGAACGGTGTCGGTGAGGACGATTTCGCGTGCGCCGCAGTTCTTCAGGCGTTCCACGGCCGGGCCGGACAGCAGGCCATGGGTGGCGACGAGCGTCACGGACTTCGCGCCGGCGTTGTTCAGCGTGCGCACGGCCTCGCAGATGGTGCCGGCGGTGTCGATCATGTCGTCGACGACCACGCAGTCGCGTCCCTTCACGTCGCCGATGATGCCGTGTGCCTCGGCATGGTTCGGGCGCGTGGTGTCACGGGTCTTGTGGATGAAGGCGAGCGGCAGTCCGCCGAGCTTGGCGGCCCACTGTTCGGAAACCTTGATGCGGCCGGCGTCCGGGGACACGATGGTGGTGTTCTCCAGCGGCATGCTGTTGCGCACGTAGTCAAGCAGGATCGGCATGGCGGTGAGATGGTCGACCGGGCCGTCGAAGAAGCCCTGCTCCTGGGCTGCGTGCAGGTCGACCGTCATGATGCGGTCTGCGCCGGCGGAACGGAACAGGTCGAACATGAGGCGTGCGGTGATGGGCTCGCGGCCCTGATGCTTCTTGTCCTGGCGGGAGTAGCCGAGGAATGGCGCGACCACGGTGATGGAACGTGCGGAGGCGCGCTTCATGGCGTCCACCATGATGAGCTGCTCCATGATCCACTTGTTGATCGGCTCGGTGTGGGCCTGCATCACGAAGGCGTCGGCGCCACGGACGGGCTCGGTGTAGCGCACGTACATCTCGCCGTTGGCGAAATCGTATGCGGTGGTCTCAAGTACGTCGGTTCCCAGGTATTTTGCGGTTTCCTGAGCCTGCTCGGGGTACGCGCGACCCGTCACCAGAGCCAGTTTCTTATCCGGAGTGCCTTCGAGAATCGCCGACATGCTTGCCTTCCCAATTGTTCGATATGTGAAAATAAGCCAAACTCCAATATAACAATGCGGGTGCCCACGGCACGCGGCCGTTGCGGAAGCGTTTCACCATACCGCTCCAAACTGCCGTCGGCAACATCAAAAAATCCCCAAACCATCGACGCAGAAGGCACATACCAACGCCAATGGTTTGGGGAAAATCAGATTACGGGCTGCCGGACCATTCGGCAGACGCGGACTATTCGGCGGACGCGAACGCCTCGCGGATCTGCGCCGCGTTGCCGTAGGACGCCTGCGCGCCGCAGCCGGTGGCCGCGTACGCCGAAACGTACGAGGCGAGTTCGGCGGCTTCGGACAGCGCCAGTCCGGATGCCAGGCCGGCCAGCACGGTGCCCATGAAGGAATCGCCGCAGCCGGTGGTGTCGACGGCCTTGACGCGTACCGGGGCGATGCGCTGGACACGGTGTTCCGGATCGTCCGCGGTGCCGTCGAGCACCACGGAACCGTCGCCGCCAAGCGTCACGATCGCCTGTTCGAAGCCGAATCCGCGCAGTTCGTCAAGCGCGTGCCACCAGTCGAACGAATCCCAATCGTCGTTCTCCGGCTCGTCGATGCCGAGCAGTTGCGCCATTTCATGCTCGTTGACGAGCAGGATGTCGGATGCTTCAATCAGTTCCGCCGGCAGGGACGGGGTGAACGGCGAGTCGTTGAGCAGCACCTTCACGCCCGCTTCGTGGCACATGCGTGCGGCCGCGGTGACGGTTTCGATGGGGCTTTCCAGGCACAGGCCGAGCACTGTGGAGTGGGTCAGCGCGTCACGCACGGATTCGACGTAGTCGACGGTCACCTGCGCGTTGGAGCCGGGCGAGTACACGATGGTGTTCTCGCCGTGCGCGTCCACGGTGATGACGGTGGTGCCGGACGGGCCGAGCACGCGGCGCACGTGCGTGGCGTTGACGCCCGCTTCGCCGAGCGCTCCGAGCAGGAAGTCGGCGTTGTTGTCGGAGCCGACCGCGCCGAACATCTGCACGGTGGCGCCGATGCGTGCGGCCGCCGCGGCCTGGTTGCCGGATTTGCCGCCGGGCAGCAGCTGCAGCGGGCCGCCGGCGATGGTCTCGCCCGGCCCGGGCAGTCGCTGTGCGGTGACGGTGTAGTCCGCGTTCATGGAGCCGATCACGGAAACGGTGCCGTGGATGCGGTCCAGTGCGGAGAGGATTTCTGCTGCGCTCATGATCGCTTTCCTTTCTTGCGATTATTGCGATTGCCGTCGGTCACTTGGCCGGCCACTCAGTCGGTCACCCGGCGTTGGCGGCGAGTCCGGAGATGCGGGTCATGAATTCGTTGAGGAACCTCGGCACGTCCACGCCGACGGCGACCTTCATGGTCTTGACCGGGTCGTTGAGGCGGGTTTCGTCGCCGATGGTGCGTCCGCGGGTCGGGCCGTCCACGTCGACCTTCATGTTGATGTCGAGCGTGGTGACGAGCGTCGGGTCGACGGCGACGCCGACGGCGAGCGGATCGTGCAGGCCGCAGCCGCCGAGGTGCGGCGAGGTGGTCTCGTAGGCCTTGATGTAGAAGTCGGTCATGTCCGCGAGGAACTTGCCGGCCTTGGTGCCAAGGTCGCGCCACTGTTGGGTTTCCTTATAAGTGAGCAGGGTCTGCAGGGTCACGTCGAGGCCGATCATGGTGGTCGGGGTGCCGGAGCGGAACAGGTAGTCGGCGGCTTCCGGATCCTGCGAGATGTTGGCTTCCATGCAGGCGTTGCAGTTGCCCGGCACGGTCAGCGCGCCGCCCATGAGCACCACGCGGCCGATCTCGTCCTTGATTTCCGGTGCTTTCTTCAGTGCGGCTTCGATGTTGGTCATCGGTCCGGTCGGCACGTAAACGAGATCCTTGCCGTAGGTCTTCACCGCATCGATGATGAAGTCGACCGCGGATTCGGTTTCGACGGAGCGGTTGGAATCGGGGATGTCCACGTCGCCGATGCCGTTGTCGCCGTGGATGAACGCGGAGACGGGCAGCACTTCGAAGTGGTCGGTGGTGCTGGAGTGCGGCAGGCCTTGGTAGACCTTGACTTCCGGGTGGCCGAGCAGGTCGGTGACGGCGAGCGCGTTGCGTACGCCCTGTTCCACGAGCACGTTGCCGTAGGTGCCGGTGATGCCGATGAGTTCGACTTCCGGGCTGCCCAGCGCGTAGGAGATGGCGAGCGCGTCGTCGACGCCGGTATCGAGATCAAGAATGAGCTTCTTCATGATTGTGCCTTCCTCGTTGATTGGCTGTGACGGCCGTTCGCGTCCGCGCGGCTGCCGCCTTTGTTGTGTTCTTTTTTTGTGCGATGTTTTATGCGATTGTTGTGTGGTGTTGAGTACGGTCTCTGTATCACCTCACAACATCACGATAAAACGTTTTATCAAGATTTCCAAATCATCCTTTCGACGTGCGTATCGCGGCGGAAAACCGCCCCTTTCTCCGATACGCGCCCCGCGTTACACGCGTAATACGCAATACACGCATCGCACGCGCTATGCGCGTTATGCGCAAGCGGCCTGCACCAGTTTCGGCGTCAACACCTTCACCTGCGGCGAGGCGAGCCACGGACGGCCCGCACCGGAATCGCCATCGCCACGCACCACGGCGTCGATTCGACTGCCCAGCATGCCCCAGCCGGCGGCGGCCAAATCGACCACGCTCTGTTCGACGGTGGTCATGCGCAAACCCAATCCGAATCGTCTGAGAATGTTGTCGTATCCAATCACCTGCATGTCTTCGGTGACGTGCAGCCCGCGCTCCGCCATACGCTGACGGAAGCCGAGCGCCATCACGTCGTTGCAGCAGAACACGGCGGTCGCACCGCCGTCGATGATCCGGTCGGCAGCATGATAGCCGCCGTCGAAACGGTAATCGCCGGACACGCACAACGCGGAATCGAACCGCTCCTCCGCCTGCTCGATCGCATCCACGAAACCACGGCGACGGTCGGCCGCGCTCGATTCGGCCACATCGCCCGTCACAATGCCGATGCGCTTGTGCCCGCCTTCCAGCAGGTACTGGGCCGCAAGCCGACCGCCGAGATAGTTGTCGAAGCCGACCGCGTCACACCAACCGCATTGCGTCAGTCGGTCGATGAGCACCACCGGGCAGGTGACACGCTCCACGTCCTCACGCAACGCGGCGCCGGCACCGGCCGCGCAGGATTCGCGCGCGGGAATCAGCAGCACGCCATCCACCCCACGTGACGTCAGCCTGCGCAGCAAAGCCTGTTCCGACTCACGCGAATCATCCGAATTGGCCACGATCAGCGAATACCCCTGCGCCGCACACTCATCCTCCACGCATTTGGCGAGCGCCGCGAAGAACAGGTTTTCGATGTCGGGCACGATGAGCGCCACGAGCTTGGATTGTTTGGTGACGAGGCTCCTCGCGTTCTGATTGGGCACGTAGTTCAACTGTTTCACCGCCTGCGCGATCGCCTCGCGTTTCTCCGTGGAAACACGCGCCGGCCGATCATTCAGCACCAGCGACACCGTGGTCACGGACACTCCCGCCGCCGCAGCCACATCCTTCAGCGTTGCCCTTCGCGCCATCAGCTACCCCCTGTAAAACGTTTCTCCTACCAGCATAAGCCCTTCAGCTCGCACTCGCCACCACCCCTCTCCCCGTCGCGCCCGCCACACCTATCGCGCGCCCGTAAAATCTCATCAACTCTATTCCCTGAATCCAACGCCCAATCATCGAATCCAGAAAACAGGCATCACAGCTCTCTCCGCACTGCCATACACCCCCAAGACGCTTTACCCTTGATTTGGTGTATAAAACACCACTTCGTTACCCTTGATTTGGTGTATAAAACACCAATCCGTTACCCTTGATTTGGTGTATGCTGAAGTATATTCATATCTTTGATTTGGTGTTTTTTACTAAGGTAACGTGCTATGGAAGTATTTGAACGCAAGGGATATAGGAAATTAGAAGAGTGGGCATCCACCTCGCAAGGAACCACTGCGCTACTCGTCGAAGGAGCAAGACGAGTCGGCAAAAGCACTCTCGTGGAAGAATTCGGACACCGCAACTACCGTACATGCCTAACAGTCGATTTCTCGAAGGCTCCAAACGAAGTACTGGAATATTTCCGAGACTTACGTAACGATCTTGACTCGTTTTTCATGTATCTGTCATCTTTTTACGGCGTTGAATTGCACAAACGTCAAAGCCTCATCATTTTCGACGAAGTGCAACTTTACCCGAAGGCCCGCGAAGCCATCAAACAGCTCGTGGCCGATGGACGATACGACTACATCGAAACCGGCTCCCTAGTATCCATTCGAGAAAACGTCAAAGACATCCTTATCCCCTCCGAAGAAGAATCCATAAGACTCGATCCAATGGATTTTGAAGAATTCCTTTGGGCGCTAAGAGAAAAGCCACTATCCACCGCCATCGCCGACTCATTTCACCAGCGCAAGCCACTCCCCGACCTGCTCCACCGCAAAGCAATGCGATTGTTTCGGGAATACATGCTGGTCGGAGGCATGCCCCAAGCCGTTTCCGCCTACATCAAGACACATGACTTCGGGAAAGTCGACAGAGTAAAACGGACCATTCTCAAACTCTACCGAGAAGACATCGCCAAACATGGCGGCACGAACAAGTTACGAATAACGCGCATTTTCGACAATCTAGTAGGACAACTATCAAAAAAAGAGAAGAAATTCAACGTCACTTCGCTCGGAAAAGATGTAAAATCACGCGACTACGACGACGCTTTCTTCTGGCTTTCCGACGCGTTCATTACCAATGATTGCTTTAATTCCACCGATCCAAGCGTTGGTTTAAGCATCAGCGAAGATCATTCCACCGTCAAATGCTACGTCGCGGACACTGGACTATTAACCACTTTGGCGCTCGCAGATTCCGCAACTACAGGGAATAGCCTCTATCGAGACATACTGCTGGAGCGTATCGAAATCAACGAAGGCATGCTGACTGAAAATGTCGTGGCTCAATTACTGCGCACCAGCGGGCATCGCCTCTTCTTTTACTCTCGCAACGACCGAGAGAACCCCGACAATCGTATGGAAATCGATTTCCTGATAACCAACCGTACAAGCATGCAGCCATGAAACACCGAGTGAGTCCAATTGAGGTGAAATCCTCGAAACGATATCGCGCGATCTCCTTGGATAAGTTCAAAAACAAATTCAACAAGAAAGTCGGCACACGCTACATCCTGCACCCCAGACCACTGTCAGTTGAAGGCGACATAGTCAAACTGCCGTTATACATGGCAGGATTACTATAAACCCCTTCACCAGCCATAGGAACTCAACATAGTGTCTACAGTCGCCATACGCCACCCAGTCGCGTCCCGAACAAGCACCACCGCGCTACCCCGCGCGGCACTTCACAGCCCTTGTGCCCGGTAGCGTGCTTCGGTGGCGGCTTTGACCGGCTCCCACCAATCGCGGTGCGTCGCATACCAGTCGATCACGTCGTGCAAACCGCTTTCGAAATCCGTATGCGCCGGCTTCCAACCCAATTCGGCACGCAGCTTGGACGAGTCGATCGCATACCGGCGGTCGTGCCCCGGCCGGTCGCGCACCCAATCGAACGCGTCTTCCGGCTGCCCCATCAACCGCATTATCATGCGCAGCACGGCGATGTTGCTTTTTTCGCCATCTGCGCCGATCAGGTATGTTTCACCGATCCGCCCGCGTGTAAGAATCTCCCACACCGCAGAAGAGTGGTCTTCCGTATGGATCCAGTCGCGCACGTTCTCGCCTGTGCCATAAAGTTTCGGTCGCACGCCCTCCATGATGGAAGTGATCTGCCGCGGAATAAATTTTTCCACATGCTGGTACGGCCCGTAATTGTTGGAACAGTTGGAGATCGTGGCGCGAAGCCCGTACGTGCGAACCCATGCGCGCACCAGCTGGTCGGATGCCGCTTTCGACGCACTGTATGGGCTTGACGGCTTATACGGCGTGCTTTCGGTGAATTTGCATGGATCGTCGAGTGCAAGGTCGCCGTACACTTCGTCGGTGCTGATGTGGTGGAATCGCACGTCATGCTTACGGGCGGCTTCAAGCAAATGGAACGTGCCTTCCACGTTTGTTGTGATGAAGGGTTCAGGATTGGCGATGGAATTGTCGTTGTGCGATTCGGCCGCGAAATGCACGATCGAGTCATGACCAGGCACGATACGTTCCAGTAACGCAGCATCGCAAATATCACCTTGCACAAGTTCGACTTGCGATTGCGGAAGACCGGCGATATTTTGCGGATTTCCGGCATAGGTCAGTTTGTCGAGCACGGTTATGTGCACGTCAGGATGGTTATGTGCCACATAGCGCACGAAATTGGCTCCGATAAACCCACATCCGCCGGTCACGATGATGTTGCGCGGCTTGAAAATATCACTACTCACGATTTCAGGGTACCGGCAGGGTTGCATAGCCATAAAGCGATTCCACAAACTGGCTTATATATGGCAGATTTGGAAGGCTGACCGTTGAGCTAGCGGCCAAAATGCACGGTAAGACGTCACTTCCACAACCGCACCATCCGCACCGACCAGCACACGGTTCCCCGATGCGATCACGGTTCTTCTAGAGCTAGACCTATCCGATGAGGAAATGAAACAGCACTCATGATTCTCCCACACAGTTTCGCCCCACCTCAACGTACTAGTTTCTGAAAACCGACAAGTTGTCATTTTTGTCAGAAACTACACTTATCCCCATTATCAATTGCAACATGCGTGCATTTGACATAAAATACACATTAATTGCACGCAAAATTAGGGCAGGTGATTCAGGTGGGCAATATTACCATTCGTATGAACGACGATTTGAAAGCTCGAGTCAACCAGACACTCGACGCCATAGGCATGAATTTCAACACTTACGTAACCATGGCAAGCATCCAGCTCGTAAATCAGCAACGCCTGCCTTTCGACACTTCCGTGCGCACCGCGGAACCAAACGAGCAGACCAAGCGAGCCATGCTCGAAGCCGAAGCCAAGGAACGCGGTATCCTCCCAGACGACGCGGCCACCTTCAACAGCGCGCAAGACGCCATTACCTGGCTGCACAACAATCACGGCTGAACAGGCAAAACGCCATGATTACCATCAAATTCGACCAACAATTTCAGACCGACTTCAAACGCATCTCACGACGGATACCTCAAATCGTCACGGAACTCGAATATGTGATCGAAGCCATTGAGGAGTACGGACACGTTCCGGAATCATATAATCCTCACATGCTTGATCGCCCACGAGGAATCTAACTCAGGATATGCGGAATTCCATCTTGCCGAAGGGAAAATGGATGTGTTGGTGATTTACTCGGAGCGGTCGGAAGCGTCGACAATCCGATTCATTCGCATGGGATCTCACGACGAACTGTTTGACGGTCCGTTGCTTTAGATGAGACCATCTAAGGCCCCCAACGAGATTCAGCCATCGATTTCCGCCTAATAAAACATATCGAGCTTATATATGGCAGATTTGGAAGGCTGACCGGAGACATCTCGCCTATGTATGGCAGTCCATTCCGGGAAAACCGCAGTTAGAGGGTACACAATTACCCTCTAACCGGTCTGTCACAAAAAACGAGCTGCCACATATAAGCGAAATATGTCCGGACAAACGCCAGAATCTACCATATATAAGAATAAGACCACCTGTCAGAAATCTAATTCAAGCCGATCAGCAAACCGCCATTACATTACCCTTGATTTGGTGTACATACAACACCTTAGTTATCCTTGATTTGGTGTATAAATAGCACTTCGCTTACCATTGATTTGGTGTATAATTAAGCATGTTATTACCCTCGATTTGGTGTATTTACGGCGGTGAGACATGGAGACTTTCGAACGAAAAGCGTACGAAAAACTGGCTTCCTGGAAGGATTCTTCCCAAGGAAGCACAGCCCTGCTCATCGAGGGCGCGCGGCGCGTCGGGAAAAGCACCATCGCGGAGGAATTCGGACGACGGAACTATGCATCGTATATGCTCGTCGACTTCTCAAAAGCCCCCGATGACGTGCTGGGCTACTTCGTCGACCTGCGCAACGACCTCGACGCGTTCTTCATGTACCTGTCATCCTTCTACGGAGTGGAACTACACAGGAGGGATAGCCTCATCATTTTCGACGAGGTGCAGCTGTACCCGAAGGCCCGCGAGGCCATCAAGCAGCTGGTGGCTGACGGGCGTTACGACTACATCGAGACAGGCTCGCTCGTCTCCATCCGCGAGAACGTCAAGAACATCCTCATTCCATCAGAGGAGGAGTCGATCCGCCTGAATCCCATGGATTTCGATGAATTCCTCTGGGCTTTGGGAGAAAAGCCACTGTCCACGCTCATCGCGGACTCGTTCAAGAAGCGCAGGCCGCTCCCCGATTCGCTGCACAGGAAGGCCATGCGGCTGTTCCGTGAATACATGCTGGTCGGAGGCATGCCCCAGGCTGTGTCGAAATACGTCGAGACCCATGATTTCAGTAAAGTCGACAACGTCAAACGGAACATCCTCCGACTGTACAGGCAGGACATCTCCAAGCATGGCGGCAGCGACCGGATACGCATCACGCGCATCTTCGACAACCTGGTGGGCCAGCTTTCCAAGAAGGAGAAGAAGTTCAACATCACATCGCTGGGAGAGAAAGCGAAAACCCGCGATTACGAGGACGCCTTCTTCTGGCTTTCCGATGCGTTCATTACCAACGACTGTTTCAATTCCACCGATCCGAGCGTGGGCTTGAGCATTAGCGAGGACCATTCGACGGTCAAATGCTACGCCGCCGATACAGGGCTTCTCACTACGCTCGCCCTGGCCGACTCGGAACAGACCGGAAGCAACCTGTACCGGGACATCCTCCTAGAACGCATCGAGATCAACGAGGGCATGCTCGCGGAGAACGTCGTCGCACAGCTTCTCCGGGCCAACGGGCACCGGCTGTTCTTCTATTCGCGCAGCGATCGCGACGACCCGTCGAACCGCATGGAGATCGACTTCCTCATCGTCGAACCGTACGAGAACGCGGCAATGAAGTACAGGGTCAGCCCCATCGAGGTCAAGTCATCGAAACGTTACCGCACGGTCTCGTTAGACAAATTCAAGGCAAAATTCGATAAGAAGGTCGGCACCAGATATGTGCTGCATCCGAAACCGCTGGTCGTGGAAAATGACGTGGTCAAGCTGCCGATCTACATGGCGGGACTGCTGTAGAAGGCTTCATGCAGACAGCGCTTTTTGGTGCACTACCAGCGAATGACGCCCAACACTTGCGCGCACATATGTTGTCCACCTTGAACACATCTGTTTGCCGCCCGTCACCCGGTTAACCTTCCAGCCACCTTTCAGACATCCGCTAGACACTCGTTCGTCCACAGCTGAACACTAAAATGTACCCGGTTTAATTGTACAGAGCCTCCAATTATAAGGGGACTATCTTTTTGAAGGATGCGACGATGCCTATTTTCTCGCCCGACCGTCACGCTTGTGCGCCTTCATACGTAAAACTTACTAAGCAGCCAATTACGGGCGGAACGTATCGCCCTCTTGCGAATGACGAAGATAGCAACGCTTGCGCTCTTTCCGCCCTTTCAGGTCACCATGGTTCAAAGCTGTATACGCAGAAATCAGCAATTCACGCCATCTCCGATAACGCAAGCGTTTTCATTCCCAAAGTCGATGCGCCCCATCTGCCAAAAACGACTGACGACAAGTCCATTGACGAAGCCATTAACGAAGCTGCGAACAACAGTACCCATTCAGCCCCCCCATCTGCTGAAATTCAACTCGCGCAAGCTAACGAGCATCCTCTGATGCAGGCTATCGAGGTCTGCAAACAATCCGTACACACTACGGCAAAAGCACTCTCCACCGCAGGACATGCAGTTGCAAAAGCTGCCAACGCCACCGGCCACGCCATCCATACCGCCGCCGCAACGGTAAAGACCGCCTGGCACACATTCACCAGCCTCAAAGCAGTTCAATTCATCATCAAGTTCTTCCAGAGCACGTATCCCCTGTGGAAGAAGCGTCATCGCTTCTCCTATTCCTTCTACGCCATCATCATCGCCGCACTTTCCGCATTCGAAGTTATTTTTATTCAATGGGGCATGTATTCCGAACCGGAATATGAAAAAGGCGTAGAAATCGATAAAACCACAAGAATACTTGACAGTGTTGCCGGACAGACGACGAAATTCGTAACACAAATGTGGCTTGAGCAGAAAAATCTCGTTCTGCTCAATTTTATTATTCTGATTGCTATTTATTTGACGCTTATTTTTGTATTGAACAGATTCTGGGTTTCCACAGCAATCTTTGGAACAGTGATGACCACTTACGCAGTGGCAAATCACGTTAAAATGCAGACCCGCAATGAACCTGTGCTTCCTGCTGATCTGAACTTCATAACCGGCGGCAATACCAGCGAACTCACTTCATTCATTCCCAAATCCAGCCAAGGCTTAGTTAACAGCGCGGTGACAGGCGTTACTTGGCTAGTAATCATCTGCATCATTATGCAGTTTATCGATGGCCGCAATGGAATCATACATTGCACGTGGCGCCGTCCCTTCGCCAGTGTCAAGAATTTCACAGGCACCCTCACTCGCATCGCAGCGGCGGTATGTAGTGTCGCTTTATGTTTCTCCTTTGTATGGGGATTCGGCAATGACGGGTATTGGTCCACTCAGTTCGCTCAAAGCATGGGTGACAGCCCACAAATCTGGAACGGTCTCGCCGATTCCACCAGCAATGGCCCTGTTGTGAATTTCCTTCGCCTGGCACATACGAAAACCATGGATAAGCCAGAAGGCTATTCACAGGAAACCATGCAAGCAATCGCAAAGAAATATGCGAAACAGGCGCAACAAATCAATAAGACCCGTAATACCAATATGACCGACAACACGGTCATCATGATGCTTTCCGAGACTTTCTCCGACCCAACCCGCGTCCCCGGCGTCAGTTTCTCCGAAGATCCGATACCGAACATCCGTCAGATCAAGACGCAAACCACTTCCGGACTCATGCTTTCACCGGGATACGGCGGAGGCACCGCGAATATTGAATATCAGGCGTTGACGGGCCTTTCCATGGCGAATTACAGCCCGACGCTGTCCATCGCCTATCAGCAGCTCGTACCTTCGCTTAAGTGGGCGCCAACGATCAACCAAGCTTGGAATGCAGCCAATGGCAGCAAAAAAGCTTCCATAGCATTGCATGCCTTCAACCGCAATATGTATTTCCGAGATCTGAATTACAAGAAGTTCCAGTTTTCGCAGTTCTTCGCAACGGACGGTAAACCGCAGCTTACTGGTCTTCACGCAATTGATTCCGCTTGGTATGTCTCAGATGAGTCCTTTTATTCGGAGGTATTGAAAAAAGTCACGGACTCCAACGAGAACAGATTCTATCAAGTCGTCACCATGCAAAACCACATGCCATACGAAGACCTCTACCAAAACAACGAATTCAAAGAAATGGATGCATCGGATCTTCCAGCAGATGAAAAACTAAATCTGGATACCTATACCAAGGGACTGAACTACACGGATCAGTCCACATTCGTTTTTTTGAGCCAGCTTAATGAGATTAACCGCCCAATTACCGTGCTGTTCTACGGCGACCATTTGCCAGGCTTTTATTCCACCGCATATTCCGATAAAAAGAACATCCTCGGATTGCATGAGACTGACTATTTCATTTGGTCCAACCAAGCATCACGCTCGGCTAACACAAAGCTTGACGCTGTTTCCAGCGACTACACATCATCAAACTATTTCTCCGCTCAGCTCGCCGAACATCTTAATGCAAAAGTCAGTCCGTATCTTGCGTTTCTTACCGAAATGCATCAGGCAATTCCGGCAATGTCCGTGCCGGATTCTTCAGGCAGCAGCAGCGCTCCGACCTATCTGGACGCGAACGGCAATCTCATCAAGAAAAAGAATCTCTCGAAGCAGGCCAAGCAATTACTCCATGACTATCAGCTCATTCAATATGACATGAGTATCGGCAAGAATTACCTGAAAGACACCGGCTTTGTCGATCTGCCGGAGTGACCCGTCTACAATAGGTTAGGATTACGGCAGAAACGGGAAAGGCAGTTTGGTTATGAAGATTGCGGTTGCAGGAACCGGCTATGTTGGATTGTCCGTCGCGTTGCTGCTTTCCCAACATAATGAGGTGCATGCGCTCGACATCATTCCGGCGAAGGTCGCGTTGCTGAACAACGGCAAGAGTCCTATCGTCGATCCGGTAATCACCGATTTCCTGATGGGGAACGCATCTGGCGAGCGTCCGCTCGATTTCCACGCCACCATCGACGCGCAGGAAGCGTACACGGATGCCGATTTCGCTGTAATCGCCACGCCGACGAATTACGACGAGAAGAAGAATTATTTCGATACTTCTAGCGTCGAAACTGCGATTGAGGCAGTCCGCCAGTATTCGCCACACGCCTGGATTGTCATCAAATCGACGATTCCCGTTGGCTACACGCAGCAATTGCGCAAAACCCTCAATGACAATCACATCCTCTTCTCCCCCGAATTCCTGCGTGAAGGACATGCGCTGTATGACAATCTGCATCCAAGCCGTATTGTGGTGGGTGCTCCGCAGGACGATGCTGAATCCGCCAAGGCTGCACGTCAGTTTGCGCATCTGCTTGCCGAGGGAGCAGACCCAGTTGAAGCCACCCGCGCCAATCATGATGGCAGTACCGGCATTCCCACGCTGGTGGTCGGCACCACCGAGGCTGAGGCCATCAAACTGTTCGCCAACACCTATCTAGCGCTTCGTGTGGCATATTTCAACGAATTGGACACCTATGCGGAAAGCCGCGGATTGAATACCCGTGAAATCATCGACGGCGTATGTCTTGACCCACGCATCGGCGATGGCTACAACAATCCCAGCTTCGGCTATGGCGGCTATTGCCTGCCGAAGGACACCAAGCAGCTGCTTGCCAACTACAATCAGGTGCCGCAGAACCTTATCGAAGCCATTGTGGACGCGAACCGCACACGCAAAGAATTCGTGGCTTCCGAAGTGATGGAACGCATCAAGGACGTTCAGGACCCTGTTGTCGGTATCTACAGACTGACTATGAAGTCCGGTTCCGATAATTTCCGCCAGTCCGCCATTCAGGACGTGATGAAACAGTTCAAGGCCAATGGCATCCCCGTGCTCATCTATGAACCCACGTTGGACAAGCCCGACTTCCAAGGCAGCGAAGTCACCCATAACCTTGCCGGTTTCAAGACCCGTGCATCCGTGATCGTCGCCAACCGTTGGAACAGCGACCTCGCTGACGTGGATACCAAGGTCTACACCCGAGATCTGTTCCGCAGAGACTAACTTTCCAGTAATACGTATGGGGCTGGTTGGATAAGCTCATCCAACCAGCCCCATATTGTCATCGCTTGCCTTGCACTTTACGTGCCATCACCTTCATCAGCTCGCGTTGTTTGGAGCCAGTCGGAGCAAACACGTCCACATACTTGCGAATGGGGCTGTCCTCGGCGATCGCACGCTCATGGTGTTCCGGCGGAGCAGGACGCTCCACACCGCTCATCGCGGCAACCATCTGTGCCACGAACGGCGTCTCCTGCGCGTAACTCCAGTACAGCGGAGCGAAATCGCACCATGGATTCTTCCATGGCTTGTCGAAGCCTGCGTAATGCACGATCTTCGGTGCCTTACGCGACGTCATATATGCCTGGTACATGTCGGCAGGCGCGAAATCGAACACGCCATTGACTCGACCTGCGCAATTGTGCATCACATTCCAAGAATAATCCAAATACGAAACCAAGCCTTCGCATTCCACGTTGAGAATGTCCTGATCATTGTAGATGTACCCCGGCTTGGCCGCGATTTCCAGCCACTCGTGCACCGTATGGATTTCGCGCATGCGGTCGAGGTTCATCACCAGCACGCCGGCTTGGAAGTAGCCATACGCATCACGCATGTGCAGTTGCTTGTTCACGTATTCCGCACGTTCGCCGTTCTTCATATTGAGATTGCCGATGAAATCGATATCCGGTACGGCGGCGATCGCGTTGTCTCCGAGTTCAGTATCGTACAGTTCGGCGATATCGCCATTGACCACCAGATCGCAATCCAAGTACAGCAGCTTCGAATAGAACGGCAACGCCTCCTGAATGATGAAACGGTAATACGTTTCGACGCTGATATGCGCGTTGCTGGTGGTGAGACTGAAACCGGCCAGATAGCGGCTCACGTCGAAGAAGCGGATTGCGGCGTTCGGGAACTGCGCGAAGAACCGTTCCATATACCGCTTGTTTTCGCCGGTAATATCCCGTTCCAGCACAATCACGTCATACGAGCGATTCGTGGAAGCATTCTTCAGCATCGAATAGATGGTAGTGGCAAGCATCGGCACATAGTTGTTGTCCGCGGCGAACACCACCGGCACAACACGTCCGTATTCCGTACCGAGCGGTTCAAGCGTGGTCATTGGATCCGGACGCAGGAAGTGCACGCATTGCATCCGCTTAATCTTCCAATGTGCGCCAGTACGCTGCTTATGCGCGATGAAAATGTTGAGCAACCGTTCCGAAAGATGTCCCACAGTACGCGTGGTTTGTACATCCATCTTGCTGAAATCGGTGACATCGGCGAATTCGTCGAGCAGCGGGAACAGCCATTCGTTGTATTCGAAGAAGATTTCCTTCCTCATGATGAACATGTTGCAGAACGCGGCGGTACGACCGTTAAGCACGGCGTCGGCGTCCACCTTGTAATCGGGATGGCGTGCACACAGGATGTCGTACATGTGGCGCAGATCCTTCAATCGCAGATGCTCGTCGGCGTCCCAATGCTGCTTGAGATTCGAGAATCCGCCGATACGGCGGACGTCGTTCAACGGCGTGGTGATGACATCCCATCCATCCACCACGCGTGCGATCGCCTCATCGTTGATGCCGTATTCAGCGAGCGCGTGGTCGTCGATGTACGAATCGATAATCTCGCCGTAATCGTTTTCCTTATGCGGAGTGTCAGTGAAGTCGAAGTACCGGCGGTAATGACAGAAACCGTAATAGTCAGCGTCTTCGTTCTTCCAAGCCCAATACTGCGCGGTCAGTTCGCAGTAACGCGGGTTTTTCGCGGAAATGTTCTCACCTTCGTCGTCATGCAAGGTGTTTGCAAACCGGATTGCTGCGTTCGCCGCGCCCACCTGCACCGGAAGGATACTTTTCCCTTCGGGGAACGTGGCCTGCTTATGCGCCGACACGAAAATCTTGATGTTCGGATGATGCTGTTCCGCTGTGAGAACCATGTGAGATATTCCGCCTTACTAAGACAAACGTCCTTTCCTCAATAGAATATATGAGAGTACTGCCGAAGAGGGACGCTCTACGAGCTTTTGCACCCAAATACTTCGCACGAGTAGGATAGGACGTTTGTGAAAGACTTTTTCGAAAGCCTCAAAAAGAGGTACCACTACGCGATGGTGGTTTTTAAGGAACTGGTGAAAACCGACTTCCAGCTGCGATACCAAGGCTCGTTCTTGGGCATGGTATGGTCCGTGCTAAAACCGTTGATGCTGTTCGCCGTCATGTATGTGGTGTTCGTGAAGTTCCTGAAATTCTCCGATGGCACCCCGACCTTCCCGATTTCGTTGCTATGCGGCACCTGCTTGTGGAGCTTCTTCTCCGAATCGACCAGCATGGGCATGCAGTCCATCGTCGGACGTGGTGATTTGCTGCGCAAGGTGCATTTCCCGAACTACATCATCGTCGCTTCCACCACTATGGGATCCATGATTTCTCTCGGCATCAATCTGCTGGTGGTCATCCTGTTCGGTTTCTTCGCCCACGCGCACTACACTTGGCGCGTGCTGCTGGTACCGTTCAGCATCCTGCAGCTGTACTGCCTTGGATTGGGCGTGGCACTGCTACTTGCTTCCCTGTTTGTATATTTCCGCGATGTGGCGCATATTTGGGAAGTCGTGTTGCAAGCCATGTTCTATGCGACTCCTATCATCTACCCGATTTCCATGGTGGCGAATAATCCGGAGTTCTCCTGGGCGGCAAAATTGCTCATGCTGAATCCTTCCACGCAGGTGATTATGGATATCCGTCACAACCTGCTTTCCCCGGAATACGTGCCAACCGTGTGGACCATGGTCGATAACAAGTTGCTGTGCCTGCTGCCTTACGTATTGTCCGCCGTCATCTTGTGGCTCGGCATTCACGTGTTCCGCAAGTACAGTTCCAAGTTCGCGGAGGTGCTCTGATTTATGGCTGAGGTTGCAATGACTGAAGAGAAGAACGCAGACGAGCGCCCTGTGGTGCTTAAGGTCGATCATGTGGCCAAGATGTTCCGCTTGCCTACCGAGCAGGCCACCGGTCTGAAGATGGCATTCCTGAACTGGACGAAGGGCATTAAGGGCTACACCGAGCAGCATGTGCTGCGCGATATCAATTTCGAGGTTCGCCAAGGCGATTTCTTCGGCATCGTCGGGCGTAACGGCTCCGGCAAGTCCACGCTGTTGAAAATCATTTCGCAGATTTATACTCCTGAGCACGGATCGGTCACCGTCAAGGGCAAACTGGTCCCGTTCATCGAACTCGGTGTGGGCTTCAACCCGGAGCTGACCGGACGTGAGAACGTGTATCTGAACGGTGCTTTGTTGGGCTTCACTCGTGCTGAAATCGATGCGATGTATGACGACATCGTAGAGTTCGCTGAGCTTGAAGACTTCATGGATCAAAAGCTCAAGAACTATTCTTCCGGCATGCAGGTGCGTCTTGCCTTCTCTGTGGCCATCAAGGCACAGGGCGACATTCTGGTGCTTGACGAAGTGCTTGCCGTGGGCGATGAAGCGTTCCAGCGCAAATGCGATGATTTCTTCACAAAGGTCAAAAAAGATCCAACTAAGACTGTTATTCTGGTCACGCATTCCATGGATGCAGTGAAGCGTTATTGCAATAAGGCAATCTTAATCAAAGATGGCAATATTATCGCTTCGGGAGATAAAGACGCCGTCGCTGATCAATATACGCTCGAAAATATTAGGACCGATCAGAAACATAGCCATCCAAAAAAGAATGAGCATCCTGAGGGACTTAATGACCGTGTTCCCATATTCCGATTCATTCCAGTCTCATCAACCGTTGCCAATTGTTCTGATACTTTCAAATTCGACATCGAATATGAGTACAACAATGATGATGGCTACATTGCAATTGCGATGAACGACATCAAGCGCGGCGGAATCCCCTATGACTCAGGTCAGAAGAATCTCAAGGTTCAAAGGGGACATCATATTCTGCACATGGAGATGCCTCTATCACTATTCAATAATGGCGAATTCCGTCTTGTAGGCTCATTCCGTACCGAAAATTTAGAGGATGATAAACGAACAGATATGATTGCTTACACTAATGATGATAATTCTTTGCTTTTTGCAGTTAGAGACAAAGCTAATACAAGAGATTATGCTCTGTTGAATGATCATGCTATGCAAATGCGTCTCATCTCTTATGACAGTGAAAAATAAAATGTCATTCATCATTAATACTGCAATTAGCACCTTCGAAGGAAGAGTCAATGCCTAAGATTTCAATCGTCATTCCCGCATACAATGTCGGTGATTACTTGCAGGAATGTCTTGATTCAGTACGGAATCAGACTTTCTCCGATATCGAAGCGATTGTCGTGAACGATGCGAGCCCCGACAATGTTGGAGAGATCGCAGCACGGGCAGCCACAGAGGATCCGCGCATCCGAGTCATCACCAACAACCCGAATATGGGCACGCACCGCACTCGTATGGCCGGTGTGGAAAACGCTTCCGGAGAATACACGTTCTTCCTGGACGGCGATGATGCTCTCAAGCCGGACATGTGCGAACAGCTTGCCGCGGAAATCGACAAACACCCCGTAGACGTGCTGCATTATGGCCTTACTGTTGTCGCCGCCAACGAGCTACTGGAAAACGAGCGCCAGGCCTTCGAAACCTTCAACAACACTCCTACGCCTGATTCCACCGGAGAAGACATTGTCCGCGATATTTTCGATGAGACTCGCGGCTACAAGGTCGATTGGCGTGTGACCCAGCGTCTGTACAAGACCTCCATGCTTAAGGAAGCTTTTAATGCCATGACTCGCGACCGTCTAGGCCGTTCTCAGGACGGCTACGAGTGCTTCGTGGTTTCAGCATTTGCCAACAGCTACCATTCCTTCAAGGAATGTCGTGGATACGTGTATTACTATGGCCGCGGGATCAGTGGCACCAATATGATCGATGCAGCGAAGTATGCCCGTTATTGCGGCCATTTCAAGGCGGATTTCGATGCAGCCTACGAATTTGCCGATGCACAGCATTCCGACATGCTTCGTGATTGCGCACAAGGCTTCCAACGCAAGGCAACCGAAATCCTTGCCAATGATTGGAAGGTCAGGGTTCCGGAAGAGGAAAAGGCGGAAGCCGCCAAGCAAATGGAGGCTGTGTTCGGTCCGGCCATCACGGGACGTGAACTGTACCGTTTCGTGCGCGATGATGCCTATGACCGAATCGTCAAAGAAAACTTCACTCCCGGCATCTCCAAGCTGCAAACATGGTTCAATATCGCAAACAATTGCAAGCTGCCGCAGAATGCGGAAGGACCTGATGTCACTCGTTTCCATGAGATGAAGCAACTCGCATCCATCCACATGCATGATCTCAACGAACGAATCGAAGCAGCGAAAACTATCAACGAATACAATAAACAGCACATCCGCATCTTCGTCACCACTCACAAAAACGTTGACACCTTCGACAGCGCCATCATGCAGCCGGTGCAGGTCGGACCGAAGGACTATCGCTTCCCCTGGGCATTCCACGATGATGAAGGCGAGAATATCGCCGATCTCAACCCACGTTACTGCGAACTGACCACGCAATATTGGGCTTGGAAAAACATCGACGCCGACTACTACGGTTTCTGCCATTACCGCCGTTACTTCGACTTCTCGGACACTCCGCATGAGGAAAATCCCTACGGCGAAATCATGGACGACTACATCGATGCCGCCGCGGCAAAGAAGTATGGCCTGGATGACGAAAACATCGCCAACGTGGTGAAGCAGTATGACGTCATCACCACGCCATTCGGCAATCTCGAAAAAATCATCGATAAGCACGGCACTCCACGCGCGCTGTGGGAAGCCGCTCCCCTGCTGCATGACGATGATCTGAAGCGTTGCTACCAGATCCTGTGCAGCATGTATCCCGACTACAAGCAGGACGCACAGGCGTTCTTCAACGGCGACAAAGCCTGCTTCTGCAACATGTTCATTATGAAGAGGGAGATCTTCTTCGACTATTGCAAATGGATGTTCCCCATTCTTGAGGAGTTCGATAAAAACACCGACTACAGCACGTACAGCAAGGAGGCCCTGCGTACGCCGGGTCATCTGTCCGAACGTCTGCTCAACATCTACCTGCTGCATCACAAGCGTATCGGTTCCAACTGGAAGTTCAAGGAACTACAGTGCGTCCACTTCACCAATCCGGAGCCAGCGGAGCAGCTCAAGCCGCTTGACATTACCGACAAGCCAATCGTTCCGGTGGTGTTCGCAGCGGATGACAATTATGTTCCTCAATTGACCACCACCGTGTATTCAGCCATGAAGAACGCCGATCCGCATTACTTCTACGATGTGACGGTGCTGCAGCGCAACATCGCATGGGACAAGCAGGAACGTCTGCGTGGCTTCTTCAAGCAGTTCCCGAATATGAATCTGAGGTTCACCAACGTGGACCGCGAACTTGCTGGCTACGATCTTTCCACCAATAACGCCCATATCAGTGTGGAGACGTATTACCGCTTCCTGATTCAGAAGGTTCTGCCGTTCTACGACAAGGTGCTGTATCTCGATTCCGACATCATCATCAACGGCGATATCGCGAAGCTTTACAACATCGATTTGCAGGGCAAGATGCTCGGCGCGATTCGAGACATCGACTTCCTCGCCAATCTCAACGTGAAGCACGGCAAACGCATGGGCTACGCGCAAACCGTGCTGAAGATGAAGAATCCATACGATTACTTCCAGGCCGGCGTGCTGGTGCTCAACACCAAGGCGATGCGTGAGCATTACACCATCGAACAATGGCTTACCTACGCCTCGAATCCCGATTTCATCTACAACGACCAGGACGTGCTCAACGCGCACTGCGAAGGCAATGTGCTGTACCTGCCGTGGGAATGGAACGTGGTGCATGACTGCGGCGGTCGTGTCGGCAACCTCTTCGTGCAGGCGCCGAACGACATTTACGACGCGTATATGAAGTCGCGCAACGATCCACAGATTGTCCACTATGCCGGCTTCCAGAAGCCATGGACCGACCCGGATTGCGATTTCGCTTCCATGTACTGGAAGTACGCACGCGAGACCCCGTTCTATGAGCGTCTGCTTAAACGTGTAGTAAAGGCAAACGAATCAGAGATTCCAGCCGGCGTGCTCCGTCCGAAGCACGAGCGCGCAGTCGGGGAGGACAACCCGATTCGCAAGATTGTCGATCCGCTAATGCCAATCGGTTCCCGTCGCCGTGATGCGGTGAAGGCGATCGGCCGAGCAGTTCGCGGTCGTCACTGACAGAAATGGGTGTTGTATTTTACGACACCCATTTCTGTATTATTTATGCCATCGTTTTAATCAGAGGTTCTTTCGTTTTACCAATCGATTCACTCATGAACGCTAAGAACAATGGCGCGATGCAAATCAGTTGCAACACATATCGGGTTGGCTCTCCACCCATGCCGGACACTGGTACCAGCAACAGATACACAAACGACATATCCACCGGAAGCATCGAAGCCACGCGACTCCATTTGCCTTTGCCGGGACGCAAAGCCAAGTACAGCATGAAGCAGGGCAGGATGGATGACCACAATGCCCTTGAAAACAGTGCATTCAATACGGGCACGCTCTGTTCCATGTCATATACAGAACGTGCAGTATCACTTCTGCTTGCCTTCAACGGCCACTGCGGAACATATTCTAAAATCGGATCGTAATACCATGCAGATTCAGTGCAAACCACCATATCGCTTGGAGAACCATCGTTGTTAGAAAAGCTGAACCAGCCGCGAACCAATCCCATCCACGATTCCAAATGACCGATCGGGTGCTCCACTGTCTTCTTGAGCCACAGCTTCATAAAATCGCTGAACAGATCAGGGTCTTTCAAACTGGTCCCTTTTACCGGATCTGCGATCTGCGGGTCGTAAGCTTTGGGAATCTTTTTATAGTCAATGGTCAGGAAGTCAGAAATCAGTTTCTTCTCCTGCTGAGTCATGTCCTCACTGTTGTATTTGACGTCATGGGCAACCTGCTGAATGGCAAACGGGATGCTTTCCTGCTTACCACTAGGGGCAACGCCAAGCGCCGGCATAACGGCTTTCGGAATGATGACCATCATGACAATAGCAATTACTGCGCCGATGGCAAACGCGGTAGCTTTCGCTTTTTTCGACAATCCGACAATCAGAAACATCAGCAGCAATGAGGGCACCACCACATACACGCCCGCTTTCTTCGTCAGGCACGTCAGTAAGCCACACAGCAATAATGTAATAATGATTCCTGGTTTAGACAGTGATGAACCTTTGGTGCGAATACCGTCAACGAACAATATGCAGAAAGGGATGAAAAACAGAACGGAAATCGTATCCTTCGCTAACGAAGAAAACATCACCGGAAAAAGCGGGAACAATGCCAAAAATGCCAATTCCACATGACACAACCATTGCGGAACGCCCATCTTCCTCGTGTACAAAAGCATCCAAGAGAAAAGCAGCGGCGCTGCAATAAGTTGCACGACAATCAGCAGATACAAACCATAAATGGAATTATGGAAAGCCCATTGTCCAAAATCAGCGAACCAACCAAACAAATACGTTAAAGCAAAAGGATGATGGTCCGTGAATCGTTCCACACCATAATGAATGAGCAACTGTTTGGAGGTATCCGACCAATACACGCCAGGGAACAACCAAAATTCATACGGAAGCCAGCACACGGCAATCACCGCCGCGTTTTTCAACCACGGTTTTATCGCATACCCATATTCGAAAAAGCCATAATGCTCTACTTGGTCTTCCCTCTTCGCTCCCTGCACTTCGGCAATCAGCCAATCAGCGAAGCGAAATAATACACAGAAAAGCACACAGAAAAGCAGCACCTTCACGCATAACGCGCTTTTAATTTGCATGATATGACCTTCAGGATTGGAAGCCTCATCTCCCAAAGCGAACATCATGCCAAGAACCAGCGGAACCACAATTCGTGGTTCAATTTTCTTTAGCATATTCAATCCGTTCATTTTCATTTCTTCTTTATCGGTTCGACTAATTCATAATGCTTACAACGCGAACAAACGATTAATATACGGGATCTTTCGGAACAGCACGGATACTGCAAGACATATGGCGAACACGCAACCGCACAACACCACATTCAGCAAAGTCACTGCAACGGAATTCAAGTTTCCCATGAACTGGAGCCATGGTAGAGCCTGTAATCTGCTCAACAGCACCAATCCGACCAAATGCAGCATGTACACGCCGAACGTGTTCATGCCGATCACCTGGAATACTTTGGCCCAAATGCCTTGGATATTCACCCGCCCCAATACCAACAGAATCAGTATCGTTGCAACGAATGACGGTAGCAGCCAATAGCCGTTCTCCACAGTCAAATTAGTGCCGTGGGTGGCATGCTGGTATCGCTGGATCAGTAACGTCAACGCATAGCAGACAACGATGCCAGCGCTGGCTTCACCCCAAGAGATATCGAACAGGGGATGATGGACGTCGGCATCGAGTTCCCCGGTCTGCTTCTGCTTTAGATAGCGCCCAATCATCCCTCCAATCAGGAAATACAACAAAACGTATCCGTACGAGCCGAAAATGTAGAATTCATCAAGTGCATTCAGAATCGAGGCGAAATCATGGTTCGTTGCGGTTCCCAGAATCTGCAGAACAAGTTTCAGGGAATCCTTGCCCACAGTAAAACCAGCCAAAACAGCCAGCAGCGCGTTGAATGCAAGCTTTCGTTCCGAATCGAACGCCATTTTCATCACAGGCAAAACACAGTACACTGCGATCAAGGCGTTCATGAACCAAAAATAACCGGTCGGATAATCTCCAAAGCCACCGCCAAGCAGGAACAGCACAAGATCCTTCAACGTCACCGGATGGGAACCGTCCACGAAAACGAAGAACGCCGCGGCAAGCAGCCTCCAGATGGTGACCACAATGACGATGTTCAGCGTCTTCCGATAATGCTTCGCCTCATCCATCTTCCGAGGAAGAAGCAGCGCGCCGTTCACAGCGAAGAACAATGGCACGCACACCACGCACAATACGGTGACCGCCGTTCCAGCAAGCCCGCTGGAATAGAATCTCGTGTAAAATGAGTAGTGGAGCATCACTACAAAGAACATCGCCATCGATTTGATAATGTCATACCCAACCACGCGTTTTTTCATTCGCTTATATCGTTTCCCTAGCAATTATATTTATAAAACATCCGCACAATCCCATTCCTCGTGCTGTATCCCACGCAGAAACCTGTAGCATGATGAACTCGTGCAAAATCGAAAAACGGCCAGTACAAAAGCTATAGTAGAACGTATGCCTGAGAATTCAAACGTTTCCGTTGCGGTGCTGCTTCCTTGCTATAACGAGGAAGTCACCATCGGCAAGGTGGTACGCGACTTCAAAGCAGCACTGCCGCATGCCGACATCTATGTGTATGACAACAACTCCACTGATCGCACTGCCGAAATCGCTATGGCCGAAGGTGCGATTGTACGAAAGGAACCGCGCCAAGGCAAAGGCAACGTGATTCGCGCCATGTTCGAAGACATTGACGCCGACGTATATGTCATGGCAGACGGCGATGATACTTACCCTGCTGATGCGGCGCCAGCCATGGTTGATAAAGTGCTTGAAGGCTATGACATGGTAATCGGTGACCGCCTGAGCTCCACATATTTCCAAGAGAACAAGAGACCATTCCACAACTTTGGCAACCGCTTGGTACGCGGTTCCATCAACGGCCTGTTCCATGCGGACGTCACCGACATCATGACCGGTTACCGAGCGTTTTCGTTCACATTCGTCAAGACTTACCCAGTGCTTTCGCGTGGCTTCGAAGTTGAGACCGAAATGACCATCCATTCGTTGAACAACAATCTACGCCTGTTCGAGATGCCGATTCAATACCGTGACCGCCCGGAAGGCTCCGTCAGCAAACTTGACACCGTGGGTGACGGCATCAAGGTGATGAGCACCATCTTCCGCATGATCCGCGAATACAAGCCGCTGCCGTTCTTTGGAGGGCTCGGAGCCATTATCGGCATCATCGGCATCATACTGTGCGGTAGCGTAACAGTAGACTTCTGGCATACCGGCATGGTGGCGCGCTTCCCCACACTCATCGGAGCAGTTATGCTCGTTATCGCGGGAATCCTGCTGTTCATAGCGGGAATAATCCTCGACGTCATGGCCAAGAACGATCGTAAGGCGTTCATCATCGACGCCAACCAATTTGCCATGATGAGACGCAAAAAATAACGCAACTTTCAAATGTGGCCTGAGAACAAGCAGTTTTGTTCTCAGGCCACATTTGAAATATCTACTGCTTGACTACTTCACCCACTTTTGAGCGTTCGTGCCATTCGCACTATACAACTGTACGTTAGCGCCATTGGCAGTAGAAGCACCCGAAACATCCAGAACCTTGTTCTCCGCGAGCGCGGACTGGAAGGTATACGATCCGTCTGAGTTCTTGATGGCGATCCACTTTTGGGCATACGTGTTGTTTGATACATACTGCTGAACATTGGCTCCATTTGCAGTGCTTGCACCGTAAACGTCTAATACTTTGCCGGAATTCACGCTAATCAACGTCACATAGCCATTGCCGTCATGCGTTACTTTCCATTTCTGTGCGTTTGTACCATTACCGCCCCACAATCGCACATTGGCGCTATCGCTCTTGGAAGCACCGGCAACATCGACTTTCATGGAAGTCTTCAGCTTTGATCCGAACGCATAGGTGCCGTCAGGAAGATCTTTCCTATGTAAATCAGCTGTGGCATCCATACGTTCTCTTGGAGTAGATACCTTGCTTATTGTCCACTGCTGGGCTGCCGTTCCATTAGGCGTGTACATCTGCAGTTTGGTCTGCTGCGTGGCGTTGCCGCCAGGAATATCCACGGCTTTGTTCGCGTTCACTGATATTAATGTCACCTTGCCGCTACCGTAGTTACGTACGGTCCATTGTTGGGCGCTGGTACCGTTGCTGTCATATTGTTGAAACGCTGCACCATTGGCCGTCGAGCCTCCATACACATCCAATGCTTTACCGGAATTCACATTGGTAATGCGGTAGGTCGCATTTCCTACCGATGTAAAACGATACTTTTGCGTGTTGGAACCGTTGCTTGTATACAACTGGATTTGCGTGCTATTGGCAGTTGATGCACCAGGAACGTCGAATACCAATCCAGTGTTTTTCGTTGATCGAATCGTTGCTGGCGCATCTGTCGGAATATTGACTTCGCTAGAGGAAAGAGTGAAGAGTTGCGCGACCGTTCCGTTAGGCGTATACAGATGAATCGCGGTACCGTTGGCCGTGCTGCCACCACTTAGATCCAGAACCCAATTGCCTAATGCGGATTGCAAGTAATAACCGGCTCCCGAATCACGGATGAACCAACGCTGGGCGTTCGTACCATTCGCCGAATACTGCTGCACCACCGCATTATTACCCGCAGCGCCATTACGAACGTCCAAGGCCTTACCGGAATTCACATTAACAATCACATAGCTGCCATCAGACTGTTTAGTGAAAGTAAACTGCTGAGCTTTGGACCCATTGCCGGAGTACAGCTGAATAGCTGTGGAATCCGCTCCACTGGCTCCAGGGATATCAACACTAGAAGCCACTTTGGAACGTACATTGATGTAATAATTCCCATTAGGAATGCTCACAGCACTCATCTTGCGCACATCAAGGGAAGGCTGAGAATCGTCATTCCCTCCATTCTGCACAGAAGTCTTATTGCCAAAGGCACTCATATCCACGGAGCCACTGATACCGTTGATATGACCGCTTTCGGTGTACTGCCAGCCACGATCGTTGGTCCCGAACGCCGTGAATTCCATCTGCGGACCATATTGCGCCACCCAGCGTGTCTTCGCATAGATGTTCGCATTGTTCAACGGCCCCTGCAAGTAGCTCGTGTAGGAGTACACGCCGAGATTCTGGTAACCGCCGGACTGCAACGCGCCATACCAAGCATTGACGATGCCGTTATACACGTTCGGATCGTTCGGCGGCGTGTGCCCGGTCCACGTCCAACTCTCAAGGTCGTAGTACACGGGGTATTTCAAGTCGTTCGGTCTCACGCCAAACTGGCGGAGCTTGGACACCACATCGTTGCCCTCCTGCCTGGAACCGCTCGCATCCTCCGCATACGAGTACCAGTAGATGCCGAACGGAATACCCAGCCGCTTGCATTCATTAATGTTGCGTTGCGCTTTGGCATCGGCGTCATTGCCCCATCCAAAGCCAAGACGGATGATCGCGCCTTCCACGCCGCCGGCTTTCGCCTTAGCCCAATCGATATCCCCCTGCCATGAAGAGACGTCGATCACGCCTTTGGCCTGCTGGGCGAACAGGTTGTTTCTATAGTCGAAGAAGGCTTTCGTATTGTTGTAGGTTCCCCAATGCGCGCCGTAATCGTTGCCATCGAATTTGGCAAGCTTCACGGTGGCTCCGTTTTTTGAGGACGATTGCTCCACGGATTGTTTCACAGATTGTTCCACAGCATCTTTCACATTCGAGGCACTCACCGGAATGAATGATTCGCCATTCGTTTTGGCCAGTGGATCAGGTTGCTGCGATTGCGTGCCGACCAGCTGAGCGTCCGTCACGGTTTCGCCGGTCTCAATGTTCTGCACATCACCTTCCGGCGTAACCGCAAGGTTCTCCGAAACCACAGTGGAATCGTCCGAAATGTTTTCGCTTACCGTTTCCGGCAGCGTCGCGTTCGGATTGTCCGGCATGCTGTTTGACGAATTCTGCACATCATCCACAGTTGCGGCAAAAGAACTTGGCGTATCCTCAATCGCAATATCCTGCATGGCGTAAGCCGGCACCACGGCAACGGAAACCGTCATTGCAACCACGGAAGCGGTGGTCGCAATCTTCATCAAGCTTTTCGGCGATATCATCGTCAGCCTCTCTCACAAAACGCATTTTCACTCGTTGACGCAATTGCACACGCAAAACTTAAGTGTATTCTGAGATGCCCCCACTCAAAATAAAGCAGATGGATTCCAGACCAAACTTCACATTTACCGAATATGCCACAACATGAAGTGCTGGCATTCGGAAGTGGAACGGGTAACATACCTTATGTATTGTCATTTGGGAACAGAGGACCTTGTCGGACCACCTCCAATAGACAACATCAGAACGGTATCACGGACTCCTGGAGGGAAGCATGGCACGGCACGAAAGGCAGCCAAATAAAGCTGACAGTCAAGCAAGTAATGTCCGCAAGCCCCGGACTTTCAGCAGTACCGCGACCGTCGGGACCAGCAAATCCAACAATTCCGTCAATGCCACCAATCGTGACGAAAAGCTTAGAACAAAAGCACCGGGGACTTCCTACCGAACGGCTCCCGAAGATCCGTTCCAAATGGCCATATTGCAAGGCGTGCAAGATGGCGACACTTGGGTACATAACCATGTCAAGAACTTGATTCGCCGTTCCATCATCGTAGCCGTTATCGTCGTTGCGGTATGCATTGTGGTCTTCGGCGTCATGGGCGTGAGAACATCGCAGAAAATGCGCGAACTGAATGCCATCAACGATTGCAGAGACGCGGTTGCCGCCATGAACGCTTCATATTCCAAGGATTTCCAGCTCAAGGGAAAGATTGTCGACGCATTTTCCAGCATGGATTCCTCATATGATCTGGAAAAGCTCAGCACCTTGTATCAGGAAGAAGTCAAATCGCCGAAGGCGCTTGACTGCAAAGCCGACCCGTCCGGGACCACCAGCAAAGCCAACACCGAACGAGCCGCATATGACAAACAGGCCAGAACCTTCGAGCGGGCGTTGACAAAGAACGAGGCAAATCAGAATTGAATACGAAACGATTGGCAAGAACGGCACTTGCCGTTATCGTAACCGTAGGAATAGTCGTTGCCATCATCGTCGGGTGCGGCCCCAAATGGGGCAACGGTTCAGCATTGCACCAAAACGAAGAAACCGCACAGTCCTCAAATTCGCAGGTTTCCGTGACTTTGCCCTCCTACTACATGGAAAATATGGTCTTCCAGCGCAACCAGCCGTTAGTGGTCAAAGGAACCGTCAAATCCGCACACGCCAGCGAACAGATCGATGCATCGAAACTGTCCGCGACCCTTACCCAAGGCAAGATGACTGCGAGCGCCACTGCGAAAATCGCCAAAAATGGTTCGTTTACTTGCACGTTGAACGCACAGAAAGCAAGCCTCAAGCCGTATTCGTTACAGGTGAGGTATGACAGCAAAATCGTAACGGAACTGGCGAAAGTGTATGTGGGCGACGTGTTCGTGGCGGCCGGTCAATCGAACATGGAACTCAACTATGCGCAGTACTATGAGGGGAATAACAATGCCTACAACTTTGGGAAGGGTCTAGTTAAGAAAACAGACCTACCGAAACCACTCGTCGATAAGAACGTGAAATTCGTCATTGCGGATCATGATGTGAAGAACACTGATTTTCCGCTGGCCAACGTCAATCTGAACGCTGGCGCGTGGCTGAATGCGGATTCCACGAACTCACTGCATTTGAGCTACTTGACACAGCAGTTCGCACTTCAGCTGCGCGCGAAGCATCCTAACGTGCCGGTCGGCATCATCCAGACCGCGTGGGGCGGCACGCCTATACGCAGACATGTGCGCGGCGGAGATATCTACGCGAACCATATTGCACCGTTGAAAGATTTTCATGTGGCAGGTGTGCTCTGGTACCAAGGATGCGACGATGCGATGAATTTTGCGACCGCCACGGAGTATGAGTCGCAGATGACCGCGCTGATCAACCAGTACCGTACCGTATTCGGACGCAAGAATCTGCCGTTCCTGTACGTACAGCTCGCGCGCTGGCCAAACTACCAGTACACGCAAAACATGCGAGAAGCGCAACGGACCACGCTCGGCAACACCAACCTGCACGATTCGTCGAACGTGGCGATGACGGTTTCCCTTGACACAGATAAGGGCACATCCGCGCTGATCCATCCGCTCGGCAAGGATATTCTCGGGGCACGCATGGCCGCGCAGTATCTCGCCATGGAAGACGGCACCACCGTACCCAACGGACCGCTTATCGAACGTGCCCGGCACACTGCGAACGGCGCAATCGCCTTGTCTTTCCGGAACGGCACCGCAAGCAGGCTGAAAGCCATGCAGCCGAACTATTCGAAAACCGCGAGCGCAATCGCACCAAACTATAAGAGCGCTCCGAAAGCGACCCCGTTAAGCGGTATCAGCAATATCGCCGCTCCCACCACTACGGCATTGCAGGGGTTTGAGGTCGCCAATTATTCCGGTCAATGGCAGGCGGTCAATGCCACTATCAGGGGCAATCAGGTGTTGCTCACCGCAGCCGATGGTTCAACACTGAACGATCTCAACGCCATGAGCCAGGTACGTTACCTGTTCAGCGGCAATCCGAAGTGCGCGAGCATCCTGTACAACAGCCTTAATCTGCCTGCTAGCCCATTCATCACTATTGTCGAGTGATCTTTGTTGGGGGCCGCCGCTAGATAAACCAATACGGGCGGGATAAGTACGGGCGGTCTGAGCCGTTGCTTGGCCTGCTTGGTCATGTTTTGAGCAGGCTGTTCCGGATTCTGGTTTGGTTTCTGGTTTCCTGCTTAAACTATGAAGACTGCTGCAGCATCGCAGAAACTAGACAAATGTCATTTTTCCACCGGTTTATTTAGGCACATTCCCCTCCTACTATGGCATACGGAATGAACGCGAGCGCACAATCACAGATCGAATGCAAACGTGCGCAGGAGAGGAATCACCATGAGGAATCGTATTGCAGCAGCTGCAGCGGCGGGAATATTAACCATCGGCATGGCCGCCTTGCCTTCCGCGGCTTCGGCCAGTGAAGTCGCACCGTCTACGGACGGATTGGCCGGCAGCACCACCATCAGCGGGCAGATCGACCAGGATATGGCCGTGTGCACCGACAAAGCGTGCGATGCCGTACAGCATGTGCGCAAAACCAACCAGCAGATCAAGTCGGACATCGATACCGCCAAGCAGCACGCCGAGCAGCTGCATCAGAACGCGCACGAGGACGCCGACGCGCTTCGCCAGTACGGCGAGCAGGCCTGGAAGAACTACCAGGAGGACCGCGAGGATATAAAGAATGCGATTGACGGCGCGGTCAAGCGCGGTCAGGAGCGCCACGACGCTCTGCATCAGGATATGCAGGACACGCAGGCCCACCTCAACCAGATGCATGCCGATATGAAGGAGACCCACGACGAACTCAAGACGAGGCATGACGCGTTTGCGGCGAGCAGCCACCAGTGGCATCAGTCGTTCATCGCGGCGTTGAAGGACGCGAACTCCAAGACGGGTCAGCAGGGCGGCTCATCCGTTGCTACCGGCACGCATGGCATCACGGCTGGAACGAATGCCGGTACGACCGTTACTGGAGTCAACGGCACCACTGGCACTGTGCGCACGGCTGCCGACACTGGCACGAATGGTGCCGCAACTGGATCCGTCACAGCTTCCGGCGATCAAACCGCCGCATCCACCGGCGCGCTGACCAAGTCGGAATATGGACAGCTTGCACAAACCGGCATCGGCATTTCCCTTGCCTGCGCAGCCATTCTGCTGCTTGCCGGCCTTGCCTACGCCATGAAGACGTTCGTGCAGTATAAGCGCGAAACCAGCGAAGACTGAGCCGGCTCGCTGCCGGACAGCGTTTGCTTCATCGACTCATGAAAAACGGTCTCGAATATATCGGGACCGTTTTTTCATGCGCGTTTTTCGTATGTGCTTTTATCTGCTATACGCATTGTTGCGATTCAATTGGAATGACGTAGTACAGCGACGCACAATGCAGCGCGAAGCGCGCGTACCGTGCGTATGTCCAGTATTTCCACTGATTTGTTACGTTGGCCGTTCCGATCAGTCCACTGGTCAATTCGCATAATGGGGAGCACTGCTGGCGATTCGCGGCGACGGCGTATCGCCATTCCCCGCCGTCCGTCCGGTACTACCCGCGCTCCCCGCATCGCCGGCCTTTTCAGCATTGCCGATGTTGGTTCTACGCAACGACCCCGCGGCCAACGAGCGGATGGATCGCCTGCGCTGCGCCTGTTCCGTCTGCGAAGCGGACTGAACTGCGGGAAAAGCGCCCGTTACAGGACGAATACGACCGGTTGCGGTCGGAATAAAGCTTGGCGGCAAAACCTGCGTTGTGATGGCGCTTATGGATGCCATCTGCGGCTGCTGCGTATTATCAGGACCATCCGCAGCGTCTTTTTCTTTCACGGTTTGCGATTCTTCCGCACGATTCGCGTCATCATTCGCATCCTCGCCCGTTTGCAAGGCAGACCCAGCTTCGCTCTGCTTTTCTTGTTTTTCCTGCTTTTCCTGCGGAGCGGCCTGCACATCACTCTGCAATACGATTGGCGATGAATTCGAACGGCGTCGGGCAAGCGCCGCCAGAGAGTCACGAGTATCAGCATCGCGTTGGTCAGTCTGCTGGCTGCCGGCAGCCGTCTTGTCAACCATCGTCGTGCTTCTTTCTCTCAACGTCACGATTTCGAGCGTAACGTAGCGCAGCGCAAAAGTGCGCGTAAAACGACGATGTACGCAACTCCCCCACCGAATCGCAATCAAATATCGACATATGAGGGCAAACAATCCCATTATTGAGACCACAGACTGGCACCAATAAGCCGCAGCATGGCAATCAGGGACTTTCCTGGATGCCGGCCCGTACACGCGAGACTTGCGATACGGGACGATTCAAAAACCGAGGCCAACGAAAGAAGCATTCGGAGGAAATCTGGAAGGAACCGGAAAACGGAGTGGAAAAGAAGGAACCCCAGAAACCGAATGATTCCAACGGTTTCCAGGGTTCCAATCCGGGCGGAGAATACGAGATTCGAACTCGTGAGGCTGTTACACCAACACGCTTTCCAAGCGTGCGCCATAGACCACTAGGCGAATCCTCCATGCACTGCAGTGCTTGCTAGAAGTAAGCTCCGTAGGCAACTCGAATAAGCTACCACAGCTTTCGGATAAATGCACATTCAGTGCCGGCTGCGGCGTGTCGCTTTGTGGACAAGGACCACCAATGAGTGCCTGCGCTGATGTGCAGGTCGTTCGTACGGCGTGTGCAACAGGTGATCTCACCGGGGGATGAACCAGTGCAAATAAAAGCGACTCAAGGCAAGTCAGCAAACCCGAGGCAAACCAGAATGAACATGCGCATGCCATCGCGTGAATTATTGCCAGCCTCTTGCCGTGATGCAACATAGTGATTTTAGGCTATGAACCTTGGTGAAACAGTTGGTCATGCAATATGAGGGATGGGGAGTGGCCAGTCGCGGGGAGTTCATAATTCGGGAAGTCTCCCATCTGTGAGCGGGACAATATCGAATATTGAGACAATCTGCGGTAATAATTGATCGAAAAACAGTGCCTAATACCTCTTAAATCCTAAAAAATCAAGACTGTTCCTCAAAAAAGTTTTTCTTTATATTGAGTAGTTGGTTTTTGATTACTTAGCCGCGCAGAGAGAGGGATAGGCATGGTTCGTCGCGCCCAGGCTGCTCTTCGGTCCGTTGAACACACCAGCGTGAGGCAGCTGCGAGTTCTGGCTGCGATTGTATTTCTGTTCGCCATGGTCATCGCCACTGTGGCTCCTGCAGTCACGGCTCCGATGGCCTTCGCCGACAGCAGCACCAGCTCGTCCAGCGTTGACTACGCCACCTGGGCCGAAGTCTCCAAGGCGATGGACAAGCAGCTGAACAGCGGTCTTAAGACGTACAAGGATGGCAACACCGCTGGCGCCACCTCCGATTTCATGGGCGCGTACAACAAGATTTACGTGGCCTCCAACTTCACCGCGGTCGTGCACGACACCATTGGCGCGGACAAGCAGCTCGCCCAACAGCAGGCATTCCAAAGCGTTCAGAATCTTTCCTACACGCCTAGCAACGACGATCAACTGGCTCAGCAGATTGATGCGTTGACCGCCGATCTTGACGCCACGGCCCAGCAGCTCGACGCCAACGCCGATCTCGCCAAGCCGAAGGCGTACGCCGAAGCGCTGCAGGCGCAGCTGGCCAAAGAGCGCAAGGAGCTCGACGCCAAGAAAAAGAAGAACCCGGGCAAGGGCAATCGTTCATGGACCGACGTGGCCAACGAAATGACCCCGATTCTCGACAATGCATACAAAGCTTACGAAAAGGGTGATGGTGCCAAGGGCGCCACGCTCGTGAACAACGCGTACTACCAGTATTACGAGAAGCTCGGCTTCGAAAAGAACGTGATGAACGCCATCAGCGGCAACCGCGTCTCGCAGGTGGAATACCAGTTCAAGATGTGCCGCAAGTCCATGAACGCCGGCGCATCCCTGAAAGACACCAAGAAGCTGATCGACGACCTCAAGGCCATGCTGATCAAGGACGCCGGCATTCTTGACGGTGGTGCCGCCGATAAGGAAGACGGTTTCACCAAGCTGGTCACCAGCTCCTCCGGCCAGGCGTTCCTCGTGCTTATCCGTGAGGGTCTTGAAGCTCTGCTGGTGGTTGCAGCCATCGTCGCCTACTTGGTCAAGTCCGATAACAAGCGCTTCGTCAAGTGGATTTACTTGGGTGTGCTCGTCGGTCTGCTCGGCGCCGGCTTGGTGGCTGTGATCTTCGTGTTCGCCTTCGGCGGCTCCGGCCCGATTCAGGAGATCATGGAAGGCACCTGCGCACTGATCGCCATGGGCATGCTGCTGTGGACGAGTAACTGGATGCTGAACAAGTCCAGCGTGGAAGCGTGGAACCGTTACATTCGCAAGAAGACCGAGGCTGCTGTGGCTGATGCCGAAGCCGCCGCAAGTGCCGACAACGTGACGTTGAAAACCGTGGTCTCGCTGGCTATGCTGAGCTTCCTCGCCGTGTTCCGTGAAGGCGCTGAAACCGTGATCTTCTACGAGTCCATCTACACGATGAGCCGCGATACTCGCGGTATGTGGATCGGTGGTCTGACCGCCGCGGTGGTGCTTGTCGGCATCTTCCTGCTCTTCCGCTTCACCTCCGTGAAGATTCCGATTGGTCCGTTCTTCCTGGTCACTTCGATTCTGATGTCTGTGCTGGTGGTGGTGTTCGCCGGCGGCGGCGTCCACTCGCTGATCGAGGGCGACTTGCTGCCCGCCTTCTACCTGAACGGTGTGCCGACGAACGATTGGCTTGGCCTCTACCCGTACGTCGAATGCCTAGTGGCGCAGGCCATCGCAGCCGTTGCGGTTATCGCGCTGTTCGTGGTCGGCTTCATCAAGCAGCGCAAGCTGAAGGCGCAGGCTACTGCCGAGGTCCCGGCCGTGAAGGCGTAGCCCGTCTAGCTCGTCCGTTTCCTCCCATAACTGCAGACAACTGACAGACTTGCGGCACGGCCTCGGATCGATGCCAATTCCTCCAGCCCACGCCGCACTTATCTCATAACTGAATAATTGCAATTATCTAAGCGTGAATCCTAATTCACCAGAGATAGAGAAAAGGAATAACAATGATGAAGAACAAGAAACTGGCCGCTCTGCTCGGCCTGCTGCTCGCCGGTTCCATGACCGTGTCCATGGCTGCCTGCGGTTCCACCAACTCCGCATCCGACACTAAGGCTGACTCCTCCTCCCAGTCTTCCGACTCCTCTTCCTCCGATTCTTCCTCCGATTCCGGCGCCGGTTTCGAAGAGGTTCCGGTTGGCCCGTCCGGTACTGCTGAAGAGCAGGATCAGGACGCCGGCCCGCTGACCGTGGGCGCTGTGTACTTCCAGCCGATCGATATGGAGCCGTCTTCCATGGGCCTGAAGGCTGCTGACGCTTCCTTCCACCTCGAGGCCGACATCCATGCCAACCAGAAGGGCACCGAGCTCGGCTACGGCAAGGGCGACTTCGTGCCGGATCTGACCGTGAACTACACCATCATCGATAAGTCCACCGGCAAGGAAGTCGAGGGCGGCACCGCTACCTCCGGTACCTTCATGCAGATGAACGCTTCCGATGGCCCGCACTACGGCGCCAACGTCAAGCTCGACAAGGCTGGCACCTACCAGCTGAAGCTCTCCATCGAATCCCCGGCCTCCAAGGGTTGGATGCTGCACGTTGACCCGGAGACCGGCGTCAAGGGCCACTTCTGGACCGAGCCGATCGAGGTCACCTTCGACAACTGGGATTACACTCCTCGCCAGTGGTGATTGACTAAGCGTAAAGCCCCCTCGTCAGAGGGGGCTTTACGCCGCTTTAGGGAGATAATTCTTAGGACGGTCTAAAACTCCCCTCAGTCCGCTTCGCGGACAGCTCCCCTCAGAGAGGGGAGCCTAAGGTGAACAGAGAAAGGACGCGAATGCTTGAACAATTCGTGGCAGTGATGCCGGGCACTTTGGCCCCCGCATTGCTGGTGATGAGCCTGAGCGTGATGCTCACGGTCGGCGAGGGGCGAGATAAGCCGATAAGCTCGCATTGGCGTCTCATCGGCCTGATCGTCGGTCTGATTGCCGCCATCGTATTCGCCGGCCTGCGCGCCTCGGCCGTGATCAATCAGCGCACGTTCGTCAACTACCCGGTGTTGTGGTGCGCGATCATTGCCGACATCCTGACCATCGTCGTGGTGGTGTTCGCACGCCGCATCACCACCAATTGGCAGCAGCACAAGGTGTTCATGCACATCGCTAACGCCGTGGCCGCCATCGACATCGCACTCACCCTGTTCTACGCGCTGCCGGACGTGATTCTGCAGCTCACCATCTGGGTGGAACCAGGGGAGACCGCATTCACTTCGGCCATGCTGCTGCGCGCTCTTGGTTTCCTGCTTGGCGTGGCCATGTCCATTATTGTGGCCGCCATCTTCCGCACGATGCGCACCACTGCCGTGCGCTGGGCGTTCACCGTGGCCGTCGCGGCCATGATGGTGATTCTGCTGATTCAACACTTCACTGGTCTTGCCCAGATTCTGCAGGCGCGAGGCTTCCCGATGAACCATACGATGTTCGTGGCGCTGGCTTGGTCCATCAACCAGAACTCCACGATGATTATGGTGCAGGCGCTGGTGTTCCTGATTCCCGCCGTGGCCTCCATCGTGGCCGGTTTCCGTATGAAAACCCATGATGTGCCGGGAGCCAACGAGGCCACGTTGCGCCGGCATAAGGTATTCCGCCGCCACGCCATCGCCGCTGCCGTGTGGAGCCTTATCGCAGCCATCGGCGTCACAGCAACCCTGACCGTGGGCGTTGCCGCGACCCATCAGACCATCACCCTTTCGCCGCCGGAAGCCTACTCGCTCAAGGACGGCGTGGCCACCATCCCCTTCAGCCAGGTCGAGGACGGCCACCTGCACCGCTTCGAATACAAGGCCAAGGACGGCACCGTCATGCGCTTCATCATCATCCGAAAGAACGGTGGCGCGTACGGCATCGGCCTGGACGCCTGCGAGAACTGCGGCGACGCTGGCTACTACGAGAAGGACGGCAAGATCATCTGCAAGAAGTGCGAGGTGGCCATCAACCTGGCGACCATCGGCTTCAAGGGTGGCTGCAACCCGATACCATTCCCGTACAAGACCGGCCACGGCAAGATCACCATTCAAACTACGGATCTGGACGCGCTGAGCGCCCACTTCCGGTGAGTCAGGCAGGAGACAAGAATCATGTTCTTTCTGCGCATGATTACTCGCTCGTTCACCCGACAGCTGCGCCGGCGCCTGCTTATCGCGCTGACCGTATGCCTGTCGGCGACCGTGTCCGTATCGATGCTGGGCGTCGTGTTCGACGTGGGCGACAAGCTCAACGCCGAGCTGTCCACCTACGGTTCGAACATCACCGTGCAGCCCAAGGCGGATGCGGTCGTTTCCGACCTGTACAACACCGAGTCGGGCGGCGCGACGTCCACCAGCGACCCGACCGCTTTTCTGAAGGAGTCGGACGCGGCCAAGATCAAGACGATCTTCTGGTCGTTCAACATCACCAGCTTCGCGCCGCAGCTCAACATCCACGCCACGGTGAACGGTACCAACGTGCCGGTCGTCGGCACGTGGTTCAACAAGAACCTCAAGATCTCCACCGGCGAGACTACCGTCGTGGGCGTGGAAGGCATGCGCTCGTGGTGGCAGCTGGACGGCAAGTGGCCCAAAGACGATTCCGACCAGGGCGTGATCGGCAAGACGCTGGCCTCCGAACTCGGCGTGACCACCGGCGACACCATCACCCTCAACAAAACCACCGCCTCAGGCAAGAAGAACGAGCAGAAAATCAAGCTCACCGGTGTCTACGATTCCGGCGACGAGGACAACGGCTCGCTCTACATCGCCTCCTCCACGGCCCAGGTACTCGCCGACCTGCCCGATTCGGTCGACAAAATCGAGGTCAAGGCCCTGACCACGCCGGAGAACGACCTGGCCCGTAAGGCCGCCGCGAACCCGGCCGCGCTGAGCCAGGAGGAATGGGAGACCTGGTACTGCACCGCCTACCCGAGCTCGATCGCCTATCAGATCGAAGAGGTGATTCCGGGCGCGGTGGCCAAGCAGGTGCGTCAGGTGGCCGCGTTGCAGGGCAATGTGCTGCAAAAGACGCAGGCCGTGATGATTCTGATGACCGTGCTGAGCCTGATCGCCGCAGCTGTGGCCGTGGCCAACCTGATGGTCGCCTCGATCGGCGAACGGTCGGGCGAGCTGGCGTTGCTCAAGGCGCTCGGTGCCACCGATGCCGCAGTATCCCGCCTGATGCTGGCCGAAACGGCGGCAATCTCGCTGCTGGGCGCGATTGTGGGCGCGCTGCTCGGTTCCGGCGTGGCCCAGCTGATAGGCCGGGTGGTGTTCGGTTCCGGCATTACGATGCGGCCGATGGTGTTCGTGCTGGTGTTCGTGCTGCTGGCTGTCACCGTGCTGCTGGCGTCCGCCTCATCGATTCGTTCGATTCTGAATCTCAAGCCCGCGGAGGTGCTCCATGGTCGCTGAGTTTATCTACGTAGGTGTGGAAGGAGGGAACCGATGACCAACACCGGTATGTTCTTCAGAATGCTGTTCAGCGCCGTGTTCCGTCGGCGTTCGCGCGCGGTGATGGCTGTGGTGGCGTCGCTGGTCGGCGCAGCCACACTGTTCTGTCTGGCGATGATCTGCCTCGCCGTGCCGCAGCAGATGAACGAGGAGATGCGTGCGTACGGCGCGAACCTGATTGTCACGCCCACCGAATCGACCAATGCTGACGGCAAGGCCGGCATCGACAAGGCGATGGTGCAGCACACCACTGAAATGGTCAAGGCCAAGGGTTCCGCGAAATACGCCACCTACCGCTACGAGAACGTGCGCGTCAACGCCTCGCCGTACGTGATGGCCGGCGTGAATGCGGCGCAGGTCAAGAACCTCAACCATCACTGGGTGGTCGACGGCTCGTGGCCGACCGACGGCAAGGTGCTGGTCGGACGCGACATCGCCGACGCCATCGGCCTGAGAATCGGCTCCGCCATCACCATCGGCTACCGTGCATCCGATAACGCCAGCACCAACGGCACTTCGTCGAACTCCTCGATCGACCAGCAAACCAAAGACGGCCGTGTCTCCAGTGACATCATGGACACCTCCGGTACCGAATTCCGCGTGGCCGGCATCGTGGACACCGGCGGCAGCGAAGACTCGATCATCTACGCCACCAACGCCGACGTCAACAAGCTCACCGGCATCACGCGCGGCGTGGACGTCATCGAGTATTCGGCCGGCGCCAGCGACCTCGCAGGCCTGGTGTCCAGCATCAACGACATGACCTCCATGCACGTCAAGGCACAGCAGGTCACCAAGATCACCGCCTCCGACACCCGCATCATCACCATGCTGCAGACGCTGTTCTGGATCGTCTCGCTGGTGGTGCTGGTGCTGACGCTCGTCGGCGTCGGCACCACAATCAGCTCGATCGTCTCGCAGCGACGCAACGAGATTGGCCTGCGCAAGGCCCTCGGTGCTAGCTCGCGTGCCATCGGCACCGAGTTCTACATCGAATCGTCGCTCTACGGCCTGATTGGCGGCCTCATCGGCACCGCAATCGGCTACGGACTCGCCAGTTGGCTGTGCGTGGCGGTGTTCGAACGCTCCATCGTATTCAACTGGTGGCTGGCCCTGATTTCCGTGCTGTTCAGCGCGCTGGTCGCCATCGTCGCCTCCATCCCGCCCGTCCACCGCGCCACCCGCATCGACCCCGCCGTCGTGCTTCGCGAAGAATAAAGAAAGAGAAACGTCATGCTACTTGAACTCGACCACATCTCGAAGATCTACGGCGACCTGCGTGCCGTGGACGACCTCAATCTGACCGTGCCGGAAGGCGAATGGCTCGCCATCGTCGGCTCCTCCGGCTCAGGCAAGACCACGCTGATGAACATGATTGGCTGCATGGACACGCCCTCCAAGGGCTCCGTGAAGCTGGAAGGCCGCAAGCTGGAGGACCTGAACGCCACGCAGCTGGCCGACGTGCGCAAGAACCTCATCGGACTGGTGTTCCAGAAGTTCTATCTGGTGCCGCACCTGACCGCCGTGGAAAACGTGATGGTGGCCCAGTACTACCATTCGGTGGTCGATGAGAAGCAGGCCATGGAGGCGCTGGAAAAGGTCGGCCTGAAGGACCGCGCCCACCACCTGCCCGGCCAGCTCTCCGGCGGCGAGCAGCAGCGCGTGTGCGTGGCCCGCGCGCTGATCAACGACCCGAAGCTGATTCTGGCCGATGAGCCCACCGGCAACCTCGACGAGAAGAACGAGAAAATCGTGCTCGACCTGTTCCGCAAGCTGCACGAGCAGGGCACCACGATTATCGTGGTCACCCACGATGCGCTGGTCGCCAGCTGCGCGCAGCGCGAGATCATGCTCAACCATGGCGTGCTCGTCGGTGAGAAGTGGAATGACGAGGATGCGCGCAAGGCCTACGAGGCGGCCGGCGGCAAGCCCGCCTCCACGGGTGCACAGGTCGAGGGCGCGCAGAACGGCGAGACCGCCATTGGTTTCACTGACCCCACCAAGGCCGCGAAAACCGGCGGCGAGGAGTAGGGCCGTCAGGGGCATCGAGCAGTATGTGAGGAATACATGGCAAGCTGATGGTCTCTCCCCCAGTCAGCTTCGCTGACAGCCCCCCTCGTCAGAGGGGGGCTTAAGGAGCGTGAATATGACCGAAAAGAGTACGTTGAAGAAATCCGCGACATTGGCGGCGGCCGGACTGGTCGTGGCTGGCGCGCTGCTGGCCGGATGCGGCGAATCCAAGGCCGCGCCGATGGACGATGCGTACGCCGGCAACTCGGGCGAGACCGAGAAGTCGCAGGAAGAGCAGTCGCAATCCCAGTCGAACGGCTCCGATAGCTCCGACGGCTCCGATTCCAGCTCGTCGCACAACGACCCGTCCACCACCACGTCCGACAAGAAGGACACCGGCAACTACAAGGACGGCAACTACTCGATCAACGGCCAGTACGGCCCGGTAGGCGAGGATTCCATCGACGTCCATCTGACCATCAAGGACGGCAACGTCGAGACCGTCAATATCATTGGGCACCCGTTCACCACGATTTCCAAGAACCATCAGGACGACTTCGCCAAAGCCATTAACGGCGTGGTGGACGGCAAACCTCTGAAGGGTCTCAAAGTGGACAAGGTCGCCGGCGCCAGCTGGACCTCCGACGCCTTCAACAAAGCCCTCGAAGTCGCCCGCCAGGAGGCTTCGATTCAGGAGTAAGACCGCTACTTCAGCAATGCTGGCCACAGCAGATCGGCCATGCGCGAGGCCCAGGCGGTGTCGTCGTCCATTGCTTTGCCCTCGATGGCCTCATACGCCACCAAAGATCCGATAATCGTGGACAACAGCAACTTCTCGTCAACGTCCTCGCGAAACACGCCCTGCGCGACTCCCTGCTTGAGGAACGCCCCCACACGCTCCAGCCACGGGGTCACCACTTGGTCGACGATGTGCTGGAAGAACTCGGCCTCGCTGGACAATACAATGCCCACGCGCTTGACGTCGATGTCGTTGTCGCGCACCCAATCGACCAATCGCTGCAATAGTTGCGTGAAATGCTCACGCGTGGGGCTGGGCACTGGGTCGGAATCCGGGATGGCCAGATACATCGCGCTGATCTCGTGCAGCAGCTCGTCGGCATTATGATATCGGCGGTAAATCGTGGTTTTGGCCACACCGGAGCGCCGGGCCACCTCCTCGATGGTCACGCCGCTGATGCCGCGGTCCACCGCAATCTGCAGCGTGGCTCGCATGAGCTTGCGATCCGTCGCCTCGCGCGTGCGCTCACCGCGCGGTGTCGCCGTCGTGTCTGTCATCTCCGTCATCTCTTCTCTTCGAAATATGCTCCCGTACGCTCCCGCTGGCGAGAGCTGGCTGGCAAAGCCAGACTGAGGGTGGTAAGTCCATGCCGTTTGTAGGCAACTCCCGGATAATACCTACTAGCTCAGCACTTTAGTGCTCTCGACTTGGGCTACATACCACTGGTTGAACCGCACCAGTGGCTTCCTGAGCAACAGCCCAAGCAACAGTAGCGGCGGCACGAATGCCAGCAGCATTCCGGCGGCCCGCCAGTAATCCATGTCGTAGATGCCGGCGATGGCCGCACGCATCATCGTCACCGCATGGGTGAGCGGCAAGAGCGGACTGACTTTGGCGATGAAGTCGGGCAACATCTGCACCGGGTAGGCAGCGTTCGCACCCGAAATCTGCACGATGAGCATAAGCACGCCGATTGCCTTACCCACATTGCCGAAACTCACCACCATCGTATAGGTGAAGAACGAGAACACCAGCGAGGCCAGCCATCCAGACAACATAAACAGCAGCGGATGCACGGCCTGCACGCGCAGGAACAGCAAATCGCCACCGAGCGACACCGTGGATTGCAGCAGCGCAATCAGCGCGAACACCCCGTAATGCCCAAGGAAGAGCCGATGCGGCCGCGGATCGCCCAATGCTTTGCGCGTCCGGCGAGACACGGTGGTTTTCAGCGTCACCACCATCAGCAGCGCGCCCACCCACAGCGGCAGCAGCGTGTAGAACGGTGCCATCGACGAACCGAAATTCGCCACCGGGAATACGGCCTTGCGCCTGAGCTGCACCGGTGCGGCCAACGTACTGGCCAGCGTTTCGGGATCATTGCCCAGCACCTCTTTGACCATGCCCATATCGCCACTGTTTAGTGCGTCGCTCAGTGTGCTGTTGAACGAAGCCAGTTCGGCGCCGGCGGAACGCAGTTTGCCGGACACCTTGTCCAAGGTAGTGCGAGCGTCGCTGAGCATATCGCTGGCGTCGTCGGAAGTCCCTTTCAGGTCGCCGAGCGTGGAGTCCAACTGGGTGGCGCCGGAACTCAGTATGCCGGAGGCGTCAGCGACGGTGGACGACAGGGAGTCGATTTGCGGTTTCACCGTGGCCGAGAAATCTGACTTGATATTGGCAATACTGTTCTGCGCTTGATCAGCCAGATTCTTGACCTGCGCATGCTGATCCTGCGCGTCCTGATTGCCTTGGCGAATATCGGTCGCCGCCGTATTCAGCGCTTGCCGCAGCCTGTTTTGTCGTGCGATTGAACGGTCAATCGCCGTGATGATGGATGAGTCGTTGCCCAGTATGCCGGCCAACGTGTTGCGAATTTCAGTGTATTTCTCCGTCTGCTTGCCAATGGCCGTGGCTTGACGGTCCAATTCGTCGGCGACCGTGGTGGCACCATCATTCGCGTCGGAATACAGCTTGTCTATGGAATCGGACACCGCGCCGAAACTGGAGGCGCTCGCGTCCAGTGCGCTGCTCATCGCGTCAGCGGTGGTGCCCAGGGCTCCGGCCACGTCGGTGACTTCCTGTTTGGCGCTGGCAAGATCCTTGCCGCCTTGTTTGGCGGCAGAGGAAACCTGAGTGATTAGTGAGTTCGAGGTGTCGAGCAAGGCGCCGGCCGTATCGGTCAATGCGCTGTATGTGCCAAGCAGATCCGCAGTATCGTCAAGCTGTGTGGCGAAATTGGCGATGTTGGCGTTGAAGGTATTCAGTTGCTCTTTGGCCTCGGGCTTGGACAGCTGATCGGCCAGCGAAGACGCGATTTCCAGCCCGGCCGAAGTGATGGTCTTAGCGAACGTGGTGTTGATTTCCGCCGCAACCTCATCCGTGCCCTCGTTGAGCAGATTCGGTGCCAGCGCGTTCTTCTTCTCGTTGCGGTAATAGGTCAGTTCGGCATGCTGCACGTCGTCGGAGAAGAAGGTCATCATGTCTTTGCTGAACGACTTCGGAATTACGATGGCCGCGTAGTATTTGCCGGATCGTGCGCCCTCGACGGCATCGGCTTTGGACGTGATCGTCCAATCGAGCTGACTGTTGGCGCGCAGCGCGTTCACCACCTGATCGCCGACCGTGACTTTCACCGGGATCAGGTCGGAACGATACCCCTCATCCACATTCGCCACCGCGAATTTCAGGTTCTTCATATTCGAGAACGGGTCCCAGCATGCGGCCACGTTGAACCAGGTGAACAGGCCGGGAATCATCACCAAGCCGATCACGATGATGATGGAGACCACGTTGCTGGTCAGGCGTTTGATGTCGCCGGTAAACAGTTTCCACATGGTGTTCATCGTGCGTGCCTGCCTTCCTTGGTCGGCGGAATAGTGGGGATGATTGCGGTAACAGCGGCGCTCGGGTCCGCTTCTTCGTGGCGTTCGGCGGAGGTGTCGCGACGCTTGGCCTTATGCCCGTACAGCATGGCGCGGATCGACTCGTCGGAGAGGCTGCCGAGCTCGGTTTGGCGGCGGATGGAATCGCGCATGAATTCCACGACCATCAGGAAGCCCATGATGATGAGCACCCATGCCAGCCATGTGCCCATGACTACGATTTTCTCGCTGGTGGTCAGCGCAAACACGATAATGAGCGCGGCCGGCACCACGAATCCGGCAATAAGCGCACCCAGCAGCAGCCGGGGATAACGGTAGGCGAATTTGGCGGCCCGACGTTCGATGGCATGACGGTATTCGTCGTGGTCGGCCAGTGCTGCAATGGCCTGAGTGACACGGTATTCACTGCCGGGCAGATGCACCGGCTCGCCGATAATCATGTCGCTTTCCTTGATTTCCCGCGCGAACAGGCGGTTGAGATTGGCCAGTTTCGGCCGGGCGCCGAGGCCAAGCGCAAAGGCCAGAACCACGAAAACCAGCAATTTGCCGATATAGGCGAACCAGAGGCCGTCGTAGAAGCCGCCGATGGTTTCACGCATCGCGTCAATCGAATAGGTGAACGGCAGCAGCGGGTAGATGGCGCGGAAGAACGCGGGCATCATTTCAATCGGGTACAGGCCGGAGGCGCCCGGCACCTGCAGAATGACCAGCGCCACGCATACGCCTTTGCCCACGTGCATGAACGTGGTGGAGAGGGCGAAAATCACCGACATATACACCAGTGAGGTGATGACGCAGGTGAGCAGAAACACTGGGGCGCTCGCGCATTGAATGCCGATGACAAGATCGCCGATGGCCGTGACCAGGCCTTGGACGGCAGCCAGCGTGGCCAGCAGCAGGAAGCGACCGAGATAGCCTTGGGTTGGTGTGAGATCGTCGATGCCCTCATCATCGGTTTCGAGTTTGGGAATGACCACGAGCACGAACGCGCCCACCCACAAAGACAGGGTGGTGAACAGCGGTGCCATGCCGGAACCATAGGAGGCGACCGGATAGACGGCCTGTTCGCTGATAACAGTGGGGGAGAGCATGAAGTCGGCGATTGTGGCGGCATCCAGTTTGCCGTCGGTGCCGATCAGGGAACTGAGTGAACTGGAGATGCTCAGGGCTTTGATGTCGGTGACCAGCGTATCGAGCTTGGTTTGTACGCCGGCCAGCGCCTTATCGGTGTCGCGCAGCGCGGTCACCGTGGTGGAGGCTGCTTTGTCGAGTTGGTCGAGGGTATGCTTCGACTGATCGATGAGTGAGCCTTGCGACGTGATGCCGGTCGACAGAGTGCTGGCGGTCGAGCTGAGGGCGTTGAGACCGGTGTTGAGCTGAGGAATGGCGCCGGAGGTGATGGTGCCGCGAGCGGTATTGGCCTCGCGCACCGTGGTTTGGGTGGCGGTATTGAGATGCTGCGCCAATCCGGCGGTGTCTGTGGAGGCATTGCCGATAGTGGTGTTCAGGCTATCGAGGTTGCCCAGTGCGCCGGCAAGCTCGCTATTGCGGCTTTCCAGTGTGGCAATGGCGGATTGCAGCGGTTCTCGATTGGCGTTCGGCAGCCCTTTGAGTTGGTCGATGATGTCGGCGTTCGCTTGGTTGATGTCTTCCGCCGTATTGATCAGTCCGCCTACCTGCTGATTGGCGGCGCTGATGGTTCCGGTTACCGTGCCCACGCTTTGGTTGGCCTGTGCTGCGGCTTGGCTCAGCAGGCTTGAGCCTTGGTCAAGCGCTTCGGACGTGGAGGTGACGAAGCCGTTCAGACTGGTCTGGGTAGTGCCGATCAGGGTGGAGACGCCGGCCAGACCTTCTGCAGTGTCGATGCCAAGTGTGCGCGCGTCGTCCAGCGCCTGACGTGCGGTGCGTGTCTGCTCTGGGGTGTCGGTGAGTTTGGTGGTGAGCTTGGCGATGGTGCTGCGTGTGTGCTGCACATCGTCGGAGGCCTTGGCAAGGGCCGTGAGGGCCTTGGCTTTGGTGGTGTCTTCGGTACTGATGGCTTTGCCGTCAACCGTATTGATGACTTCGGTAAGTACTTCGGATACGGTGGAGACGAATGTGGAATTGACCGTGCGGTCCACAGTGGACGCGCCGACGTCGGTGACTTTGGGGGCGATGGCGCTGGCTTTTTCGTTGACGTAATACTCCAGAGTGGGCCGACTCTTGCCGCCGGTCACCACGCCGGCGAGATCGTCGGAAAAGTCTTTGGGAATGATGATGGCTGCGTATGCCTTGCCGGATTCCACTTGGTCCATGGCCTCGGCTTCGGTGACGAAGGTCCAGCCGAGCTGGTCGTTGCTTCTCATCTGCTTGACGATTTGATCGCCGAGGTTCTGCTTGCCGATGAGCGCGTTGTCGGTGCCGTCGTCATTGTTGGCGATGGCGACGGTGATGCCTTTGGTATTGCCGTACGGGTCCCAGAAGCCGACGATGTTGTACCACGAATACAGTGGCGGGATGAACACCATGCCGAACAGGATCACCCATGCGGCCGGCACCTTGAACAGGCGCAGGAAGTCGCGTCTGAGGACCTTGAAGATATTGCCCACTGATACCTCCGGAGCTTGGTGTTGCTTGGTTGCTACGTTTTCCGTAGCGATACGTTAATCGTAGCGCTACGTTTGTAGTAGCGTAATACGGCTGCCGGAGATTAATGGGGTGATTGATGATGTTTTTGGCGGAATAACGCTGCTGCCCAGCGGCTTATCGTGTGTCGCTGGGCAGAGCGAAAGGCGTTCTGGAACTTATTGACAAGATTTCTGGATGGTTTTTGGACGTTTCCTGAACGCGATGGATAGGCTCGGTGCTCGGCAATGTAGACAGACATGTACCGACCGCCCATCAAGTTCAGCAAAACCGCAATCGGGTGATAGGGTGAGGGGACGCTATGTGGGGAGGAAACCATGGTTGAATTCAAGGACGATGGCACGGCCACTACCCCCGGCAAGCCGCGGGAGAACCGTGACGCCGAGTCCGCAGTCGTGTCCGATCTGGTGGCCGTCGAACTGGACGACGCCGGCTTGAACCTGAACGCCAAGCGATTACCGATTCTGGCGCGCATCTATGGCGCGGTCGTGCTGCTGGACGGACTCGCCACATTGCCGATTATGGTGATTTCCATCCTCTATGCCGTGCGCGAGATTCTGGATGGTCATGTGCACGTCGATGCGATGAGCCTGACCTTCATCCTGTCCGCGATTCATGCGGTGGTGCTGGTAGTCAGTGCCGCATGCCTGATTGTGCTCGGCGTGATGCTGCTGCGCAATCATCGCCGGTATGCCGCGCGCTGGACCTACGTGCTGATGCCGTTGACGTTGGCCGACGGCATGCTGTCGCTGGCCCTGACCGGCCTTGGCTTCAACCTGCTGCTGCCGCTGATTCAGATGATTATTCTCGTCGTGATTTCGGTGACCGCCGATCCCTCCCTGAGCGAGGAACGCCGTCTGCAGCGCGCGCTCAGGCGTATGGACGATCGCGATGATTATGAATCGGCTGTGGCGGCCGGCATGCTAGGCCGCGACCAGTCCGGCAAGGGCTATATTGCGCTGGACTTTTTCAATATCTTCTGGCTGTTTACCATCGCTTCGGTGGGTGGCCTGATTGTGGAGACGATCTACCATATGGCGCTGTATAACGGTGAACTTCAGGACCGCGCTGGTTTGCTGTGGGGCCCGTTCTCGCCGATTTACGGCTGTGGTGCGGTATTGGTAACCGTGTGCCTGAATCGTCTGTGGAAGGCGAATCCGTTCTTGATTTTCTGCGCTTCGGCGGTGATCGGCGGCGCGTTCGAATATTGCACCAGCTGGTTCATGGAAGCGGCGTTTGGTATTACCGCGTGGGATTACACCGGCCGTTGGCTGTCCATCGACGGACGTACTTCGGGCCAATTCATGTTCTTCTGGGGACTGATTGGTGTGGTGTGGGTCAAGTGGCTGTTACCGCGACTGCTGGCTCTGATTAATCGCATTCCATGGAAAGTGCGGTATTCGCTGACTGCGGTATGCACGGTGCTGATGGTGATCGACATTGCCTTCACGCTGATGGCCTTGGATTGCTGGTATGGGCGCATGGCCGGCCAGCCGCAGGATTCACCGGTCGCGATGTGGTTCAGCGAACGCTACAGCGACGCTTACATGGCCAATCGCTTCCAGACCATGCATATCGACCCTTCCAAGGCCGGGCGTATGTGAATGGCCGGCAAGTAATTACGCTTCGCGGGCAGAAGGTGCGTAGAACCTAAGACAGCCCTCGCGTGTGGGTGGTAAGCGGGATACACTTTCAAGCGTTGAAGGAATGATTCCCTCCGCTGATGCGCTGTTTTGTGACGCGCGTGATGACGATGGGACAATCAAACGAAAGGCAAGGCACATGGCCGAAGCTACAGCAAACATTGGTGTGATTGGACTGGCCACGATGGGCTCCAATCTGGCGCGTAATCTGGCGCACCATGGCAACACGGTGGCGTTGTTCAACCGCCACTACTCGCGTACCGAGAAGCTCATGAACGAGCATGGCACCGAAGGCAACTTCGTGCCGGCCGAAACGCTCGAGGAATTCGCCGCGTCCCTGAAGCGTCCGCGTACCGCCATCATCATGGTCAAGGCCGGTGCTCCGACCGACGCGACCATCGCGCAGCTGGAAGAGGTGTTCGAACCGGGCGACATCATCGTCGACGGTGGCAACTCCTTCTTCAAGGACACCATCAAGCGTGAGAAGGAAGTACGTGCCAAGGGCTTCCACTTCGTGGGTTGCGGCGTGTCCGGTGGTGAGGAAGGCGCGCTCAACGGCCCGTCTCTGATGCCCGGTGGCACTGCGGAATCCTGGAAGACCTTGGGCCCGATTCTTCAGTCCATCGCCGCCAAGGTGAACGGCGAACCGTGCGTGACCCACATCGGCACCGATGGTGCCGGCCACTTTGTCAAGATGGTGCACAACGGCATCGAGTATGCCGATATGCAGGTGATTGGTGAGGCGTATGACATTCTGCGCCGTGGACTCGGCATGGATGCCGAGGAGATTGGCGACGTGTTCGCTGAATGGAACAAGGGCGACCTTGACTCCTACCTGATCGAGATCACCGCTGAGATTCTGCACCACAAGGATGCCGAGACCGGCAAGCCGTTCGTGGACGTGGTCGTGGATCATGCCGGCATGAAGGGTACTGGTACGTGGACCGTGCAGACTGGTCTGGAATGTGGTTCTCCTGTGGCTGCCATCGGTGAAGCCGTGTTCGCTCGTGCACTGTCTTCGCACGGTGAGCTGCGTGAAGACGCTCAGAAGGAAGGTCTGGCTGGACCGAACAAGACCATCGATCTGGCCGGAGAAGACAAGGCCGCGTTCGTCGAGGACGTGCGCAAGGCTCTGTTCGCTTCCAAGGTCGTGGCCTATGCTCAGGGCCTGAACGAGATTCAGGACGGTGCCAAGGAATACGGCTGGGATATCAACCTGTCCGAAGTGGCCCGCATTTGGCGTGGCGGCTGCATTATTCGCGCCCAGTTCCTGCTCGACCGCATCACCGAGGCCTTCAGGGGCGATAACCCGCCGGCTTCCCTGCTGTTCGATCCGTACTTCGAGAAGATCATCGGCGAATCGCAGGATGCATGGCGTCGCGTGATCGTTCGCGCGGTGGAGGCCGGCATCCCGACCCCGGTGTTCTCCAGCTCCCTGGCGTACTACGATGGTCTGCGCTCCAAGCGCCTGCCTACCGCTCTGACCCAGTCCCAGCGTGACTTCTTCGGTGCCCACACCTACGGCCGCGTAGACAAGCCCGGCGTGTTCCACACGCTGTGGGCTGAAGAAGGCAAGCCTGAAATCGAGGCGTAGCCTCGTGATTTCAGGTTTAGGACAGCCCTGTGGGCTGTCCGGCCTTCTTCAGGCTCGGCGATAGCCGAGCTGAGAAAACAGCAAGCCCGAGATCGAGGCGTAGCCTCGCGATCTCGGGCTTAGGGGAGCCCGGTGGGCTCCCCGGCCCTCTTCGGAGCGAGGCGGCTATGCCGCCGAGCCAACACTGAGCCTCGCCGCAGGCGAGTCCCTAATTGCAGGGGCCGGCGGCGAAGAGGGCAAGTCCGAGATTGAGGCGTAGCCATAGACGAATTAAGCCCCCTCATCAGAGGGGGCTTAATTCACTCACAACTCGGTGACGGTTTCTTCGGTGGAGAACCAGATGAACTCGTCCACTCCGTTGGCGTAGGAGGACGGGTAATCCGGTTTGTTGGGCTGCTCGAAGACATGGGCCAGCGATTCGGCTTTGCCGGCACCGGCGGCGAAGAACCACGTATGGCGTGAACGCGCGATGAGCGGCGCGGTCAATGAAACACGCAGCGGCGGCATCTTGGGGGAGTGGTTCACACCCACGGTGAGCCTATCAGTAACCTTGACCTCATCATGACCGGGGAACAGCGACGCATAGTGACCGTCCGGTCCCATGCCGAGAATCATCAGATCGATTACCGGTTCCGGCCCCAATTCATTCACCAACTCGCGCTCATAGTCGCTCGCGACATCGTCCAGCAACGCATCATTCGCGGCATCGGCGGCGGCGCGAACGGAAGCATCATCGCTGTCGGCCTGATCCATCACATCGGCGATGTCATCGGCTGAACGGGTATCGGCCGCCATCTCATGAATATTCGACTCAGGCAGCTTGCCATCTGCCACCAGCTGGTCAAGCAGCAGGCGACGGGCCTCCAAAGCATTGCGATCGGTGTCGTAAGCCGGCACAAAACGTTCGTCGCTCCACCAGAAATGCACGCGCGACCAATCAATCGCGTCAGCCAGCGGATCGTTCAGCACCAAGCCCAGCGGCTGCGCGGCCGAACCGCCAGACAGCGCCACATCCACACGCGTGCGATGCGTGCCATCAGGCAATCGTTCGGCGAGCAAATCGAGTAGCGCCAAGACAAAACGTTGCGCGCCAGCCTGAATCATCAGATCTTTATTCGGATACACAATGAGTTTTCGAGTTGCCATGTATGGTCCTTGTATGGGGTATGTGTCGTACTTTGCAATGTGGATTGTGTTGTCAGTTGACAACACAATCCACATTGTGCGACATCGCATATGTCACTTTATTACTCCGCGGGCATGAGCTTCGGCATCGCATGAGGTAGGAAACGATGAGCAACGGCGTTGGCATGGCTCGGCCACAATTGCCGAACTCATTCCAACGCCGCTGTGGCAACGGGTTCTACCGACTTCAGTGACGAATCAGATCCCAGCCTTCGTTGATGACCTCGGCGTAGATCTCATCGGGATCGATGCGACGCAGTTCCTCGGTCAGGCAGTCCTCGATGGTGCGCATCGGCACGGACACTTCCTGCGGAGTCTGGCCGGGCAGCGAGATCAGCGCTTGGTCCTCATACGGGCGTTCCAGCGAGATCACACCGTCCTCACGGGTCAGGTACACGCCGGTCACGGCCTGCGCGTCGGGCACGAACTCAGTTTCGACTGGTACGCCAAGTTTCAGACGCAGCCATGCGCACAGCATTTCCATAGGCAGGAAGTCGGCCTTGCCGGTCACCTTCGCGGCGGTGATGGGCAGGTGCGGCGGCTGATCGAGCATCGAGGCGAGCATTGCGCGCCAGACGGTCAGTCGTGTCCAGGACAAGTCGATATCTTCCGGTGTCCAATTGCGGCGCAAACGCTCAATCGTGGCCTCCGGATTATTGGAGTGCAACGCGTCGGTGATGCGACTGCGGGCCATCGCACCCATCAGATCCTTGGCCGGGTTCGACGGCGGTGTGGTCGGCCACCACGCCACTACAGGCGCATCCGGCACAAGCAGCGGGATAACCAGCGTATCCGGGTGGTTGATAAGGCCACCGCGCGGACGCAAGATGATGATCTCACCGGCACCGGCGTCCGCGCCGAATCGCACTTGGGCGTTCAGGTTGGAACCGTTCGGATCGTTCGGGCCGTCGGTCAAATCGACGGCCGGATTATCGCGACTCGCGCTCACCTCGGCGGCCACTTCGGCCGCGTTCGGTTCGCCTTCGCCGGACTGATCGGCAGGATTGGTATCCGGTACTACGGCAATCACGCGGCACGGGTGCTCACGGCTGGCCGAGTTCGCGATTTCCAGCGCATGCTCTAGGTCCGCGTCCTCGGTGGCGATGAGCAGCGTCAGCACGCGGCCGGTCGCCGATTCGCCGCGCTCCTCGTGCAGCTGTTCGATTTTGTGCGCAATCTCGCGGGTGCGGGTGTTCGGCATATCGATGATCATGGCATCCTCCAGTGGCGGCCGTCGCGCGCCAGCATTTCGTCGGCCTGTGCCGGACCCCACGTACCGGCGCGGTAGGCCTGCGGCTGGCCAAGCGTGGACCAGAATTGTTCAATCGGATCGAGGATCTCCCAGCTGAGGTTCACCTCTTCGGTGGTCGGGAACAACGGCGGATCACCGAGCAGCACGTCCAGAATCAGTCGCTCATAGGCTTCCGGCGAGTTCTCGGTGAAGGAGCGGCCGTAGCTGAAGTCCATGTTCACGTCACGGACCTCCATGGTGGAGCCGCCCGGCACCTTGGCTCCGAAGCGCATGGTGACGCCCTCGTCGGGCTGCACGCGAATCACGATGGCGTTCTTGCCGAGTTCGCGCACGGCGGTCTGCTCGAACGGCAGATGCGGGGCGCGCTTGAACACCACGGCGATTTCGGTTACACGCTTGCCGAGGCGCTTGCCGCAACGCAGGTAGAACGGCACGCCAGCCCAGCGGCGGGTGTCGATATCGAGGCGGATGGCGGCGTACGTTTCAGTGGTGCTCTTGGGGTCGATGCCTTTTTCCTCCAAGTAGCCGACCACTTCGTGCGAGCCCTGCCAGCCCTTGGCGTACTGGCCGCGCGCGGTGTTGGCGGCGAGGTCCTTGGGCAGGCGCACGGCGGAAAGCACCTTGGTCTTTTCGGCGGTCAGGTCCTTGGCGGTGAAGCTCACCGGCTCCTCCATGGCGGTCAGAGCCATGAGCTGAAGCAGGTGGTTCTGGATGACGTCGCGTGCGGCGCCGATGCCGTCGTAATAGCCGGCGCGGCCGCCGATGCCGATGTCCTCGGCCATCGTGATCTGCACGTGGTCCACATAGTTGGCGTTCCAGATCGGCTCGTACATGGCGTTGGCGAAACGCAGGGCCAGCAGGTTCTGCACGGTTTCCTTGCCGAGGTAGTGGTCGATGCGGAACACGGAGCTCGGGTCGAACACTTCGGATACCACGCTGTCGAGTTCCTTGGCGCTGGCCAGATCATGGCCGAACGGCTTCTCGATGATCACGCGGCGCCATGCGCCCTCGGACGAGCGCGACAGGCCGGAGGCGGCCAGCTGCTTGGCGACCTGTGGGAATGCGCGCGGCGGCACCGACATGTAGAAGGCATGGTTACCCTGCGTGCCGCGGTCGCGGTCAAGCTCCTGCACGGTGGCGCTCAGACGCTCGAAGGCCTCCGGGTCGTCGAACGTACCCTGCACGAAGCGGATGCCGGCGGCCAGATTGCGCCAAGTCGACTCCTTGAACGGCGTACGGCAATGCGCCTGGACGGCGGCCTTGACGAATTCGATGAACCGTTCCTGTGTCCAGTCGCGGCGGGCGAAACCGGTCAGACCGAAGCTCGGCGGCAGTAGGCCACGGTTCGCCAGGTCGTAGACGGCTGGCAGTAGTTTCTTTTGTGCCAGATCGCCCGTGACACCGAAAATGACGAGGCTGCATGGGCCGGCGATACGGGGCAGTCTGAGGTCGCGCGAGTCGCGCAGGGGATTGCTCCAATTGGGGGATTCACTCATAATGTACAAGGGTAGTCGCCGGCGGCTATCTATCGCTAGAGGCGATATGCGATTTGGGCTGCGATTTGGGCCACATTGCGTGTGCTGTGCCGTGCGTTGGACCAATCGCGTACGCAAACGTGTACGCAACGCCGTAGTTGAAATATCCCAAAACGGTGTGTATTTTAGAAGAGTTGCCCCTTTAGCTCAACGGTTAGAGCAGCGTCCTTTTAAGTCGTGGGTTGTGGGTTCGAATCCCACAGGGGGCACAACAAATCCTCGGAATCGCAATGGTTCCAAGGATTTTTTTGTTTCGACCAGCCTGGCTCCTAGAGTGGTGTCCCATGTCATGCACCACGATTCTTGTCGGCAAAAATGCCAGTTACGACGGTTCCACCATCATCGCCCGCGATGACGATTCGGGCTCGGGCCGTTACGATCCCAAGCGCTTCGTCGCTGTCGCCCCCGACGACCAGCCGCGCCACTACCGCAGCGTGCTGAGCCATGTCGAAATCGAACTACCGGACAATCCTTGCCGGTACACCATCGCACCGAACGTGCTGAATAATCGTGGCATTCTGGCCGAAGCCGGTGCCAACGAACACAACGTGGCGATGAGCGCCACCGAAACCATCGCTGTCAACGAGCGCGTGCTCGGTGCGGACCCGATGGTCGAGTTGCGGCCGGCTGTCGGCGAACCGGACAGCACCGATTATCAGGCCGAGCAGCCCGGCGGTATCGGTGAGGAAGACATCATCACCCTTGTGCTGCCGTATGTCACCACCGCGCGCGAGGGCGTCGCGCGGTTGGGCGAACTGCTCGAAACCTACGGCACCTACGAATCGAACGGCGTGATTATTTCGGATGTGGACGAGATCTGGTACGTCGAGACCATCGGCGGCCACCATTGGATCGCCCGCCGAGTGCCCGATGACTGCTATGCCACGATCCCCAACCAGCTCGGCATCGACGACTTCGACCTCGCCGATGCGTTCGGCGAGCAGCGCGAATACCTATGCAGCGCCGACCTGCGCGAGTTCATGGCCACGCATCACCTCGACCGCACAATGGGAACGCCGGTCTCTTCCAACGGCCGTCACGCGCATAGCGCCGGATTCGGAACAACCGTTGCCCTTCCCACCCGCTTCAACCCGCGCAAGGCCTTCGGCACCGCGACGCCGAAGGACCATATCTACAACACGCCGCGTGCCTGGTACATGCAACGTCGCCTCAACCCCAGCGAGGACTGGGATTCGCCGGCCGCCCGCTACACGCCCGAATCCGACGACATCCCGTGGTGCCGCGTGCCGGAAGACAAGGTGAGCCTCGAAGACGTTGATTTCCTGCTGTCCTCGCACTTCGAAGGCACGCCGTACGACCCGTACGGCACGACCGGCACGGCGGAATCGCGCCACCGTTACCGTCCGATCGGCGTGAACCGCACCGGCCATATGGTGGCGATTCAGGTCCGTCCGTATGTGCCGGCGGCCAATCGCACGGTGATGTGGGTATCGTTCGGCTCTGGTCCGTTCACCGCCGCCGCGCCGTTCTACGCGAACGTCAACGACACGCCTGCCTACCTGCGCGACACCACGCCCGAAGTCTCCACCGGCAACCTGTATTGGACGAACCGCCTGATCGCCGTCGTGGCCGACGCACACTGGTATGAGACGAACCGGTTCATCGAAGGGTATGCCGAGGGCGTGCGCGCGTTCGGACACCGGCTCATCGAGCGCACGGATGAGCAGTTGCTTGCTCGAAGCGATGCCGAATCGACGGATACGAATGCATGGCCGCTCGATGGCGGCCACGGCGATGAGAAGGATGTACAGGGCGTGGCGGATGTGCTCGAAGCGGCCAACGACGAGATGGCCGACTACCTGCGCGAGCACACAACCAAGCTGCTGAACGACGTGCTATACACCTCCAGCAACCTGATGCACAACAGCTTCGCGATGTCCGACCGTTGGGCCGAGTAGCAAAACCTCGACTGGGGAGGTAATAGGGATGCCCTGCTGATAACGCGTCAGCAGGGCAAAACCACAATCCGAATCAGTTAAAGCCGACGATGCGTTCGGCGATGAGATAGCCGTTGCGCACGATCCAGCGGCCGGTTTTGCCGGGCAGATTGAGCGCGCGGGACATCAGCTGCGAGCGCACATCCTTGCCGATGGCCGGAGAATAGGCGTCAATCGCATCCCACAGCTCGGTTTTCTTAACGTAGTTGGCCGAATCGCGCGAGAGAATCAGGAACACCGAGGTAACGCACGATTCGATCGCCAGGAAGTGAATCATGTACCGGTACAGCCCCTCCGGCACCGTACCGCGTTCGGGCGTGGCCTCGGTCATCAGCCGATTGACGAGCCGCAACTGGTCCACACGCTTAATCATCACGTCGGTCTGCACGCTCTGACCCTCGCGCCCGATGAAGTAGTGGTAGAACGGCACATCGAGGTACTGGATGCGCTTCACCCACGGGAACGGCTGGTACGAGTAATAGAAATCGACGTAGAACGTGTGCTCCGGCAGCTTCAGCCCGGAATCGCGCACCACCTGCGTGCGGAAGGTGAGCGCATGCATGATGATGTACTGCGCCAGACCGAACTTGCCCAGGTCATCCCAGCCGAGCACGCGGCCGGCCTCCATTACACGGCGGAAGTTCACTACGGTCTTGTGACGCTTGGCCACCTTGTCATACACGTAATTGGTCACCAGCATGTCAATCGGTTCGTCGGTGTCATGCTGTGCACGCAACGTGGCCAGAACCGTGTCGATGGCCTGCGGGTCGACCCAATCATCCGCATCCACCACTTTGACGTACATGCCGGTCGCCGCCGCGATACCGGTGTTCACCGCGCCGCCGTGGCCCTTGTTCTCCTGATGAATCGCGCGCACGGCGCCCGGATTGGTGCGTTCCAGCTTGCGCGCGTACTCCAGCGTGCCGTCTTTCGAACCGTCGTCCACAATCAGCACCTCGAGGTCGCTGATGTCGCTTGCCGAAAGCAGCGAGTTCACGCAACGGTCAAGGTAGGACTCCATATTGTATGCGGGGATCACAAAGGTGAGCGTCTTTGCCGTGCTGGCCATGAAAGTCTTACGTCCTCACATATTTAGTCGTTATGTTCAGTTTCCTGTTCAAACCGTAGCACTTCGCCTCCCGACTCGGCAGAGTGTTGCGTAACCTGTGCCCCTGAACGCATGTTCTGCAACCCTGAATCTTCCCCGGTGGCGTGCTCGGGATCCGATTGGGCAGAACTCGTCTGGTCTGAATCCGGGCTGCCGGAATCGGACTCGCGCTTGGCTCGGCGCTCGGCCTCCTTCCGCGCCTTGGCGCCCTCAAAGAACAACTGGGGCTTGGAGTCAAGCCGGCTCAGGCCATGCCAGGCCAAATCCACAATGTATGCAGCCAGCTGCTCCTTGCTCACCTTTGGCCGGTCGGCCCAGTACTGCCCGGTGAATACGGTCATGCCCACCAGCATCTGCGCGTAGTACGGCACGCCCTTGGCAGACAGCTTCTGCCGTTTGAATGTTTCGGAAAGAATGTCTTCAACGCGTACGGCGATGTCTCCCATCAGCGAGCTGAATGAGCCGGACGGGTCGGTGCTCGGCGAGTCGCGTACCAGTACCTGGAACCCCTCGGCATTCTCTTCGATATAGGTGAGGAGCGCAAGCGCCGTGCGTTCCACAATCTGGCGCGGGTGCACGGTCGGATCGTCGAGCGCGGCGGTCAGCGTACCGGTCAGCGCGCGCATCTCACGATCCACAATGACGGCATACAGGCCCTCTTTGCCGCCGAAATGCTCATACACAATCGGCTTGGAGACTTTGGCGTGCGCGGCGATTTCCTCCACGCTTACCGCTTCGAAGCCTTTGGCGGCGAATAGCGAGCGTCCGACTTCAATCAGCTGCTCGCGGCGCTGCAGCGACGTCATACGTGAAGAATGTGCCATGCGGTTCAGCTTAAGTCGCCGGGTGGAATTGTCGGCCTGAGACTGCCGAATTCGTAGGGGATTCCATCTGCGGGCTAGACTTGACAGGTATGGATATGAATACTGTGCTCGCCGTTCTTGGCGTGATTGTGGCGGCGGTTATCGTAATCGCCCTGAGCATCTGGTTGGGCAAGTCCCGCAAGCGCGATTTGGATCGTGCAATGGGCAAGGTTGCCCCCGACAACAAGAAGACCCGCGACGCCAAGGCCGCCGCCGACGCTCGGCTGGCCGCCGAAGCCGAGGAAGCTAAGGCTGCGACTGCCGCCGAGCCGGCCAAGTCAGCCGAATCGGCCAAAGCCGAGCCTGCGCCAGCCGCGCAGGCCGAACCCGAACCGGCAGCTGCGCCCAAGCCCGAGTCCCAACCTGCCTCCAAGCCCACTCCCGCCAAACCTGAAACCCCCGAATCGGTCGGCTCTCGACTGACCCGACTCAAGGCAAAACTTGCCAAGTCCGGCAACCCGTTCGGCAAGGCCCTGTTCGACATCCTCGCCAAAGACAATCTCTCCGAGGCCGATTGGGAAGACGTCGAAGACACACTGCTGCTTGCCGACGTCGGTGCGGATGCTTCCGCCCAACTGGTCGATGACCTGAGAACCGACGCCCGCATCACTGGTAAAGCCGACCCAGCCGAAGTACGCGCCACGCTCAAGGAGAAGCTGCTCGATCTGGTCGGTCGAGATACGGACCGCCGCCTCAATGCCGAAAAGCCGGGTGCCGCCAAGCCCAGCGTCATCATCATGGTCGGCGTCAACGGCACCGGCAAGACCACCACTGCCGGCAAACTGGCTCGACTGTTCGTGGCCGAAAACAAGCAGGTCATGATGGGCGCGGCCGACACCTTCCGCGCGGCCGCCGCCGACCAGCTCGAAACCTGGGGCGCACGCGTCAATGTGCCCGTCGTCCGCTCCGACAAGGACGGTGCCGACCCGGCATCCGTCGCCTTTGAGGCATCCGCCAAGGCCAAGGAAGCGAACGCGGACGTGCTCATCATCGATACTGCCGGCCGACTGCAGAACAAGTCGAACCTGATGGACGAGCTCGGCAAGATTCGCCGTGTTACCGAAAAGAACCTGCCGGTGGATGAAGTGCTGCTTGTGCTCGACGCCACCACCGGCCAAAACGGCATGGCCCAGGCCAAGGTGTTCGCCGAAGCCATCGGCATTACCGGTGTGGTGCTCTCCAAGCTTGACGGTTCCGCCAAGGGCGGCATCGTGGTCAGCGTGCAGAAGGAGCTCGGCGTGCCGGTCAAGCTCGTCGGTCTTGGTGAAGGTCCGGACGATTTGGCACCTTTCGATCCCGAAGGTTTCGTGGACGGCATTCTCGCGTAGACGGTCGAGTTCTTCTCAGTCTCGCTTTGCTCGACAGCTCCCCTCAGCGAGGGGAGCCCTGCGTCCGTCCACGTTGTGGGCGCGGGAAACGCCCGCAACGCACCAAACCTAGCCCCGAAGCATATTCGAAACATGATTCGGGGCTTTCCCATATCCGTTGGAATCATGCCGGAATCAGCCCATCCGATGCCAACCTAACTGTCAGGTGCGCTTAACAATCGCGTAACTTGCCGTAACGAAACCAAAACGAGACCGGCTTTTACTGACGAACTGTTAGCCCCCACAAGGGGGACGGCATTGTAGAGACAAAGTCGACGCCGGCCGCGCAAAGCCCCCGGTGCCCTGAACGAAAGAGAGGGAGGTAGACATGGGAGCGATTGATTCCGGTAACACCGCATGGATCCTGACATCCGCGTCCTTGGTTTTCCTCATGACGCCTGGTGTGGCGTTCTTCTACGGCGGTATGGTTCGTGCCAAGGCCGTCCTGAACATGCTGATGCTTGAGGCGGCCGCCCTGTCGGTCACCATGATTGTCTGGACCCTGTGGGGTTGGTCGATTGCTTACGCCGGTTCCGACATCGGAGGCATCTTCGGCGACCCGGCCAGCGGCTTCCTGCTGAAGGACTCCATGGTCGCCCAGGACGGCGTGTTCACCGCCACCGGTCTGAACGGCAACAACTACCCGGTTTCCGTGGACGTCGCCTTCCAGGTCGCTTTCGCGATGATTACCGTCGGCCTGATCTGCGGCGCCATTGCCGAGCGTGTGAAGTACAGCACCTGGATGATTTTCGTGGCGCTGTGGGTCACCTTCGACTACGCTCCTATGGCCCACATGGTCTGGAACGGTGGTCTGCTGTCTGCTGACGGCGCCATCTCCAAGGCCATCGGCGCGGCCGCCCACGATTTCGCAGGTGGTACTGTCGTCCACATCAACGCCGCAGTCGCCGCCCTGATCATCGTGCTCATCATCGGCAAGCGTAAGGGCTTCGGCACGCAGCCGTTCCGCCCGCACAACGTGCCGTTCGTGATGCTCGGCGCCTTCCTGCTGTGGTTCGGCTGGTTCGGCTTCAACGCTGGTTCCGCCTTCGCCGCCAACGGTACTGCTGGTTACGCTTGGGTTTCCACCTCCGCCGCCACCGCAGCCGCAATGCTCTCTTGGGGCTTCACCGAGAAGATTCGCTCCGGTCACTACACCGCCATGGGTGCCGCCTCGGGTATGGTCGCCGGCCTGGTCGCCATCACCCCGGCCGCCGATGTGGTTTCCCCGCTGTGGGCCATCGTGATGGGTGCCATCGCTGGTGTCCTGACCTGCCTGGCCTGCGGTCTCAAGTTCAAGTTCGGCTACGATGACTCCCTCGACGTTGTCGGCGTGCATGGCGTTGGTGGTTTCACCGGCACCATCCTCATCGGCTTCTTCGGTGAAGGCACCGGTCTGCTGGCTGGTGGCGACTGGAAGCAGCTCGTCGTTCAGCTGGTCATCGCTCTCGTCGCCATCCTCTACTCCGCAGTGATCACCGCGATCATCGCCTTCGCTCTGGAGAAGACCATCGGTTGGCGCGTCACCGAAGCTCAGGAAGTCGGCGGCATCGATCTTGCCGACCAGGGCGAACGTGCTTACGATTTTGCTGGTACTGCCAGCTCCGTTCTCAAGGAGGTGAAGTGAAATGAAGCTGATCACCGCTATCATTCAGCCCCATAAGCTCGACGATGTCAAGGAGGCCCTCGCGGCCGCCGGCGTGCACGGTCTGACCGTGTCCGAGGCCAACGGCTACGGCCGCCAGCGCGGCCACACCGAGGTCTACCGTGGCGCTGAATACACTGTGGACCTGATTCCGAAGATTCGCGTTGAAGTGCTGTCCGATGACGCGGATGCTGAAACGCTGGTCGGTGTGATCATCAAGTCCGCCGGCACCGGCACCATCGGTGACGGCAAGGTGTGGGTCGCTCCGCTGGACTCCGTGGCCCGCGTGCGTACCGGTGAGACCGGTTCCGCCGCGATCTGATAACACAGACGTCCATGCTTAGAAGGGGATGGACTGCATAGGAAAGGTCCCCGCACGCCGCGAATTGACGCCGTGCGGGGACTTTTTTTGGCAATGAAAGATGAAGCAATGACTTCAGCAGTAGATGGCTTGAAACAACGATTCATGGATATGAGCCAGCCGGATGACGACGGCGTCTACCGGAATGGTGCGACCAAGCGCAAAGCCCGCACGGAACTGGCCATGCAATGCCTCACTGAGCTGTGGAATGCGGCCTGCAAGGATGTCTCTTTCCCCGTGCCCGACTCCGGCATCGGCTTCGCCGCGGTAGGCTCGCTGGCACGTGGCCAACTGGGCCCCAGCTCCGACCTCGACCTGGTCATCATCTACGAGCCTCGCACGTTGAACGACCAGCAGCTCAACGAGTTGGCCAACAAACTCTGGTACCCGCTATGGGACAGCGGTCTGGACCTCGACCACTCCATCCGCACGCGCGCCCAATGCGAGGAAGTCACCGACCATGACCTTCCCGCCGCCATGGGCTGGCTGGACGTGAAGCCCATCGCCGGCGACACCGCTCTGATCACCACCACCGCCACGTCCATCCTCGAACGCTGGCGCAAGGCCGCCCGCAAGCGCCTGCCCGAACTGCTCGACTCCGCCAAAGCCCGACTCGACGAATTCGGCCGGCTCCAATACGTCAATCAGCCCGACATCAAAGAGGCCCGTGGGGGGTTGCGCGATTCGGTGCTCGTCTCCGCGCTCGCCGCCTCATGGCTGGCCGACCGCCCGCACGGCATTTACGACGAAGCTGTGGAACGTCTGCTCGACGTACGCGACTGCATCCATCTGGTGGCCGGCAAGGATACCAACCTGATGCTGACGCCCTATCAGGCCAAAGTGGCTGCCATGCTTGGCCTTGCCGATCCGACTTGGCCCGAAAACGAGCGTGCCGCCTACTCGATCGACGATCTGCAGACACTGCTTGCCCGTATCGGTCGGCGCATCTCCTTCTCGCTTGATTCCACCGCTTCCCGCGCCGAACATTCGCTGACCCACGAAAAGCCGCGATTCGCGTTCTTCCAGATGTTCTCTCAGCGCTCTGGTGGCAAGCGCGAAGCCCCGCAATTCGACGTGGTGGCTCCCGGCGTGGCCAAGCACGAAGGCGAATTGGTGTTGGCGCCCGGTGCCGAGCCTGCCAAGGATGCCAAGCTGGCGTTGCGTATGGCCGTGGCGGCCGGCGAATTCGGTCTTCCCATCAACCCGTCTACCTTGGTTAATCTGAAGCGCTGCCCGATTCACGACAACCAGTGGGATGACGAATCGCGCGAGCTGTTTATCCGTCTGCTTGCGTGCGGATCGAATCTTATGGAAGTGTGGGAGAGCATCGATTTCGTGGACATTCCGGGTCGATGGATGCCGGAATGGCTCGGCGTCCGCAACCGTCCGTCCGCCTCGGCCGCCCACCGGTACACCATCGATCGGCATATGGTGGAGGTCACGTCGCGTCTGGGTCGTGAGACACCGTCCGGTGGACGGTACGATGACGATCATTTCAAGGCATTGCTGTTGGCCGGTATCACCCACGACATCGGCAAGCGCGCGTTCGTGGCCGATCACGCCGCCGAGGGTGCCCGCCATGTGCCGGTGATTCTCAAGCGTATGGGCTACGCGCCGGACATCGTCGACTGGGCTACCGTGCTGGTGCGTGAGCATTTGACGCTATCCGAATTTGCCACGGGTAAGGACCCCTATGATCCGGCCGTGGCGGAGGAGTTGGCCGACCGCTTGCACCACGACAAGATGCTGCTGGATATGCTGTTCGACCTGACCCGGGCCGACGGCTCCTCGCTCGGTGCCACCGCCGGTGAGACCATCACCAAGCAATACGGCTGGTCCAAGTGGCGCGAACAAATCGTCCGCGGCATGTATTCCGCCGCCCGCGCCGCTATGTAAACGGAATCGCCCAGCGCTTCGCGCGGCCGATACCTACCTCATCCATGCGTCCGAGCGCACGCGTAGTCCGTTGGACAGACCGCGCCCACCCATGAGCACCACGTTGAACGCGGCCCAGAGTACGGCGGTACGCATCAGGTCGCTCGTCAGCGCCGGCGTCACCATATTGGCCAGTATGAGTATGAGCGTCACATACACCACGGCGGTCAGCGTGCATGTGACGGCCAGATAGCGGTAGTCGCGCGCGCCGATAAGAATGCCGTCGATTGCCATCATCCAGCCTTGCAGTGGGAAGAAGATGCCCATCGTCACCATGCCCACGGCGATCAGCGTCTGAATATGTGGCGTAGGGGAGAAGAAGTGCCCGGCGAACAGGCCGACTACCGCAAAAGCCGTGCCGATTACCGCGCCGGTGACCAGTCCCGCACGCCCGGTCGCCCGCGTCAGCCGCCGCGCCTGCTGCACGCTGCCAGCGCCCAGCGCTGTGGCCACCAGCGTCTGGCCGGCGATGCCCACGGAATCCAGCATGTTCATCGCAAAATTCCAAGAGGAGTTCACGGCCTGAAACCCGGCCAACACGGCAGTACCCATGCGCGCGGCACAGGCGACCGTAGTCACCATGGCCGCACGAATCGCCAATGTGCGAATGAACAATGGCAGTCCGTCGCCCCCGGCTGCCGCAATACCGGCCAAACGAGGCCGCAGACTCGCACCATCCGCCCGGGACCACAGAATGGCGGGGATTACCAGGAACAGCCCCATGAACCACTGAGCTACCAGCGTCGCCACTCCGGAGCCGGCAATGCCCCAATTCAGCACAATAACGAACAACACATCAAGCACCGTGTTCACCACCGCGCCGCCCACCGCAGCGATCAGCGTGATACGAACCTTCTGCAATCCTCGGAAAATGCCGTTCGCCGCATATACCATCAGCATGCCTGGCGCACCCAGCACGATTGCGCGCGTATAGGTCACGGCTTGTTCCAATACTTCGCCCTGACCGCCCAGTGCCCGGCATAATGGCTCGGCAGCCGCGAACAATCCCAATCCCAGTACGGTGCCGATGCTCAAGGCCAGCCACAGGCCATCAATGCCTGCCTGCAGTCCCTCGCGACGACGACCCGCTCCCAGCAGATGTGCCACCTGCGCAGTGGTCGAGTAGGCCAGGAATATGCATAGTCCGACTGCCGTGAGGATGATGGTGGAGCCGATTGACAGGCCGGCCAACGCCGCATCCCCGATATGGCCGACGATGGCTGTGTCGATAAGGATGAAGGTCGGTTCGGCGATGAGCTGGCCGAAGGTCGGCAGGGCCAGCGCCATGATCCGGCGGTTGGTGGAGCGGGCGTCGGTCGGGCCGTTGCTGACGTTTGTGTTTGCGCCGGCATGCGGGGTGCCGAAGCCATCGCGGCGTGTAGTATCGCCGGAACTGGTGGCTTTGGCGTCGGAAGAGTCTATGGGCACGCTCACACGCATATCACGCCTGACTGCGTTGCGCAAGCACCTGTTGTGGGCGCGGAATGTTATCCCCAGACTATCCACCAAGTTATCCCCAGTATGTGGATAACTTAGTGGATTATCCCCAGAATTATCCCCAAAATGTGGATAACTTATTTTTCTATCCACATTTTGCTTTCTGCGTGTCGTGGCGCTGACTCATAGGTGAATAAGGAATGAACCGATGCGGGCAACCGTTTCGTTTCCATACGATATCGTTCACCTGCCACGCCACATCCTATACTTGGAGGCTATGCCAGAAGGAAGTGAACACTCGTATCAGAATGGGTTCGGCGGTGGCCTGGATCGTGGCGACCGCGCGGGCCGGGGCGGCACGCAGACGTCGGCGGCGGCCGGCGACCCGATTTTCGACCGCGTGCCCCCGCATGATGACGACGCGGAAATGGCCGTGCTCGGCGGCATGCTGATGAGTAAGGATGCCATCGGCGAGGTCTCGCAGACCATTGACGTCACCGATTTCTACCAGCCCAAGCATCAGACGATCTATAACGCGATCATCGATCTGTTTTCCGCCAGTCAGCCGGTGGACGTGGTGCTCGTGGCCAACCAGCTGTTGGCGGATGGCAACCTCGACAAGGTCGGCGGCGCGGACTATCTGCACAGCCTTGTCGCATCCGTACCGACCGCCGCTAATGCCATGTACTACGCGGAGATCGTCCATCAGCGGGCCATTTTGCGCAATGTGATCGCCGCCGGCACCAAAATCGCCCAGCTCGGTTATTCCGCCGAGGGATCGCAGGCTGAGGATGTGGTTAACCTCGCCCAGTCCGAGATCTACGAGATGTCAATGGGCAAGGTGCGTCAGGACTATGCCGCCATCGGCCCGGTGGTCCACGACGCGCTCGACCAGCTGGACAAACTGCAGCAAGGCCTCGTCAACAAGGGCGTGCCGACCGGCTTCCGCGACATCGACGACGTGACCCAGGGCCTGCAGCCCGGACAGATGGTCGTCGTCGCAGGACGTCCGGCCATGGGTAAGTCCACGCTCGGCATCGACTTCGCCCGCGCCGCCGCGTTGCACCACAACATGACTTCCGTGGTCTTCAGCTTGGAGATGAGCAAGGTGGAGCTCGCTCAGCGTATTATCTCCGCCGAAACCAATATTCCGATGGCCGCCCTGCGCCGCGCCGACGACATCACCCCCGAACGCTGGAACACCCTGAACCAGTTCTGGACCAAGATGCAGAACGCGCCACTGTTCATTGACGACAGCCCGAACATGAGCCTCATGGAGATCCGTGCGAAATGCCGTCGTCTGAAGCAGACCAACGATCTGAAACTCGTAGTCATCGACTACCTGCAGCTGATGACCTCGGGCAAGGCCGTGGAATCCCGCCAGCAAGAGGTGTCCGAATTCTCCCGTGCCCTGAAGCTCTTGGCCAAGGAACTCGAAGTGCCGGTCGTGGCCCTTTCCCAGCTGAACCGTGGCCCGGAAATGCGTAACGACAAGAAGCCGCAGCTCTCCGACCTGCGTGAATCCGGCTCAATCGAACAGGACGCCGACGTGGTGTTCCTGGTCCACCGCCCTGACTTCTACGACAAGGAAGACCGCCCTGGCGAGGCCGATATCATCATGGCCAAGCACCGTAACGGCCCGACCGAAACCTTCCACCTCGCCTTCCTCGGTGCCACGTCCAAATTCAAAGACATGCCGCAGGACTACAACGCCAATCAGGGGGTGTGATGATGGCAAGCAACGTTTCACGCGATGTTTCGCAAGACCAATCGTCCGTGGTGCAGACCTGCAAACCGTGGTATGCGTTCGCCACCGTGGCCGCAGGCCGCTTCGTGCGGTTTGCATCCCGCGTCACCAAACATGGCGGTTCGGCTTTGCCCGGCAAAGTCGTAGAAAAGATTGACCCCGGCTTCCTGACCCGTACGCTCGGGCAGTTGCCGCTTGGCGTGGTATTGGTGTCCGGCACGAACGGCAAGACCACCACCACCCGCATGGTCGCCTCGATGCTCTCCGATCTGGGGCTGAAGGTGTTCACCAATCCGACCGGCTCGAACTTCGTGCGCGGCGTGGTCTCCGCACTGCTTACCGAAGTCACGCTCGGCGGCAAATTGGACGCGGACATCGCCGTGCTCGAGCTCGATGAGGCGTACGCCGTCCACTTCGTCAAGCAGGTCAAGCCCCGTTATGCATTGCTGCTGAACGTGATGCGCGATCAGCTTGACCGATTCGGTGAAATCGACACCACGGCCAAACTGCTCAGCCATGTGGCTGCGGCGACTACCGGCACTGTGGTACTGAACCGCGAGGACCCGCGTATCGCCGCGCTCGCCGCGAAGGCCCCGGCTGGCACCACCGTGCGATACTTCGGCCTCGCCGACGATTTGCGCCGCTATTTCCCGTCCGATGACGACATGGCCACGACCGTGTCGGTGGAAGGTGTGGCCGGGCCGCTCCCCTCAGCCAGAACTCCCCTCAGTCCGCGAAGCGAACTGAGAGGAGCTTCCGCAGGCACGGCAGAACTTCCCGCCGACGTGACACTTACCGCAGTGGGCGACCACAAGGCCACCTTCCAGATGGACGGTCAGGGCTACGCCACCGACGTCAAGCTTGAAGGCGTCTACAACCTGTACAACGCGGCCGCCGCGCTCGCCGTGGTACGTGCGGTGATGCAAGACAATGCCGCCGCATCCAAGGCCACCGCCGCAGCCAACGCCTGCGCCGTGTCCGCCGACGAGCTCATCGCCGCCGTTTCCCGCGTCACGCCGGCTTTCGGCCGTGGCGAGGTCATCGACGTCAACGGTTCCCCGGTCGAACTGCTGCTGGTCAAGAACCCGATGGGCTTCCGCCTCTCGCTCGCCAGCTTCGACCCGGCCAACGCGGACACCATGATCGCCATCAACGACGAATATGCCGACGGCCGCGACATGAGCTGGCTGTGGGACGTGGACTTCACTTCCCTGCGCGCGTCCGGTGTCGCCATGGTCTCCGGCGTGCGTGCCTGGGACATGGCATTGCGCCTGGGGTATGACCAAGTGCCAGTCGCCGATACGAACACCGACCTCGAACAGGCCGTCACCGCATTCGTCAACGCCAATCCCGGCACACGCAAGCACATCTACTGCACCTACACCGCCATGCTCAAAACCCGTGCCGTACTGGGCCGCATCACCGAAGTACGGGACGCGGGCGTGGGCAAGTAACTATCCTCTAGCGCCCGCGCGCCACCTCCCGCCTGCGGGAGGACATGGTGAGGAATAAGACGCTTCCCGTCAGCGGGAAGACATCGACAAGGAGAACGTGACATGGCCAGAACAATTGATGTGGTGTCCCTGTATCCCAAAGACATGAACATCTACGGCGATTCCGGCAACGTGCTGACTATCCGCCGCCGTCTGGAACTGTACGGTTATGAACCGGTCGTCCACCAGTACAATCAAGGCGACGACTGGCCCGACCAGGTGGACCTTATTCTGGGAGGCGGCGGCCAAGACACCGGCCAGAAGAAAATCATCGACGACTTCTACCATCGCGCCGACCTGTTGCGTTCGCTTGCCGCAGACGGTACGCCGATGCTGATGATCTGCGGCCTGTACCAGCTGTTCGGCGAGTACTTTGAAACCGTGGACGGCACCCGTCTGGACGGCATCGGCGTTATCGGTGCTTATACCGTGGGCCAGAACGTGCGTATGATCGGCAATCTTGTTGAGCATTCCGACCAGTTCGGCGATGTGATTGGCTACGAGAACCACTCCGGCCAGACCTTCCTGCGCGAAGGCGTTCAGCCACTCGGCACCGTCAATCAGGACGGCCGAGGCAACAATGGCGAAGACCATACCGAGGGCGCGCGCGTGCACAACGTGATCGGCACCTACATGCACGGCTCGTTGCTGCCTAAAAACCCCGCCATCAGCGATTTCCTTATCGAAACTGCCGTGACTCGTCGTTACGGTACGTTCGATACGTCCGATCAGACCCCCGAACAAGCCAAGGAGCTTGCCCGGCTCGATCAAGTAGCCACCAACGCGCGCAAGGCTGCCGCCGAACGTCCTCGGTGAATTCTCGGTGAGTCCTCGGTAAGTACCAATCAGCGAAAAATCAGTCGAAATCAGTCTGAGGGTCTAGTACATTGCCCTGTTGTTTGCGCTAGGCTTGGTGGTACGAGACATGGCACCAGGCCATGTCGGACCTCGAAGGAGGGGTATCATGGCTGATTTTGATCTTCTGGGTGATGGCCTGCGCAAGGTCCTGCTGGCGGGCATCGGAGCCCTTGCCACCGGATACGAGAAGAGCAGCGAGCTCGTCGACGAACTCGTCAAGAAGGGTGAGATTACGGTCGAGCAGGGCAAGGCGCTGAACACCGAGCTCAAGCGCAAGGTGAGCGAGACGGTGGATGACGCCAAGAAGGCCGCCGCCGAAGCCGGCGACAAAGCTGCTGCCGCAGCCGACACCAGTGCCGCCGACAAGCCCGCTGACGAGGGCAAGGCCGAGTGACCAAGCCCACACGCGCTACGCCGGAATCAGGGTCGACCCCGCTTTCCAGCAGGGTCGACCCTATTCTGACGCCTGCGAAAGCCGAACGTGAGGCGGCGGCGAACCGGTCCGTCGACACGTCGGACACGCTCAAGCAGACCGTTACCAAGGCGACTCCGAGCGTATCCGACGAAACGCTGGCACTGTTCGGACGCAGGAACGATTTCGCCACGCGCTACCATCTGACGCGCCGTGGCAAGATCAAACGACTGGGGCAGATCACCAGAATCGTCGAGCAATTCGACGTGCTGCACGGCCTGACTCCGGTCAAAATGCGCCTCATGTTCGAGGCGCTCGGCCCCACGTTCGTCAAAGTGGGCCAGATTCTGTCGATGCGCTCCGAGATTCTGCCGCAAAGCTTCTGCGACGAACTCGCCAAACTGCGCGCCGACGCCGACCCGATGCCGTATTCCACGGTGTTGGATGTGCTTGCCGCCGAATACGGGCGTCCCGCCGACGAGGTGTTCGCGCATATCGACCCCAAGCCGTTGGGCTCTGCTTCACTGGCGCAAGTGCATCGCGCCACGCTGAAAACCGGCGAAGATGTGGCCATTAAAGTGCAGCGCCCGGGTGTGCGCGAAACCATGGCTCAGGACGTCTCCATCATGCGCTCCATAGCCAAGGCCGCCACTAAGGTGATTCGCACCTCACAGATCGTGGACCTGAAGGGCGTGGTCGAGGAGCTGTGGGACACCTTCGAATCGGAGACTGACTTTCTGATTGAGGCCCGCAACCTCGCCGAATTCAAGCGTTTCGCCGCCCGATTCAAATACATGGACTGCCCGACGGCGTACACCGAACTGTGCACCGAGCATGTGGTGGTCATGGAGTACATCGACGGCATCTCCGTCTCCCACCCGGGCCGGCTCGTCGATGCTGGTTATGACTTGAAGGAGATCGGCACCAAGCTCGTCGACAATTACGCCACGCAGATTCTCGACGACGGCTTCTTCCACGCTGACCCACATCCCGGCAATATCATCATCCGGGGCGGCCAGATCGTACTTATCGACCTCGGTATGACCGGTCGGCTCGACCAGCGCACCCGTGCAGTCCTCAAAGAAATGATTTTCGCCGTCGCCAAACAGGATTCGCCCGCTCTGGCCGAGGGGCTGCTGCGATTTGCCGGCACCGAGGCCGATCCGGAGGACTACCCAGCACTGCTGGCTGATCTGGACGTGATCGTCAAGGAATTCGGCACCGTGGATCTGGCCGAACTGGACATTGCCGCCTTCCTGACCGCACTGACGCAGATGGCCGGCCGCCACAACATCGAGGTGCCCAGTACGGTGACCACCGTCGGCCGCGCGTTGGTTACGCTCGAAGGCTTGCTGGACGAGTTCATTCCTGATGTGAATATGATCGAAATCATTTCCGACCATATCGCCACGTCGAAATCGCTGAAGAACGCCACCAAAGACGAGATCAAGTCGCTGGGCGTTGAGGGACATCAGGCTTTGCATGCCACGCTCGGCACCATGACCGAACTCAAGACCGTGGCCCGTATGCTGACCCGTGGTCAGTTGCGCGTCAACATGGAACTGGTCGGCTCTGAAGAGCCGTTCCAGCTGCTTTCGGATATGGTGAATCGTCTGACGATGGCCCTGATTGTGGTCGGTTTGTTCGTTGGCTCGTCGATTGTCTACTACGCCGGCATGAAGCCGATTATCTTCGGCATTCCGGTCATCGGCTTCATGGGCTACGTCGTGGCCTTCGCCCTCGGCGTATGGATCGTCATCGACATCTACTTAAAGGGGCGCAAAACCAAGAAGCGGTAGGGCATCGATTGATATCAGTCCAGCGGGAGGGTGGATTCGCGCTGGATAAGGTGGCAGGGTACGTAGTCGACACCGTGATGCGGGTTGCCGTCGATGGCATCGACCAAGTATCGTGCCGCACGCCGTCCGATGGTTTCGGTTTCGTTGTCGATCGACGTCAGTGCGGGCCTCGAGCTGGAGGTCAGTACCGACCAGTTATCGTGGCCGATGACGGCGACGTCATCCGGGATGCGCAGTCCCTGCTGCTTGAGCACGTCAATGCAGCCGCGGGCCAACTGATCGTTCTGGCAGACCACTGCATCGAACTTGACCCCTTGGTCGAGCAGCAGGCGGGTGGCGGCGCGGCCCCAGCCTTCGTCCCATTTGCCGTAACGAATTGGGCCGGCGGGTTCAATACCTAATTCGGAGAGTGCCTCGAGCGCGCCCTTGGTGCGGTCGGTGGCAGCGGTATAGGTTTCGTCGCCGCCGATAATGGCGATGTGCCGGCGGCCACACGAGATGAGATGGTTGATGGCCATGCGGCCGGCGTCCACGTTGTCGCAAGTGACCGAGCAGTCTTTGGGGTCGGTGGAGGGGCCGTAGACGTAGACCAGTGGCACGCCCCAGTCATGGCCAAGCGTGGGCCTGGGGTTGGTCTCGCACTGCACGATGAGCAGTCCGTCGACCTTGAGGGACAGCAGTTTCTCGACATGCTGACGTTCCAAGGCGGCGTCGCCACGAGCGTTGGCCAACAATACTGAGGTCGATTGGGCTCGCAACTCGTTCTCCGCGCCGATAAGAATCGGTGTGGAGAAACGACCCTGCAGATCGGAGGTGACCAGGCCGATAGTGCCGGTGGTGCCGCGGGCTAGGGATTGGGCGAGTTTGTTGGGAGAGTAGTTGAGTTGCTTGGCGGCATCCAGTACACGCTGCTTGGTTTCTTCGCTGATACGGGGTTTGTTGTGCAGTGCCTTGGATGCAGTGGCCGTCGAGACTCCGGCCAATGCCGCCACATCCTCAAGTCGCGCTGCCCGTCCGGTTGCTGGCTGGGTCATCATGCCTCGATTCCTTGGTTCTTCAGCAGTATATAGCGCATTGTTTTGCGATGAAATACCTCATACGGTGTGGTGCGCCATTGCATCTGGGAATAATTGTAGCTTCAATGCGAAAACTTTCGCAAACATCTTTTTTTCGGCGTGGCGTAGTCAGGGAAATTGTTCAAGTGCAAGGTAAGTGAAAGAAAGCGTTACTTCCATGTTCGCTTTTGTTTGATTTGCTCGACACGCCGGAATAATCATTGATATTAAGCCAATTCAAGCACGTTATTCATAGTCGAATCACAGTCTCGAACCCGTTTGATGTGAGAAAAAACGCGAAAATGCGAAAGCGCTTTTGCAAAAACTTCCATGTTCGTTTATATTGAGAAAAGGCTTTCGCAGTGTTACCTGCTCCGGGCAAAGGAGCGAGCAGGGCGAAACCAAGGAGGCGGACCGTCCGCCACCGCCTCTCATAGTTGAGCGGATATATAGAGAAAGAAGCGAACATGGTGTCTTTCAATAAACTGACCCGTACTCTTGCTGGCATCGCTGCCGCCGCGTTGATCGTTCCGCTGGCCGCCTGTGGTGGCTCCGGCAATGGTGGCACTGCCACCGCCGAAGGTATCCCGGCCAAGGGCACCGACGATGGTACCGAGATCACCCTGTGGACCCGTTCCCCTCTGGAGCGTCAGGCCAAGAACGTGGTCGAGGCTTACAACAAGAGCCACAAGAACCAGGTCAAGCTCGAGATCATCCCGAACGACGATATGGAAGGCAAGGTCGGCGGCGCTTCGCAGACCGACTCCCTGCCTGACATCCTCGCCGGCGACGTGGTCCGTATTCCGTACTGGGCTTCCGAGGGCATCTTCACCGACATCACCAAGCAAATCGATGGCCTGGACAACAAGGCCGACCTGCAGCAGGGCCACATCGAAGCCGGTACTGTTGATGGCGCCGAGTACACCCTGCCGTTCATCACTGACGTTTCCGTGATGGTCTGGAACAAGAACCTGTACAAGGAAGCCGGTCTGGACCCGGAGCAGGGTCCGAAGAGCATCGACCAGTTCGTCGAGCAGGCCAAGAAGGTCGCCGCCCTCAACAAGGATGGCGTCGCAGGCTCCTACCTCGCCGGTCAGTCCGGTGGTGCTCTGGTCTTCGACCTCTTCCCGTCCGTGTGGGCTGACGGCGAATCCGTCATGAACAAGGATGGCTCCGAGGCCACCCTGGACAACGACTCCATGAAGGGCGTCTTGGACGCTTACAAGGAGCTGGCCAACACCACCAACGGCCTGGGTGCAGGCTCCAAGGAAGAGACCGGCGCCACCTGGACCGCTCCGTTCGCGAACGGCAAGATCGGCGTTATGCCTTACCCGAACACCTCCACCACTGCTCTGTTCGATGCTGAGAAGGACGGCGGCTTCGAGGTCGGCGTTGCTCCGATCCCGGGCACCAAGGAAGGCAAGACCTCCACGTTCCTCGGCGGCGATGCCATGGGTATCTCCAAGGACTCCAAGCACGTTGCTCAGGCCTGGAACTTCCTCTACTGGCTGATGCAGTCTGACGCTCAGAAGGAAGTCTTCGCTGACCAAGGCGACACCGCCTCCAACATCCAGACCCTGAAGACCGCTTACAAAGACGCTGACCCACGCATCCAGACCATCAACTCCGTGATTATCGACGGCAACGGCCAGACCCCGAAGTCCCCGGCCTTCAACGAAGCCTTCAACGCCGCTGGCTCCCCGTGGCAGCTGCTCGTGCAGAACGCCGTGTGGGGTTCCGGTGACCTCAAGGCCGACAACAAGGCCGTCACCGACGTCCTGTCTGCCCAGTGATTCGGTGGTGATGCTCCTCACCATCACTCATCAAATCACAGCAATAACTGAATAATAACTGAACAGATTGAGCCGGTCCCTCCCTTGTGAGGGCAGGAGCCGGCTCAACCACATAATCGAACTTCTATCTTCTTCTTCATTCCTTCTCTTCCTTCATCACTACATACCTTATGAATGCGGTGTGTTGGCGGGGCTTCGGAGTCCTCCTTCCTCGAAGCCCTGACATCGGATTGCATTCGGATTCCGTGATTACCATTTCACAGTAATTTCCCAAAGGAGAGAGAAACATGTCGAGTGTTTCCAAGAGCGCCGGGGCTGTGCCCGTGCATAAGTCCAAGGCGAAGGCGGCGCAGACCAGGCGAGGTCTGCTGTACGCACTTCCGGACTGGCTGATGATTATCGTCCTGTTCTTCGTGCCGATTGTTCTACTGGTCGTCATGGCCTGCTCTCGTTGGAGCCTGCTGGGTGGCAACCGCGGCGTGAACTTCCCGGACAACTTCGTCAAGGTGTTCGAGAACAAATTGTTCTGGCCCTCGATTTGGTTCACGCTCGAGTACACCGTGATCGTCACGGTCTTCCTGTTGGTCCTTGGTCTGGGCATGGCCATGATTGTGCAGGAGAGCTCGAAGTGGAACAACGTGCTGCGTACCTGCTTCCTGCTGCCGTCCGCGACGGGCCTGGCGTCCGCGTCCCTGCTGTTCTACGCCCTGTATTCCCCGCAGGTGGGCCCTGTCACCAAGATTCTGAGCTCGTTGGGCCTGATGCAGGAGGGTGGTTCGGTGCTGGCCACCGGCCAGTCGGCCCTGTGGGCCACGATTATCGTGATTGTTTGGCGTTTCTCGGGCTACTACATGCTGCTGATGATGATCGGTCTGCAGGCCATCCCCGGTGATCTGTACGAGGCGGCCCGCATGGACGGCGCCGGTTCCTGGCGTATCTTCCGCTCGATCACCCTGCCGTTGATGAAGCCGACCATCGTGATGTGCCTGGTCTACTGCGTGACCGGCTCGATCCTCGCGTTCGATCAGTTCTTCATTCTGACCAAGGGTGGTCCGAACAACTCCACCATGACCGTGGTGCAGCTCATCTACAACTTCGCCTTCGATTCCAAGAAGGATCTGGGTATGGCTGCGGCGCTCTCGCTGATCGTGCTGGTGGCCCTGGTCATCATCAACTCCATCCAGATGCGCGGCATGCGCGACAACACCAAGTGAGAAAGGGGAGGTAACACATTATGACTACCCCATTGTGGAAGCGTATCATCGCCCGGATCCTCGAGGCCCTGCTGGCCATCATCTTCATCAGCCCGCTGGTCTGGGTCATCATCTGCTCGTTCAGCCCGCAGGCCGGTTCGGCCCAGTCCAAGGGCTGGGGCGTGGCCAACTACCTGACCCTGTTCGGTTATCAGGAAGGTCTGCCCAAGTACCTGTTCAACTCGGTAATCGTGACTCTGGTCGCGGTCGTGTTCTCCGTGGTCGTCTGTACGCTGGCCGGCTACTCGTTCTCCCGCTTCGACTACCCGGGCCGCAACCTCGGCTTCATGGTCACCCTGTCGATCCTGATGGTACCGTACGCCTCGCTGCTGATCCCGCTGATGGTCTGGTACAAGCAGATCGGCCTGAACGACAGCCTGCTGGGCGTGGGCCTGGTCATCACCCTGTTCCAGCTGCCTATGAGCACGTTCATCATGCGTAACGCATTTGACGCGATCCCCAAGGACATGGAGGAGGCCGCCATGGTCGACGGCTGCAACAGCCTCCAGGCCTTGTTCAAGATCCTGGTGCCGGTGGTCAAGCCTTCGATGGTTACGGTTGGCCTGCTCGCCTTCCTCGAGGCATGGAACAACTTCATGATTCCGCTGTACTTGAGCTCTTCGTCCAAGTCCACGCTGCCGCTGGCGATGGTGAACATGCGTCAGCAGACCATGGGCGTCATCGATTACGGTGCCACCGAGGCCGGCGTCGTGATCCTGCTGATTCCCTGCGCCATCCTGTTCCTCGCACTCCAGAAGTACTACGTCAAGGGCTTTATGGCCGGAGCTGTCAAGGGCTGACGGCTCGTGCCGCCGGCCCTTGGCTGGGAGCCCGGTGGGCTCCCAGCAAGCTCCGTGCTGAGACGCGACAGCGTCGAAGCCAATACTGAGCCCGGCTGAAACCGGTCCTTAATTGCAGGGCCGGAGGCGGTGTGGTCAAGGGCCTTAAAAAAAAGGACAATCATGAACGTTACAATCACTTCCCCGTTCTGGAAGCGGCGTCGCGACCAGATCGTCGAATCCGTCATCCCCTACCAGTGGGGCGTGATGAACGACGAGATCGACACCACGGTGCCCGACGACCCAGCCGGCAACCAGCTGGCTGACAACAAGAGCCATGCGGTTGCCAACCTGAAGGTTGCCGCCGGCGAATTGGACGACGAGTTCCATGGCATGGTCTTCCAAGACTCCGACGTCTACAAGTGGCTTGAGGAAGCCGCCTACGCATTGGCATACCACCCGGATCCCGAGCTCAAGGCGCTGTGCGACCGCACGGTCGATCTCATCGCCCGCGCCCAGCAGTCGGACGGCTATTTGGACACCCCGTACCAGATCAAGTCCGGCGTATGGGCCGACCGCCCGCGCTTCAGCCTGATTCAGCAGAGCCACGAGATGTACGTGATGGGTCACTACATCGAGGCCGCCGTCGCCTACCATCAGGTGACCGGCAACGAGCAGGCCCTTGAAGTCGCCAAAAAGATGGCCGACTGCCTGGATGCCAACTTCGGCCCCGAAGAAGGCAAGATCCACGGCGCCGATGGTCATCCTGAGATCGAGCTCGCCCTCGCCAAGCTGTATGAAGAGACCGGTGAGAAGCGTTATCTGACGCTTTCCCAGTATCTCATCGACGTGCGCGGTCAGGATCCGCAGTTCTACGCCAAGCAGCTCAAGGCGATGAACGGCGACAACATCTTCCATGATCTCGGCTTCTACAAGCCCACCTACTTCCAGGCTGCCGAGCCCGTACGCGACCAGCAGACCGCGGACGGCCACGCCGTGCGCGTCGGTTACCTGTGCACCGGCGTGGCTCACGTGGGCCGACTACTCGGCGATCAGGGGCTGATCGACACTGCCAAGCGTTTCTGGAAGAACATCGTCACCCGTCGCATGTATGTCACCGGTGCGATCGGCTCCACCCATGTGGGCGAATCGTTCACCTACGATTACGACCTGCCGAACGACACGATGTACGGCGAGACCTGCGCTTCCGTGGCCATGAGCATGTTCGCCCAGCAGATGCTCGACCTCGAGCCCAAGGGCGAATACGCCGATGTGCTGGAGAAGGAACTGTTCAATGGCTCCATCGCCGGCATCTCGCTTGACGGCAAGCAGTACTACTACGTCAACGCACTGGAGACTACTCCCGACGGACTGGACAACCCGGATCGTCACCACGTGCTCTCCCACCGTGTCGACTGGTTCGGCTGCGCATGCTGCCCGGCCAACATCGCCCGACTCATCGCTTCAGTGGACCGTTACATCTACACCGAGCGCGACGGCGGCAAGATCGTGCTGAGCCACCAGTTCATCGCCAACAAGGCCGATTTTGCTTCCGGCCTTACGGTCGAACAGCGTTCGGACTTCCCGTGGGACAGTCACGTGGAATACACGGTGAGCCTGCCCGCCAGCGCTGCGGACAGCTCGGTCCGATTTGGACTGCGCATCCCCGGCTGGTCCTTGGGCTCCTACACGCTGACCGTGAACGGCAAGCCCGCAGTGGGTTCGCTGGAAGACGGCTTCGTATACCTTGTGGTCAACGCCGGCGATACGTTGGAGATTGCGCTCGAGCTCGACATGTCCGTCAAGTTCGTGCGCGCCAACTCCCGCGTGCGCTCCGACGCCGGCCAGGTGGCCGTTATGCGCGGTCCGCTGGTCTACTGCGCCGAACAGGTCGATAACCCCGGTGATCTGTGGAACTATCGTCTGGCCGATGGCGTCACCGGTGCGGATGCCGCTGTGGCTTTCCAGGCCGACTTGCTGGGTGGCGTCGATACCGTTGATTTGCCGGCAGTGCGCGAGCACGCCGACGAGGATGACGCGCCGCTGTACGTGGATGCCGACGAACCGCGTGCGGGCGAACCCGCGACGCTGCGCTTGGTGCCGTACTACTCGTGGGCCAACCGCGAGATAGGCGAGATGCGTGTCTTCCAGCGTCGATAAATATCGGCGATATGCCGGCCTGCGCGCAACTGGCCGGCAAAATAATACTTATGCCGCCATCGTCTGTAATAAGTCGATGACGGCATAGGCCGGATGTCAGTATCGATTGGAGCCGAAAACACATCCGGGGAATGAGGTCTCCTGTGCGGGGTAATACCCGTGCAGGAGATTATTTTTTAATTATATGCTCCTGCTGTGAGAGCTGTCGGCGGAGTCGACTGAGGGCGGTCATAAGCGGTACCGTGTAAGCCACCCTCAGTCTCGCTTTGCGAGCCAGCTCCCGCCAGCGGGAGCCTGTTGGTTCCTGATTCAGCGAGGCTGAATCGTTGCGCCGTAGGTACTGCGACACGGCGAAACGCAGCAATGCTCTAATGCGAAAATAAATGCGAAAGCTGAGAAATTACCGGGTTTTTGTTGTATAAGATGGTTGATATCACTGAGGGAAAGTTGTGAAACCGTATTCGCTCGGTTATGATGTGGAATCAGCTTCGGTGAATTGCTCCAACCGGGATATCCATGGCGGATATCACACCAGATTTACTGAAGACACTCATTCCGGTGAACCCAATAACCAATAAAGGAAACTGATGGAGAACGGGCTCTGCGGCCCAGCATCCACAGAAGAAGTCCTGGTCGCATAGACGCGACGTAGCCTGAGCGAAGACGCGAAAGACCGGGGCGGAGAGGTCCAAGCAGGAATGCATCAATCAACACGAAAGCGGTGGCTTGCGTCAATCGGCGCGGTTGCAGCGGTCGCCACACTGGCCACCGGCGGTGCAGTCACCGCGCAGGCAGCCGATACGCCCGTCATCAAGAATGCGGATGTGGCATATCCGTCGTTCAAGGGATCTGATGATCCGATGAAGACGGCGGCGAACAACACCACATATAACCCTGCCGCCAGCTATCTGCAGGAGACATTCGATAACGACGTGAAGAACCTGGCCGGCACCGACACCGACCATGACTTCTGGATCGATAAGATTCTCACCCGTACTGGTGCACAGCCAACTGGTAAAGGCACGAACGACAAGGGTTCTTACTCGTATGAAGGCTCCGACGGCAACAACTACCTGTTCACCCGTGGTCGCGCCGCCTACATGTACACGCACACGCCTAATCGGCTCGGTTTTGTGGGTAACACCGCCTACTGGGATGAGACCAACAGGGATGGCTTTACCGTTACCGTAAACGCTGACGGTGCAAACCAGACCCTTAACGAAGACGCCTCCCAGCGCAAGCAGACACCGAGCTACTTCACCTCCCTGTTCCAGACCGGTGGCAAGAGCCTCAAGATCAAGGAAGTTAAGTACATCACCTACAACAACGTGATGGTTGCGAACCTCACCGTGGAAAGCACGCAGGACCGCGATGTCACACTGACCACGGCCTCGCCGTTCGCCGCCGAGGGTGCTGATGGTGCCACCGAACTTACTGGCCGCGTGAACGTCAAGAACAACCTGACGACCATCTATCCGCGCTTCTCCGCCAACAACCAGGACGGTTCCAACTGGATCGTCAGCGGTGGCAAACTCACCAGCACGTTGAGCCTCAAGGCCAACGAACCGCAGACCGTCAAGATTCAGCTCGGCCTGATCGCCAACGAACTGCCTGACTCCACCAAGGAATATGAGGCCCGTTACACCGGCGACTTTAAGGATGCTGCCGCCTCCTACAAGGATTCCGTGACCACCTACAACAAGTGGTGGGTCGATAACGCTCCCTATGTGGACACTCCGGAAGACAACATCGATAAGACCGTGGTCTACCGCTGGTGGCTGAGTCGTTTCAACATGCTCGACGCCAACATACCTGGCAACACCTTCCAGTACCCGACCTCCATCGAGGGTGTGCTCGGCTACAACAACCAGATCGTGCTCACCTCCGGCATGTTCATGATGGACACCAAGTGGTTCCGCAACCCCGAGTGCTCCTACGGCACCTGGCTTTCCGCCGGCGATACCGCCAAGAAGAGCAAGGCGGGCTATTACTACTACCACGACAATCCGGGCGACCCGGCCAACTGGAACCATAGCTACACGCAGTACATCACGCGCGCCGGCTGGGACTCCTACAAGGTGCACGGCGGTCCGTCCACCGTGGCCGAGAAGCTGGCCGACCAGGGTGCCGAGGACGTGCAAGGTCTACTCGCTTCCAAGAGCGAGCCGGACAACAACGACAACCAGAACAACAATGACAACAGCTTGATTGACTGGTCCTGGTGGTCGATGACCGGTAACGATGCCGACGCCGTTTCCTTCTCTGAGCCGGGTCGCTCCGGCCAGCGCATGGATCGCGCCGATGGTTCCGCCAATATGTGGGCCAACGCCAATGCGGCTGCTCAGGCATACAAGGCTGCTGGCGATACCGCCAACGCCGAGAAGATGCAGGCCATCGCCGACAAGATCCAGAAAGAAGTCACCACTGAACTGTGGGACAAGTCCGACAACCTGCTCAAGCACAGGTGGCTGAACGACGGTGCTTTCGCCAAGTACAAGGAGATCAATAACTACTACCCGTACTCCGAAGGCCTGATGCCTACCGGCAACGAAGATTACAACAAGGCTCTGCGCCTGTTCGAGGATTCCAACGAGTTCCCGATCTTCCCGTTCTTCACCGCCAACCAAGCGGACAAGGCCGCGTTGAACTTCCCCGGTTCCAACAACTTCTCCATCATTAATGCGCAGCCGCTGCTGCAGGTCTACTCGGCCGGTATTCGCAACTACGATGCAGCCAAGAATGGCTACATCACCAATGAGCAGTTCAAGAAGCTGCTGTACTGGGTGGCGTTCGCGCACTACCAGGGCGGCGATAACAACTACCCTGATCAGAACGAGTTCTGGAACGAGGACAACAACAACGTCGGCGATGTGAACGGTGACGGCGTGATCAACAACCTCGACAAGAACCTTGACGCCGCACAGAACGGCGGCAAGATCACCTACCGCTCCTGGATCCACCACACCCAGCTCGGCACCACGAACTGGACGATGGTCGAGGACGTAGCCGGTATGGTGCCGCGCGAGGACAACAAGATTGAGCTAAACCCGATCGAAATCCCCGGTTGGAACTACTTCACGGTAAACAACCTGCGCTACCACGATCAGGATGTCTCCATCGTATGGGACAAGGACGGCAGCCACTACGGTGGTCCTGCTGGCTACAGCCTGTACGTGGGCGGCAAGCTCGCCTTCACCTCCGACAAGCTGGCGCACCTCATCTATGACCCGGCTGCGGGAACGGTCGAGGTCAAGGACGATTCCAGTGCCCAGGTTACCGTCGGCGCCGAAGCCGTCAAGAACGTGAAGGCCGCCAATCAGGTTACCTTCAATGCCGATCAGCGCGTGACCGACCTGTTCGCCAAGTCCGGCACCAACGTCGACTCCGCCTCCAAGTCCACCACGAACGTGGCCAAGGACGCGGACGTGACCGGTACCACCTACGCCGAGAAGGACACCAACTACCCGGCCAAGAACGCGGTGGACGGCAAGACCGTGATGGAATCGTTCTGGGGTACCAAGGGCTCTGAGAACAAGACCGACACGCTCAATATCAAGTTCAAGGACGGCAAGCAGAAGATCGACGACATCCGCTTGTACTTCTACCAGAGCTCGTCCAGCCAGACCATCTCCGGCTATGCCGAGCCCGCCAACTACAAGTTGGAGTACCAGAAGGATGACGGCACATGGGCCCCGATTGCGGATCAGGTGCGCACCCCGAACTACGCGGGCGCGAACTACAACCGTATCCAGTTCACTCCGGTGGAGACCACGACCATCCGCGTCACCTTCACGCCGCAGGCCGGCATGGCCGTCGGTGTCAAGGAGATCGAAGCCTACAACACCGGTATCAAGGCTGACGGCACTTCCGAGAACCAGACTCCGCAGGTGGATGCTTACGTGTCTTCCAGCACCTCATCTGGTGCCAAGCTCGTCGGTACGGTGAAGGATGACGGTCTGCCCGCAGAAGGCGACGTCACCACCACATGGTCCCAGGTCTCCGGTCCGGAAGGCGGTACTGCGAAGTTCGTGGACGCCTCCGCTGCCAGCACCACCGTCACCTTCAACAAGGAGGGTGACTACGTCCTGAAGCTCACCGCTTCCGATGGCGAGAAGGAAGGCTCCAAGGAAATCACCGTTCACGGCATCCCCTCTGACGGTACCGTGAACGTAGCCCCGCAGTCGAGCGCCTCTGCCAGCTACACCAACGGCTACCAGCCGAAGGACAACGCCAAGAAGGTCATCGACGGTCAGGTGGTATACGCCAACACGCCGAACGAGACCTGGAACAACTGGGGCGACTCCACTGGTGTGGAGCCGTGGCTGCAACTGAAGTGGGCCGGCAAGGTGCCGCTGAAGAAGGCCAAGGTCTTCTTCTGGACCGATGGCGGTGGCGTGCCGATGGTCTCATCTTGGAAGCTCCAGTACGCTGACGCTGACGGTAACTGGCAGGATGTGAAACTGGCTGACGGCCAGTCCTACACGGTCAACCGGAACGAAGGCAACGAAGTGAAGTTCGCCGACGCCGTCGAAACCGACAAGCTGCGCGTGGTCTTCCCGAAGGGCGCCATCGTGGGTGCTTCCGAGTTCGAGGCGTACGCCATCGAGCCGGTGAGCGTGGACGAAGTCAACCGACTGGTGCAGACCGGTTCCAAGGCTGATGATCTGAAGCTGCCATCCACCGTGAGCGCCGTATACACCGACGGTTCTCGCCGTGACCTCGCCGTCACGTGGGGTAAGGTGACCGACGCTCAGCTGGCCGCCGATGCCGTATTCGATGTCAAGGGCACCGTCGCCGGTGCGCTGAACGGTACGGTTGCACACATCGCGGCTCGTTCCGATACCGCATCGCAGACCGTGGGTAATGCGCAGCCGGTTGAGCAGACCGTCTACCAGAACGCCAAGTCCATCGACCTGCCCGCCACGGTTCCGGTGAAGTTCCCGAACGGATACAACGACGACCGCAAGGTCACGTGGAAGGATGCCGACATCAAGGCCATCGACCTGACCAAGGTTGGTGACTACGAGGTGGCTGGTACCGTCGACGACGGTTCATCTTCCGCAGCTGCCAAGCTCACTGTCCACGTGGTTGCCGACCCGAACGGTTCCTCCACTCCGGAGCCTGAGCCTGAGCCGTTGGTCGGTTGGATTGAAGGCAAGGCGACCAGGACCACCATTTCGCCTGATTCCGAGGCGACCTGGTCACCGGCCGAAGGCAAGCTCAACGACGGCGTAGTCGTCGATGATACTTGGCCGACCACGGATGATCAGAACGTCAACGACAAGGTCTGGGGTTCTTGGGGCAAGGCAAAGGACGGCATGTACGCCCAGTACGACTTCGGTCAGTCCGTGACCATTGACCAGAGCCGCGCCCAGTTCTGGGCCAACTTCGCTGAGACTGACGATTCGAAGGGTGGTCTGGAAGTCCCGGACGCTTGGAAGATTCAGTACCTCGCCGAGGATGGTTCTTGGAAGGACGTCGAGCCCACCGAGGATTACACCGTCGTGCGTAATTCGCCGGCTTCTCGTGCGGATACCGATGCCAAGGGTTGGAGCGCTGTGACCTTCAAGCCGGTCACCACCAAGTCGCTGCGACTCGTGCTCACTCCGTACACCGGCAGCAGCACCTTCGGGGCCGCCGTGGCCGAGTGGGGCGTGCATGGTATTGACGGCACCGAGCCTGAACCTACCCCGGTCGACAAGACCGCGCTCGAGTCGGCTCTTGACACAGCCAACGGCCTCGATGCAAGCCGCTACACCGCCGCTTCATGGGCTGAGTTCCAGCAAATCATTGACGCTGCCCAGGCTGTATACGACGATGCCAACGCCACCGCAGAACAGGTCGCCGAGCAGGTGACCAAGCTCGAGGACGGCCAGAAGGCACTCGTTGCGCTCGCCACCGACGTGGAGAAGTCCACGTTGCAGGCGGCCATCGATGCGGCCAAAGCCGAGGCCGCTTCCGGCAAGTACACGGATAAGAGTGTCGAGGCCTTGAACAAGGCCATCGAGGCTGCGGAAGGTGTGCTCAAGGTCGGTGAGGTCGGTGAGGTCACTCAGGCCGCCGTCCAGGAAGCGTCCGCTTCGCTGAACAAGGCCGTCAAGGCCTTGGAAGAGAAGCCCGCCGCCGAAACGGTGAAGAAGGAGTCCCTCGAGGCTTCCATCGAGCAGGCCAAGAAGGCTGACAAGTCGAAGTACACCGAGGAGGCATGGCAGGCTCTGCAGAGCCAGATTGCCGCCGCTCAGAAGGTGTACGACGACAAGGATGCCAAGCAGGCCGATGTCGATGCCGCACAGGATGCCCTTGACAAGGCATTTTGGGCCACCAAGGTTGAGCAGAAGCCCGGCTCCCAGCAGCCTGGTGTGACCGACACTGATAAGGATGATAAGGACAACAAGGGTGATCGTGTGCCTCCGACTGGTGCCGCGGTTTCCGTAGTTGCTGCGGCTGCCGTGCTGCTCACCGCCGCAGGCGTGACCATCCTGAAGCGTCGCCAGTCCGGCGACCACGGTTCGGCTCGCCACTCGGCCTGACCCGCAACGGAGTCATTCTGCCGAGTGAGCCCCCTCACAGAGGGGGCTCTAGCCTTTTCCTTCTACCCATCATTACTCTTTTCACTCACTCAATGAGGAGCACTATGAGTTTCCATGTATCCGCGCAATCGGTTCGCGCGGTGGCCGGTGGACTCGTCGCCGCAGCGACATTGCTGTCAGGCCTTGCCCTTGCGCCGACCGCAATGGCCGCCGATTCAGCCACCGCTGACAACGCGCCCAGCGTTGCCGGTCACGCGTATAACGAACTGCCGTATAACAATCCTGATGTCACCGTCACCCAAATCGACAATAGCGCACTGCCCAGCTACATGCGCAACCCCATCGGGCAGAACGAGGGTATTGACACCCCGAACGATCTTTCGCAGAACTACTACTCTGCAGATGCATCCGCGCTGAGCTATGACGGCAAACTCTTCGTCTTCACCGGTCACGATGAGGCTTCGCCCGACTACGGCTCCTTCAACATGAAGGACTGGGGCGTATACGTCACCGATGAAGACGGCCTGAATCAAGGCAAATGGACACATTACAAGACCATCGCCAAGGCAGACCTGTTCAGCTGGGCCACCGGCGATGGCGCGTACGCCGGCCAAGTCGTAGCCGACGATAACGGCACCCCGAGCGACACTTCCGATGATTGGTTCTACTACTACGTGCCGGTGAAGGACAAGGCTTCTGAGGCGGCTGGACAGGACCCGTTCGCCATCGGCGTGGCCAAGTCGAAGAGTCCGCTCGGCCCGTGGAAGGATGCCATCGGCAAGCCGCTGCTCACCACATCGCAAACCCAGATTGAAACCATCGATCCGGCATTCTTTGTGGACGAGGATGGCACCGGATATTTGCACTTTGGTACGTTCGGCACTCAGCTCGCCATCAAGATGAAGAAGGACGCCACAACCGGCCGCACCTCATACACCGAGGTGGAAACCAAGGCTGATGGCACCACGCCGAACCTCCACACCATGAAGGACGCGGACAGCAACGCGAACGGCCCGAAGGGATTCTTCGAGGCGGCGTGGGTGTTCCGTAAGGGCGATACCTATTACAACGTGTACGACGGCGGTAAGCCCGGTTCGGGCACGGCCACCTGCGTGGAATCGAACTATCAAGCTTGCATCCAGTACTCCACTTCCGACAGCCCGCTCGGCCCATGGAAGTACCAAGGCGTAATCGTGCCTTCTGGCTCGGCCACCACGATGCACCCCTCGGTGCTCCAGTTCGGCGACAAATGGTATGTGACCTATCACACCGGCGACAAGGAAGGCGGCACCGATTTCCGCCGTGCCGTGTGCATTGATGAAGTCGATTGGACCGCCGACGGCCAGATGGTTTCCACCGCCCATCCAACCAAGGCCGAGAAAACGCAGCCCTCCACCAACGTGGCTCCGTACGCAAAGGTGAGCGCCACGTTCACTGAAACGCCTGCTTGGAAGGGTTCGGTGAACGACGGCCGTGTGTTGCAAACCGCTGTGGTCCCGCCGAATCACTGGACCAACTACCGTTCTATCCCGCAATCGCAGTCCGGCGATTCTCTGGTCTACCAATGGGATGGCACTGTGCGCGTCAACTCGTCTAAGGTTTGGTTCGACGTGGATTCCAACGCTCTGCGCGCGCCCGCCTCGTGGAAGATTCAGTACTTGGACGCGGACGGCACATGGAAGGATGTCACCAACCCGAGTGCCTATACAACGACCACAGGCAAGGCCAACCCCAACGCCGTCACCTTCGATGCGGTGACCACTACTGCCTTAAAGCTCGACATGACCGGTCAAGCTGTGGATGGCGGCTATGCCTCCGTGGCCGTTGCTGAATGGGAAGTCGGCTCCGACTCCAGCGAATCGCCGGCAATCACTGCGCCGAAGAGCGTGACCACCGCCACCGGTACTGCGCCTACTCTGCCGGCCACAGTGGATGTGAAGTACGGGAACCCAACCGTTGCCTCCCCAGTAATTTGGCGTCCAGTTGATGCTTCCTCGTATGCCAAGGTCGGTTCGTTTACGGCCTACGGCGTGGTCGCCGGCGTGCCCGGTGAGGCAAGCGAGCAGGGCAATGTGTCGGTAAATGTCACCGTGCAGGACGGCTACCAGCCTGCCGCTGATACCACGAAGCCGACTGTAACCGTTGCCGTTACTGCTAACGCAGGCAATAGCGAGTGGCTCACCACCGCTCCGTTCGCCACCGTGCAGGCCACGGACGACACCGCACCTATCGCCAAGCTGGAGATTTCCGCTGATCAAGGCAAGAGCTGGACCACCATCGCCGCGAATGCAAACGCGGCCATTGCCACGCTTTCCCAGCAGGGCGATGTCGAAGTGTGGGCTCGCGCCACCGATCAGGCCGGCAACGTTTCCGACGTGGCCAAGGCCGGCGGCAAGGTGGACTCCGCCGCGCCAACCGTGACCGCCGCCGCCGATAAGGAGGAGCGCACGCTGACCTTGACCGCTGATGACGGCACCGGTTCCGGTGTCGCATCAATTGAATACCGCATTGGCACAGACGGTCAATGGGCCACGTACAGCAAGCCGATTGCTGCACCGAGCGCGTCGCGCGCCACCGTGTACTACCGCGCCACCGATAAGGCCGGCAACGTGTCCGCTTCGGCGAAAACCGACATTCCATCCGACACTTCCGTGCCGCTGACCGGCTACATTGAGGGCGATGCCACCGCCACCGATGTGGACGGCAAGGCATCCGGCTGGGTCAAGGGTGCCGCCGCGTTGAACGACGGCAAGATCATTCCCGATATCACCATTGCCAACGAGGATGTCTGGGGCACTTGGCCCAACACCGGTGAGATGCGCCTCGACTACGAGTGGGACCGTGAAGTGACTATCGACTCTAGCCGCGTGCAATTCACCTCGGATGATGGCGGATTGGGTATTCCGGCATCGTGGGAATTGCAGTACTGGGACGCCTTGGCGAACAACGGTGCCGGCAACTTCGTGGATATTTCCGACGCCACCTACACTGTGACCGCCAATTCACCGTCTGCTGGCTGGGCCACCGGCGATGCCAAGGGGTGGTCTGATGGCACGTGGAACACTCCGGTCAAGACTACCAAGTTGCGTATGGTTATCACGTCCGGCTCGGCTTCTCCGGCTGTTGCCGAATGGCAGGTTCATGCCATTGACGACAGTACGCCTGAGCCGCCTGAGCCCACACCGATCGACAAGACCGAGCTCAAGCAGGCGCTCGCTGACTCGCCTAAGGCTGACGATGCCTCCAAGTACACCGAGACTTCATGGGCGGAGTACGCGGCGGTATTGGATTCGGCGCAGCAGGTGTATAAGGCTGAGGATGCCACCGAAGCTGCGGTGGTGGATGCCGCAACCCAGCTGAAGCAGGCAGCGAAGAAGCTGGTGCTTGTAGCTACGGTGCAAGATCGTGCCGCGCTGAGCGCTCAGCTCGATGCCGCTGCTGCCGTGGATCGCACAAAGTGGACTGATGAATCGCTGGCCGTGCTTGATTCGGCAGTCGCTACGGCGAATGCGCTGACGAGTGATGGTCAGGCCGCCCAGTCTGACGTACAGGCTGCGACTGAGGCAGTCAGCGATGCCATCGCGGGTCTGGTTGAGAAGAGCACCACGAAGCCTGGCCAGGGTGGCGATAAGCCCGGTTCCGGCACGGACAAGCCCAACCAAGGCAACGATTCCAACCAGAACAAGGGTGATGCAGACTCCGGCAAGCACAAGAAGATACCTGACACCGGTGCAGCCGTGCTTGGTGTTGGCATCCTCGCCGTGGTACTTGCTGTTGCGGGTGTAATCATCCTCAAGCGCCGCAAGTCCGGTACCTGCTAGTCCCACTCGCTCGGCCTAGCATCACCAAGCCCCCGCGCATGAACAGCGGGGGCTTCACTTTTGTTCAATAACAAGCATTATGTGCGCGTATGAGACTACGATGGTGGGGAATCTACGAACAGGGGCAGCAATGACGGCATACATGGACCATAAGGATCTCGCCAACGAAGTTATCGATCAGGCGCGCGCACAAGAGATTACTGATGGTGTGCATCGCGTGCTTGACCGGATTGCCTCAGCGGAGTCCGCAGCCGGGCGTGCTGCCGGTTCGGTCCAATTGCTGGCTGCCACCAAGACGCGCGATGTCGGCGAGATTCTGGCGGCTATCGATGCTGGTATTCGCGTGATTGGTGAGAATCGTCCACAGGAGATTACTGTCAAGGCTGACGGTCTGGCAAAACGACTGGGGGAGCGTGGTTATTCGCTAGGCGTGATTGATGCCGCTGAGGCTGACACGGCCAATGCCGCAGCTGCAACGCATATTCCTTTCCATCTCATCGGCCAATTGCAAGCCAATAAAATCGGCAAGGTGCTGCCGGTAGTGGACACCATCGAATCCGTGGATTCCATCGAACTGGCGGAAAAGATCGCCCGCCGTGCCACCATGCGCGGCATCACGGTCGGCGTGTTGCTGGAGGTGAACGAATCCGGCGAGGAATCGAAGTCCGGCTGCGCACCCAGCCACGCCATCGACTTGGCCCAGCGCATCGGTGCGATGGGCGGACTGCGCTTGCAGGGATTGATGACTATTGGTGCCCATGTGGATGATGAGCGCACGATTCGTGCGGGCTTCGCGCATCTGCGCCGCACTCGTGACCAGATTCTTGCCTCCGGTGCCGAAGGCACGGCCGACTGCACCGAACTGTCCATGGGCATGACCCACGACATGACCTACGCCATTGAAGAGGGCTCCACCATCGTGCGCGTCGGCACCGCCATCTTCGGCGAACGCGCCTTCATCTGATTGGAGCTATACGAAAAAAACGCCACTTGATAGCCAAGCGGCGTTTTTTTCGTAAGGATTTTCGGCGTATCAATCACGCATAGATATTGCGCGGACGCATGTCCTCGGGCAGGCCGTCGAGCAGAATCGCCACAGAACCTTCCTCGAACACGGAGCGAATACCCGCGGCCAGCAGCGGTGCGCAAGACAGTACGGTCATATTCGGCAGGCGCTTCTCTTCAGGAATCGGCACGGTGTCCATAAACACGATTTCATGCGCGCCACAGTTGGCCAGTCGCTCCACGGCCGGGCCGGAAAGCAAGCCATGAGTGGCGACCAAGGTCACCGACTTGGCGCCGGATTCGTTCAGGGTGCGCACGGCTTCGCAGATAGTACCGGCGGTATCGACCATGTCGTCGATGACCACGCAGTCGCGGCCGTCGACATCGCCGATAATGCCATGTGCCTCGGCATGGTTCGGACGAGTAATATCACGCTGCTTGTGGATGAATGCCAGCGGCAGATTGCCTAGCTTGGCGGCCCACTGTTCGGACACCTTGATACGGCCGGCATCCGGGGACACGATGGTGGTGTTGCCCAGATCAAGGGCGGAACGCACGTAATCGAGCAGCACCGGCATGGCGGTTAGATGATCGACCGGACCATCGAAGAAACCCTGCTCCTGAGCGGCGTGCAGATCGACCGTCATAATGCGGTCGGCACCGGCGGCGTGGAACAGATCGAAAATCAGACGGGCGGTGATGGGCTCACGACCGCGGTGCTTCTTATCCTGGCGCGAGTAGCCGAGGAAGGGCGCCACCACGGTAATCGACTTGGCGGAGGCGCGCTTCAAAGCATCGATCATGATGAGCTGTTCCATGATCCACTTGTTGATATCGCCCGAATGACACTGCAGCACGAACACGTCCGCACCGCGCACCGGTTCGGTGAAACGCACGTACATCTCGCCATTGGCAAAGTCATAGGACGTGGTTTCGAGGATTTCGGTTCCCAAGCATTCGGCCACCTTCTCAGCTAGCTCGGGGTAGGCGCGGCCCGTGACCAATACGAGTCGTTTATCCGGAGTGCCTTCAAGAATCGCCGACATGCGTTCGCATCCTTTGTTTGAGTCGCTGTGTGATTTACGCCTTAACCAGTGTACAAGCACCCCGCCGCAGCGAACGCCACGGCGGGGTGCTTATTTCGTAAGAGTGTTGAGATTGCCGAAATCACTCGGAGAACTCGACACTGACCTTATTGTCTTTGATGGTGAAGTTGCCGTTGACCTCCTTGCCTTCAAGCGTGTACGTCAGCTGGGCGCTCACGGTGCCATCGGCATTATTGGAGGTCTGCGAGATGCGCGCGTTGGTGATGCGCGTGTTCTCGCCCGAGGATGCCTTGCTGGTCAGCAGTGCGCGCTGGTTCGTATTCACGTGAGGATCGGCGATGGTGTTGGCCTTGTCGTAGTTGCCGGAGGAGATGGCGGCCACATAGCTGTTCGCAACGCTCTTCGCGCTGAACACGGCGGAAGACAGCACGCCATACACGATACCGAACAGCACGAGGAAGCCGGCCACGGCACCAACGATGATGAAGATTTTCTTCTGTTGCTCATTCATGGTGGTGGAGGTCGCGCCAGGTGCGGCTACCGGTGCCGCTCCGGGAGTGATGGGAGCCGCGGGCTGCGTGGGCTTGGCCAAAACGGTGGGCATCGCGAAACCGGCAAGAATATGGGCATACCCTGTCCCGCCTCATATATAGACTGTCCAAGTTGCCCGAAGAGGCGGTGCCGGTTTGGTGCTGCGTCATGGGCTAACACGCATACACACTCCTGCCACGGAACGTCCGTGGCCGAATAGTCCGAAGGAGGTGGGTGATGTCTGCGCACAAGTACGAACTGATGTTCATCGCCGATCCTGAGCTGGATGAGCGCGGTCTGAAGAAGCTGACCGAGCAGTATCTGGAACTCGTCACCAAGGAAGGCGGCTCTTTCGATGAGCCCGATTACTGGGGCCGTCGCAAGCTCGCCTATGAGATTGCCGGTAAGACCGAAGGCAACTACGTCGTGGTGAAGTACACCGCCGAGCCCGCTACCAGCGATGAGCTTGACCGTGTTCTGAACCTCAACGAATCCGTGATCCGTACGAAGATTCTTCGTAAGGGCTGAATCAAGCGTTTAGTCAGCTGAACAGCTGGTATTCAAGGTAAGTAAGAAGGACCGTTATGGCAGGTGAAACCGTCATCACCATCGTGGGCAACCTCACTGCGGACCCCGAGCTGCGCACTATTGGCAGCGGTGCGACCGTGGCGAGCTTCACGATTGCTTCCACCCCGCGAACCTGGAATCGTCAGACCAACCAGTTCGAGGATGGTCAGGCGCTGTTCATGAGGTGCTCCGCTTGGCGTGATCTGGCCGACCACTGCGCCCAGTCCCTGAAGAAGGGCATGCGCGTGATTGCCACCGGTCGCCTCCAGCAGCGTTCCTATCAGGCACAGGATGGTTCCCAGCGAACCGTCGTGGAGATGCAGCTCGATGAGATCGGGCCCTCCCTGCGCTACGCCACCGCACAGGTGACTCGCCAGTCGTCCGGTCAGGGCGGCTTCCAGGGTCGTTCCGGTGGTTTCCAGGGTGGTCAGCAGTCCAATCAGGGCTATGGCAACCAGGGTGGCCAAGGTGGTTATGCCGGTGGCCAGGGCGGTTACAACGGTGGCTATCAGGGTGGTGGCGCTGGATACTCCCAGCAGTCTGCCGCTCCCGCCAACCCGTCCGCTCCTGCGGTCGACCCGTGGAGTAATGCCGGTGCATCTGATGCCGGTAGCTTCTCCACGTTCGGCGCTTCCTCCGATTTCGGCGGCGACGATTCCGACCCGGAGTTCTGATCAGTACTTGCCTCCCCGCTGCCAGCAGCAATCAATATCAAGATTTATAAGGAGAACATCATGTCACGTAAGAGGCCGCAACCGCCGGTCAAGCCGTTCAAGAAGAAGCCGAACCCGCTGAAGGCCGCCAAGGTCACCGAGATCGATTACAAGGACGTTGCGCTGCTGCGTAAGTTCATTTCCGATCGCGGCAAGATCCGTTCCCGTCGTATCACCGGCGTGACCGTGCAGGAGCAGCGTGAGCTGTCCAAGGCGATCAAGAACGCCCGCGAGATGGCCCTGCTGCCGTACGCCACCTCGGGTCGCTGAGTTAGGGAGGCTTTGAACAATGGCTGAAACCAAGGTTATTCTCACCAAGACCGTGTCCAACCTGGGCCATTCCGGTGACGTTGTCGACGTGAAGTCCGGCTACGCCCGCAACTACCTGTTCCCGCAGGGCCTCGCTTTCGCGTGGACCAAGGGCGCTGAGGCTCAGATCGTCGCTATGAAGCGCGCTCGTCTGGCCAAGGCCGTCGCTACCCGCGAGGACGCCGTCGCCGCTAAGGCCGCCATCGAGGGCACTACCGTCGAGATCGCCGCCAAGGTGTCCGAGTCCGGCAAGCTGTTCGGTGGTATCTCCAACGAGGCCATCGCCGTCGCTCTGTCCGACAAGGCTGCGGTGAACCCGAAGGCCATCGAGGTCGAGACCATCAAGACCACCGGCGATTTCCCCGCCAAGGTGGCCCTCCACCCGGAGATCACCGCTTCCTTCTTCGTGAAGGTCGTGGCCGAGTGAGTCATTCCGGCCTAGTGCTGGAATCACACAGACCAAGAGTCTGAGCTTAAGCATCATCCCCCGTGCGGTTTGCGCCGCATGGGGGATTTTTGTATTAGCAAAAACGCCGGAAATAGGCGCGACACGCCGAGAGTTGCATTCGCTTCAAATCTGAGTATATTTATCACCTGTTGCAAGGAATACTTCAACATCTAACCAAGCCCCTGTAGCTCAGTTGGTTAGAGCAGCTGACTCTTAATCAGCGTGTCCAGGGTTCGAATCCCTGCGGGGGCACAGACAACCGGAATCGAAAGATTCCGGTTTTTTGTTTTTTCCAGTATCAGTCCGTAGCTGGTGCGGAAAGGCCGTCTTCGCGCGTGACGGCCGGACGTGTAAGGAGCAACGTCATGCCTCAGATATTCACGTTCACCGTATCCGACCCCGAAGGCATGCACGCCCGCCCGGCTGGCCGGTTGGTTGCCAAAGCGCAGGAATATGAATCGAGCATCACCGTTGCCTACGGTGGAAAATCCGTGGATGCCAAGCGTATCTTCGGTGTTATGGGACTTGATGTTCAACAAGGTGACGAGGTTACGGTTCGGGTGCAGGGCAACGATGAAGCTGTCGCTGCTGCAGAGTTCGAGCGATTCCTCAAGGAGCACCTGTAATGAGAACGATACAGGGCGTCAGCGTATCCGCTGGCATTGCTATCGGCACGGTCCGCGTGCTCGCCGCCGTAGATTATGCCGTAGAACGCCGCTTAATCGACGACCCGCAGGCCGAGATGGATCGATTCCGCGCGGCCCGTGACACGGCCGTCGCTCAGCTCAAGCAACTGCGTGACAACGTCGCCGCTGAGTTCGGCGAAAACAAGGCCGAACTGTTCGACGCCCATCGGCTTATGCTCCAGGACCCGGACTATGCGGAATGCGTCGAAGGTTTGATTGCGCAAGACAAGGTGAACGCCGAATTCGCGGTGAAGAGCGCCGCCGAACAGTTCGCCGCCATGTTCGCTGCGATGGATAGCTCGACCATGCAGGCTCGAGCCGCTGATGTCAAGGATGTTTCTCGCCGCGTGATGAACGTGCTGCAAGGCAAACGCGATAGCACGGCGCAGGATGGCAGTGTACAAGGCGATGCTGTGCAGAACGGTATTGTGCAGAACGGGATCGCGCAGAACGGAGAAAGCCACATCATCTTCGCCGAAGATCTTGCTCCCAGCGATACCGCGCAGCTCGACCGCGCTAAGGTTTTGGGCCTCGTGACCGCCAAGGGCTCAGCGAACTCGCACACCGCGATTCTGGCGCGCACGATGGGCCTGCCCGCCATCACAGGTATCGGCGACGCCTTTGACCCGGCCGATGATGGTCACGTTGCCGTAATCGACGGCACCAGCGGTGCGGTATTCGTCGACCCGGACGAGGCCACGCTGACCGAATACCGGCGCAGGAAGGCCGAGGCTGAGGAGCACCTAAGCCTCCTGCGGAAGCTCAAGGGCAAGCCCACCGAAACCAAGTCCGGTCAGCGGGTCCACCTGTACGCCAACATCAGCCGTCCCTCTGACGCAGCCGCCGTGCTGGCCAACGATGCTGAGGGCATCGGCTTGTTCCGCAGTGAGTTCCTGTATCTGGAACGCGAGGACTGGCCGACCGAGGAATTTCAGTTCGATGCATACGGACAAGTCGCACAGGAGATGGGCGACCGTCCGGTCATCATCCGTACGCTCGACATCGGCGCGGACAAACAGGTCGACTACTTCAATCTGAGCCACGAGGATAATCCCGCGCTTGGTTACCGGGCAATCCGCATCTGCCTGACCCGCCCGGAGATTTTCAAAGTCCAGTTACGCGCATTATTGCGCGCCTCAGCATACGGCAACATCGCCATTATGCTGCCCATGATCACCTCTGTGCAGGAGGTACGCGACGCCAAGCGGATTCTTGAAGAAGCCAAAAGCGAGCTGCGCGGCGAGCGCATCGACTTCAACGAGAGTATCCAGATCGGCGTTATGATTGAGACGCCTGCGTCGGTCATTATGGCCGACGAGCTGGCCGCCGAAGTCGATTTCTTCTCCATCGGCACCAACGACCTGACCCAGTACACGCTGGCCTGTGACCGTCAGAACCCGAGTCTCGAACGCTTTGCCGACCCGCATTCACCAGCTGTGCTGCGCATGATCCAGATGACTATCGAGGCTGCCCATCGTCATGGCATCTGGTGCGGCATCTGCGGCGAGCTTGGCGCAGACTTGAGCCTGACCGATACGTTCCTGCGCCTAGGAATCGACGAACTGTCCGTCTCGCCCACCAGCGTCCTGCCCCTGCGCAACGTCATTCGCAACCACTGAGATTCAAGGTCGCTTCGGCTGATTCCGATGGCTTTTTGGGCATTGCATTCGGCTGGACATTCGACATCGCATCTTGCCGGCATTTCGTCGTGGGGCAAAGTGTACAATCACCACGTTTGCTTTCGCGCCCAGCGTAAATCGCGTCGCCGGCTCCGCGAACGGATTTCCAGTCACACAGAATGCCGTGAACAGTCAGCCATGCCTGTTGCGCGGCGAAGAGAAAAGAAGAAGCAGTGGATTATCCTCTCTTTACCAAGCTGGCCGCCGAGTTCTTCGGCACCGCCATTCTGATGATCTTCGGCAACGGCTCCGTGGCCAACGTTGAGCTCAAGAACACCAAGGGCCACCACGCCGGCTGGCTGAACATCGCCATGGGCTACGGCTTCGGCGTCATGTTCCCGGTGCTCATGTTCGGTAGCGTCTCCGGCGCGCACATCAACCCGGCCATGACCATCGCCCAGGCCGTCAACGGCCTGTTCCCGTGGAGCGACGTGCTGCCGTACATCGTCGCCCAGCTGCTCGGCGCCCTGCTCGGCCAGCTCATCGTCTACATCACTTACTACCCGCACTACAAGGAGACCGAGGACGCCGAGGCGATTCTGGGCACCTTCTGCACCACTGACGCGGACAACCAGAAGGTCAACTACTTCCTCAACGAGATGTTCGGCACCCTGGTGCTCGTCTTCGGCGCCCTGTGCTGCCTGTCCCTGGCTTGGGGCAAGCAGGATTACGCCGCCGCCTCCATCGTCGTCGGCTTCATTGTGTGGGGCCTCGTGACCTCCATGGGTGGCCCGACCGGCCCTGGCCTGAACCCGGCCCGCGACCTCATGCCGCGTCTGCTGCACGCCATCCTGCCGATCCCGCACAAGGGCTCCTCCCGCTGGGGCGAGGCCTGGATCCCGGTTGTGGCCCCGATTGTCGGCGCCATTATCGGCGCTTGGCTGTTCGTGTTCTTCTTCGCCAGCTGATTCGTTGATTGATTCATATATGCAAATGGCCTCCACTCGTTTTGGGCGGAGGCCATTGTCGTTGAATCAGGTAAACGCAGAGACTACTGCTCCAGGAACACCTGCGGGGCCTTCATGAAGTTCGTGGCACAGTGTTCGCCGCAGAAGTAATAGGACTTGCCCTCATACTCGCGCGTGATCGCATCGGCGTTCACAGCCACGGTCATGCCGCACACCGGGTCGGTGGCGGTTTCGCCGTCCGCGGGGGCGGTGTGGTGCATGTGCATTCCCGTATCCATAGTGTTCTCCTTGTTGGTTGGATTATTGGATTGGTCAGATACGTGATTGGTTTGATTCAGCGTGGTGCGATCGTCGATGATGACGGTCGGCTCGTGAGGCGCGTTGGATGTGGCGGAGCCGGTGATGTTGGCGGCGTTGGCGGATTCGGCCGATCCGGCTGATTCGACATCCGCCGTGCTGCTGCCCGAACCGGCGGGACCATCGGCAGCACCCACGTTGATGTTCGCTCCATGCAGCCGGTTCGCGTTCAGCACCAGGCACACTGAGCTCAACGCCATCGCCAGACCCGCGATCATCGGGCTCAACAGCCAGCCGGTGAACGGGTAGAGTACGCCGGCGGCCACCGGAATGCCGATGACGTTGTAGCCGAACGCCCACCCCAGATTCTCGCGGATGTTGCGCATCGTGGCATTGGACAGGTTGATGGTCTTGATGACGCCGCGCAAGTCGCCGCTCATCAAGGTCACGTCCGCCGACTGCATCGCCACGTCCGTGCCGGTGCCGATGGCGATGCCGAGATCCGCCTGAGCCAGCGCGGGGGCGTCGTTGATGCCGTCGCCCACCATCGCAATCAGAGTGCGGGATTGTGCGGCCGTGCGGGAGGTGCCGTACGCGGACTTGGCGGCGGCCTCGTCGCGTTCGCGCTGCAGTTTGGCGATCCAGTAGGCCTTGCCGTCCGGCTTGACCTCGCAGATCACCGTATCGATGCCGACTTCGCGGGCGATGCGCCCGGCTACCTCGGCCTTGTCGCCCGACAGCATCACCGTGCGGATGCCGCGTGCGCGCAACGCCGCGACGGCCTCACGCGAGCCTTCCTTGACTGTGTCCTGCTCGTAGCTCGGCTTGTCCCAGTCGGCGGCCGCGTCCACCACGCCGCGCGTGATGGTGCCGGTCTTGTCGAACACCACGGTGCCGATGCGACGCGCCTGTTCCAGCGCCTTGGCACTGGTGACCAGCACGCCGTTGGTGGCGCCCAAGCCCAGCGAGACCGTCACCGACAGCGGCGTGGCCAGTCCCAGCGCGCACGGGCAGGCGATGATCAGCACACTGACCGCAGTGACCAGCGCGTGCGCCAGTTGCGGCGCCGGGCCCAGTGACACCCAGATGGCGAACGTCCAGATGGCGATGATCATCACCGCCGGTACGAAATACCGGGCGATCTTATCGGCCAGTTGCTGCACCGGCGCCTTGGTCGCCTGGGCGCGGGCCACCATCGCCGCGATCTGCGAGAGTACCGTGTCCGCGCCGACTTGGGTGGCGCGCATCACGCAGTCGCCCTTGAGCAGCACGGTGGCCCCGGTCACCGGGTCGCCTGCGGTTTTGGAGACCGGCTTGGATTCGCCGGTGATCATCGATTCGTCGATACGCGCCTCGCCGGCCACGATCACGCCGTCCGTGGGCACGCGCTCGCCGTTCTTGACGACCAGCAGGTCGCCGGTGGCGATGGCGTCGATGTCGGTGTCCGTGAAATGCGCCGGATTACGCCATTCGATGCCGTCCACATTGTCTGCGGAAGTGGCGTTGAGCTTGTGCGCGGTGCGCGGGCGCAGTCTGATAAGCGACTGCACCGCCTTGCCGGTGCCTTCGCGGGCCTTGGTCTCCAGCAGGCGGCCGACCAGCACCAGGGTGATGACCACGCCCACCGATTCGAAATACGGCTCGCGCGAGCCCTCCGGGAACACCCACGGGGCGATGCAGGTCACCAGCGAATACAGGTAGGCGGCCGAAGTGCCCAGCGAGACCAGCGAGTTCATGTCGGGGGAGCGGTGCGCCAGCGCGGGGAAGCCGACCGTGTGGATCGGACGCCCGCAGTAGAACATCACCGGCGTGATGAGAATGGCCTGCAGCCACGGGTTCACCATCCAATGCGGCACCAGCGCGGGATTGGCCATATGCAGCATGGTGACGGCGAATACCGGCAACGTCAGTACCGCGCCCACAATCACCAGCTTCGTCAGCGCCTTGATCTCATTGGCGCGTTCAGCCGCCTCTCGCCGCTCGGCCTCCGCCGCATCCACAACCGGAGCTCCAACCCGCAAGTCTGAGGGAGAGACCCCCTCGGCTTCGGCCGAGCCGTCAGCACGCGGGCACAGCCCGTCCTTATCCGCACCGTCCTTACTTTCCTCTCCCTCAACCCTCAACAACCCATGCACCATATTCATGCCGCATGCAAACGGATATTCGCCCGCCGGCAACGCCGGTAGTTCCACGTCGGTGGTGGCGTTGCCCGGCAGCATGGCGTCAAGCCCCAGATCCGCGAACACCACATGCGAAGTGCATTCGCCGGTCTCCTGTCGATCGAAAGTCAGCGTGATCGGCGTACCCGTGCGCATGCTGATCACGGCGGGGGAGTACCCGCCCTTGACGGTGATTGTTGCGGATTGGCGTTCGCCAGAGGCGTCCATGGCCCCGGCCGTGGCTTTCTGCGTTCCGAAGAAGAACCGCAGTACCAGCCATGTCAATGCGGCCGCCGCTATCAGCGCCGTGGCGGCCGAGAAGATGCTGAACTCCATAACCGTTCCTTCCCCTTGTTTGTTGTACTGAACAACAGTGTATACCCTATACCCCTAGAGGGTATATAATGGGGTGTGTTCAGCTGACGGATAAGTATCAGGGGGTTTGCGATGCATGGTTATGACGAAGACAAGGCCAAGGTCATCGCACGATTGCGCCGTATCGAAGGACAGGTGCGTGCCATCACGCAGATGGTGGAGGATGACAAATACTGCATCGATATCCTGACGCAGATTTCGGCGTCGAATTCGGCGCTGAAATCCGTGGCGTTATTGCTGCTGGACGATCATCTCAACCATTGCGTGCGGCAGGCGTCGATTCAGGGCGGCGAGGTGGCCGATGAAAAACTTGCGGAGGCTTCCGCGGCCATTGCGCGTCTCGTCAAATCGTGACGAGTTTTACCGTCATTCACCATCGATGACATACTGGGTACCATGTTTGAGCAAATAGGAACCGTGATTATCGTCATCGTCGTGCTAGTGGTTGGTGCAGGGCTTGGCCTCGTCGCCGGCTTCGTGCTAGGCCGTCATAAGGGTCAGGAGATGGCTCGAGGCGTCAAAAGCGAGGAGCTGGAGGAGGCCAAGACCTCGCTGGAGAATGCGCGATTCGAGAACGCTGAGCTCAGTGCTCGCAATGCTGCCGCGCAAGCTCAGATTGAAGGTGTGAACCAGCAATTGGCTTTCGCCAAGTCACAACTTGCCCAGGCGCAGCAGGCTGAGCAGATTCGCATTCAGCGGGAACGTGAGCGTGCAGCTGCGGAGGCAGAACGGAAGCGTCAGGCGGATGCTCAGGCCGCCGAGGCCAAGCGTGCTGAACAGGAAGCACGTTTGAAAGAACAGAGCAAGGTGCTCGAGGCGCTTGCGCCAGTTGCCAAGAATCTTGATACCTTGCAGAACAAGGTCACGCAGATCGAAGAGGGCCGCAAGAGGGAAATGGGCGCATTGGGAGCCCAACTCAAGGGGCTCAACGATCAGCAGGCCCGTTTGGACAAGGAAACCAGTTCCCTGTCCGCCGCGTTGCGCAACAACAAGGTGCGTGGCGCGTGGGGCGAGGCCCAGCTCAAGAACATTGTCGAGTCCGCCGGATTGCTGGAACATGTCGATTTCGACACCCAGGTGGTGGTCACGGATGCCGATGGGCGTACGTTGCGCCCGGATATGATCGTGCATCTGCCGGGAGGCAAGACCATTCCGATTGATGCCAAAGTGCCTTATGCCGATTACCAGCGTGCCTGCGAAATCCCGGACACCGCCAGCCCCGAGGATATTGCCCGCCGCGATGATTTGCTGCGGTCCCATGCCAAGGCGTTGCGCGAGCATGTACGTGCTCTCGGCGAAAAGGCCTATTGGAATGCCTTTGATGTAGCACCTGATTTTGTGGTGGCCTTCATCCCCAATGAGGCACTACTGCAGGCCGCGCTCGAAGCCGATCCCACACTGATGGATGATGCGTTCTCTCGCAAAGTGGCGCTCACCTCGCCGGTCACGCTGTGGGCCGTGCTGAAATCCGTGGCCTATGCCTGGCAGCAGCAGTCGCTCACCGATGACGCCAAGCAGCTGTTCGATCTGTCCCGAGAACTGTACGAACGGTTCTCCACGCTGGGTGATTATGCCATCAAATTGGGCACCCAGATTACCAAGACAGTCAGCGCCTACAACAAGTTCGCGTCCAGTTTGGAACGCCGTGTGTTGCCCACCGCTCGCAAGCTGCAAAAAATCGAACCGACCAAGATCATCGAGGAAGTACCGATCATCGAATCAGATAAAGGCAATGTGAGCGAACTGTCCGCCCCTGAAGTGGTGCCGGCCGATGAAGGTGATACTCATCTGACTGCCTCAGGCGATAGTCTGGAGTCATGACTGAATCTGGATTCCGCCCCACTGGTGCCCCGGACCTTGCCGTCGCGAAGAGCCATAATGACTTTGCCATGCTGGAGCCGCGTGAACAGCTAGCCACCTTGCTGAAGGAGCATGTGGTGGGCCGTCCGTTCTCCGAACTTGCCGCGGTGACTTTCGACCACCGTGCCGCCACTGTCATGGGCCATGTACTGATTGACGCTTTGGAAGATGCGGGCTATTCGATTGATGACTTCGATGCTGTTGGTGCCTTGACCGCAGCATCTGTGCCCATGGTGTCTGCCATGATCCAGGCCGCCGCCTCTCGTGGCGAGGACCTAGATGGATTCGTGATGGACTTCGTCTACCCGTCCATCAAGGGCCCCTCCATCGAAGGCCGCCGCGTGGTGCTGCTGGATGCTTGGCTGTCCGAAAAGTCGTACGTGCAGACCAGCTCGCTGGTCACCCTGCGCAACGGCAATGAGCTGAGCCTCGACTTTGGCATAGTGGAGCAGCTGGGTGCCACGGTCGTGGCCATCGCCTCGCTGGTCGGTGGCGGTGCCAAAGACATCAATGTGGTCAACCCCTCCACCGGCGACGAGCAAACGCTTCCCTTCATCCAGGTCTTCGACGAATCCGAACTGCGGTAAATCCACCTTTGACTTCCCTCACATAAAGTCAGCCGGGCTGAGCAGCGAAGCTGACTAAGAGGAACCGGTGAATAGCGTTATCGAGGAGAAAGATTGCACGCACCCAACCAGATTTCTTTGGCTGCCAAAGCTTCAGGTGAACCGGAATTCCGTGAAATCGGCCTTGGGCCGTGGTCTGAGACCCATCCCGGTGAGCCTCGTCCCGATGATCCGACTTCTTCGAATTATGACGGCCGTTTCGACTCGGTGCTGTTGAACGACGGAGACCGCCGCAACGTATTGGACCGTTACCGCTACTGGACCGTTGCCGCCATTAAGGCCGATCTTGACGCTCGAGGGCGTCACGACTTCGAAGTTGCGGTGGAAAACTGGACCCACGATTTTAACATCGGTTCCATGGTCCGCACCGCTAATGCCTTCCAGGCCAAGCGCGTACACATTGTCGGTCCACATAAGTGGAATCGCAAGGGCGCGTTGATGACCGAACTGTACCAGCACGTCGAACACCACCCCTCCATCGCCGAACTGGTGGAAAGCTGGCATCATCGCATCGCCGGTGAAATCGCCTATGAACGAGCCAAGGCCGGTGCCGCCGCCATCCATGCGCATGATGTGGCTGTGGATGGAGACAACAAGCACCTTCATGAGCTGCTGGCCGAAATCGATGCTTGTGATGCACGCATCAAGGAGCTTCAAGCCGCCCGCGTCATCGCCCTCGACATTATTCCCGGCGCAGTGCCGATGGAAACCTATGCCTTCCCCAAGCGGTGCCTGCTGCTCTTCGGTGCAGAAGGCCCCGGATTGAGCGAGAAGGCCCTCGCATTGGCCGACGATGTGGTCTACATCTCTCAATTCGGTTCCGTGCGCTCCATTAATGCAGGCGCTGCGGCGGCCGTGGCCATGCACGCATGGATTGCCCAACACGCCGTATCAGGCGTGTAGCCATGCGCCGACAATCCTGCCGCATGGATCGGCGGTCTCATCGTCACCAGAAAAGCGGATATCAAATAATGACCCGAGTGCCTGCCCTGCTGAAATGGTCTCAAAGGGTAGGAAAATGCGGTTTCCCGACAACTGCGTGTCACATACGGCTCATATAGTTATGGCCATGCCAACATTTTCACGCGAAGAAATCGTGCATTTGGGCGATCTGGCCCGAATCGCGCTCACCGATGAGGAAATCACCCGTCTGCAGGGCGAACTGAACGTCATCGCAGACTCCATCAACAAGGTCCAGGAAGTCGCCTCCGACGATGTGCCGCCGACCGCCAACCCGGTTCCGCTGGAAGCCTACCTGCGCCCGGACGTCGCCGAAACCCCGCTCACGCAGGAAGAGGCGCTCGCCGGTGGCCCGAAGACCGAGGCCGGCATGTTCGTGGCACCGCGAATCCTGGGAAGCGAGGAGTAATCGATGAGCAACGAAACCGCAACTCTCGTCAAACTGTCTGCTGCCGAGCAGGCCGCTGCCATCAAGAAGGGCGACGTCACCTCTCGCGAGCTCGTCGAAGCCCACCTCAAGGTGATCGAAGCCGCCGAGCCGTCTATCAAGGCCTTCCTGAAGGTTTCCGGCGATGTGGCTCTCGAGCAGGCCGACGCCTTCGACGCCAAGTCCGCCGAAGACAAGGCCGCCCTGCCTGAGCTGGCTGGTGTGCCGATCGCCATCAAGGACATGATCGTCACCAAGGGCATCGAAACCACCGCCGCCTCCAAGATCCTCGAAGGCTGGGTGCCGCCGTACGACGCCACCGTCATCGAGAAGCTCAAGGCCGCGGGCATGCCGCTGTTGGGCAAGACCAACCTCGATGAATTCGCGCAAGGCTCCTCCACCGAGCACTCCGCCTACCAGACCACCCACAACCCGTGGGATACCGAGCGCGTGCCCGGCGGTTCCGGTGGTGGCTCCGCCTCCGCAGTCGCCGCATTCGAGGCACCGATCGCCCTCGGCACCGACACTGGTGGCTCGATTCGCCAGCCCGGCGCCCTGACCGGCACCGTGGGCGTCAAACCCACCTACGGCGGCGTCTCCCGTTTCGGAGCCATCGCCATGGCCTCCTCGCTCGACCAGATCGGCCCGGTCTCCCGCACCGTGCTCGACTCCGCACTGCTGCAGGAGATCATCGGTGGCCACGACAAGCGTGACTCCACCTCCATCCCCGAAGGCCCGCGCCCGATGGTCGCCGCCGCCCGCGAAGGCGCCAAGCGCGATCTGAAGGGTATGAAGGTCGGCCTCATCAAGGAACTCGGCGGCGACGGCTTCCAGCCCGGCGTCGAGGCCCGCTTCAACGAGGCCGTCGACAAGCTCAAGGAGATGGGTGCCGAGGTCGTTGAGGTCTCGGTCCCGCACATCGGCTACTCGCTAGGCGCTTACTACATCATCATGCCGTCCGAGGTCAGCTCCAACCTGGCCCGTTACGATGGCATGCGCTACGGCCTGCGCGTGATGCCGCCGACCGGCGTGCCGCAGACCGCCGCCAACATGATGGCCTACACCCGTGAAGCCGGCTTCGGCGACGAGGTCAAGCGCCGTATCATCCTCGGCACCTACGCCCTGTCCGCCGGCTACTACGACGCCTGGTACGGCTCGGCCCAGAAGGTCCGCACGCTGATTATCGAAGACTTCAAGAAGGCCTTCGAACAGGTCGACGTGCTCGTGGCCCCCACCAGCCCGTCCACCGCCTTCAAGTTCGGCGAGAAGATGGACGACCCGCTGGCCATGTACATGAACGACATCGCCACCATTCCGGCCAACCTCGCCGGCGTGCCTGCCATGTCCATCCCGGCCGGCCTGTCCGACGACGGCCTGCCCGTCGGCTTCCAGTTCATCGCCCCGCAGCAGCGCGACGAAGTCATGTACAAGCCGGCCGCGGCCCTCGAAGCCGCGCTGGAAGACAGCTGGAACGGCCCGATCTGGAACGACCTCAAGACCCCGTGGCTTGACGGTCTGGGCAAGTGAGCATCGGAAGGAAAGAAACAACATCATGGCTGAAAAACTGATGAAGTACGCCGATGCCACCAAGAAGTACGATGTGGTCTTCGGTCTGGAAACCCACGTGGAGCTGTCCACGAACACCAAGCTGTTCTGCCCGGCCCACATCGAGTTCGGTGGCGAGCCGAACACCGAGCTGACCCCGGTGAGCCTCGGTCTGCCGGGAAGCCTGCCGGTGATCAACAAGACCGCCGTCGATTACGCCATCAAGCTGGGTCTGGCCCTGCACTGCGAAATCGCCGAGTGGAGCCAGTTCGCCCGTAAGAACTACTTCTACCCGGACATGCCGCGCGACTACCAGATCTCGCAGTACGACAAGCCCACCAACGGCAACGGCTACCTGGACGTCGAGCTGGAAGACGGCACCGTGTTCCGCGTGCCGATCGAGCGCGCGCACATCGAGGACGACGCCGGCAAGAACACCCACGTGGGTGGCGCCGACGGCCGTATCGAAGGCGCCGACCACTCGCTGGTCGACTACAACCGTGCCGGTGTGCCGCTGATTGAGATCGTCACCAAGCCGATCGAGGGTGCGGGCGACCGCGCTCCCGAAATCGCCGGTGCCTATGTGCGCGCCATCCGCGACATCGTGCGCGCGTTGAACATCTCCCACGCTCGTATGGAGCAGGGCAACATGCGCGCTGACGTGAACGTCTCGTTGCGCCCGAGCCCGGACGCTCCGTACGGCACCCGTTCCGAGACCAAGAATGTGAACTCGTTCCGCGGCATCGAGAAGACCATCCAGTACGAGATTCGCCGTCAGGCCGCTCGTCTGGACGACGGCAAGGAGATTCTGCAGGAGACCCGCCACTGGGATGAGGCTACGCAGACCACCGCTGGCGGCCGTCTGAAGTCCGATGCCGACGACTACCGCTACTTCCCGGACCCCGACCTCGTCATGCTCCACATCACCAAGGAGCACATCGAGGAGATGAAGGCCCAGATGCCGGAAATGCCGCGCGAGCGCCGCAACCGCCTCAAGTCCGAGTGGGGCCTGAGTGATCTGCAGATGCGCGACATCCTCAACGCCGACGCCCTCGACCTGATTGAGGAAACCGTCAAGGCCGGTGCCAAGGCTGCCGGTGCCCGCAAGTGGTGGCTGGGCGAGCTTTCCCGCGAAGCCAACGCCAAGGGTGTGTCCCTCGAAGAGCTGCCGATCACCCCGGCCGATGTGGCCGAGGTCGAGAAGCTCATCGCCTCCGGCAAGCTCAACGACAAGCTCGCCAAGCAGACCGTCGAAGGCGTGCTTAAGGGCGAAGGCACTCCGGATGAAGTCGTCAAGAAGCACGACTACAAGATCGTCGAAGACAACGGTGCCATCGAGGCGGCCGTCGACGCGGCGTTCGAAGCCAACCCGGACGTTGTCGAGAAGCTCAAGAGCGGCAACATGAAGCCGATGGGTGTAATCATCGGTGCCGTGATGAAGGCCACGCGCGGTCAGGCCGACGCCAAGGCCGTCACCAAGGTCGTCATGGGCAAGATCAAGGGCTGATTAGATTCACTGGCTCCCGCTGGTGGGAGCTGTCGAACGGAGTGAGACTGAGGGTGGTCGCCATGTACGGATGACCACCCTCAGTCCGCTTCGCGGACAGCTCCCGCCAGCGGGAGCACTTATTTGTAGGGAAATTCTCCAGTTCAAATCCGTTAGACAGCTCCCGCCAGCGGGAGCCTTTATTGATTCTGTAAGAAAGTCGACTCAGAGCATTTCCAGCGTTCACCCAGTCGAGTAAGATATGTTCGGCACTGGACCGTGAGCCGAAACAAGCCGAACCGGGGGACGTATACCGATGACCGCAACCAACGAGACGCTGAGCATGGCTACCGAAGCGCAACTGAAGCGCGATCTGCCACAGAGCATCGTCATTCCGCCAATCCGTGGCGAAATGGTGCACCTGCGCCCCGCCACCGTCGAGGACCTGCCTCGTTTGGATGAACTTGATGCCTTCTATGGCGCATCCAAGATCACAGGTAAGGATGCGGTCACCGAACGCGCCATCGTACACACGTGGGTCCGCCGCTCCCAGGCTTGGGAAGCCGGTCAGGCACCCGCCGAATCCGGTGTGGGTGATCCGGAATCCCGCCGCACCATCGCATGGGCCGTATTGACTGACGCCGACCATGACGATGACGGTCAGCTCGATGCGGCCAGCACCGATAATGTCATCGGCATGATTTTCCTTATCGACATCGACGGCTGGTCCAAGTCCGCCCGCATCCAGATCATCTTGGGCCGTGAATACCGTGGCCGCGGCTACTCCCGTGACGCCATGCCGCGTGTGATGACCTACGGTTTCGCGCCCGAACCGGCCGGCTTGGGCATGCACCGCATCTGGGTGAGCGTGCCGGAAAAGAACAGCCGCTCGATTTCGGTCTACCAGTCGCTCGGCTTCGTGCCGTCCGGCACCTCGCGCGACGCGTTGTGGGATGCCGAAAACAACAAATACCAGGACCTTATCGTCATGGACACGTTGGCTGACGAGTACGATCCGATTCGTTCGCTTGACGCTTTTGGCATGCACTTGATTGAGGACAACCCGGGTGTCAAGGAAGCGCTGTCCGCGCGCGAGCATTCCATCGCCATCCAGCAGAACAAGCCGGAACCCGAGCCGGCACAGCGTGGTGAGGCAGCCGGCGCCACGACGAGTGACGTGCAGTCCCAGGCCCAGACGCCGGCGGCCGCACAGCCAGTCGAGCCACAGGCCGAGCACCACGACGATACGCAGAAGAACACGCGCCACAGTCTCGAAGAGGAAAGCAACTGGCCGTACGGTCAGGCAGAACGCAAGCCCTCAAAGGAAGCATGGTGGCGTACGCTGGGCCGCGGCCGCAAACGCGATACGGAAAGTGAGTGAGTAAACAAGCATGAGTGCCGAGGATCTCGACAATTACGAAACCGACGCCGAACTCGCGCTGTATAGGGAATACCGTGACGTCATCAAGCTGTTCACCTATGTGGTGGAGACTGAGCGTCGCTTCTACTTGGCGAATAAGGTCGATTTCAACGTGCGTTCCGCTGGTCAGGACGTGTATTTCGATGTGCAGCTGACTGACGCATGGGTATGGGATGTCTACCGTTCCAGCCGTTTCGTCAAGTCCGTGCGCATCGTGACCTTCAAGGACGTGAACGTCGAAGAAGTCCAGAAAACCGATATCGACATTCCCGACGATATTCACTGACAGGCAATCGTCTGATACAGCCTGTATTGACAATGCGCGGCATTCCGTCATCTTACGGCGGGGCGTCGCGCATTGTTCATACAACGCATAGCAAAAGTTCAGACTCGTAACCTTGCCATCGTGTGTCTTGTTTGCTTGCGGCTGATAGAAAATGCTGCATGAACACACACCATATGCAGCAGGGCCTTAAGGGCTCCATCGCGGGCGTGGTTGCTGCCGCCACATTGCTGGCCGGTGTCATCCTGACCGTTCCGCACGCCATGGCTTTGGAGGCCGATGGCCAGTATTACAGCAGCAAGCAGCCATATGTGGCACCTAGCGAAGCGACCACTGCCAGCTATAGCCAGGCGCCGGAAGGCTACGAAACGGTATACACCGAGTCGATGGCTCGCCACGGTTCACGCGGCCTGTCCAGCTACAAATACGACGCATTGCTTATGAAGATGGCCGAAGCCGCCGAAGCGGATAACGGTTTTAAGTCTGATGCCATCAAGTCCGAATTCATGAAGAATCTCAAAGCCATCACCGCCGCAAATGTGGAGAATGGCTACGGTATGCTCACCGGTCAGGGTGCTGACCAACATCAGGGCATTGGCGCACGTGCCTACGAGCGCAACAAGACGCTGTTCGACAACGCAGCCAAGGACGGTGGCAAGATTGCCTATCAGTCCTCTGGCGAAGCCCGCGCTACTGAATCAGGCGAGAATTTTGCTCGCGGTTTCAACGCGGCCTCGAACAATAAACTGGCGAACAGCACTGTGACGCCCGCCGATCCGGCCGGCACCGGCGAGGCGGCGGCTTTCGACAAGACGCCGAACACGCTGTACTTCCACAAGTCCGAAAACCCGGACGGCACTGAGAAAACCGGTGAGGCCAAGCAGCGTGCCGACGATTACCAGAACTTCGTGGAAAACGATGCGATTATCGCAGGCGCTGAGCAAACCATCGCCGAAAACGAGGACGTGAAAACAGCCTCTCACGATTTGCTTTCACAAATCTTCACCGATGACTTCCTCGCCAAACTGGCCGACGGCACGTACGCCTGGTACAACACTGTCGATGGCACCAAGGGCGGCGAGGCCAACTGCGCGCCGGGAGCCGACCCCAGCAAGGATGCCGACGCCTGCGGCGCAGCCAAGAAGAAGATCGCCTCCGAATACGATGCCGCGATGGATCTGTACAACCTGTACATCATCGCCGCTGATATGGAGAACGAGAACACCGGCAGCCATACCTTCGACTTCAACCAGTACTTCCAAGGTGAGCAGGCAGACGACGCCAAGTTGTTCGCCTGGGCGCTTGACGCCGAGGACTTCTACGAGAAGGGCCCGAGCTACGCCGGCCAAGACGAGACCTACACAATCGCACAGCCGCTGCTTGACGATTTCTTCTCGTCGATTGATGAGCGCGTAAACGGCGGATCCACCGTTGCTACTTTCCGCTTTGCCCATGCCGAAACGATGATGCCGTTCGCCGCGCTGCTTGGCCTTCCCGGTTCCATCCAGCAGGCGGCCGCCAGCACCACCGACGTGTACACCTACGCCAACAATGAATGGCGCGGTGAATCGGTGACTCCGATGGCCGCTAATGTGCAGTGGGATGTTGCCGTCAAATCCGGCAACGACCCGAAGACCGGCCGTGCCTACACGCCGCTCGTTCGTATGCTCTACAACGAGCAGGAAATCGCCTTCCGCTCCGAATGCACGCCGATTGCCGATGGTTCCACGTGGTACAAGCTCACTGAGCTTAAAAGTTGCTTGGCCTCCGACCACCAAACCCTAGGCGACGATGCGCATCTGACTGATGATTCCACAACGCAGCCGGGCACAGGACCTAACACTGGTGAAGGAACGAGTACCACTCCGAATAACAATGGTGCGGGAACTCATCAGCCCAGCAACACTCAGGCTAATGGTACGGAAAACGAGTTGAGTCGTACTGGTGTTGCCGTTACTGGTGTTGCGGGGATTATGATGCTGCTTGCACTTGCAGGCATCTCGCTGAATCTATGGAAAGTTCGTCGCTGACGAATTAGCCTAAGACCAAACCGATTCGCCGCGCTGTGTGTGACGCAACGTTGCCGAATACCCCTACCTCACGATTCGATGCGTCGCCTTTCTGCTGATGGAAAGACGGCGCATCGGTCGTATATCGGGAGAATTCTGTAAGCATTCGCTCATCTTTCGGTGTGCGATTCCGGGGCTTCTAGTAGACTGTCTCTGATTTTGCGTTTATAAGGAGCATAATGACCGACAAGCAATCCGTAGTGATTATCGGCGGCGGTCCGGCTGGACTTACCGCCGCATGGGAACTCATCAAGGACGGCGGTGCCGACAAGTACGACGTGACCGTGCTGGAGGGGACCCGCGAATTCGGCGGTATCTCGCGCACCGTGAAGCACAACGGCAACCGCATGGATATCGGCGGCCACCGTTTCTTCTCCAAAGACGAACGCATCATGGATTGGTGGAAGACCGTTCTGCCGTTGCAGGGCGCACCCTCCTATGATGACAAGAAGCTCGGCCGCGACCACGACATGGAGCCGGGCGGCCCCGATCCGGAGACGGAGGACAAGGTGATGCTCAAGCGCCACCGAGTGTCCCGTATCTTCTGGAACCGCCACTTCTTCGATTACCCGATTTCGCTGAGCCCCAACACGTTGAAGGCCATGGGCTTCAAGCTCACCATGGTGGCCGGCTTCAGCTACCTGAAGTCCATGTTCCACAAGCTGCCGGAAGACAATCTGGAGAACTTCTACATCAACCGTTTCGGCCGCAAGCTGTATTCGATGTTCTTCGAGGGCTACACGGAGAAGCTGTGGGGCCGCCACCCCTCCCAGATCTCCGCCGACTGGGGCGCCCAGCGCGTCAAGGGCCTGTCCATCATGGGCGTGCTCAAGAACGCCTTCCAGAAGCTGCTGCCCAAGAAGCGCTCCAACGCGGAGGTCGAGACCTCGCTGATCGAGGAGTTCTGGTATCCGAAGTACGGTCCCGGCCAGCTGTGGGAGACCGTCGAGTCCAATTGCGAGGCCGCCGGCGTCAAGGTGCTGACCGACGCCAGGGTGGTCGAGGTCCGCCAGACCGATGGTGCCGTGTCTTCCGTGGTGTACGAGGATTCCGAGGGCAACCGCACCGAGCTTTCCGGCGACCAGTTCATCTCCTCGATGCCGGTCAAGGACCTGGTCAACGCCATCGACGCGGCCGGCGCCGATCCCGAGGCCGTTGATTCCAAGCCCGCCCCGGCCGATATGACCGAGGTGGCCAACGGCCTGCCGTACCGCGATTTCGTGACCGTGGGCCTGCTGGTCAAGCACCTGAAGCTCAAGAACACCACCAGCATCCCCACCCTCGGCAATCCGCCGATCGTGCCGGACTGCTGGATCTACGTGCAGGACCCGGGCTACAAGGTCGGCCGTCTGCAGATCTTCAACAACTGGAGCCCGTACCTGGTCAAGGACGTGGACGACACCGTGTGGATCGGTCTCGAGTACTTCTGCGAGGAGGGCGACTCGTTCTGGAACATGAGCGAGGAGGATGTCACCAAGTTCGCGATTTCCGAGCTCACCCGCATGCGTGTGATCAACGGTCCGGACGAGGTCATCGACTCCCATCGTGAGCGCGTCAGGAAGGCGTACCCCGCCTACTTCGACACCTATGAGCACATGGACGAGCTCATCGAGTACCTCGACGGCTTCGGCAACCTGTACTGCGTGGGCCGTAACGGCCAGCACCGCTACAACAACATGGACCACTCCATGGCCACCGCCATGGAGGCCGTCGGCAACATCAAGACCGGCAAGACGTCCAAGAAGAACGTGTGGTCCGTCAACACCGAAAAGTCCTACCACGAAGAAAAGTGAATAAACCTTGTTGAGCTCCCTCGTCACAGAGGGAGCTTTTTTGGTTTTCGGCGGGCCGTTTTGCGTTGGTCGAGTTGGCGTTGTACAGTGAACGAAGTTCGCAGAGACTCAGAGACGCAGCGAACATTCATGAGCGGTGCAACCGCAATAATCACTCTTAACGCCTGGATAGGCATGGGTCTGTTCGGTATGGAAAGGGCAACCAGTGGCAAATAGCCAGAATCTTGAGGATATGAAGCTGCCTGAGCTCAAAGAGCTCGCTAAACAGATGGGCCTGCGCGGCACGTCGACCATGCGCAAGCCCGAGCTGCTCGCCACCCTGCAGGCGGCGCGCAATGGTGGAGAGCCGCCGGCCGGTGTGACCGTGCGCGCCCCCAAGGCCGCCAAAACCGCCAAGGTCGTCAAGGCTCCGCAGTCCGATGCCGCTGAGGCCAACACCACAGACAATGCTGACGTGGCCACCCAGTCGCCGGCTCCGGCTCCGGCTGCCACGGAACCGCAGCTCGATTTGCCGCTTCCCGTGGCCGACGATGCCAAGAAGGACGAGACCGAACCGCGACGCACCCGTCGTAAGGCCGCCGATGATGCCGCATCCGAACCGCGTGCGGCCCGCCGTCGTCGCGATGACGACCAGCCCGATTTCGCTCGCCGCAAGCCGCGCAAGAAGGCCGATGAGGCCGGCGATCTGCTGGCCACGCTCGATTTGGGAGATGCAGCGCCTACCGAGCGTCGCCGCGAGCGTCACGAGGACGTGGAAGTTCCGCTGATTCGCCGAGTCCGTGATGATGAGGACGAGCAGCCTCGCCGCCGTCGTCGCACTGCGGAAAACAGCGAAGAAACCGTGCGTGACCTCGACGATATCCTGGCCACGCTGCCCACGCAGAAGCACGAGGAAACGTCCGAAGACGGCGAGCAGAACGACGATCACGAGTTCGTGCGTCGTAACCGCCGCGACCGTAGCGATCGCAACGATCGCGATACCCGTAATGATCGCAGCGATCGCCGTAACCGTCGCATGCGTGGCCGTGATCGCGACAACGCCGATGATGATCGTCGCTATGATGATCGCGATAATCGTAGCGATCGCAATGACCGTGATAGCCGCCGCGAAGAGCCGCAGGAGGATCTGGTGCCGGTGGCCGGCATCGTCGACGTGCTCGACTCCTACGCTTTTGTGCGCACTTCCGGCTACCTGCCCGGCCCGAACGACGTGTACGTTTCCATGGGCCAGGTCAAGAAGTACGGCCTGCGCAAGGGCGATGCCGTGCATGGTTCGATTCGCGCCCCGCGTGAAGGCGACCGCCGCAACCAGCGCCAGAAGTTCGTGCCGCTGCAGGCCATCGATTCCATCAACGGCCAAAGCGTTGAAGAAGCGCTCAACCGTCCGCAGTTCTCCAAGCTCACGCCGCTGTACCCGCAGGAGCGTTTGAAGCAGGAGACCGCCCCGAACAAGCTCACCGGCCGTATCATGGACATCGTTTCCCCAATCGGCAAGGGCCAGCGTGGCCTGATTGTCTCCCCGCCGAAGGCCGGTAAGACCATCACCCTGCAGAACATCGCCAACTCCATCGCCGCCAACAACCCCGAGGTCCACCTTATGGTGGTGCTCGTGGACGAGCGACCCGAAGAGGTCACCGATATGGAGCGCACGGTCCAGGGCGAGGTCATTTCCTCCACCTTCGACCGTCCGGCCTCCGATCACACTACGGTTGCCGAACTGGCCGTCGAACGCGCCAAGCGTCTTGTGGAGCTCGGCCAGGACGTGGTGGTGCTGCTCGACTCCATGACCCGTCTGGCCCGCGCCTACAACATCGCCGCGCCGGCCTCCGGCCGCATCCTGTCCGGTGGTGTGGACGCGCAGGCCCTCTACCCGCCGAAGAAGTTCTTCGGTGCGGCCCGCAACATCGAAAACGGCGGCTCCCTGACCATCATCTCATCTGCGCTGGTGGAAACCGGCTCCAAGATGGACGAGGTGATTTTCGAGGAGTTCAAGGGCACCGGCAACATGGAACTGCGCCTGTCCCGCGAGCTGGCGGACAAGCGACTGTTCCCGGCCATCGACATCAACGCTTCCGGCACCCGCCGCGAGGAGCTCATCACCAACCCGCAGGAACTGCCGATTATCTACCGTCTGCGTCGACTGCTGGGCGGCATGGAGCCCGAGCAGGCCTACCAGACGCTGGTGCCGCGCCTCAAGAAGACCGCCACCAACCGCGACTTCCTCGCCGCCATCGTGCAGCAGGCCAACACCGGCAACGCGGTCAACGGCAACTGATCAGACCGCTGAACAATAGTGTAAGGGCTGCACCCTGATTGATACGGGGTGCAGCCCTTGTCGTATCTGATGCAAATACATCAACTATCACATTGCAGTTGTAGTATTGCCGTCAACGTTCACATGCACGCTGACGATATATGAGATGAAAGAGGCATCACTGGGTTCGATTGTTTTGGGAGTGGGCAGTGGTGCGGCCATGTTCGGCGATGCGGATGCCAGCCATATCCTCACCGGCGACTATGACATCTGAGATATCTGACTTTGCGCATCGTGCAAAGCCGTAATCGGGAGTATCCTCGAATCTATGAGCGAAACGAGCAGCGACTGGCAAAGGACCACCATCGACTCCGCCCAGGCGGCGGCCCACCCGGAAACCGCACAAGCGGTGGCGCGCATCAAAGCGCTGCGCCAAACCATCGATAACATCGATTCGGCGGTCATCGCATTACTGGCCGAGCGGTTCAAGGCCACCTCGCAGGTCGGCGTGCTCAAAGCCAACGCCGGATTCGCGCCCGAAGACACCAAGCGTGAGGACTATCAGATCGAACGCCTCCACCGCATCGCCATCGATGCCGGGCTTGATCCGGAAATTGCCGAAATGTACCGTGAATTCGTGGTTACCGAAGCCAAGAAGCGCCACCAGCGCATAGCCGATGCCGGTGGTGACCCGGGCGTACTCGACGTATTCGCCTGATTCGCCCGCAGCGAATGGGCACCTTTCGGATATTCGTCTATAGGGCAAGTTGCCTGCAGCGACTACATTAATACGGGAATGGAATGCCCGTAGTGGTCGACTGTATGAATGGGATACGTAGATGAGATGTGGTGCCGCACTGGTCAGTTGCGCATTGTGCGTGGCTTCGATTCTCGGCGGTGCTTGGATGTCTCGTCCGACTCCGGTTGATTACGGTCCGGTGCTCGCTACGGCAAGTGATATGTACGCCGTCACCGATGCCGAAGGGGAGCCGGTCCGTTGGTATGTGGTAGGGAAGGGCGGCGCCGGCAATGGCGCCAGTGCCGATTCCGGCAATAGCGGTTCCACTGATACCGATTCCGCCAATAGTAATTCCGGCACGTCCAAGGTTTCTCGTATCCCCGCTTCCGCCGCCACCCTGCCATGGAAAGTCAGCGTCACCTACTCGCTTGACGGTCCGAACGTCGAGGCAAACGAGGTTGCCGGCGCGTCTGGACTGATCGGCGTGTATATCGATATTAAGCCGCAAACCAAGGAAGCCAACCGTACGATCCCGGTTGTCGCCTTTACCGTGCCTACGCAGGTAGCCGATGATGTTTCCGCTGACAACTCCATTACGGTGACCACGCAAGGTTCCAATACCGTAGTCGCCGCAGCTGGAAAAGCCGCAACCGGCTTGGAATTCAGCTGCTATATGAACGCCAAAGACTTCTCCATGAGTTCCGTGGCGCTCGCCGTATTGCCTTCCAATTCCAGCAGTCCGGCAGTTGGTGCTAATCCCGATGCCGCGAATGCTGCGAATGCTGCCGCACAGCCTGCTGCCGATACGGATGTCGCCCAACTCACCGCCTCTGCCGCCACACTGGTCGATTCACTGACCGACGCCGGTTCTGGTGAACAGCAACAGCTCATCGAGCAGCTTCAAACCCTGCGCGATAACGAACGTGCGCTGAACAAGTCTGTAGTGGCCGAACGCGAAACCGCCCATAAGCGGACGTTTGAAGACTATATGGCCGCGTATGTGGGCTCATATACCACGCACCTGTCTGGATCGATTGGCACCTCCACCCAGTTGCCGGCGTTGATGGGCACGGCCGGCGAACTGTCCGGGGACACGCCTTTGGCTCAAGCCGTACTCGACTTGGCCAACGCGGTGAACAACGTCAGTGCCGCACATCAGCATGCCGGTGCGGTCGATGCGTTGGACGAGGTGATTCGCCGCATCCAGCAGCAAGGCACCACCGGACTGGTGGATGATCTGATCGCCGAGGCTTCGGAGGAAGCCACTCAAGGCTCCAAGCAATACGCCGATGGCCAGAGCCAGCTCTCCGCCGCAATGATTCCGTATTCGATGAAATACACGGACGTTTACACGGCCAATTTGAGCGCCCTGACCGGCGGCACGTCCTCGGGCGCCACCGCTTACGAGAGCCAAGCCATCGCCGAAACCAACGGTAGCGATGAACTCGCCGACGCTCAATCCAAGGTCGATGCCGCGATGAGCACGCTTGCCACCGCCTCCGAGCATACGGGCAAAGCCACGGCCTTGCGCCAGATTGTATTGCGATTCTCCGATCAGTTCGAAGGCGGCGCGTCCTCGGCTTCCGGCAGTGATGGTGATGGTTCGTCCGGTGATGTCTCTTCCGATCCGGTGACCGAGGCTCAGGCACTGACCGGCCTGGTCGATTCGCAATCGCAATCGTTCTACGGCAAGACCCGGGTCGCCCAAGCCAAGCGTAAGGCCGATGCCGCCCGTAAGCAGGCCAAAGCCGCGCAACAGCAGCAGTCGCAGCATTCCAAGGCCTCACTGGTCGATGACACCATGTCCATGTCTGCTGGCGATGTGATGAACTATGCGGGTGGTCTTACTTCGGCCATCGGTGGTGGTGATAAGTCCGACTCGTCTAAGAGCGCTGGTTCGGGAACGAACGACTCAGCCAAGTCGAGCGACACTGGCGATTCCGGCAACGGCAAGGCCTCCAACGCCAGCGATTCCGGCAACAATCTTGACACCGCTCCAGTACTGTTCGGCTTTGGCACTGGCGGCACGCTGTTCAAGCACGATATGAACGCGCTGATTAATGAGACCGTGAAAATCAGTGATGCTGGCACGCTCTTGGCGCAGGCCGTCGCGCAGCTCGACAGCCCCAATACGCAACAAAAAACCGCCGAAACCCGATATCTCATCGTGATTCCGACGGTGTGATGGTGTATGCGGGATATTTGCGTGCCGTCCCACAGTCGTGTCATCCGAACGTCAAAAAACAAAAGAGGGGAACCTCAATAGGTTCCCCTCTTTTGTTGTTGTGCGTAACGTTCAGTGCTTTGGCTTCTTAGCTGGCGGCTCACCGAGCTCGCTGGCTTCGACGGCGACCTCGGTTTCGGGCGTGCCTTCGGCGGCGGATTCCTCGGCGTGCTTGGCCACCAAGTCGAACTTGCCGACCACGCGACCGGCCTGCGCGATATCGCCCAAGGCGGCGTGAATCGCTTCCACACCTTCCGAAGCAGCGGACAGTGCCACAGACAGGATTGGGGTCTTCATGGAGACCTTGGCCTCGGACTTGATCTTACGCAGCTGCTCCACGGCCTTGCCGGCCCAAGTCAGCAGCTCGGGGGAAGCACCGGTGGCGGCCTCGACATACGGGTCCACGACCGGCCAGGCGGCGCGATGCACGGAACCGGAACCGGCGTGCATCCAGCTCCACACTTCCTCGGTGGCGTACGGCAGGTACGGGGCCAGCAGACGTGCGAAGGCGTCCAGGCCCAGACCCAGAGCGGTGCGGGCGGACTTCACAGCCTTCTCGGACGGCACATTGCCGTGCTCGTCCGGAGTGCCATAGGCGCGGTTCTTGACCAGCTCGATGTAGTCGTCGCAGAACTGCCAGAAGTAGGACTCGATGACTTCCAGCGCCTTGGAATGCTCGTAGGATTCCAGCGCCTCGGTGGCCTGACGCACCACCAAAGCCAGCTTGGCCATAGCGGCGCGATCCAGCGGTTCGGTCACATCGGCCGGGTTCCACGCGGCCTCGGCGGCAGCGCCCACGTGATGGTTCTCGTCCTCACGGCCGATGGCTAGCGCGAACTTGGTGGCGTTGAGCAGCTTGATGGCAAGACGACGGCCGATCTTCATCTGGCCTTCGTCGTACGTGGCGTCCAGGCCCAGACGTGCGGCGGCGGCCCAGTAACGCACGGCGTCCGCGCCGAACTTCTCGATCGGCTCGTTCGGCACCACGACGTTGCCCTTGGACTTCGACATCTTCTTGTGGTCGGGGTCCAGAATCCAGCCGGACAGCGTGGCATGGGCCCACGGCAGGCACTTGTTCTCCAAGTGCGCGCGGTCCACAGTCGAGAACAGCCAGGTGCGGATGATGTCCTGACCCTGCGGGCGCAGGTCCATCGGGAAGGTGGAAGCGAACAGGGCCTTGGAGGCCTCGTCCGGCTCGGCCCAGTGGGTCACGATCTGCGGGGTCAGCGAAGAGGTGGCCCAGGTGTCCATGATGTCCTTTTCGGCGGTGAAACCACCGGGCACATCACGCTGGGACTCGTCGTAGCCCTCCGGCACGTCGATGGTCGGGTCGATCGGCAGACGATCCTCGGACGGAGTGATCGGGTGATCGTAATCCGGCTCGCCGGAAGCGTTCACCGGGTACCACAGCGGGAACGGGACGCCGAAGAAGCGCTGACGGGAGATCAGCCAGTCGCCGTTCAGGCCGTGCACCCAGTTCTCATAACGCACGCGCATGAAGTCGGGGTGGAACTCGAGTTCCTTGCCACGCTCGATAAGCTCGGCGTTCAGCTTGGCGTCGGTACCGCCGTTCTTCAAATACCACTGGCGGGAGGTGACGATCTCGAGCGGCTTGTCGCCCTTCTCGTAGAAGTTCGTCATACGCTTGGTCGGGGTCGGCTCGCCGTCCAGATCGCCGGACTCGCGCAGCTTGTCGACGATGATCTTGCGGGCGGAGAACGTGGTCTTGCCAGCGGTTTCGGCAAAGACCTCGCGGCCGGCCGGGTCCTCGATCCAGTCCGGGGTATCCATCACGATACGGCCGTTGCGCTGGATGATCGGGCGGGTGGGCAGCTTCAGGTCGCGCCACCACTCGACGTCGGTTACATCACCGAACGTACAGCACATGGCGATACCGGCACCCTTGTCCATTTCGGCGGCCGGGTGCGCCAGAATCGGCACCTTGACCTTGAACAGAGGGGAGTAGACGTACTGGCCGAAGTACTGCTTGTAGCGTTCGTCGTTCGGGTTGGCGATCAGCGAGGTGCAGGCCGCCAGCAGTTCGGGGCGGGTGGTCTCGATGTAGATCGGGGTGCCGTCCTCAAAGCGGAAGGCCACCTTGTGGTAGAAGCCGGGGTATTCGCGCGATTCGAGCTCGGCCTGGGCCACGGCGGTCTGGAAGGTCACATCCCACAGGCCGGGGGCGTCCTGCTGGTAGGCCTCGCCACGGGCGAGGTTGCGCAGGAAGGCCTTCTGGGCCACACGCTGCGGGTGCTGACCGATGGTGTGGTAGGTCTGCGACCAGTCGATGGACAGACCCAGCTTGCGCCACAGGGCCTCAAACAGCTTCTCATCCTGAGCAGTCAGACGCTCGCACAGCTCGATGAAGTTCTTGCGGGAAATCGGCACCTGATCCTTGGCGTCAATCTTCTTGCCATCAGTGCCTTCAAACGGCGGCTTGAAGTCCGGGTCGTAAGGCAGAGACACGTCCACGCGCACGCCATAGTAGTTCTGCACGCGGCGCTCGGTAGGCAGGCCGTTGTCATCCCAACCCATCGGGTAGAACACGTCGTAGCCGCGCATGCGCTTGTAGCGCGCAATCACATCGGTGTGCGTGTAAGAGAACACGTGACCCACGTGCAGCGAACCGGAGACGGTGGGCGGCGGGGTGTCGATGGAGTAGACGGCCTTGCGGTCGCGGGTGTTGCGGAATTTGTAGGTGCCGTCTTCATCCCAGACGGTGCGCCACTTGTCCTCAAGTCCGTCCACGCCGACCTTGTCGGGCAGCGGGGTGAGGTTGGCGTTGATGATGGATTTGCCTTCAGTCATAAAGCCAAAGTTTATGCACGTTGCATGACAAGCCGAACTGTACAGTAAACAGCCCAGTAGGCTGTTCGCAGGCGAGGTACGAACGATCGAACGATAGTGAGCCAAGGACTATCGGGCGTAGCCCGTCCGTGACTGAAGGTTGCCTACTTCACCGTCAACCCGGCCAGCGGCATGCGACGATTGATCATCGAGGTCGGGTAGCCGGAGACCTTGGTGGACGCCACAGTGAAGCATTTGCGGGTATACAGCCAATCACTGGCCGCATCCTCGCTGATCAGCCGGGCGTACGCCTTCATTCGTGCCTCATAATCGGCGTCATTAGTGGCGGCGCGAGCATCCGCATAGGCCTGTTGCGCTTCGGTATGGTCGTAATGGAACATGGAATCGGGGTCGGCGAATATGCCGGCATCATCCGTGCCGTCCATGCTCATCACGGTCAGTTCCCATTTGCCGTCCTTGATTCGTTTGGCATAATCCTCATCGGAGAGCACTTCAAGGTTCACCGTGGGGCGCGGCTGCCGCTCGATCTGCTGCTTGATGGTTTCGGCCAACGACCGGTATTCTTCGGGAACCACCAGATTCACCGTAGTCAGGTATTGCGCACCAAAGTAGGAGAACATCTGCCCAGCTTGGTTTTCGTCATGCGGGTACAGTCCGGTCAAATCTTCGTATCCGGGTTCCAGCAGGCTGATGGGGCCGCCCAATGCTCCGGCTGCGTCGGGTTGGGCGGAGGCGATGCCGGCTGCGTCGATTTGATAGCGGAAGGCTTTACGCGCCTGTTCGTCGGAGAGCAGCGAATCGGTGCCGTTGTTGTAGGCCAGCAGCACCTTATCCGTAGTGGCCCCCTCCTTGACGGTCAGGCCATCCTTGCCGTTCAAGCCGGTGGCCGTCGAAGCCGAAACCGGTGCCGCCATATCGAGACTGCCGTCGGTCAGGGCCTTGCTGAGCGCATCGGCGTCGGAGTATTGCATAAATTCAACGACATTGCTGGCCGCTTTGGTGCCATGGTAGGTATCGCTGCGCGCCAGCTTCAGGGAATGGCCAGGCTGGAAATCGGCCACGGTGAATGGTCCGGAACCTATGGCCTTGCGTTGATAATCGGCACTGGACGACTCGGAATCGTAGACAATGCCGAGTCTGCCGGACAGCGCTCGCAGCAGCGTCGGATTGGGCTTGGCAAGCGTAATGACCACCGTGGTGGCGTTCGGATTGGCGACCGACGCCAGATCGCCCAATTCGTCGACGTCCGCCACCTTGTTGGTCACGTTCTGTTGCAACGACCACACGGCGTCCGAGGCGTCCAACGTATGGCCGTTCGAGAAGGTGACGCCCGATTGCAGTGTCAGGGTGACGGTCAGTCCGTCATCGGAAGTCTTCCAGCTTGTCGCCAGTCCCGGCTGAAGCTTGTTGTCTTGATCGACGGTCACTAATGTCTCATACACATTGTCGACGAGCAGGCGTTCGGCTGCCGCAGAGGAATCGGACCGAATATCCAAGGATTGCGGCATATCGTCGATGCCAATGGTCACATCGGCATCGAGGGATGATCCCGGCTGGAACCGGTTTTGCATGAACGTCCATCCCACAACCACGAGTGCGCCGAGTGCCACGGCGACTCCGAGAAAAATCCCCCACTTGGACCATGTATTGTCCCGCTTGCTGTGCTGCATGGTTTTCAGTCTAGCGGTGGATTCAGCCTAGAATCCGCAATTCACCATGATGAGGTATGAGTTAGCGCTTGGACGTGCTCTTGCCGGCGGGCGGCGCATAGCTAGGGCAGGTGTCGGACAGCGGGCAGTTGGCGCAGTCAGGGGTACGTGCGTGGCAGGTGGCCCGGCCGAACAGAATCAGTCGGTGGCTGAGATTCGTCCACTCTTCGGGCGGAAAACAGGAGGTGATTTCCTTCTCGATTTTCACGGGATCGGGGTGTGCGGACCGCCAATCCGACCGCCAACGCAGTCGTCCGGTTACGCGCATCACATGCGTATCGACCGGGAATCCGGGGATATCGAACGCGTTGCCGAGCACGACGTTCGCGGTTTTGCGGCCGACCCCCGGCAAGCTGGTCAGTTCATCCATCGTGCGCGGCACCACGCCGCCGAATCGTTCGTCCAGTGCCGTGGCCAGTCCGATGAGATGCTGGGTTTTCGAACGATAGAACCCCAGCGGATGAATGATGTCTTCGACTTGGGCCGGGTTTGCGGCCGCCAAGTCACGGGCGGTGGGGTAGGTGGCGAACAGTTCCGGGGTGACCGTGTTGACACGCTTGTCGGTGGTCTGGGCGCTGAGCACGGTGGCGATCAGCAATTCGAGCGGATTCGAGAAATGCAGTGCGCAAGCGGGTGCCGGAATCACCTGGCGCAGAATGTCGTATTCGTCATGCATGCGCGTGAGACGCGCGGATTTGGTTTCTCTCATCGTATGGACCTAAGCGGCGTAATATCGATGATTGATAGTTTGCAGCGCCGCTGGTCTGTCAGGCGACGGTGTTGAGATCGGGAGTATCGTCATCGGTGTCGATGGCGGCAGAGGATGCTTTGGCGGCCTGCTGTGCGGCGGCAGTTTCCTTATCCGTCTCCGGCGGGTCGAATCGGTAGCCCACGTTGCGCACGGTGCCGATGAGGTGTTCGTATTCGCCGCCGAGCTTGGCGCGCAGACGACGGATATGCACGTCGACCGTACGAGTGCCACCGTAGTAGTCGTAGCCCCATACTTCCTGCAGCAACTGGGCGCGCGTGAACACGCGGCCGGGGTGCTGGACCAAGTACTTGAGGAGTTCGAACTCCTTGTATGCCAGATCGATGGGGCGTCCATGCAGGGAGGCGGTATAGCCGTTGGTGTCCACAATGAGGTCGCCGGAGCGAATCTGGCCATCTTCCACCGTGGTGGTGGATTCGGCGGGAGAACCGGCTGCTGCGGCTGCGGGAGCGTTGCCGCGCTCGGAGACCAATCGCAATCGGCCCTCGACTTCGGCCGGGGAAGCGGTGGCGACCACCACATCCGCAATGCCCCACTGGGAGTTGACCACGGTGAAGCCGCCTTCGGTCAGCACCAGCACGATTGGCGTGGACAGGCCGGAAGCGTGGATGAGGCGGCACAAGGTTTTGGCGGTCGCCAGATCATCGCGTGCATCCAGAAACAGAATGGTGTTCTCCGGCATCTTCACCAAGCTGGCTGCATCCATCGGCAGTACGCGGACGCGATGAGAAAGCAGGGCGAGTGATGGCAAAACGGTGGCGGGGTCGCTGGCGAAAGTCATCAACGTAAGATCCGTCACGCTAATCCCCCTTATCCTGCAATGTGTTACGCAATTGCTCGGTGTGGCTGTACGAGTCGTCAGCGGCGTTATGCCGCTTTCGCACGGTTTTCATTATTCTACGCGCTTGTAGTGGACACATAGGTTACAAGTTTGCGGAATATGGAACGGTGGACGTCCATCAACCGATGATACGGCCGAGCACCAGTGCGGTTGCGGCGATGGTCACGCCCATCAGCATTACCGGCATCAGGCCGGTACCGATCCACGGATAACGGATATCCGGGTCCGGATCGGCGTCGCGCACCCACAACGTGGAAGCCACGGCCAAAGCCAGTCCCAAAACGATGAGGATGATCAGGGCAACGGTTCCCGCAACGGTGCCCTTGGCGAGCATCGCGCCCAAATCAGGTAGGAAGCACCAGCCGGCCACGGCGAGAGCTGCCACACCGGAAGTCACGGCGTGAGAGAGTGCGCGGATAAGATGTTCGCGCTTCTCACGAGCCATCTGGCGTCCGAAGGAGAAGACCACCAGCACCACCAGCAGCAGGCCCATGGCCAGTGCCCATGAATACCAAGGAAGTACCGAGCCATCCGCAGCGGTCTGATCCGGCGGAACCTCGCTGGTCGGGAAAGGTACGATGACGAAAATCAGAGAAATCGCGCCAAACACCAAAGTGACGATACGATCCAGCATGCTGCCGCGGAACGGCCAGAACACGACAAATGCGGCCAACGTCAGAGCGGCGATAATCAAAGGGATGATGGGGACGGTGCCAGGGGAGGGAATGACCGTGGCTGCGATGAGCAGTACATAGGACGTCAGTTGGGCCAACAACATGCTCAGGGCTTTGTTCTTCCAACCCTCCTGGGTGATCTCGGTCATGATACGCCTCTCAGATAATCGAATTTCCATCCCAATCCTACGTCGGGCATTGGAACGGTGAAATCAAACAAAATAGCCCTTTCTGGTGAAGGGGCTTATGACACTAAATCAGAACGCGATAACGCCCAAATGCTCCAACAGCACTTTGACGCCAAGTAGAATCAGCACCACGCCGCCGGCGATCTGCGCCGGCTCCTGCCAGCGGGAGCCGAACGCGCGGCCAATGTACAGGCCCGCAGCGGAGAACAGTCCGGTGACCACACCGATGCTGAGGATGGCGAATGCCATATGGGCTTTGGTGAACATGAAGGCCAGGCTCACGCCCACGGCGAACGCATCGATGCTGCAGGCCACGGCCAGGGGAAGCATATGCTTCCAATCGAACTGGGCGGTCTCCTTGGAGTTTTCCTCATCTTCTTCGAAGGCTTCGTGAACCATGTTGCCGCCGATGAACACCAACAGGGCGAAGATGATCCAATGGTCGAATTGGGTTACGTATTTGCTGAATGTAGATGCCGCGAAATAGCCGAGAATAGGGAACAGCATCTGGAATCCGCCGAACCAGAGGGTGCTTTTCACGGCGTCTTGTACTCGTACGCGGGATACGGTCAGGCCTTTGCCAATGGATACGGCGAATGCATCCATAGCTACGGAAACAGAAATAAGCAGGATTTGAATGATTATCGAAATCATGGTGTGACAGAAGGTTCATCGCCGGATTACCGTGCGATGGGCCTCGACCAGCGTTCCTACACGCCGCCTACGCCTAGTTGAAAAGACAAAACATTACTGTATCACAAAATACAAGCTCCCTCTGTTGGGGAGCTGGCGCAGTGAAACTGCGACTGAGGGAGAGTAGAGCGGCTTTGCCACAAATACAACAAAAGGCCCCCGAAGGGGCCTCCTGTCAACGATTCAGAATCGAATCACTTCTCGGAATCGGCGAGACGCTGACGCGCGGCAATGATTTCCTTTTCGGCGGCGTCAGCACCAGTCCAGTAGTCGCCCGGCAGGACTTCCTTGCCCGGCTCCAGAGCCTTGTACTGCTCGAAGAAGTGCTTGATTTCGGCCTTGTGGTACTCGTTGACGTCGTCGATGTCCTTGATGTCATCGAAACGAACGTCGGCGGGCACGCACAGCACCTTGTCGTCGCCGCCGGCCTCGTCGACCATGTGGTACAGGCCCACGGCGCGGCACTCGACCACGCAGCCCGGGAACACGGAGTTCGGAATCATCACGAGAGCGTCCAGCGGATCGCCGTCCTCGCCCAGGGTGCCGTCGATGTAGCCGTAGTCATCCGGGTAACCCATTGCGGTGAACAGGGTACGGTCCAGGAAGACGCGACCGGTCTCGTGATCGACTTCGTACTTGTTCTTGGAGCCGCGCGGAATTTCCACAACGACGTTGAAGGTTTCTGCCATGTCATTTCTCCTTGAAAATCGACAGTTACGTTATCGTCTCACCACAATACCCTGTTTACGCCTGCAAAACAGGTGCGGAACTCAAGAAACCGTGCTGAGATTATGCCGACACTATGCCCAAACAGACGAAATCCTCCCCTTGAGGGGAGGATTTCTAGCGGTTTACGCGCACGATAAACCCATGCACGTCAACGGCATCACTGTTGCATTACCGTTGCAGTACCGCATCACTGCACGGACAGGATGTGGGCCACATCCGCCCAAGGAGCCAGAGACACGTAGTTGTCCCAACCCCACTGGAATTCGCGGCCGGTCAGCTCGTCGCGCACGTTGAGCGGGCGGTCGGTGGGCAGACCCAGCTCGCTGAGTTCCAGGTGAATCATCGACTGGTGTGCGTTGTGTCCATCGAGGTTCACGACCACAATCAGCGTGTCCGCTTGGCCGGTACCGGTCAGTTCGGCCGGCGTGTGGCGTGCGAAAGCCAGAATATTCGGGTCGGACGTAGGCAGCACGGTGAGGTTGTGGTAGCTCAACGCGGCCGGGTGGGCGCGACGAATCTTGTTGAGTGCGGTGAGCATCTCGGCCACGCCGTACTGCTTGGCCTTGCTCCAATCGCGAACCTTGACCTCGTACTTCTCGTTGTCGATCTGCTCTTCGAAGCCGGGGCGCTGCTTGTTCTCGATGAGTTCGTAACCGTTGTAGATACCCCAGGACGGCGAGCCCATGGCTGCCAGCACCGCACGCACGCAGTGGCCGGCTACGCCGTTGTCTCGCACGTAAGCGGTGAGAATATCCGGCGTGGTGGGCCAGAAGGTGTTGTGCTGGTAGTAGCCGTCGTCGCCATTGGTGACCGGCAGATACTCTTCCAGTTCGTCCTTGGTGTTGCGCCACGGGAAGTAGCAGTGGGACTGGGTGAAGCCCACGTAGCTCAGGGCGCGCATCATGCCCGGGCGGGTGAATGCTTCGGCCAGGAACAGGATCTCCGGGTGCTTCTTGGTCACGGCGGCAATCACGTCCTGCCAGAAACGCACCGGCTTGGTGTGCGGGTTATCGATGCGGAAGATGGTGACGCCCGCCTCGATCCACAGATTCATGATGCGTTCGACTTCTTTTTCGATGCCGGGCATGTCGGCGTTGAAGTCGATCGGGTAGATGTCCTGATACTTCTTCGGCGGGTTCTCGGCGAAGGCGATGGAGCCGTCCGGCTTGTGGCGGAACCAGTTCGGGTGGGCCTTGACCCACGGGTGATCGGGCGAGCACTGCAGGGCGAAATCAAGCGCGATTTCCAGACCCAGTTCATGTGCACGCTGGCACAGGGCCTTGAAATCGTCCATGGTGCCGAGCAGTGGATCCACGGTGTCGTGGCCACCTAGCTCGGAGCCGATGCCGAACGGGGAGCCCGGGTCATCGGGGCCGGCGACCAGCGTGTTGTTGCGGCCCTTGCGGTTGGTCACGCCAATCGGGAAGACCGGCGGCAGGTAGACGATGTCGAAGCCCTCGACAGCGGCGCGTTCGAGGCCGGCCATCGAAGTCTTCAGCGTACCCTGAATGATCTTGCCGGTGTTCGGATCGATGGTGGCGCCTTCGGAACGCGGGAAGAACTGGTACCAAGCCGCGAAGCTGGACTTCGGGCGTTCCACCTTGAAGCGCTGGGGCTGGCTGGGGGAGATGCCGTCGCGCAGCGGGTGAGTCTCGTGCAGGGCGGCGATGGTCGGGTTGTCGCCGGCGGCGAGACGATCCTCGGCGCTCAGCGTCTGATCGGCCATGGTCTCAGCGGCCTTCTCCAAGGTCTTGCGATCGCGTGCGGTCAGGCCGGTGTCCGGGGTTTCGGCCCAACGGGCCAGCAACTCGGCACCGGAATTGAGTGCGTTGTCCACGTCGTCCATCACACGCACCTTGATGCGGGCGTCGTGCAGCCAGGAGACGTACGCGTCTTCCCAACCTTCGATGGTCACGGTCCATTCGCCGAGCTGACGCTTGACGGCCGCGTAGCCATCCTCCCAAGGCTTCAGATCGCTGTGCTCGCCGCACTTGACCATCACGGTCCAACGATCGAGGCCGGGATTTACGCAGGTCATGGCCCGGCGCATGGTTTCCTTGCCGCGCGGGTTGCGCACGATGGCGGTGGCACCCACCTTGGTACGGCCTTCGATGAACACCTGGGCGGTCATCTCAAACGGTTCGCCGAGTTCCACACGGGCGGGGAAGATGCCGCGCTCCTCGGCGGGAGTGATGTCCATGACATTGATGCGGCCGAACTGGCCGGGCTCGTTTGCTTCGATGGACGGTGCGGGGGCTTCGACAGCCAGGCCTTTCAGCGCTGCTGCGGCGCGTGCCGTTTCGGCGCTGACTCTCTTGCGCTTGGTTGCGGGGCTCTTTCGGGCAGAAGTCGCCTTTGACTTCGTTTTCGTGGTGCTGTTATCGGTATTACTAGTGCGCGTGGTCGCGCGATGTTGTACTGCTGCCATAAGGCCCTATTCTAAGGGCTTTTGAACATATGTTGCGCATTGTGGATAACTATCAGGTAAACGTTCGGTCAACCGCATGAGGTGGATAACTCGGCGGAAGAGTTATCCACAACTCGCCGGCAAACGGCAAGCTCGGACCACATAGGTCGAAAAACCGGCTGTAGCGAATGAAAATCTGCCATGATCGTGGCCTACCCGCACACAGTGCAGTATGCGGGGAAACGTACCAGGAAAGGACGAATGATGATAACGACATGGCGGCAACGGGGCATGGCCATCGTAGCGATGCTGACCGGTCTGATAATAATGGTGGGAGTGGTGTTCGGCTCGGCGAATACGGCGTATGCCGCGACGTTGACGCCCGCCGACGAAAGATATCACGTGGCGTTTCCATACAACGATATGGAATATTACGTCGGTGTCGCGGGGCTGGACGCTTCGGGCAACAAGTACTACTGCATCGAAGCGGGGAAACTGAGCGACTATGTGATAGGCCCCACCACGGTGCTTGCCTCCGATGAGAACGCCCGGCGTATGGCATGGATCCTTGACCGGTACCGCGACACGGATGCCGCCACCCATGCGGCGATCGGCATCATCGTGCAGGATCACTTCGGGCGCGATCGGGACGAGTGGGCGAGACAGATGGCGGTCATTCAAGGCCGGTACCCCGAGATCGTGGCGAAGGCGGCCCGGATATGGGATCAATCGGCCGGCAAGACGCCTGCGGGCACGACGGTGGAACGCACCGATGCCGAGGCTTTGCGCAGCGGTTCCATCTCGGTGAAAGTGGTGAACCGCGCCGGTGACGCGATCGCGGGAGTGCCGTTCACCGTCACCTTGCAGGGGGCGGCGCGGTTCGTCCAAGGCGGCAACACGTTCTCGGGGGTGTCGACGAGCGCCGGGTCCTCGATCGCGTGGGAGGCGACCGGCGCCGGCGAGGTGACGGCGAACACCACATACGAGTATGGGCGGATGCACGTCATGGACAGCACTCAGGACATGCTGGCCTTTGACTCGATGGCTTCCACTGGCGGCGCGTCGACGACATTTCGGGTGCGTAAGGATTTTGTTCCGGCGGTATCCACCAAGGTCTCCGAGAAGGTGCTTGATGTGGCTTCTCCGGTGTTCGATGACGTGACCAGTGGCGTGGCGGATGCGGACAGTTATTGGGTGCCCGATTTGGAATTGCAGGCCCGCGGATACTATTTCGATGGTCTTGATACGGGCGATGTGGGCAATGTCATTACGCCGAATGCACAAGAGAGCGCCGATGCTTTTCTTGCGCGATTGGCGACTTTGGGTTATGAGCCGGTGGCCTATGGCAAGGCCTCTTTCACCGGGGTGGGGCAGCAGGCACGTGTGCAGGCCATGACCAAGCCGGATGACGGTGCCGCTTACCGGACCAAGCAGAATAGCGGTTTTGGCACATGGGTATGGGTGTTTCGGCGGTCCGAGCAGAGCAAACAGGCGCAGGAATACCTTATAGGCGACTGGATAAGTCCGTTTATGGAGGCTACGGAAAGCAATACAAGTCGCAGGAAGCTAGAAGTCATGTCGACGGTCACTGAGCATTCGGCGGATATCGGTGCCGAGCTCAGCGACACCATTACCGTATCGGGATTCCCTGCGGATCATGGCCAGTATGCCGGCAACGAAGAGTATGAGTTCGCGGCGGATCGGCCGTATGCGACGGTGAGCGTATGGTGGTCCGGCGATCCCGACAACCCCTCCAACGATGAGGCGTACAAGCCATCTGGGGGAGAGGTTCCCACGGAAGACGACAACCACCGGTTGCTGGCCACCTGGGAGATTCCCGCGATGAACGGCACGTTCAAAATCGGCGCCGGGGCGTTGGACGCGCATGGCGCTCCTATGTATCTGACCGCCGAACGGCCTGGGTGGTACGTGTTCGTCTGGCGGTTCGAGGGGGATGACCGTGTTTCCCCGGCGTCCAGCCGGTATGACGATGCCTGGGAGCGTGTGCGGGTGTTGCCCCCATGCGAGTCGGAGAAACCGTGCGAACCGGAGAAACCCGAGACGCCGCCGGCGCCGGCGGAGGCAACCACGCCCAACCCTCGCCCGTCACTGCCCGTCACGGGTGGCGATGTGTCGCTTGCCTCGGTTCTGGCCGTGTCAGCTCTGGCGATAGGCGCCATACTGTCCATCGTCGTTCGGTGGCGTCGTCGCTATGACCGATTCAAGCACTGGACGATGCGCTGGCCGATACGTTGACCCGCTGCGGCATGATGCCGATGATGTCGGCTGGATGGTGAACCACACTCCGCTTCTGAGCAGAAGAACGGGAGCTGGGCACGAAGTCGATCGTAACATACGACTTGTGCCCGGCTTCCGCTTCGTTGAGAAACTTCACGCCTGTCGCCTCCCGTGGATTAGACAACTGAAGATCCGCGATGAAAATGACGAGACGTTTATGATCGCCGACTTCCCTGGGCACCGTAGCTGCCTGATCGCCTTTCATCCATATCGCCACGGTAAACGGAAAGGCCGCTGATTTCGGTACCGAAATCAGCGGCCATATAACCACGTTCGTAGCGGGGCATGGATTTGAACCTTGGACCTCTGGGGACACCAGAGGTCCAAGGTTCAAATCCATGGGGCTTCTGAGCTTATCCAAGCTCAGTTTAGCCGCGTGAAGATCAGGATGCCCATGATGGATCATGAGAAACAAAATCAGCGCACCGGTCCCATGGCGCAAAAGCATCGAAGGGTGGACTGACACCCTTAGGGCGGCCGGCCTATCAGCACAAACCATCAAAAGCCGACGATACAAGATGATCCATCTATCATGGCTACTCATGCCGTCAGGCCCCAAAGACGTGACCACGGAGCAGATCGTGCAGGTCTTTGCGCGACAACAATGGAAACCAGAGACGCGCAAAGCATACAGGAACACCATGTCGTCGTTCTTCCGATGGCTGCATAAAAGCGGCAGACGGTCGGATGATCCGAGTCTGGACGTGCCAAGGGTGAAGAAGCCGCACGCGCATCCCAGACCATGCCCGGACCGTTACATCGCTGCGGCGATGGAGATGGCCACGCCGTCGGAAAGACTCATGATCCGGCTGGGCGCGGAGTGCGGACTGCGGCGTGGCGAGATTGCGCGGGTCCACAGCGATGACGTGGTGGCCGACAGCGCCGGCCGGTCATTGATCGTGCGCGGCAAAGGCGACAAGCAGCGCATAGTGCCGTTGCCGGATGATCTGGCCGGCATCATCATGGACGCGCATGGCTACCTGTTCCCCGGCCGGTTCGGAGGCCACGTCGAAGAATCATATGTCGGCGACCACATCAGCCATCTGCTGCCAGACGGATACGGCGCACACACGCTGAGGCACAGATTCGCCACGGTGACGTATGCGACGACGCATGATCTCTTCGTCGTGGCCGAACTGCTCGGCCATGAGTCTGTGGAGACCACAGAGCATTACGTGGCCATGCCCGATGGCCGTTTACGTGCGGCAACGGCTGCCGTCAGACTTGACGTTTAGGCCGCGTGGCGTGCCGAGAGCCGTGCTTTCTTGGTGCGAGCCGCCTTCGTCACGTCGTTGTCCTTCCAGTAGCACCAGATGGCGCTGCCGGCTGTCCATGCGAGGCTTACGAGCTGCGTGATGGTCGTGTCATCGATGTTGAGCACCGGATGGCCGAACATCGTCAATGCCTGGTTGACGAGCGCGAGCAGGAGCACGAGGAATCTTGAGACCGTCCCGCTGTCGATTTTCGGTGTCGTGGCCGGCATGTCTTCGGCCACATCATCATCGGTGGCGGTGACGGTGGCCCCTTGTGAGGTCTGTCCATCGATCGGCAGCATGCCGAGTCGCGCGGTGGTGTCGGTCGATGGCAGGCGGTTTTCCGTGGTGTCGGTCATGAGTTTCCTTCCAGTTTGGCGATTTTTTCGGTGAGTGCGGTGATCTGCTGCTGTTGCGCCTCGATGGTCTTGGTGAGTTTGTCGATGCGGTTCGGGATCTCGAAGCAGATGGCGTTGTACACGTTTCCGCCTGGCGCGCTGCCCCTGTAGTTGTAGGTCATGATGCTTGCGCAGATTCGAGACGGCAATTCATAGGTGAGCATGTTGTACATGTTGCCGCCTGGCGTTGCGTTTTTCCCGTTTGGCTTGTATGCCCAGTTCCATACTTCGTCTCCGGCGTTTGCCATTTCGTCTCCTTCGTATCCGTTGATTTGATTCGCTTGGTTGATGACCGACTGCCAGTCGAGGCCGTTTGGACACCGGTCCGGGCAGGCGGGATGCGTGCTCGGTGGGATGTCGCGGTGTAGGAAGATGTTCTTGCCGCGCTCCAATCGGCCGAGGCCGTACCGTTTCGCGATGTCGGCGCAGAGTCTGGCGGATGCCGCGACGCATTCCTTGGTGCAGGGGATGAAGTCGAGGCCGCCCTGGTGCTCGATGCTGATTGACTGGAGGTTGCTTGACTGCGAGCCGTCGGCCCATGCGCCGTCCGCTTCCGACACATATTGGTGGATCTCGCCGTTTCCTCCGATTCCGTATGTGCTTGATGCCTGTGCGCTTGTTTTGGCGAAGAGGCTGTCGGTGCCGGCGAGATATCCGGCCATGACATGCAACGTGATGCGGTCAACCTTGTTGCCTTGGCGTCCGTCGTAATGGTTCGGTGAGCCTTTCCATATGATGCCTTCCATATATTCCTTTCAGTCGAACAGGTCTTCAGGTGGTTCCGGCGGCGGCGGTGGGGCTCGACGGTAGATGTGGTCGATGAGTTGCCGGTTCCATTGCCAGAGGCGTTGGTTGTCGGCCTGCATCTTCTGCGCGAGCCGGTAGGCTTCCATCTTGTTCTTCGCGGCGGCCGAGAGGGTGGAGACCAGTGCGCCGACTACCGCGCCGACCGCGCCGACGATGGCGATGATGAGATCCGTCATGCCGGGTCGCCCGCGGTGTAGATGAAGACGATCCAGACGTTGATGGCGGCCGTGTTCGACGAGCCTTTGCGCACGATGATCTCGCTCGGTGTGACCGTGACTTCCGAATGCCAGTAGGTGTCTGTCGCAAGGTATGGCTGCATGGAGCCGTTCTTGCCCTGTGTGATGACGTGTGCATCCAGCAGCGTATACATGTTGCTGATGCCCGGTGATTTTCTGGAATTGTTCGCCAGATTCTTGTATTCCCTTACCTGCATGTAGATTCTCCGGCCATCGACCCATTTGCGGCCGGTGTAGATCTCTGAGTTGAGTTTCCATACGCCGTTCCATGGCTGGTCGGCGTTCCTGGTCTTGACCCATTGGGTCCCGTCCCATACGTATGGCCCGTTGTCGTCGTTGCCGCCGGTGACGTATCCGGTCTGGCCGGTGACGCCGGTGATCTGCCGAAGGGCTTCGAGGGTGGTGGCGATGACGGGTTTGACGCCTTCGGGCGTGTCCCTCCGATCCACCTGGTCAAGCGCCTGTTCGAACGTCTCGGCCATGCTCTTGAACGAGTCCGGCGCGGTGCTCACGAGATCTGATCCTTCCGGGTACGTGAGTCCGTAGATGGGTGTTGTTGCTGTCATGGTGTTCCTTTCTTCAGTCGATTGTCTGGATCATCGAGAGGTCGCAGATGTGCAGGTCGAGCTGCTGCCAGCTGAGGCCGGATGGCAGGTCGGCCCATGTGATTCGTTTCGTCAGGAGCGGCCGGAGCGCCGTGAGCGTCGCTTCCTGGGCGAGTGTGGGCTTGCCGTCGCGCCATCGGTATGAGAGCGTCCCGCCGATTGTCGTGATCGGGCCGGTGAAAGCAGGCCGGCCGTCGGAGCCGGTCAGGGCCGACACCTTGGCTTTGACGATGATGAACGGGCCGGATGGTGCCGCCTTGTACAGCCATGGCCGTCGTGCCGTGTCGATTCGCGTGCTGTTGAACGTCACTGTCTCCGGGACCATTCGCAGGTCGTGCGATTCGAGCCATTGCGCGACGTTGGCGCGGTCGGTGTCGCTGACGTTCGACGTGGCCCCGCTGTTCCACACGCCGCCTGAGTCATCGATTGCGAGCATGTCGGAATCGAGGGTGAGGCTCTTCTGCGTGGCGGTCAATTGGGAGGGCAGACGGTTCTGGTCTCCAATCGTGATCTCGACGTCGTCGAAAGAGAGCTTGCCGTTGTCCGATTTGACGCGTTTCGCGTTGATGACGACCTGTGTCAATGGTTCGGTGATGCTCAGATCGGTCGATGCTTCGATGTCGGACGCCGAGAGCGCGTGGCGTGTCTCTCCGTCGGTGAGGACGGTGAGTTGGCCATCGGTTGACAGGTGCACGGCGATCGGGTCGGCGAGGAACAATGGCCGGAGGCTTGATGTAGCGCCGTCGTAGACCTCATGCCACTGTGGGAGTCGTGGGCCGGCGGTGAGCCGGTGCAGCAGGTCGAGCTGCGATGGGTGGTCGGATGACGTGTATGGTGCGACGCTTGACGGCAGGGCGAGCCCGTCCAGTTGGGCTTCCGGCGCTCCCTGCGCCGAGGCCCTGCGGTTCATCTCCTTGAGGCGTGCGGATGGCGTGCCTATCCAGTGCGCGCCGTTCCATTTCGCGGCCGTGTCTGTCGGTCCTTGTGATTGCAGACGTTTCCATACGGCCATCCTCGATGTGGCGGAGAGTTTGAGCAGCCACCCGCCGTCGCTGGTCGGTTCGACGCTGCCGCCGGTGGAGACGGTGCCGGCGAACATTGTTTCGGATGGCGAGTCGGGTGAGTCGGGCGAATACGTCTTGTGGAGCGAGTCGATGGGGATGCGCAGATCGCGCCAGACGCCCATCGCTGGTGTCAGGTCCATCCATCGCGGCTGGTTGGAGAATTGGACGATCACTTTCATTCCGGCCAATGTGAGTGCCTGGCCTGCGAGCCGTCCGGTGCGGTCGCGGAGGGTGAACGACATCACGGCAGGTTCGGGTTGTTCGTCGATGCTGTCGCTTCCCCAGTCGATGGTGAACGAGTCGAGGGCTGCGATGTCCTTGGTGGAATCGTTGACGGGTGTCCAGCCGTTGCCTGTGTCGATGAACATGAAGCACTGCTGCATATCTCATGACCTCCTTGCGTCGTAGTCGGCCAGGAGCCGTTTGATGGCCTTGGCGGTGCCGTCCTTGTCGATGACCTCACCGTTGATCTCCACGTTCCAGGTGTTGACCACGGCTGGCGTGGCCGTGTTGCCCTGGGCGGAGAGGTTGAGGGGCATGGCCGCGAGTCTGCGGTTGGCGCGGCTGATAGCGGTTTCAACGTTGTTGTCGAACCCGGTGTTGAGGCCCTGGGCGAAGCCGGTCATGATGGCCTGGCCGGCGGGGATGAGCAGGCGACGGTCGTAGCTGATCGGGCCTTTGTGGGCCTTGATCCAGTCGCCGATGCCGCTGATCCAGCCGGTCACGTTGCTCCACATCGATTTGAGGCCGTTGAGGAAACCGCTGATGATGCTCGCTCCGGCGTTGTACAGGATGCTGCCGGCGTTGCCGAAGAACCCGGCTATGGAGCTTGGCAGTCCGCGGAACCAGCCGACTACGCCGTTCCATGCGTTCCTTGCCCCGTTCGCTGCCGAGTTGAAGATGTTGACGATGGTGGAGCCGAGACCGGAGAAGAAGCCGATGATGCCCTGCACGCAGCTGGAAAGGTAACTCGTGAAGCTCGACCAGATGGCCTTGCCGGTGTTGGTGCAGGTGAAGAAGTAGGTGAGTCCGGCCACGAGCGCGGCGATGAGCGTGATGACCAGCATGATCGGGTTCGCGGCCATGACCGCGTTGAGCAGTGCCTGAGCGACGGCGGCAATCCGCATGGCGGTGGTGACGGCGGTGACGGCGGTGACGGCGCCGCCGACGGCGGCCACGAGTGGCGTCACGAGATCCGTGTTTCGACTGATCCAGTCGCCTGCGGTCTTCAGCCAGCCGCCGACCGTCTGCGCGGTCGTGGCGACGGCGTTGAGCACGTTGCCGAACGAGGTTCCGGCCGGCTGTCCTCCGGTCATCGCGTTCACGACGGCCATGATGCCGGTCCACAGTGATTGCAGGCCGCCGCCGGCCGACTGCGCGGCCGTCTGCAATGCGTTGAACGCTCCGGTGTCCTTGACCTGTGTGAAGAACGTCTGCAATCCCTGCGTGCCGTTCTGCGCGAGGTTTGTGACTGCCGTCGCGGCCGCGTTGATGCCGCCGGTGACGGCCGGTTTGAACAGGTTGAATGCGTCGGTCAGGCCGCCGGTGACGGCTGCTTCGAGGTTTCCCATGGCTCCCTCGATGGTGCTGGTCGATGTCGCGGCCTGTTTCGCCACGTCGGTCATGCCGAGGTCCATCAATGCCTGGTTAAATTCGTCGGCGGTGATTTCGCCCTTGGACATGGCGTCGCGGAAGTTGCCCGTGTACGCCCCGTTCTTGAGCATCGCTTCCTGGAGTTTGCCGGATGCGCCCGGGATGGCGTCGGCGAGCTGGTTCCAGTTCTCGGTGGTCAATTTTCCCGCGCCGGCGGTCTGCGTGAGGACCATGGCCACGCTCTTGAAACTGTCGGCGTTGCCTCCGGCCACCGCGTTGAGGTTTCCGGCCGCCTCGGTCAGTTCCATGTAGTTGCCGATGCCGTTTGCCGCGAGCTGCGCGGTGGTGTTCTGGATGTCATCGAGGCCGTACACGGTGGCGTCGGCGTATTTGCGGGTTTCCTTCGCGGCTGCCTGCACGGCTTTGGTGTCGATGCCGGCGAAGCTCATGGTGTTCACGAACTTGTCGGTGCTGTCCGACATGTTCACCACGTCGCCGGCGAAGCCCTTCACCGTGTCCCACAGCGCGGTCACGCCCTTGACGGCCAATCCGCCGATGGCGCTGCCGAAAGCGGCCGCCTTCGTGGTGGTCTTCTCGAACGCCTTGACGGCATCATCGGCGTTGCCGGTGATGCGCACGCTCATGATCGCGCTGTGCGCCATGGTTCACTCCTTCTGCGATTCTTCCGCTTCCTTGAGCAGTTCGGCCAGTCCGGTGCCCCAATCCAATTCGTCGGCCTCGTTCCTCCACTGCCATGGCGTGCCGCCAAAACGGCTTGCCAGGAGGAACGAGAGACGGCCGAGCGAGTCTTGGGGCCACGCGGCTAGTCCGCCGTAGGGTTTCCCTCTTCCGTCTCCTCCGTCGCTGTCGCAAGGTCGAAGGACGCCACGGTGTCGAGCCAATGGTCGAAGTCCGGGAGGTTGCGGCCGGCCATGCGGAGAGCGGCGTAAGTGGCGTATGCGCCGGTCCTAACCGGCGATTCGGTGATGGTGCCCCATCCGGCCTCGATGGCGTGCGCTTCGGCCTTGCAGGTCGCGCGCATCGTGATTGGGACGATTTCATGCTTGCCGTCGGTGTAGGTGATTCGTGTGGTTGCCATTATTTTCCTTTCACTTGCTTCAGTGTCTTGTCGATGAAGTCCTTGTAGACCTTTTGCCATTGGCTCTCGGTGGAGGCGACACCGTTGTTGACGAAGAGCCGTGGCCGGATGTGCCGTTTCGGCCATCCGTAATTGATTGGGCCCGCGTATGGCACGGCCTTGCGGCCGGCGCGAATGACGCCGGCGCGTTTCGTCGCCCCGACACGCAGGCTGCCGGCCAGCCGGCCGGTCTTGCCTCGCGGGGCGAGGTTGCGGACGGCGGGCAATGCGATCTGCGCGGCCTCGCGGTTCACTTCCTTCAGGTCGTCCATGTCCGCTCCGGCCTTGCGCATCGTCTGCACGAAGCGTTTCTGGCCGACGACCATCAATGCCTTGCCGGCCATCACTTACCCGAGTAGGCCGTGTGGGCGACGTTCGTGACGGCGAAGCTCAGATCGTTCGTGTTCTTCGATTTGACGTCGCCGCCGATGGCGATTGGCGCGATGGTGACGTTGAAGGTCCACTGGATCTTGCCGTTCGTGTTCGGGACGAACTGGGCCGGCAGCGTCTCGCCCTTGTGGTCGAAGATCCAGACGGCCAGACCGTCCTCGCTGAAGTCGTCGCCCACGGTGCCCTCGAAAGTCCATGTGGTGGTCGTGTTGGTCTCTTCGGACCCGTCCAAGTAGGTCACCGGGTCGTCGCTGCTGTTCGAGGGATTCAGCTGCGCTTTCGTCAAGTCGGCACTGAAATCGCGTCCATTTTCCGTGTCGGTGATTTTGAAGATGCCGGGGCCGAGCGTGCGGATCTTTCCAGTCATGATTGTGTCCTTTCTAATCCAACGGGTTGAGGGTTATGGTGTAGGCGGCCAGGCTGCCCACTCCGGTCAGGTTGAACGTGCTTGGTTTCGCGTCCCGCAAGTTCACCTGGCGGTCGTGCAAGCGTTGCACGCCGTCGGTCAACAGGTCCAAGGCGGCCGCCTGCGTGGCCATGGTGCCGGCTATGAGGTTCACCGTCCAAGTGATGGTCTGCATATGCCAGCCCTCGAACGTGAGTTCCGGCGGGTCTATCAGCACCGCTATTCTGCCTGGCAACGGGCGGGCGTCCTGCGCGTCGATGGTGACGACGCAAGCGAGGTCTCCCATGGCGTCCGTCAGCATGTCCATAAGGGCTTCGCGCTCTCGTGTTACTTGGCTGCTCATGCGATCACCACGCTCCCGGTCAGGATGCCGGCCGCGTTGAGTTTCGGCCACACCGAGCGCAACGGGTCGCTGCTGACCCTGAACGGTTCCAGCGTGCCGTCGCCCACGCTCATGACGCCCAGCCGGGCGTCGCGGCTGTTGTACAGATCCGCAGCACAACTCACGATGCAATCGGCCAGCACTTCGTCCTTGATGGACGCCGTGCCCACGGCGCTTGCCACATACGCCTTGGCGGCGGCCAGCTTCGCGGCCAAGCGTTCATCGTCACCGCTTGGCACGCTCACTTCGTCGCGAAGCTGGGTCAACAACTGTTCGTCGTTCATGATCACATCCCGGCGGCAGTGAACTTGATAGGCAACAGGCCGTCGGTGAAGGTCGCGGCCACGGCCATGTACCCGTACACCGAATAGTTGTCCACGATGTTCACGGGGTCGGTGTTGGAAAGCTGGGTGGGGCCGCCGCTCTCCCACACGGTGACGGCGGTCGGGTCGATGAACGCGGCGGTGCCGGTCGGGGCCTTCGGCAGCAAGTACACCGGCACGCGCATGAGGTCGCCCACCACGCCGGTGACGTCGAAAGCGCCGATGGTATCCGACCCCTTGCCGGAAATGTCCATGAACCGGTTGCCCGAGTCCTTGAGCTTGATAAGGGCCAGCGCCACGTCCTTGGAAACGCCCAGACGGGTCATGGCCGCGTTCCTATCGTCCATCACCTCGGCGGCGTCAAGGATAAGGCCGGCCCACTGGTCTGTCGTCATGTCGTTCAAAGCGGCCGGAGCCGTGATGTTGTTCGGGTTGTCGGTCGCGTCGCGCTGGGACTTGATGAGGTCGTACAGGTAGGTGCGCACGGCGTTTTCGGTGGACTTCGCGTAGGCGTTGTTCAGGGCCTTCAGCGCCGTGTTGAGCATGGGGGTGGTGCTGCGCTCGATGGTCTGGCGCGAAAGCGTGGTGTAGCCGCCATAAGTGTTGATGTCGGCGGTCTTGGTGCCGAACTTCACCTTGCCGAAGGTCAGGGCCGCGCCCTCGGCGGTCTGCTTGTCCACGGCCGTGGTGTCCTCGGAGACCATGTTGTATTCCATGCTCATACCGGTGGCCGGCAGCGTGTCGCGGGTGAGGATGTTCGTCACCTTGCGGCGCTGTTCGATCAGGCGCAAGTCATCGGCAATCCATGCCACGGTGTTGCCGGTGTCGCCGGTAACGATGGCGTCGCGGGTCTGGCGCATAAGGTCGATGGCGGCCGCGTGGTCGGCATTGCGTTCGTCGCTCAGCGCCTTGAGATAGTCGCCGGCGGTGCGGAACTCGCCGCCCAGCTCGGCCGGCGGGGTGGTCTGGATGCCGGCGGCCACGGTGGCCTTGATGCCGCGCAGTTCCTCACTGAACGCCTCCAAGCGTTCGTTCATGGCGTTATCGCGCTGTTCGTTGTTGGTGTTGTCGCCCATAACGGGTGCCTCCATTCCTTCGTCGTTGTTGTTGGTTGTGATGGTCTGAGAACGCTGGCCGGTGATTTCGGCGGCCGGATACGCGGGGATGCCGGTAACGGCCACCTCGAACAGGTCGATTGCCCTACGGTGGACTTCGGTAACGCCGTCGTCCGAGTCGATAACCCTGTTTTCCACCGGCCTGAAGCCGATGCTGAAGCCGTCGTAGACGCCTTCACGCACCAGTTCGGCGGCCTCGCGCCCGCTTTCGGTGTCGGCCAGCTTCGCCACGACGTGCAAGCCGTCCGCTTCGCGGCGCATGTCGGTCAGCTTGCCGATAAGGTCGCCATGCTCGCGGCTCACTTTCACGGTCTTGCGGGTGCCGAAGTCGCAATCGGGGTCTATCACCTCGGCGTAATCACTGAACAGCGCATATCGCTGATTGAAGGGCACGGCCACGCCCTCCAAGGTCATGCCGTCGCCGGTGTCGCCGGTGTCACGCAAGCGTAGGCCGGTGACGTTGAGCGTGCGCGCCTCCATAAGCCTTTCGTCGTGCTCATTGCTCATTGGTGGTTCCTCCGATCTGTTGAATCTGGGCCGCCTGTTCGGGCGTCAACGGCGGCAAGCCCTCGCGGTCGCGCACGTCGTCCACGGTGAGCCACCCGGAGCCGATGGCGGTCTTGTAGGCGTTGTAACGGTCGGCCATATCGGCGCGGCGCGAACTATCCCAGTCGAAGCGCACAACGCGGCCACGCGGTAGCAAAGAACTTAGAAGTTCCTCGATCTCGCCCGTGTAGGCGGCCAGCGTGTAGTCCGCAAACTCAATCCACGATTGCTCGATGTTGGAATAGGTGAGGTTGCTGCCGTCCACGGCGGCAAGCATGATGCTGGCCGGGATGCCCAACAGGCGGGCGATCTGGGTGGTGTCGAACTTCTGTGTTTCCAAAAACTGAAGGTCGGCCGGCTTCATGTCCAAGGGCACATAGGTTAGGTTGCTGCCAACCACCTTGATGTCTCCGGCCTTGCCGGCCTTGCCCCAATCGTCCTTCGCCTGTTTCGCGCTGTCGGGCGTGATCTTCTGGTCGCTCTTCAGATAGCCCTTAACGTTGCTGCTATCGGTGTAGAACCGGGCCTTGTAGTCGCGGGCCATCTTCGCGCCCTCCACCTCTTCGCGCGCCGCCGAAATGGGGCCAAGGCCACGCAACCGGCCGGGAACGTTCAGGAACTTCAGGTGTGTGATTTCATCCGGCGTGTACTCGCGGCCAAGATACGAATAGCGAAGCACCGGCGCGGCGGGG